>Ga0302320_10019348_pt1 | contig 13668 bp, 9 predicted proteins | sample Bog_T0_3_FD_202130 | JGI IMG/M metagenome (GOLD analysis project Ga0302320, IMG submission 202130) | Peat permafrost microbial communities from Stordalen Mire near Abisko, Sweden - Bog_T0_3 | ecosystem: Environmental > Terrestrial > Soil > Wetlands > Peat | place: Sweden: Abisko, Stordalen Mire... | reverse complement strand
TCAAGTCTTCCCAGATTCCGGCATCCAGGCCTTGCTCGATGAACAGCCGGCCAATGTGGAAGCTCATCATCCCGTAAGAGTTCATGAGCATCTCCCGAAGGTTGGGCTTAGGCAGTTTCCGGGCTGCCAGCAGCCATGAAAGTGGATTTCGTCTTTGAATGCGGAGCCCGGAGATTCCTGCAACAACGATACGCCCCATCGGAGCAATCACCTTTGTACACCCTGCGTAAACGTCTCCTCCCACGAGTTCGAAGATTACATCCGCGCCTCGGCCTCCGGTAGCCTTCCTTAGCTTTGAGACCCAATCGCTTTGGCCGTAGTCGATGGCCTCATCGGCGCCGAGTGAGCGAACGATTTCTTGTTTGGAGCTTCCCGCCAGTCCGATAACCCGAGCGCCATAACCCTTGGCGAGTTGCACGACGGCGGAGCCCACGCCCCCGGCAGCAGAAGTGACGACAACTGTGTCGGATCGCATTATGCGCGCCATCTTCACCAGACCGATCCAGGCGGTCAGATAATTCACAAGGAAGGCCGATGATTGTTCCGGAGTGAATCCAATCGGTGGTGCGAGGGCACGGGTTGCCGGCACGCAGAGACACTCGGCGTACGCGCCATATTGAGTTCCCACGATGACAGGCTCGCCAATGCTCCGGCCTGTCACGCCATTTCCGAGTTGGTCGATTTCGCCGTATGCCTCCATGCCCAGGGTATACGGCGGCTTTGGCGCCCACCCATAAATGCCCATACGGGAAAGCACTTCTGGAAAGTTGATTCCGATTGTGCGGACCTTTACCCGAACCTCCCCTGGAAGAGGCATAGGAAGTGGAATGCGCCTCATCCGAAGGACTTCGGGCGGACCATACCGTTCCAGGCGCAGAGCCTTCATGGTATTGAAAGGCTCCGGGGCGCGGGCAGCGCAACCGCACTGCCGCCCCCCGGCCTTCTTCAGTCTTGGTTCCACTTCGCCGGACAATACTGAACCAGTAACCGGATTGTTCATTGCTGCTCTCCTGCCCGGCTGTTCTTTCGCGCGTAAAACTGAGCACTCCAGACTTTTCCCGACAATAGCGGGACATATTCTTCTACCCGCGACGATATTTGACTGCGACCGCTCAAGGCTTCGTCAAGCGCTGCCTTGATCTGAGCGTTGCTGTAGACAATCCGATCGCGGACCGTGACCTCTGTCAGTCCAGCAGTCCGCAGTCCGGCGATGAACAGTTCTTCGCTGAGTGCGCCAGCCACGCAGGATGCGTATGCGGCAGCTTCCGCGAGCAGAGCTTGCGGGACTTCGTTCGCCACGATATCCGATACCAGCATCTGCCCACCGGGCTTAAGCACGCGCGCAATCTCGCTGAATACTTTCTCTTTCTCCGGGGAGAGATTGATGACGCAGTTGGAGATGATCCAATCGATCGACGAGTCCTCGACGGGAAGAGCCTCGATGATGCCCTTTCGCACTTCCACATTGTTGACTCCGGCGGCGCGAACGTTTTCTCTGGCGCGTGCGATCATCTCCTCGGTCATGTCGATTCCTATTACTCTTCCAGCCGGACCAACAGCGCGCGCAGCGAGGAGCAGGTCAAGGCCCGCTCCGGAGCCCAGATCGAGCACCACGTCGCCTGGTTGAACTCCGGCAAATGCCACCGGATTGCCGCAGCCAAACGAACTGGAGACGGCAGAGTCCGGGATTCCTTTGTATTCCTTCTCTGCGTAACCGGCGAGGGCCATTTGGTTTTGCGTCTTGACTTTGGCCCCACCGCAACAGCCGCTTTTGCGTTGGGTTTTGATTGCTTCAGCGTAGTGGGTGGCGACAGCGCCGCGAACTTCTTCCGCATTTTGAGTTGTCATTGGTTCTCCTTTTTGAAATTTTGTTAGGTTGCACAAATATGCAACTATGTGAAGAAACTGGGCGATCAGACGAAACCGAATCTGCATCGCCTACGACTGCTTACTTCTGGCGCGAGTTTCGAACCGGTGATCGGCCTGCCACGACCTCGCCGTGAACAGGCTCATCGGGACAACAGGCTTCAAGCGCATTGGCCAGATCGCGAAGCATTTTTACCACGGAGCTCTTCTCGACGGTGCACCAGACTTCTTTGCCCCGCTTGACGCATTTGATGATCCCAGCATCCCGCAGAAGTCCGAGATGCCGCGAGACCACCGACATGTCGACATCGCTCCCTTCCGCGATATTGCCGATTGTGCATGGACGCCGCGCCTCGGCCAACCGGGCAAGAAGTGAAAGACGTTTGGGATCGGACAGCGCCTTGAACAACCGGGGCGAAAGCAACGAGGCCAATCCACTGCAACACTCTTGTGATCTGGGCGGGGTCTTCTGTTTGTTCATTTGCGCCATCATGCAAATAATGCCACATCTCAAAATGGATGTCAAGTCCACAGTTCCGGGCCTGTACGATCAGTAACGGAAAGGCGCCATCGCGACAGGGATACGTCCCTGCCGTCAACTCAATTCTTCACGCGCAAATGCGGCAGCTCGACGAGAATTGACGTCGCTCCACCGGGACGCAACTAAAACTGCAAGCGTACATCCAATAGACGATGGAATCACTCGACATTGCCCCGAGCACTGCTCAGCCCGCCTCCGACCCCAGCGGTGAAGAGATTCGCTTTGGCTTTGATAACACGTATGCGCGATTGCCGGAGCACTTCTTCGCGCGATTAAACCCTATACCGGTTGCCGCGCCGCGATTGGTGAAGGTGAACGTGGAACTGGCCCAGGAATTGGGACTCGATGCGGACGCGTTGGCGAGCGAGCATGGCGTGGAGATTCTGGCTGGCAACTGCGTGGCCGAGGGGGCTGAACCGGTGGCGCTGGCCTATGCCGGGCACCAGTTTGGGCATTTTGTGCCTCAGCTCGGCGACGGGCGCGCCAACCTCCTTGGCGAGGTGGTAGGGCAGGACGGCGCGCGCTACGACATCCAGCTCAAAGGCTCCGGCCGCACTCCTTTTTCGCGTGGGGGCGACGGCAGAGCCGCACTGGGGCCGGTCTTGCGCGAGTACATTGTGAGCGAGGCGATGGCGGCGTTGGGCGTTCCGACCACGCGGGCGCTGGCCGCAGTAACCACTGGAGATTGGGTGCTACGCGAGACGTCCCTGCCGGGAGCTGTGTTGATGCGGGTTGCGGCGAGCCACTTGCGAGTGGGCACCTTCCAGTACTTTGCGGCGCGGGGCGACACGGACGGTGTACGCACGCTAGCTGACTATGCGATCTCCCGTCACTATCCTGAGGCGGCGCAGGCCGAGCAGCGGTATCGCGCACTGCTCGATGGCGTCGTCGCCAAGCAGGCACAGCTGATTACGCAATGGATGCTGCTCGGTTTCGTCCACGACGTGATGAACACGGACAACACGTCGATCTCCGGCGAGACCATCGATTACGGCCCATGCGCGTTTATGGAGGCCTACGATCCGGCCACAGTCTTCAGCTCCATCGACCACGGCGGGCGCTATGCCTACGGAAACCAGCCCAAGGCGGCGATGTGGAATCTGGCGCGATTGGCCGAGGCATTGCTGCCGATTCTGGCGCAGGAAACGGGGAGTGAAGAGGCAGCGTTGGCTGCGGCGAACGAAGCACTGAGCGCATTTGAGCCGCAATATCAAGCGGCGCGCACGGCCGGACTGCACCGCAAGCTGGGCCTATGCATAGAGCGCGAGGGAGATGCGGCTCTGGCGGAGGATCTGCTTCAGCGCATGAATGCCAACCGCGTTGATTTCACGCTGACCTTTCGCAGGTTGTGCGATGCCGCGGCCTCGCCCGAAGGCGACGCGCGAGTACGGAGATTGTTTGCCTACCCCGGCGCGTATGACGACTGGGCTGCTGGTTGGCGCAGGCGTCTTGACGAAGAGCCGGCAGACGGACAAGCGCGCGCTGCATCGATGCGGAGTGTGAATCCGGCAGTCATTCCGCGTAACCACCTTGTGGAGACGGCGCTGGATGCGGCAAGCCAGCGAGAAGATTTCCAACCCTTCGAAGAGTTGCTGGACGCCGTCTCACGGCCCTACGAGGAGAAGCCGGGATTTGAAAGGTACACAACACCTGCCCGCCCTGAGGAAGCTGTCCTACAGACTTTCTGCGGAACCTAAGGTGCTGGATTAGAGTCGATGATCACGAATTACCGACTCTGTGCGTATTCCTTTTGAGTGACTCATTTGGTGTGGAAAGTAAATACATCGGGCCGGTTATAGTGGCCTGCCACATCCAAGTCGAACTTGCCGCGCGGAATATCGTCCAGATTCAGGTCCGCAGTTAACAGCCGTTCGCCTTCGGTCGGGCCAGCGATGATCTCTCCATTCGGTGAAACAACGCCCTTCATACGCAATGTGACGCATACTCGACTGCCATATCTCGCGCGCGTCCACTGTGGGTGCGCACCAGAGCTGAACGCCCTGATTGTAGAGGTGCTGCCGGTATAAGGGCATATAGTTCTCCCAGCAGATTGCCATGCCGATGCGGCCCAGTTCGGTATCCACTACTTGCATGGTTGAGCCGTCCCCCAATCCCCAAATCAGACGCTCGCTGCCGGTCGGCATAAGCTTCCGATGCTTGGCGATGAGTCCCTGCTGGGGGGAAAAGAGGAGCGATGAACAATAGAGCGTGCCGCCTGCGCGCTCTACGACTCCGAGCACAATATGAAGGCTAAGTTCCTTCGCCCAGCTGGCCAGCATCTCTGTCTCCGGGCCAGGGCATTGGATGGCAGCCTGCGAGTAGCGGCGAAAATGCTCACGCCCCTCATCGGTTCGATTTCCGACGGTGGCCCCAAAGGTCAATCCTTTCGGATAGCCGCCCAGGAGCGCCTCTGGGAATACCAACAGCTGCGCACCGGCAGACGCTGCCTCATGGCATCGAATCTTGACCTTTTGCAGGGTCGACGGGGTATCAAACAACACGCTTCCTATTTGTGCGACGGCAGCTCGAATCATAACTTCATGCTAAATGGCGGCATGTGGAAGATGCGTCCTCTGGTCGAAGATCCTCGAACGAGTTCCGAGGGCTTCCGTTGTTGACCATAGGCAATACCATGTTTTCTAGGATGCCACCAAAAAACGCGCCTTGGCGATTTTGCATCATCCCAGAGTCCATTCTTGCGCATTGTGCGTTTGTCAGTCCTAGTCAAGCCCTCCGGCAAAGCGCTTTTAACTATGTAACTGCGCATTCTGGATCGGTTGGCGTGAAGTAAATAACCAGATTGGCTGTGAATGACACGCGAGATGGAGTCGCCTCCATCTCGCGCGCTGAGTTGTTTACTGCAATTGAACGGTAACTTTTTCGATTTTTCCGGTGAAGCGGTTGGGGCTGGAGTAGTCGTTGCTGACAGCCGATCCGAGATCGCTGCCTACATCGAAGGTTTCAGAGCCGATGGAGCCGATAATGTCACTGAATTCGGCTTCTTTCTGCTTGCCGTTGACGGTGAGCACGACCTTGCCAGGACGCACACGGCTGCGTTCGAAGGGAGAGCCGGAAGGGGCCTCGGAGCGCGGATCGGGAGTGACGTGCAATTCGATGTGCGACTGGCCTGCCGGAAGCGGCTCACTGGAGACAATTCTTCCTGTCCGTTTGCTGCTATCCGTCACTTCGTAGTAAACATAGCGGTCTTTGACGAAGAGGGTAAATCCGCTATATCTTCCGCCTTGTGCAACAATGACGCGTTGCCGCCCTGCGCGGGCAGAAATACATCGGCGGAGATTAGGTGAGCGCGTCCGGTGATCGGCGGAGAGGCATTGCCGTTTAACCTGTCAACACCCTCGCGATAGGTGAATACGGTCTTGCCGTTGACGGGATTCGGCTGGCCACCACCCCTTTGACGGTCATAGCTGGGAATCGTCGGGAAGGCGTGATTCTTTTCAGCCTCTTCATTGAAGAGAGCTTGCAGTTCCTTCAACTTCTCTGGATTTGTCGAGGCCAGATCGTGCGCCTGGCTGAAGTCTTCATCCAGGTTGTAAAGTTCCCAGGGATGGCGATCCTGGTCGTTGTGTTCTCCGGGCGTGAAGGCTGAGCGCGGCTCCCAAGTGGAGGCGTAACGATCCCCTGCCCACCATCCATCCTTGTAAATTGCGCGGTTACCACTGGTGGAGAAGTATTGCACGTGATGATGGCTGGGTTCGTTGGCATGTTCGAAGCTATAGACAAAGCTTGAACCGGAAAGTGGAACCTGCTTGACACCGTCGAAGGCATCGGGCAGTTTGACTCCCGCGGCTTCATAGATAGTGGGCGCAACGTCGATGACGTGCTGGAACTGCGAGCGCAATTCGCCAGCTGCCTTGATGTGATCGGGCCAGGAGACGATCAGCGGATCGGTTGTTCCACCAAGATGCGAGGCATCCTGTTTGGTTCCCTGGAATGGCGAGCTGAGAGCCCAGGCCCATGCAGCGGCATAGTGGCTCATGAAGATTTCGCTGCCGAGGTCGTCGCTGGTGGCGAGGCGGTCTTTGATGCCTGCCGCAATGCCTTCAGTGGTGACGAGATCATGGCCTTCGAGCCCGCCTTCGGCGCTGCCGCCGTTGTCACCGAAGATTTCAAGAACAAGCGTGTTGTCGCTCTTTCCTTCTTCCTTGATCGCGGCCAGCAGATGGCCAACTTCGTAGTCGGTCTGCTCGGCAAAGCCCGCATAGACCTCGGCCTGATGGGCGAGCAGCTTCTGCTCGTCTGTGGAGAGTGAATCCCAGGCTGGCAACCCGGCGGGACGCGGAGTCAGTTCGGCATTGGCGGGAATGACGCCCAGCTTCTTCTGGCGCTCGAAGCTCTCCGCGCGCAGCTTGTCCCATCCCTCATCGAATTTACCCTTGTACTTTTCAATCCACTCATGCGGGACCTGGTGAGGTTCATGGGTTGCGCCGGTTGCAAAGTAGATAAAGAAGGGCTTCTCTGGAGCTACAGCATCATGGGCGCGAATCCAGTGGATGGCATCGTTGGTGATGTCGGTGGTGAAGTCATAGCCCTGTTGCGGCGTGGTTGTCGGCTCGACGGGCGTGGTGTCGCGATAGATGCGCGGATAGTATTGATTGTCGGCTCCTTTGATGAAGCCATAGAAGTGATCAAAGCCGCGCCCAGTGGGAAAGTGATCGAAAGGTCCGACGGGATTGACCTCCCAGAGCGGAGTGTTATGCCACTTGCCAAAGGCGGCGGTGCTATAGCCATTTGACTTGAGCACTTCGGGGATAGAGGCTGCTTCCTTTCCCCAATGAGCATCATAACCCTGGTAAGGGGATGCGGCCTCGGCTACGGTTCCATAACCGATGAGATGATTGTTTCTGCCTGAAAGTAGAGCGCCGCGCGTGGGAGAGCAGAGCGAGTTGACGTGAAAGTTGTTGTAGCGCAGGCCCGATTGAGCGAGCTGGTCAAAGGTAGGCGTAGCAATGATGCCGCCAAAGGTGTGGGTAGCACCGAAGCCAACATCGTCGATGAGAATCAGTACGACGTTGGGCGCGCCGGTCGGCGCGTGCGCAGCTTTGGGCCATTGCAGAGGCTGCGCGGAAGCATTCTGCGGCTTGTTTGCTTCTGCTTGCGCATGGCTTCCGGGCTCTTGCGCATAGGCATAAAGCGAAGAGACGGCAGGCAACAGCCCTGCCGCTATAACTGATAAAAAGTGTTTGTCCATAATCTTCTCCTGAACTGCCGTGGTGACGGTCAAGAGGATCTTCCGATGGCGGCTGATCCTTTTGACTGTTGATGCCTCCGACAATGCAGCGCAGAGAGCAGTGTTCGAAAACTCTTCGGCAAGGCTCTGGAAACGCAGTTTTTCTGTTGTCGGCAGGCACTGGGAATGAGGAATTGATCTGCTGGCTGCGCCAGAGTCGCGGCAGGTCTCTCAGACTGCGCGTGGCTTTCGATGCAAACAAGAAAGAGCTGCCACAAAGGAAGAGGCAGGCGAGAAAAATCAATTCGTATGGAACGAGCGGAAGTTTTTGAGTGCTTTATCTATCAACAACAACAGCGCGACGAGATGCAATGAAGGGCGGTCGCGGCGGCGAATTTTAGATGCAGAACCTTCATGGCTTTGATTATATTCCATCGAAAATCGATGGGAGAGAAATATTCGGAGAATCTAGATATTTTCTTGACGTCGCTACCCCGGCAAGCTAGCATTTTGATGTGATCGATAACAATGCCATCGCTTGTCGTCTCCATGAAGAATCTATTTCTGAATTACCTGCAGGCTTCGTGAGGCATAGTTTGTGAGATACAAGATTTTGCCGTCATGACTGATGCCGATGTTGCGGGGAAATCCGCCTGCGGGCCATGTATTGACCAGCGCACGGCCCGATGAACTGGAAACATCGGATACATTGAGAACGGCCAAATTCCCATTGGAATCGGCAAAACGGTTGGAGTTTGCAACGGCGAGCAGGCGATCCTGGGCAAAGAGGCGTATTCCAACCGGTGCCGAGCCGCCTGAAGGAATGGCCCGCAGCAATGCGTGTTCCGGATCTGACTCCAGCAGACGAGGCGTGAAGGCCAGTATCGTATCATTTCCCCGCGCAGAGACGAAGAGAACAGAAGAGTCCGCAGTCTCGACCAACCGCACCGGCGAGCATCCGGCAGCTACGCGTGAAAGAATCGCAGTGCTTGTGGATTCGGTTGCCTTCTGCGCGTCAATCACGGTAATGAATCCGTTGCTTCGTGGAGCAGTTCCTTGTTTCTGAACGCAATCATTCTTAGTGAGAGTTGGATTTCCGGCACCGGCAATCGGCGGTGGATCATTCGCCGGCACCAACTCTGTTGCAACATACAAGCGCGAGCCATCGGGAGATAGTGTAAGACTGGGCACAACATCGCCGGCGGGTATCTGTCCAATGCTTTGCGGATGCGTAACCCTGCCTGCGGCATCGGCTAGAACTGCAATGATGCCGACGCTGCCCCGTTGTCTCTGCACGATTCCATACTCGTTCGCGGAGAAGACAAACTTTCCATCTGGCGAAGCAACGACATCGAATGTTCCGGCTCCGTCGCCTTGCGCTGCGAAATACGGTTTGGCTCTCCCGCGCAACATCTCCTGAACGTTGAGAAATGCAACTCCTGCATCTCCAGCGCCGACAACAAGAGTCTTCTCACCATTCAATAAGACGAGACCATTCGCACCGGTACTGCCAATCGGAGTGAAGCCACTCGGTATTAATCTGCTGCGGTGAAGACTGTCGCGGCGAAAGATCTGGATGCCTGTCACTACATCCTTGCGCGCTCCGGCAGCTTGATCAGAATTCTTGAAATTCGGCACTCCGACGTTCGTGACGGAAACAAAAACGTAGAGTCCATCTCTTGTGGCGACTGCGGAGGTTGGATTTCCTAGCGTTGGATAGTCGCTGGTGGAGATAGTGAGACTCTGTGCCTGCAGGACTGCCAGAGAACCGTGGAGCAAAAGCAGACGAATGAGCGTCCAGCGCAGGAGTTTCGTTGCATTCAAGGTCTTCATGATTTTTTCTCCAACTTCAGCGGCGGTGTCTTCCAATGTCGGGTGTAGTTTTCCAGAGTGGAAAACTATGAGCAATCATCCTATCAATGAATAGAGTGCCGCGCAGAAGATCGACTTCGTGCTGAAGTATGCGGGCATGCCATCCGGAAGCAACAATGATTTTATGTTCTCCTCGATGATCGAGGCAACTGACGCGCACCTGCTCGGCTCTGGGAACAAGCGCAGTAAAACCGGGCAGGCTCAAGCAACCTTCAAAGAAAGTCCTTGAAGATTCAGTGAGCAGCTCAACTATGGGGTTCACGACCACATGAAACGGGATTTCGCTTCGCCCTCGTTCTTTCAGCTCTGACTCTATGAGAGCATTGTGGTATTCGGCCTTATCTTCAATCACGGCAAGTTGCAGCGACTCCCCAACTTGCGGTGCGGCAAGGCCCACTCCTGGCGCATCGCGAAGAGTCTCGCGCATGTACTCGATGAGGTTCTGAATCGAAGGACTTACAATCTGCTCCTTTGATAGCTCGCGAGAAGTTGCTCGCAGCGTTGGCTCACCAGAGCTCACAATTTTCAAACGCATCTTAGTCATCCTCGCTACACACTGCAAATTCCAGGCATTATGCTCAGTCGCCATAACCAGCCAGTATCAAAATTACAATAAAGGTTGCCAGTTTCATTTCTCAACATGAATATCCGGTTAATTGCGGAGTTCTGTACGCGTGCCTAAGTGACGACGAATATTGCAGTCAGTCCACGGCATGCGTGAACTGACTGCAACTGAAACAAGCCGAACTGGCAATGTTACTTACTCTCCTTGCTCCGGGCGATCCGCTCCTTTTCCTGGTCAAGATACCACTGGGGCAGGTAGGTGTGATGAATGCGGCCGTAAGTCGTATCGTCAAAGGTGATGTACGGATAGAGATGATGCGCCTTGGCCTGTTCTTCAAATTCGGCCTTCAACTGCGTCAGCTTCTCTGGGTACTTTTTAGCCAGATCGATGCGCTCAGTCGGATCGTCAATCAGGTTATATAGCTCCCACGCATTCTCATCAAATGGCGGATTCGTAAGAACGTGTTTGGTTTGAACGTCGTTGGGAAACTGCAATTCAGCCTTCCATCCGTTGTCATAAATCGACCGCGAACCGAAGATGTAGTAGTACTGCAACGTGTGACGGTTTGGCGCTTTGGCGTCGTCAATCGAGTAGGCCAGAGAGGTTCCTTCAATCGGCTGCTGTTTGATGCCGCGAATCTCTTTTGGAGCCTTGACGCCAACCAGATCAAGTGTTGTGGGAAGAAGATCAATCACATGACCGTACTGTGTGCGAATGCCACCCTTGTCCTTGATGCCCTTTGGCCAGTAAACGATGAGAGGATTGTGCGTGCCGCCTTCGCTGTTGGCATCTGACTTCCAATAGCGGAAGGGCGTATTGGCGGCCTGTGCCCATCCCACCGGATAGTTACCCTGACTAGAATCGGGCGTGCCAATCTTGTCGATCCTTGCCAGGTTATAGGCGATATTCTCCTCGGCTGTCACCGGCTTGCCCTGAATCGAACGATCGATTGTGCCTTCCAGCGATCCCCCCTTGCTGGCGCCGTTATCACCGATGGAAATGAAAATCAGCGTGTTATCAAGCTGGCCGATCTCCTTCAGGTGATTGACGAGGCGACCAACTTCAAAATCCGTGTATGTGAGATAGCCCGCATACACTTCCATGAAGCGCGCATAGAGCTTCTGCTCGTCTAGCGTCAGTTTGTCCCAGGCTATGACGTCCGGGTGGCGGTTGGGAAGAATCGCGTTGGCGGGAATCACGCCAAGTTTCTTTTGACGATCAAAGACCTCCTGACGATAGGCATCCCAACCCTTATCGAACTTGCCCTTGTATTGATCGCTCCAGTACCTATCGACCTGATGCGGAGCGTGAGTGGCGCCCGGCGCGTAGTAGAGGAAGAAGGGCTTGTCCGGCGCAGCCTTCTTCTGACGGTCGATAAAGGAAATCGCCTTATCGGTGATCTGGTCGTTCAGGTGGCGACCGTCAGGACGTGCATGCGTCTGATCTTCCACCAGGTCCGGCTTGTACTGATCGGTTTGCGAACCTAGAAATCCGAAGAAGTGATCAAAACCTTTTCCGGTTGGCCAGCGATCAAACGGGCCTGCATCGGTCGCATCTTCGTCCGGCGTTAAACCATACTTGCCGACCGCAAGGGTGTTGTAGCCATTGTCGCGCAGAATCTCCGCAATGGTGCCGGCCGTCGAAGGAATTCTGCCATCCCAGCCGGGAAAGCCGGCTGACATAGAAATGTGCGAAAAGCCCGATTCATGCACCGACGCGCTGTTACGGCCGGTCAAAAGCGCCGAACGTGTCGGCGCGCTGATGGCGCACGTATGGAAGTCGGTATAGCGCAGGCCATTGTTGGCTAGATTGTCAAAGGTGGGAGTCTGAATCAGTCCACCAAAGGTGCCTGCAGCGCCAAAGCCTACGTCATCCAATAGAATCCACACTACGTTTGGTGCACCAGCAGGCGCTTTTACAGGCTCCGGCCACCATTCTTTGGACTCAGCCAGAGTTCTGCCAACTACTCCTTGATACGGTTGTGCCGTCTGCGCGTGCAGTGGCAAAGTTGCTCCCGCCGCAATGACCAGCGTCGAAGTCAACGCGTTTAGTACATATTTCTCGTTCATAAAACTCCTGATTGTCTCAGTCATTCAGAGATGACTCGGTAAAAAGCTGTCGCTCGATCCTGCGAAATTCCTTCGCAAGCGCGGCAAGATTAAAAATGTACTGGTGCAAGAGGTATGAACCTCACAACACCAGCCTTGTTGAACACCCTACTAATGCCCAAGCGCTATTGGTTCTCACTGGCCTTGGTTATGTCTTTCAACTGATCGGCAAATGACTTGGCGCCCTTGGTGCGATGAATGCGTCCATTCCATACATCGTCGAATGTGATGTAGGGATAGAGATGATGCGACTTGGCCTGCTCTTCGAATTCGGCCTTCAACTGTGCCAGCTTCTCCGGGTACTTTTTGGCCAGATCGATGCGCTCGGTCGGATCGTCGATCAGGTTGTAGAGCTCCCAGGCATTTTCATCAAACGGTGCTGTTGGAACACCGGTGATAAAGCTGTTGGGATAGGCCAGCTCTGCCTTCCAGCCGTTGTCATAGATCGACCGCGCGCCGAAGATGTAGTAATACTGAAGCGTATGGTGATTCGCGGCTTTGGCATCGTTGATCGAATCGGCAAATGAGAAGCCTTCGATGGGCTGCTGCTTGATGCTGCGAATCTCTTCGGGAGCCTTGATGCCGATCAGATCGAGCGTGGTGGGCAGCACATCAATGACATGGCTGTACTGGGTGCGAATGCCGCCCTTCTCCTTGATACCTTTTGGCCAATAGACAATGAGCGGATTGTGCGTACCGCCTTCGCTGTTCGCATCCGCCTTCCAGAACTTGAACGGAGTGTTGGCAGCCTGTGCCCAGCCCAGCGGATAATTGCCGTTGGAGGCAAGAGGTGTGCCAATCTCGCCAATCTTATTCAGGTTGTAGTTAATGTTCTCTTGCGCTGATACAGGCTTTGCCAAAAAACCCTGATCGATAACGCCATTCAGCGTGCCTTCTTTACTGGCGCCGTTATCGCCGATGGAGATGAAGATCAGCGTATTGTCGAGTTGCCCGATCTCCTTCAGATGATTGACCAGACGACCTATCTCGAAGTCCGTGTAGGTCAAGTAGCCTGCATAGACTTCAAAGAAGCGCGCATAAAGCTTCTGCTCGTCTGGCGTCAGCTTGTCCCAGGCCGTGATGTTCGGATTGCGCTCGGGAAGGATCGCATTGGCGGGAATCACGCCGAGTTTCTTCTGATGATCAAAGACCTCCTGGCGATACGCATCCCAGCCCTTGTCGAACTTGCCCTTGTATAGGTCGCTCCAGTATCTATCGACCTGGTGCGGGGCGTGCGTGGCGCCCGGTGCGTAGTAGAGGAAGAAGGGCTTGTCCGGCGCGGCTTTTTTCTGGCGGTCGATAAAGAAGATCGCCTTGTCGGTGATCTGGTCACTTAAGTGGCGGCCATCGGGACGGACGTGCGCCTGATCTTCCACCAGGTCCGGCTTGTACTGATCGGTCTGCGAGCCAAGAAATCCGAAGAAGTGATCGAAGCCTTTGCCAGTCGGCCAACGATCAAATGGGCCTGCATCGGTGGCTTCTTCGTCGGGAGTTACACCGTATTTTCCAACTGCGAATGTGTTATATG
>Ga0302320_10019347_pt1 | contig 13669 bp, 18 predicted proteins | sample Bog_T0_3_FD_202130 | JGI IMG/M metagenome (GOLD analysis project Ga0302320, IMG submission 202130) | Peat permafrost microbial communities from Stordalen Mire near Abisko, Sweden - Bog_T0_3 | ecosystem: Environmental > Terrestrial > Soil > Wetlands > Peat | place: Sweden: Abisko, Stordalen Mire... | reverse complement strand
GAACGCAAATTATTGAGCGTAGTGTACAATTTGCGCCGCCCGTATTTCCCTCAATGGCGGAGTTATTAGCAACATGAAGCGGTTTTGGATCTTCGCTGCAGCAATTACCGGCGCCCTCGTCAGCAGTTTGGCGTTGCCGGCCGGCAGTGCAGAGTCGGGGGCGACCAAAGCCGCCGTCTGCCAGGCCTGCCATGGTGCGAACGGTAACAGTGCAAACCCCGAGTGGCCGAGCCTGGCCGGTCTGGGTGCCGACTACATCGTCGAGCAATTGCAGAATTTCAAGGACGGCAAGCGCAACAACCCCGTCATGATGCCGATGGCGGCATCGCTGAGCGCTCAGGATATGGCCGACATCGGCGCCTACTTCGATTCCCTGCCCAACACCGGCTTGGAAGCGGACCCGTCATACTGGCAGGCCGGACAAAAGCTCTACCGCGGCGGCGACAGGGCGCGCGGCATTCCCGCCTGCATGGCCTGTCACGGCCCCACCGGCCGCGGCAACGAGCCCGCGAAGTTTCCGGCGCTGCGCGGCGAGCAATCGGTCTACCTCAGCAAGCAATTGAATGCTTACGCCGCGGGCACCCGTCCGCCGGGCCCGGGCGGCATCATGCCCGCCATCGCCAAGCGGTTGACGGCCGAGGACATCCGCAATGTGTCGTCCTATCTGCAGGGACTTCGCTAGGTCATGCGCGCATCGCGAACGCTGTTGCTGCTGTGCCTGACGCTTGCGATCGCGGCTTGCGGCAAACAGCAGCAGGCGGCGGCTCCGCACAAGGTCGCCTCCGCGCGTCCGGCGGCGGCGGCTCCCGCCCGCACCGTCCCGATGCCGGCGGCTCAGGCCGCGGCCCAGGCCACGAAGCTCGCCCGCAAGAATGAAGATGGATCGGAGACCGTGGAAGATGCCGCCGGAGACAGCGGCGTTCACAACCCGTTATTGGCGGCAGTCGCCTCGACCGTGGCGGCGACGACGCCGATGGCCGCGGCCGCGGACCTGACCGGCCCGACGATGTGGCAGGAGGGCGTGAACTACACCCGTATCGTTCCCGCTCAGCCGACCGATGTGCCGGCGGGCCAGGTCGAGGTGCTGGAGTTCTTTTGGTACGCCTGTCCGCACTGCTACTCCCTCGATCCCATGGTCGAGACGTGGAGAAAGTCCAAACCCGCGTACATCACGTTTTCGCGCGTTCACGTGACCTGGTCGGAATCGCACCGCGCGCTTGCGCGCCTTTATTACACCTTGGAAAGCCTCGGCAAGATCGAGCAGCTTCACGCCGAGGTGTTCAAGGAAATCCAGGTCAACGGCAATCCCCTGGTCGGCAACGACGCCACGGAGAGCGAGCGCATACAGGCGGCCTTCGCGAAAAAGTGGGGCATCTCCGAAGACGCATTCCGGCAGGCGTATCACTCGTTCGCCGTGGACAACACCGACATGCCCAAAGCCGACGTGCTGGTGCAGCGCTATCGCATCGATGCCGTGCCCACCTTCGTCATCAACGGAAAATACGTGGCCGACGTGCACACCGCGGGAAGTCCGGAGCGTTTGATGGCGCTGATCGGCGACCTTGCGGCGCAGGAGCACAAGCACTGAGAAGGCGCTTGCGCGACGTTCGAAGTGGACATAATCGAGCGTTGTCCAGTGCTTATGTTCTGCCGATGAAACCCATTCCGCGGCGAACGAAAATTATGTGACGCGAGTCACGCGGCGTGCGTCGCGATTTGTTGGATGCTGGCAGCGTTGGTTCGGCTCGGACCGTAACATCCAACGCATATGCTGGATTGCCGCTCACAAAACGAAACACGGATTGCCGCCGCCGCGAATGCACGCGGTGCGTTGCGCGGGCGCCTGCTCCTCGGACTCGCGCTGTTCGCATTGGCTCGGGCGGGCGCGGCGCTCGCCGGCGACCCGGCGTCGACGACGGCGTTGAATGCGCCGGAATTCAAAGATCCGCGGATCTCGGCGTTCCTGTCCGCCCCGATCACCTTGCCGGCTTACTCGCGCCCGCTGAATGCGCGGCCGTTCGATTTGCCGCCGCCGATCAGTGCGCCTCATGCCGATGCGTTGCCCGTCGTGAGCGAGCCCGCGGCTTATTCGAGCAAGGATTTCCGGCCGCGCGGACGCTCGGTGTACGACGCCGATCCAAGCGGATCGGCCGACGACAACCTGACGTTCGACAAAACCATCTGGCAACGTCTCAACGAATATCGCACCCGTGATCGGGTGCGAGTGCTCACCTTGTGGGAGTCCGGGGTCAGCGGCGTGTCTCTGCAGACCGACCGCAAGGGAAACCCCTGGCTGCAATTCACCAGCAAGCTCAATACCCGCGGCAACGCGACGCATGGCCTGCTCGACCGGTTGATTCCGGTCACTTCGTTCACGGGTAACAGCATGCGCGGCATCGTGCATCCCGGCAACTCCAACCCGGGCGCAAAGTCCTCAGGCCCCTTCAGCATTCTGCATTTCGGCAGCTCCAACGCGCCCTGAGGCGTGACGGACCAGAGGGATGCGGGCCTGCACGCGCTTATACTGAGCCGTGACCCGCGACACCGTTCCCGCGATCCTCATCACCATCCCGCTCAGCCACTACTGCGAGAAGGCGCGCTGGGGCCTCGACCGATTGGCGTTCCCGTATCGCGAGGAACCGCACGCGCCGCTGTTGCATTTGTTGGCGACGAAACGCAACGATGGCGGAAGCGTGCCGGTGCTGGTGCATGGAGACCGCCGGTTCATCGATTCCACCGATATTCTCGTGCATGCGAATGCCGTCTGCGGCGGCGACTTGCTGTACCCGCGCGACTCGGCGTTGAGAGCCGAGGTGACGGCGCTCGAAGAGCGTTTCGATGCCGAGCTCGGCCCGCATGCGCGGCGTTGGGCCTACGCTCACCTGCTCCCGGACACGAAGCTTCTCCGCTTGGTCTGGGCGCGCGGCTTGCCGCGGCACGAAGCAAGCTTGCTTCCGCTGATCACGCCCTTGATCCGCCGTTTGGTGCGGTCCTCTTACGGGATCACGCCGCAGGGCGCGGAGCGCTCGCTGGAACGCGTTCGCGGCGTCTTTCGGGCCGTGGGCGAGCGTCTCGGCCACGGGCGGCCGTTTCTGGTGGGCGGGCGCTTCACCGCGGCCGATCTGACTTTTGCGGCCCTCGCGGCGCCGGTGGTCTTCCCTGCCGAGTGCCGGGCGGTTCACCCCGCACTCGACGCGGTACCCGCCGCAATGCGCGACGAAATCCTGCGGTTGCGAGACACCGATGCCGGACGGTTCGTGCTGCGATTGTTCAGCGAGGAGCGCGGCGGTTCGGCGGACTCCTTCAGGACTTCGACTTCTTCTTCGGAGAGGACTTCGATTTTTTGACCGAGCCATTGAGTGCAATCGCCTGGCGAATGAGCGTCTTGAAGGCGGCCTCATCGACTAGCTCTCCCTCGTGGATGTCGATGGCGCGGCGCACGTTTCCCTCGAGACTCGAGTTGAATAGCCGCGCCGGATCCTTCAGAGATGCGCCCTTGGCAAAGGTCAGCTTCACGACCTTCTTGTAGGATTCGCCGGTGCAGATGATGCCGTCGTGCGACCAAACCGGAGTGCCCATCCACTTCCATTCCTCGACCACGTCAGGGTCCGCTTGCTGGACGAGCTTGCGCATTCTGCCGAGGGTTTCCCCGCGCCAGTCCCCGAGCTCGGCGATGCGTTTCGAGATGAGTTCTGAGGCCGGCTCACCCTGGCTCGCGCCCTGCTTCTTCATGTTTTCGATTCCTTGGCCGGCCAGTCCGGCAGTTCGATGCCAAAACGCTTGGCATACTCGGTGTTCAAGCGCGGCCAGCCGAATTTCATCGCGTCGCCGCCCACGATCCGCCCGATGGGATCGCCGGCGAGGAGCCGCTCGAATACATCCAGGCAGATATGCCAGCCCGCGGCGCCCATCGAGATGAATCCGCGATCGATGCTGTGCCAGAGGGTCAGGCGCGTGCCCTCGCCTACAGGCTCGAGCTGCCACCGGATCTCCTGGCCGCCCCAGCGATACTCCAAGAGCCTCGGCTCCTCGGCGAGCGTCACGCGTGTCTCCGAAGTCTGGGGCGTGAGGGTTCCGACCGTCGTCAGCCTGACTGTGCCAACCGCGCCGAGGCTGCGGTCGGCGTCGAACGGTGCCCACTCACGCAGGCTGGCGGGGTCGGTTATCGCCTGCCACACCGTCGGCGGCGGGTGGCGCAACTCGCGGACGAGCACCAGAGTCCACTTGTCGCGCTCTTTTCGGACATCCGCACGATCGGCGGGTCCGGGCATGTAGTCATCGCGGCTGTTCATCGCTTGGTACCTTCGCCGTGCGGCAGGGGATTGAGCTGATCAAGATGGCGTTCCAGAGCGTCGACGTGGCCCGACCAGAACCTGCGGAACGGTGCGAGCCAGGCGTCCAACTCCATCAGCGGCTCCGGTTTGATCCGGTATAGGCGCCGCTGCGCAGCGATGCGCGACTCCACGAAGCCGGCCTCGCGCAGCACCCGCAGATGCTTCGAGACCGAAGGCTGCGTAAGGCTCAACTGTTGTTCGAGATCGCCCACGGAGCGCTCAGAGGAGGCGAGCAGCGCCAGGATGGCGCGGCGGCTCGGCTCAGCAATGATGGCGAATGATGATTCCATTCCCCAATATATACCTATCAGAGCATATACTTGTCAAGGCATATAACATAACCGCGCTCGTCGAAAGCGATGGAATCCCGAGCGCGGCCTTCAGAGAATCGACGGTCTTATGAAGCGCACGCACTTCGTGCGCGGCGGGAATCCCGTGCCTATACATTTACTGTTTAGGTTTTCTGAATTTGAGGATGAATTGATCCGTTTTGCCGCGAATCGCCGGGTCGAACACTTCGGCCGTGCGCCGGTCGGTTGGATTGGCCAGAATCGAACTCTCGGAGTCGAACTTGAAGCCCGCGGCTTCGACCTCTCGGCGCACGGTCGAGGACTCGATGCGGTGCAAGGTCTCGGTTACATTTGCCGGAGCACCCACAGCGGCGGAATGATCGAGAATCACGTAGACGCCACCCGGCTTAAGTGCTTCGTATACCGCTCCGTTAAACGCGGCCGTGTCAACCGGCCCCATGAACTTGTCATGCAGGTCGTGATAATTTCGGGAAATCCAGAACAAGTCGAGCTTCTCGGGGAACTTCAATCCTTCGAGCGCCGCGGCGGTCGTTACCGTTACATTTGGATGGGCGACCGCATAGTTTTGCAGCTCCGCGACCGCCTTGACGAAATGCTCGAACTGGAAGAAGGCGGTTGGTTCCACCGCGTAGACGTGACCGTCGGACCCCACCACGCTGGCAAAGAGACGAGTGAAATAGCCTGAATTGGCGACATAGTCGGCAACCTTGTCCCCCGATTTGATGCCAACGAACTCCAGAGTTTGCGCCGGCTTTCGGTCAGCATCCCGTGTGGTGTCAGAGTCCGGGCGCGACCGATCGGCGACCGCCATTGTGGCGGCGGCTGAATTGCCCGCGTTGTCCGAGGCATTTGCTCCGGAAACAAGTGCGACCACTATCATCAAGACAACCGTAATTTTCACATCGATTCTCCTGGCGTGAATATCCTGGTCTCGCTCGCACGGACATTGAGCCGCAGCATCGCGCTGAAGCCGATCCGCCTATCCGTGCATTTCGCCGTGTTGGTAAGTCGCGAGCAGTGTATCGGCGAGAGCCGAAGCGATTAAGACCGCTCGTTGCAGCGAAACCGCCATTCGCCGCAGTCCAGGACCTTCTCCCCGTACTTGATGTAGTGTGTCGGTCATGAATCGCACAGACGCACGCTCGAGCGCCTGGCTCTGGATTGCGGCCATCTGGTGCGCGGCAGCGTTGTTCGATTCGAGCCAGACGCTTCTCACCATGCACTTGGTGGGTGTGGGCAAGGCCTGGCTTCGCCCATTTTTTATCGTATTTATTTCCTGGCTGCCTTGGGCGCTTGCGACGCCGTTCGTCATTGAGCTGGCGCGACGATGGCCAATCGTTCGAGGCGGGATCTCAAAGGCGCTGAGCTTGCATCTGGCTGCCTTCGCGGCGGTCGGCGCATCGGCGGCAGGCTGGTCGGCATTACTCCAGGTCATTTTCAACCCGTGGCACCGGAACTCGCCACCCACATTCGTGGACACCTGGTCCGACTTGCTCCTCGAGCAGATCGTGACGTTTGTGATCGCCTATGCGCTGATTTTGGCGGCCACCTATGTGGTGGACTCGCGCGAAAAAATGGCGCGGCAGAATGAGGAGCTCGCCCGAGCGCAGCTTGCCGCGCTCAGGGGTCAGATGGACCCTCACTTCATGTTCAACACCTTGAACTCGATCGCAAGTCTCGTATACGACCAGCGCGGCGACGCGGCAGTTCGCATGATCGTGGGTTTGAGCGAACTCCTGCGCCGCGCCTCGGAAGACTCTCACCGTGCACAGGTCACGCTGCACGATGAAGTGGAGTACCTGCAGCGCTACATCGACATCCAGAAGATCCGTTTCGGCGACCGCCTGCGAGTGAGCATCGACATTCCAGATGAGCTGCTGGCAGTGCAGGTTCCGAGCCTGCTGTTGCAGCCGCTCGTTGAGAACGCCATCAAGCATGGAGTATCCAAGCGCCGATCGGGCGGCGAGGTTCGGGTCGCCGGGATGAGCCGCGATGGTGCGCTTCGCTTGACCGTCTACAATGACGGCCCATGGGAACAGGAGGATATGGCGCTCGCTCCCCACCGCGTCGGACTCGGCAATCTGCGCACGCGCCTTAAGATCCTCCATGGCGACCGATCTGGTCTTTCGCTGCAGCCAGCCGAAGAGGGCGGCGTCGAGGTCATCGTGACAATGCCGCTGCAGGAGGCATGAACGTGTCGCCTGCCAAACCGCTCGGCTCGATTCGCGCCCTTGTGGTTGATGACGAAGCCCCGGCGCGCCGCTACCTGACCCTCTTGCTGCGCCGAGACCCCGATATCGGATCGGTGATCGAATGCGAATCCGGGTTCGAGGCGATTGAGGAAATCAAGCGGTCCAGGCCGGACCTCGTGTTCTTGGACGTGCAAATGCCAGAATGCGACGGCTTCGACGTGCTCGAGCTATTGGGCGCGGATCTGCCCGAAACCGTCATTTTTGTGACGGCCTACGCCGCCTATGCTCTGCGTGCCTTCGAAGCGGGCGCGCTCGACTACATTCTAAAGCCTTTGGACGATGCGCGTTTTAGCCGCGCGCTCGAGCGCGCCAAGGGTAGGCTCGCTCGCGGACATCCGTACCATGTCCACTCGGTCAGTCGGATTGCGGTGAAGAGCCGCGGCCAGACGCTATTCTTAAAGGCCTCGGAAATCGATTGGGTCGAAGCCGCGAGATACTATGCATGCCTGCACCTGGGTGAGGATACGCACATCGTGCGCAGGACGATCCAGGAGCTCGAGCAGGACCTGGACCCTCGCACATTCTTCCGCATCCATCGCTCGATCATTGTCAACCTCGAACGGGTGCGGGGGCTCGAGCTGCAGGAAAGCGGCGAGTACGAGGTCGTGCTCGACTCGCAGATCCGTCTCAAACTGAGCCGACGCTTCCGCAAGCGCTTCCAGGATCGCCTGGCCGAGCTGTCAGCCGGACGCCGACATCTGGCGGCCACGTCGGGCGCACGCCGATAACGTCGATTTTTACCAAACCGGGCTGTCGGACGATAGACCCCGAATCACTGTGCTGCGGATTGTAGTGTGGGGTGACCCCTTTCAGCCGCGCGCGGGGTCCAACTCACGGCAATGCCTGTAAGTTACGGATTTTATGAGAAAAAATTGGCGCGCCCGACTGGATTCGAACCAGTGACCTTCGGCTTCGGAGGCCGACACTCTATCCAGCTGAGCTACGGGCGCACGATGAGGGGCCGCGATAGTACCCGCCGTCACCGAGTTGCGTCCAGCGCCGGCCGAGCGGGGCTACTTGGGGTAAAGAATCATCTGGGTGCAGCGAAACAACGCCAGGGTCCTGCCCGTTTCCTTGTGGGTGACCACCGCGTCCCAGACCTGGGTCTGTTTGCCGAGATGGACGGGGGTGGCGCGACTCACGATGGTGCCCTCGAGGGTCGTCCCGAGATGATTGGATTTGAGCTCGATGGTGGTGAAACCCTTCGCGCCTGGGGGCAGGTTCGCCAGGCAGCCGTAACCGCAGCTCGTGTCGGCCAGCGTCACGAGGGTGCCTGCGTGCAGAAATCCATTGGGCGCCAGATGGAACTCCTTGATCGCGATCTCCCCCACCACCTCGTTGGGCGCGGCGACGGTGAACACAATGCCCAGGTAGCTCGGCAGTTTCCCGGCGCCGCGCGCGTTCAATTGCTCGAGCGTGTACATGCGTCGCTATTCCGACTCGGTGATGTCATCGAAGAATTCGACCACGCCGGTGTCGAGCGAATACTCGGCGCCGACGACCAGGAGCCCATCGTTACGAATCAAATTCTCGATGACCTCCGAACCATGGCGCATGTGCCTCACCGACGCTCTGATGTTGGCGCGCACCGCCTCGCGCACGAGCGCCGGCAGATCATGCCTGAGGTCCGTGGCCAACAGGCTCTCCACCGACGGTCTCACCCGATCCACGATGGAACGCAGATTGCGCGATTGATTTTCCTTCGGCCGCTGAAGCTGGGCCAAGGTCGCCTGAATGGCGCCGCAATTCGAATGTCCGAGCACCACCACGAGCCGCGTGCCGAATTGTTCGGCCGCGAATTCCACGCTTCCGATCAACGAGGGTGCAACGATATTGCCGGCGACCCGGATGACGAACAGATCTCCGAGTCCCTGATCGAAGACGATCTCCACGGGCACGCGCGAATCCGAACAGCCGAGAATCGCCGCGAAGGGTTCCTGGCCCGCCGCCAGCTCGATGCGCCGTGCACGGCCCGGCAAGACATCCTGACTGCGGATATCCGCCACGAAGCGGCGATTTCCGGACCGCAGCAAGCCGAGCGCGTCTTCGGCCAGGATCGGCGGGGTATTACGCTTCATGAGAGGCCGGCGCCGATGCACCGTGCACGCGCGGCGGGAACGCCATTGAACAAGCGGGCGAGGCGCTATCCGCGGCGACCGATCGTGGCACCGGGGCCGCGAAGGAGTCGGGCGGGCAGGAACAGCACGGCTTTGAGCAACTCGAACACCGCGTCCATCGTGATCGAGAGCAGGCGGAATGGCAGCAGCAGCAACCACACGATCGGCCACAGCACCAGCGCGAGCAACGCCAGCGGCCAGCACAGCACGAACAAAACGCACCAGAGGACCATCGTCAACAAGGTTTTCATTGGGCAGTCCGCGAGTAGTTGAGAATACGCTGCTGGGGCCATCTTACCAGGTCAGGAAATGGCTGGGCACTCGTCGACGAACCCCGCCGCCGGCTCAAATGGGCCGCGTCTTCGCCTGCAGCGCCGCGCGGCGATCCAGGCTGGCCTTCGGCCAGATGTCCGAGGCCTTGTAGTATTCGGGCACGGCGGGAACGCCGGTCGGAAGCACGACCCAGGGCTGCTGCGATGCCGTGAAAATGTGGACCTGCGGAGCGAAACGATCCGGCTCATCCAGGGTGCCGACCCGCAGGAAGCGAATGGCGTCGCCGGAACCGGCGTAGTTGCTCCACAGCGCCACCCGGCACCTCGGACAACGGGAGATCTTCTGTCCTTTGCCGCTCAAGGTCGGGGTCACGACCACCTCGACGCTGCCCGTCATGAGACCGAGCCGATCCGCCTCGATCATGGCGTTGAGCGCGAAGGCGCTGCCGGTTTCACGCTGGCACCAGCGGCAGTGGCAGCAGTGAACGATCATCGGGGCGTCCGTCATGCGGTAACGCACGAAACGGCACGTACACCCGCCTTCGGCGCAAACAGCGTCGCCATTCATTGCGGCGATTCTATGCCATCGCGATCCGCGAACCAAAGAGAGCCCGAATACGCGAGCCACCAGGCCGTCGCCACCCAAAGCCCCACCGATGTCAGCCCGCCGATCAAAAAGGCCGCCAGTGCCGCGAGCGTGCAGATCGCCGGCAGCCACGCGAGCGCGGCGACGCTCAGTTTGAAATTCAAGACGCTGCGCAGGAGCAGTGCATAGGCGAAGGCGCCGAGCAGGGACGAGACTGCAATCGCGAATTGGGACGCGATCACATCCGACCGATACACCAGCGAAAAAACCTCCAGTCCCACCTGGGTGGCCGATACGCTGATCAGCGCGGCTGCGGCCACGAACACCAACCGGCGCCAGAGGTCCGCGTGCGCGCGCAAACTTGCCGTGACGGCACAAGCGTGCAGCGCCCCGTAAGAGGCGAACGCGACATCGATTCCCGCCCGGGCACGCCACGCGGCGCTCAGCCCAAGCAGCAGCGCGATCGATGCAAGCAACGCGAAATGGCGGACGTAATGGAGTTGAACCTGCAACCGGCGCTACTCTAGCAAACCATGACCGACACGCGCCGCGCTCCGCCGGCCGAACCGGCGGCGCAGATCCCGGCCCAACGTTGGGATGCCGCGAGCCTGAAGCTTGCCTTCATGGGTCTCGCCGGCGCGAGCATCGAATGGTACGACTTCTTTTTGTACGCGGCCGCGGCGGCGCTGGTGTTTCCCCACGTGTTTTTTCCAGCGAGTCTGCCGCCCTATGTGGCGCTCGTCGCGTCGTTCAGCACCTACGCGGTCGGCTTCGTCGCGCGGCCCCTCGGTGCGATGCTGTTCGGTCACACCGGAGACCGGCTCGGACGCAAGCGGGCGCTCGCGGCGGCGCTGATCGTCATGGGCGGCGCGTCCACCCTGATCGGATTGCTGCCGCCCTACAGCGCGATCGGCGTGTTCGCGCCGCTCTCGCTGGTGCTGTTGAGATTCGTGCAGGGCCTTGCCGTGGGAGGTCAGTGGGGCGGTGCAATTCTGCTCGCGACGGAGAATGCACCTCAGTCGAAGCGCGGGCTGTATGGCAGCATCGTCCAAACGAGTGTTCCGGTCGGAGTGATCCTCGCCAATGTCGCGCTGCTCGCCGCCAATGGCGCGACGTCCGCCGCCGGGTTCATGCAGTACGGATGGCGAATTCCGTTTCTGTTCAGTTTGGGGCTCATTGGTCTCGGCTTTTACATTCATTTTCGCGTCGACGATACCGCGGCCTACCGTCGGCTGCGTGAAGCCGCGGCGGCGCAGGACAGCGATGCCGCCGGCCGCCGGCGCTCACCGATCTTCGAGGCGCTGCGCTCGCATCCGAAGCTGATCCTGATTGCCGCCGGTGCTTACATGTCGACCAATCTCACTTTTTACATCCTGCTCACGTATCTGGTCGCCTACGCGACGAGCCCGGGCATCCACGTGCCGCGCGGCACCATGCTCACGGCGGAACTCATCGCCACCGCCGCCGCGGCGCCCGTCACGTTTCTTGCCGGCAGGCTGTCCGATCGCCACGGCCGGCGGCGTGTGTTCATGTGCGGCGTGGGGCTCATGGGCCTGTGGAGTTTCGCGCTGTTCCCGCTCATCGATACGGGCTACCTGCCGTGGATCACCGCGGCGATCTTCGTCGGCGCCTGTTTGAATTCGCTCGCCTACGGTCCGCTGGCGGCGATGTTCACGGAATACTTCGGCACCCGCGTGCGTTACTCCGGCGCCTCACTGACGTATCAAATCAGCGCCATCTTGGGGGGCGGATTGGCACCGATCGTCGCCACGCTCATCTACGCCGCCCATCACTCCACCCTCGGCGTGTCGATCTACATGGCGGCCATCTGCGCGCTGTCGTTGGCGTGTGCGACGCAGCTGAAGGAAACTCGCGCCATCGATCTCAACGGCGAACCCGGCGTGGCGGCGGCGGGCTGAGCAGCGATGGAACCCGGCCCGGCCCCTGACCCGAAGCTCGAGGCGGTCCTCGAGGAACTCATCCGGCGCGAGCCGATTTTTCACCGTGCGGAATTCGGCACGACGCGGCGCGATTTCGAGCAGATGAGGGCACGATGGTCGAAACTCCTACCTCACCTGCGGCGTGACGCCCGCCAGGACCTGGCTGAATCGCGCGCGCTCGATGTTGCCGCCGCTCAGCACGACCGCGACGTTCTTGCCCGCCATGCGCCCGCGCTCCTTGAGGAGCGCCGCCAACGGCGCGGCGCCGGCACCTTCCGCAATTTGGTGGGTGTCGTCGAAGTAAATGCGCATCGCTTCGGCAATCTCATCCTCGGCGACCTCGACCATGCGCGCGGCGCCGCCACAGATGATCTCGACCGCCTGCACGTTCGGTTCGCGCGTCGCCAGACCGTCCGCGAAGGTGCGGGCGGAAGGCGCGCTCACGGCTTTCCTTGCGGCGAACGACAACGCGGTGGCGGGCGCCCGGGCCGCGCCGACGCCGATGACGTCGGTCTTGAGACCCAACAGGTCCCGCACCGCGATCAAACCGGATATCCCCGAGCCCATTCCCACCCCGACGTACACGGCGTCGAGGGGCCCCGCCGAGCGCAGCAACTCGAGCGCGTAAGTGGCGACCCCCAGCACCAGATTTCGATGAAAAGAGGGCACGAAGTGCAGCCGATCGGCGTCGGCGACCCGGAACGCCTCGTGCCGGGCCTCGTCGAAGTCGCGCCCGAACTCGACGATCTCGGCGCCGAAGGCTTGAATGGCGGAATTCTGATCGGGTGAATTGCCCTGCGGGACATAAATCGTTGCCGGCACCCGGGCACGCGCCGCCGCAAAGGCGATGGATTGCCCATGATTGCCGCGCGTCGCGGAGATCACGCCGCGCGCCTCGGGATCGATCTGGTGCAACCTGTCGAGGTATACGAGTCCGCCGCGAACCTTGAATGCGCCGGTCGGCGTATGGTTTTCGTGTTTGACCCACACGCTGCACCCGCTTCGCCGGCGCAGCTTGGGCCACGCGTATTGGGGCGTCGGGGGCATCACCCGATGAACGAGCCCGGCGGCGTGCTCCAACTCGGTCATATCGAAGGCAATTTCCGGCGGTAGCACGACGAACCCGTTTCTGAGTGGCTGGCAACCAGCGAGGGCATTCTCGCGCGAAGCGGCGGCCGAAAGCGAACGAAAGGTGCGGCCGCTATTCCGTGATCCGCGAGGTACGGCTATACTCCCCGGCACCTTTTTCAACGGTTTTCAGCGAGTTGCCGTGTCCCAACCCGAATCATCAGATACCCATTTCTTCAATTCCTTCAGCGTTGTCCTCGGCATTCTCATCGTCTTTACCATCATTCTTTTCGCGACCGCGCGCGTGATCGGCAGAAACGTTCAGGGACAGGAAGTGCTGGAAGATCCCCTGATCACCAAGATGGTCGAGCAGAACACCGAACCTTTTGCCCACGAGGCGATCGCCGGGCAGGACAACAGCGCGCTCGCGGCGGCGACCGCGCCCGCGCCCGCGGGGGCGGCGGCGGTACCTGCCACCGGTGAAGCGGCCTTCAATCAGGTCTGCACGGCCTGCCACGGCGCGGGCGTGAACGGCGCTCCGAAGGTGGGCGACAAGGCTGCCTGGGGACCTCGCATCGCGCAGGGTAAGGACACTTTGTACTCGCACGCGATTGTGGGCAAAGGCCTCATGCCCCCGAAGGGCGGCACGAATTGGCCCGACGCCACGATTCGCATGGCGGTCGACTACATGGTTTCGCTCAACAAGTAGCGCGGTCCAGCGTTCTCAGTTTCACGGCCTCCGACACGTCGATGCGGCGTATCGCGGGCTCGCGCGCGAGATCCGCGCAC
>Ga0302320_10019345_pt1 | contig 13669 bp, 16 predicted proteins | sample Bog_T0_3_FD_202130 | JGI IMG/M metagenome (GOLD analysis project Ga0302320, IMG submission 202130) | Peat permafrost microbial communities from Stordalen Mire near Abisko, Sweden - Bog_T0_3 | ecosystem: Environmental > Terrestrial > Soil > Wetlands > Peat | place: Sweden: Abisko, Stordalen Mire... | reverse complement strand
CCTTGCAGCATTTCAAGGATCATCACCCGCCGGCCGTCGTCAGTGGCGCGGATGCATGTTTGAAGAAGTCCAACAAGCCGCTTCGAAAGGCAAAGCCGTGAACGCGCTATGCCAGATGACGGGCCTGAGCCGGGCTGGTTACTATCGTTGGCGCGTGCCGCGGCAAGCAACGCCGGTCGAGATGGGAATCCGCGATCAGAGGCAGAAGGTTGCGCTGGAATCACCCGTCTGTGGATACAGAAAAATCACGGTCGAGTTGCAGCGGCGCGGCTTTGCGATTAACCACAAACGGGTACTGGGAATGATCCGCAAAGACAATCTGCTGTGTGTACGGCGCCGCGCGTTCGTGGTCACCACCAACTCGCGGCACAACCTGCCGGTCTACCCGAACCTGGCACGTGAAATCACAGCCACGGCCGTGAATTAGCTCTGGGTTGCCGACATCACCTACATCCGTCTGCGTGTGGAGTTCGTGTATCTGGCCGTGGTGTTGGACGCGTTCTCGCGGCGCGTGATCGGCTGGGCGCTGGGGCGAACGCTGGAGGCCGGCTTGGCCGTGGCGGCCTTGTGCATGGCGCTCATCGAGCGCAAGCCGGCGCCTTGTCTGGTGCACCACTCCGATCGCGGCGTGCAATACGCCTCGCAGGACTACACGGAGATGCTGAAGCGACACCACGCCACCATCAGCATGAGCCGCAAAGGAAACCCATACGACAACGCCGCCTGCGAGTCGTTTATGAAATCGCTGAAATACGAAGAGGTTTACCGCAACGAATACCGCGACTTCCACGAAGCCCGCGCCAGCTTCGGCGAATTCCTGGAGCGTGTCTATAATCAGAAACGGCTGCACTCGGCTCTCGGTTATGTCCCGCCCGCCAAGTTCGAGAACAGGGCCAAGCGATGAGACACTCGCGCCAGCGACCCAACGGGGGCTCTGCCCCTGCGACCTTGGGATTTAACGCAGTTGCGCCAGAATGGCTGAAGCTTTACGGGGCGGCCGAAGCCGCCCCAGCCGTTCCGGCCCCTGAGTCGACGCTCGGGTCGCATCCCTGCGTTGCCCTGTCTTCCGCTCAGGTGATTCCAGAGTGGATTATGACAACCCCGCCGTGCAACGCTTTCCCAGCGAACGGCGAAACCCCCCTTAACTTCGTGTCGCACTCCAGGGGTCACTTCACTTTCTCCGCTGGTGGCGCTGTTTCTCCGCTGCGCTCCGGATGGCTTTCACGAAGCCGAACACTTGTTGCACAATCATGCTGCCAGCGTCGCTACGGGCCGACAACTGTTCGCCTTCGGCCCGGGATGCCGTTCTCGTTCCCGTCGGAATCAGCGTTCACCTTCGCCGGAATTTGCAGCCATTCCGGGGAACGCCAAAAACTGATCGGCTTCCCGCCGGAATGGTGATCACCATCAGCCCGGAATCGTGATCGGCATCATCCGGAATGCGCATAAATGCGGACGGGCAGCGCGATGGACACCTTGGCGCAGTAGTTGTTGAAGCCCCCCGGAGAGGTATTCCTCGACCGGTCTAGGCTCGAAGTCGGCAGGCACGGTTTCTACCATGTCAGCGCCGGAATAGAAGAGCAGCGTTTTCGCCGGTTTTGTAGTTCAATTCTGCCCCATTGGCGGAGACGCGGTATGTACTCTACATGAGTCTCTAAATCGCAGACCTGCGGCGATGGTGCCGTTCGCCAATCGAGCGCCGACGCATGCGAGAACGGGCTCATGGGAGAACGGGTCTGTCGCTATTGCCAGAGTTCATTTCCGCCATCCAAGTTCCGGCCCGCTCAGGCCGTCTGTAGCGATCCCGACTGCCAGCGACGGCGCCGTAACGATTACCACAGGCGAAAGACCGCCGCCGATCCCGTGTACCGACAGGTGTGCCTGGACAGCGGACAGAAGTGGCGCGCGGAACACCCCGGCTGTTGGATGCAATTGCGCGAGGACAATCCTGCGCGGGCGGAACGAAACCGGCAGAGTCAGCGGCAAAGAGACCAGCAACGGCGACAACGCCGTCTTGCCAACAACAACTCAGCTCATAATCTTGCCAACAACAACCCAGCCACATTGCAAGTCGTTGAATTAGAAGCAGTCGCTCTTTCTTGCCAACAACAGCCATCTGGCAAATGGGCGGCCTTCTGCCCCATAAAGGGGAGCGAGCCATGCTCACCACCGATCAGATCAACGATTTGCATCACCTGTATTGGTCCGAGCACTGGCCCATACGCAGGATCGAACAGCACTTGTGCATGACTTGGCGGACCATCAAGAAGTACTTGGAGGCGCTGGCGCAGATGCCGGCGGCGCGATCTCGCGTCAGTAAATTGGATCCCTTCAAGTCCACCATCGCCGAATTGCTGGAGAAGGACGCCCGGGCCAGCGCGGCCGTCATCGAACAACGGCTGCGTCCGCTTGGCTATGGGCGGCCACACGATCTTGCGGGACTACATCCACAAGGTGCGCCCGCAAGCACGGCCGAAGCGCGCCTTCGTGCGCATGGAGCCCGAGGCCGGCGAACGCTTCGAGGTGGACTGGGGGCACTTCGGCGTTCTGAGCTACGAGGGCGACCAGCGCAAGCTGTATGCTTTCGCGTTGGTCGATGGACACAGCCGGATGTCGTATCTGGAGTTCACCCACAGCCAGAGTTTTGAAACCTTTGTGCGTTGCCACATCCACGCCCTTACTGCTTTCAACGGTGTGAGCCGGGAAATCTTCTATGACAATCTCGCCACCGCTGTGGCTGAACATGATGGTCGCATGGTGCGTTTCCACCCGCGGTTCCTGGCATTCGCCCGCGAATACAATTTCGTCCCGCGGGCCTGCAACCCGGCCAGCGGGTGGGAAAAAGGGAAAGTGGAACGCGGCGGCATCGGATACGTACGCCAGAATTTCTGGCCATTGCGCGAATTCACCGACCTGCACGATGTGAACCGCCAGGCGCGACAGTGGCTGGCCGAGGTCGCCAATCAGCGCCTGCATCATGAGACTCGGCAGCGACCCATTGATCGCTTCCGCGCCGATGCCCTACGCCCGCTGCCAGTGATCCCTTACGATTACCGGGACACAGTCGAGGCCCTGGTCCACAAAGATCTTCGCTTGCAGTTCGATGGCAACCGCTACTGCGTCCCGCATCGCTTTGTCGGACGCCGGCTCACCTTGAAAGCCGATTCCAGTTCCGTCACTATCTACGATCGCTACCAGGAGATCGTCTCCTACGCGCGCAGCTGGCGACGCGGCAAAACTTTTGGTGCCGAGCGCTTCGAGCGAGAACTGGCGGAACAGCGTCCGGCGGCCCGCCGCTCGCAGGCTCAGCAACGCGTCCTCGATTTCCTGGACGGTCTCTGCGCCTCAGACGTGGTCGAGGGTTATGTGCGTGGTTTGGCCGATAGCGACCGTGCGCTGTCGCGCCAACTCAATGAACTGCTGGAACTGATCCGGCAGTACGGGCCGGATGCGGTGGCCGGTGCCCTCGCCAAAGCGCATGCCGCTCGCGCTTTCGGCGCCGACTACGTCGCCAACATCCTCCGCCAGCAGCAGACGCCGCGGCGGCCTCAGCCGCCCCTTCGTCTCCGCGATCCGCAGCTCAATGAACTGGCTACCGACCCGTTGTCGCTACTGGCCTACGATGCTTTCATTCTTGAATCCGGAAAGGAATCCGATGACTCTGCCAGAGAAACTGGATCAACTGAACCTGTCGACGATGAGCCTCCAACTGGAGAGCACGATTTCTGATGCCGCCACCAAGAATCTCAGCGTGACCGCCACGCTGGAATGGCTTGTCGATATGGAATTGGAGGCGCGCAACCACCGCGCCATTGAACGCCGCTTCAAATGCTCGCGCTTGCAGTCGCAGCCCAGCATTGACGGCTTCCACTTCCACCATCACAAGACCCGGCTGCAAAACAAAAACCGCATCCTGCGGCTACTCGACCTGGAGTTTCTGCACAAGGGAACCAATCTTGTGTTCATCGGGAATCCTGGCGTGGGCAAGACCTTTCTATCGAAAATCATTGGCTGGCGCATTTGTCAGGCCAATCAGCGCATCTTGTTCACCACCGCCATGGACATGCTGAATCAGTTGCTCGCCTCGCAAGTCGATCACTCTCTGGTCCGCAAGCTCAAGACCTCCACGGAGCCCACCGCCCTTGTCGTTGACGAACTGGGCTACCTGGCCCTCGATCAGCAGACCTCGAATCTCTTCTATCAAGTCATTTCCACGCGGCACAGCCAGAGACGGTCCACCATTATCACTACGAACACTGCGTTCTCTGACTGGGGCAATATCCTCTTCAACACGACTATTGCCACCGCCATAGCCGATCGGCTCGTCGAGAACTCCGAAATCTTCTTGCTGGGCGGCGACAGCCTGCGCAAGTCCAAGCATCCGAATCTGCCGGCCGAGTAGTTGCGGGTCGGCTCCGAGCAAGCGCCGCACTATGCGATAACCCGTTACGGAGGAGTCAGCCGGGCTAACCCCTCAACGGCGCTGCCAATGGGGCGGGAGTCTCAACTCCCGCTTCCGGCTGGAATCCTTACTCTCATCTCACCTGATGTTCAATTTCAGCGCCAATCATCTGTTCCTGCTCTCTCGGACGGAATACCGCTCTTGCGCGGTGTTCTTGATGCAGGACCGCGACACGCAGCGCGTTTATCGTCTGTACGACTTCACCAAAGCCCAGCTCATCCCGCCTGATCAGGCGCACTGCATAGCGGGCAAGGTCAACAGCGCCGATAAACTCTACCTGGTGATCGAATCATTCCGGCCGGACACCAAACACGCTCGGCGTTCCGATGCTGCTGCCCATGCTGACGGCGCGGGAGGGCCGCTTATCGACTGAACGCCGACGCTTCGCTGAACACGGACTAGATGCCGCGCGCCTCCAAAGTCGATGTACGGGTCCGCATTCGTGTGCCTCGGAGTGAAAACGACGCTCCGAATGACGTCAAAACCGGCGAAAGTGCTGCTCCTTTAAACCGGCGCTAACACTACCAGGCAACGCCAGCGAAATCCCCGACAGTACGGGGGCATACCAATACGAAGGATTTTCGAACGCGGGGATACGAACGGCGGTGACTCATCCGCCAACTGCCGGTCAGCCACGAATTTGACAAACCAAATAACTGTTCGTACGAGCAGAATCTGTCCTGAATTCGTGTCAGGCAGGCGGGACGTCAGTGTTGAGCCTCGCCGAAGTTTCGTTCCACGAGCTGGGTTGATCACGCGCCCAAGTCAATGTAGAGCGTACGTGCATGGCTGGGCATAGTAGCGCCTAATTCGCGAGTAAAGCACGATTGCGCTTCTGCTTCAGCAATCTCAGAGAGGACCGATTTCCGCATTGCTGTGACCCGCGCCACCAAGCCGTCGCCCGCCCGAATCACCGCGCGGATCCGCTCTGCCGCACTCGCGTCGAGATCCTGCCGATCCGTCAAGAGCGCTGCGAGTGTGCGACGCGACGCCGAGCACTCGCCGAAATAGCCTGTGTCCTCCGAGCAACTCGTGGCAAGCATCCGGGCGGTCACTGCCTCAAGGTCGACAATAATTCGTTGGAGGTCGCTGGTCATTGGAATCCTAATAAGAAGACGAAGTTGAACTTGACTGGGTCGGCGCTGTTTCCTGATAACCAAACGAACTGAAGTTCAAGGCTTGAATACTGGAGGTCAATACGTTCTGTGTGGATGCCAGTCCCGCCAGCAGCGTATCCGCGGCCTGGAGCTTACTCTGGAGCGCGGTCTGCATCGCGGTGATCCTGGCGTTGAGGTCACTCACCTGGGTCGTGAGCCGCGCGTCGGTGGCAGTCCACTGGGTCTCTTGTGCCTGAATCGAGCCCGTCGTCGGATCGCTGAGCTGGGTAAACTGTGCTTGCATCGCCGTGGGGCCGGCCGTGGTAGAACCCAGAAAACTGTAAGCATCGGTGATCTGAGTGCTGCTCAGCGCATTGAAGGTGTCGCTGTTGAGCGACATTACCCCGTTGTTGTCGAGTTCAATGCCCAAGTCCGTGAGGTTCTGTACAGTGCCGCTGCCGCTCCCGGAGTTGAGCAGGGAAAACATCGCTTGCCTGGTCTGGGCAATCATGGGATTCCCGCTGAGCAGTCCGGCGGCTGAGCCTATCTGGGCGTTCAAAAGGCCGGACAACGTATTGTAGTTCGTGACAAGGCCCTGGAGCGCGGTAGAAATCTGGCTGCTGTCGGAAGCCAGCGAGACATTTACCGTCTGCCCCGTTGTCGTTGTGCCGTCGAACGTAAAGGAGACGCCGGGAACCACATCGGAGACGACGTTGCTTGGCTTGGTGACGTCCAGGCCATTGAGTTGGAAAACAGTGTTTGCCCCTTGATTCGTGGCGCTCAGGAAGGATGTTGCGGTGCCGGAGGGATCGTCCACCAATGTCAGAGTCGTCAGTCCGGTCTGGTTTGCCGAGACGGTGAGGTAGTTGGAGGAGCTTCCCGTCCCGGTGGCCAGGACCGAGGCCGTCACTCCGAGGTTTAACTTGTTGATGGCGTCGCTCAGGCCCGCAAGATTGTTCTGGCCCGCAGCCAGGACGATCTGCGTTTTAGTGCCGCCGATGTCAAGTTCCATGGTTCCCGTCGTGGATACTGGCACCGCTGCGGAGGTCTGCACGGTGCTCTGAACCGAAGCGAATCCTCCGGTTGTATCTACGCCGCCGACAGCGCCGAAACCCACGGTGAAAGTTGAGGAAGCGCTTCCGGCAAACGAGATCGCGCCCGTTGTAGAGTTCGCTGTGGCAGTGATTCCCATCAGAGAGGCATTCCCCGTTGCTTGCAATGCGGTGTCGATCGCCGCCGCGGCCCCCGCGCCATCCAGGCCGGCAGAGCCGCCTGTAAGGGGTATCGTGGTGGTCTGAGCGTTACCGGACGAGTCGTTAATGGTAAACGTCAGTGACTGCTGATCGGGGCTGGATGCATCTCCGGTCAGCGGCTTATAAGCTACCGAGTATTGTGAGCCGGCATATCCGGCCAGCGACGTCTCCGAGGCGACCCGTGCGACAGATGTGACGTTGGTGATCGCATACGTAGCGCCCGACGTCGCTCCCGCGGCGGTCGCTGTCACTACCGATGAATCGGTGCTTGTCGCGACCATTGCCGGAGTCGTGCCCAGGGTCGCCAGGCTGCCCAGGCTGGTGCCAACAGCGGCGATCGCCGAACTGAGGCCGGAGGCCAGTACCGTTTCCGACTGGATATCAGTCTGCTCATTTGTCAGCGCCGTGACCGGCAGGTTCGCGATCTGCACCGCCCGGGTGAGGATGGTCTGAAAATCGTTCGAAAAACTGCTTACCCCAGTAAAGGATAATGGTGTGATCGACATGGTAGTATCCTACTTCGTCCTATCGGACATATCAGAGTTTTGTCAGCTCTCATTTGGCGGGCTTTGGCGGAAAAGGCTGGCGACCATCACAGCCGCGTCTTTTGAGGACACTTCCGCCGCCGCGATGTTCTCCGCCCGCAGGAGTTTCACTTCGCGCGCCAGTACGGGAATGCTGCGCGGCGCGGCGATCCCCACCTTCACGCGCGACCCGTTGATCGCCAGAATTCGGATTTCAACGTCGTCGCCGATCAGGATCGACTCGCCTTCGCGGCGGAGCATTACGAGCATGCCAGTTCCTCCGTCGCAGCCGGGAGCGGAGCCTGGTGGGAGTGCCTTCGATTGAGGCTTACCGCCTGGATTGCCTGTGAGTTCTGTCGATTCACCACCACCGGCGCAAGGAGATTCGCGGTAGTCGGGCCGCCGTTTTGGATGCAAACGATCGCCAGACAGAGGATATCGATACCGATAGTCGGCTGTCGTTTCGATAGGAGGCCCACTGCCTCAAGATCGTCCGGGTCGATCGAGAGGAAGTAGTCCTTGTCCACCACGAAGACAGGGAGGGACACAAAGCAAAGGTCCGGCGTGGATAGGCTCTGCAGAAATACCAATGGCCGCAACGCAGGCTGCTCAATCGACAGGAATCGGGTCTCCGCTTCAAATCCGAAGAGCCCGCGCGCGAAATGCAGCGTGGCCTTCTCATCGTATTCCATCTCACCGTGATACTTGGTTAGGCATTGAGGCATATGAAGACATCCTTAGTGCAGGTCGATAACCGGAATGATTGATACTTCGACTCAACTGAACGGCCCAAACTGCGTTTCACCTGGCGTTTGCATCCGTCGAAATCTCGCCGTCGCCGGAAGTTCGTCACAGTCGAGGTTGGGTTAGCGGCTTGCGATGACGATATCCACCCGCCGGTTCTTCGACCGTCCTTCATCCGAGTCGTTACCCGCGACCGGCAGGTTGTCCGCGTACCCGGCAATTGCAAAGCGTTGAGGAGCGATGCCATAACGGGCTTCAAAGAACTTCAGCACTGCAATGCTGCGGGCCGCCGAAAGATCCCAGTTGCTGCGGAACCGTTGATTGTGGATCGGGACTGAATCGGTATGTCCTTCGAGTCGCACCGTGTTGGGAAGGTCGCGGATTATGACCGCCACCTTCGCCATGCTGTCGAAAGCCGACGGATAGATCGCGTCCCCGCCGGAGGGAAAGAACGACTTCTCGTGCAGGCTGATGATGATTCCTCGCGCGTCCATCGTGACCTGCATCTTCCCCTCTGCGATCTCCTGTTCTAATTGCTGCATGAGATTGACGTAGGAGGGAGCCAGGGCCTCGCGAGTCCCGGATGCGTTGATTCGGGGTACTTGCTGGGGGATAGGCGGTTTGGCGACCGCGGGCGTGGGCCGCACGATCGCCGCCCGTCCCCCAAATGCAAGCTGCACCGATTCCGAAAGATCCTTGGCTCTTGCACGATCACTCTGCGCGACAGCATACAGGACTACAAAGAAGCTGAACATCAGCGTAATGAAGTCGGCGTATGAGATGAGCCAGCGGTCCGGGCTCGGAGCAGATTGGCGGGCGCGTTGCATCACCGGCTGTTCCTCGCGGCGGCCTGAGCATTGGAAGCATTCAGTATGCCGACCGGCATAAGCGCCTTTTCCTCGAGGAAGTTCTCAAGGCGCATGCGGATCAATTGCGAATTCAGACCTTCTGCGATTGCAAGTACGCCCTCCACAATGAGTTCGTCGGTCTGAAACTTCCGGGAAGCCCGGAAGCGTAGTTTTGCCGCGGCCGGCAACAACAACAGGTTGGCGGACGCCACCCCGTAAATCGTAGCCACAAAGGCGACTGCAATGCCTTTTCCGATTTCGGAAACCGCCCCCAAGTGCTTCATCACCTGGATCAATCCAAGTACAGCGCCGATGATACCTACTGTAGGTGCATACCCGCCAGCCGCTTCGAACACTCTCGCGTCCTCTTCAGCGCGGTCCGCCTCTATCCGCACATCCAACTCCATTTGACGGCGGATCTCCATCGTGTCCACGCCGTCTACGGCGAGCAGGAGGCCCTTACGGAGCAGTGGGTGATCCACTTGCAGCGCCTGGCCCTCCATAGAATTGACGCCGCCGCGCCGTGCCAGCATCGCGAAGTGGAGGATCCTGGCCACCAGTGCTTCGTCATTGCGTGGCTCCTCGAAGAACAAAACGGAAGTGTGCTTGAGCGCGCGGATGAGCGTGGCCGCCGGAGTGCTGACCAGTACGGCGCCTATCGTACCTCCGAAAACGATCAGAAGCGCAGTAGCCTGCGCTACGTCTTGTATCTGTCCGTTTTCCAGAAGCAGGCCGCCCAGAATACCGCAAACCGCGACAGCCAGCCCCGCGATGGTCGCGTAATCGGGCTTGGCGCCCTTTCCCTTTCCCATGAATGGCTCAGTTCTCGCTTTCGGCGTCGACTGCTCTGAGCTTCGGAGCATGGAGGAGTTGCCGGCGGAACTCGATTACCTGCCCGATCACTTCGTCGGCAGTTTCGAGGACCGTAATCCGCTGGCCTGTCGTCATCGAGAGAACGGTATCCGGGCTCATGTCGATGTGTTCGATCAAGTCACAATTGACGACGAGCGCTGCGTGGTTGAGTCGTGTAAGCCGTATCATTGTTTCAATCCCCTGTTTCAAGTTTTTCCTGTGCGCGTTGCCTCAATCGAGTGGCATCCGGCCGATGAGTATCCCGAGGGAGACCAGTACGCACTTCACGATGTCCAGATCCCAAGTTCGCGCCGCTGACATTTTGGACGCCTGGCACGAAAACGATCGTGAGCTGTTGGCTAAAGAACTGGCCAAGGGCAGCGCGCTGGAGTCTGCGGTGGGCGAGGATTGTCATGAGTACGAGCGGTTGGAGCTGCTGGATGGAATCGTCATCCAGATCGCTTGCTCCATCGCTTCCGGCCAGGACCCCAGCGTATACATCGAACTGCTGCGGCATCTCGCGACTTCTGGCGGGCCGCGGCATCAATACTTTCTTTGTTGAGGTCATTTGTGGCTACAGGGAGTTTGGCCTTTCATCGAGCTTCAGGCATGGACTCAATCAAAAACGCCTTCTTTTGATTGGAGTTGACCACTCGACCCTGGAACTTGGCGGTCCCATTGATGTCGCAATCCAGTAAGCGATCAAGCCGGTAATCCAATTCCAGCAAGTCTCCGGCTTTCAGGTCGAGCAGATCCCTGACGCGCAGTTTCGGGCCCTGCAGGCGCGCCTCCAACCGCACTTCGGCATCGCGAATCAACGTCGATGCACGACGTTGTTCCGCTTCGGTTGGTTCAGTTTTGCGCAGGCTCCACTGCTGGTCGAACTTGCTGCCGATCATTTTGATGTTGATTGACGGGATAGCCAGGTTCAGGGTGCCGGAAATCTCGCCAATTCGAATCTCGATGCTGACGCTGACCACGGCCTCGTTGGGAGCCAGGATCTGCAGCATTTGAGGCTCGGTGGCTACCGCCTGAAACTTGAAATCGATCGGGGTGACGGCCTTCCAGGCCTCTTTCAAGTCATTCAGAATGATACGGAACAGTGTTTCCAGCAGGCTCTGCTCGATCTCGGTGACCTCCCGTTTGAGGTTCGCGCCTGCATGCCCCTTTCCGCCGAGGATGATCTCGATGATCGGGAAAATGAGCGACGGGCTCATTTCGATCAGCGCACTTCCGTCATAGGGCCTCAGGCTCAGCGACACCAGGTAGGTCGGCGCGGCAAGTCCTTCCAGGAATTCCCCGTAAGCGAGCTGTTCCACACTGATCAGGTTGACAGTGAGGTACGAGCGCAAATACGCCGAGAGGCTGGACCCCAGATTGCGGACGAAGCTCTCGTGGAGCATACGAATAGCTTGAACCTGAGATTTAGCGATGCGGTCCGGACGCCGAAAGTCGAATGGTACGGGATGGCCCTCGGAGTCGCTCAGTGGCCCTTTGACCTTCTGAAAGACAGCGTCTATTTCCGTTTGATTAAGTTGGCGAGTCACAGTAGTTGATGGTTTATGCAGTGCAATCGAATGGCCACAAGTCAGCCCCTCGCTGGTGTTCACAATGGAGGGTGGCTGGAAAACACGCTACTCGGCAGCCGGTTGCGCATGGTGCTGGCAAGATCAACGACACTGGGCCCTTCAAAGCATTGAGGTTGCATCCGCGAAGAAGATCTTCGCGGCCAAATTTCTCACGATTGGTTGCCGCAAGTTATTCAAGGGTAAGGCTCTCAGGCTGCCCGAGCCTGGTGGCAGAAGCCACTTTGTGGCCGGCGTCAGAACTCAGCGGCTTGCCAAGTGGATCTGTAGTTCTCGATTCGCCATTGGCCTGCAGAATATCTGCCGAGTAGTGAATTGCTGAAAAGAGGCTCCGGCCGGACAGAATCGCTCTCCCGTCGATACCAACCAACACTTTTACGCAAATATGCTAAGCTTTCCGCATGAACGCAGGGGGCCGCCGTCGCTGTTCATGGAACACACTGAAACGACAGACCAAATCAACGTAGCCCGGCCGGAGTGTTTCCTGGCCCGCCAGCCCATTTACGACGGCAACCGCGAGATCAAGGCTTATGAGCTGCTCTACCGGCATGATTCAGCAGACGGCAGCGCCAGTTTTGCCAGCGGTGACCAAGCGAGTGCGGAAGTTCTTCTCAGGGCCTTTCTTGAAATCGGCCTCTCCACGGTCTCCCCGGACCAGCCAGTCTTCATCAATCACACTGCCGCGCTGCTGACCATGGATCCTATCGTGCCCCCGGACCGATGCGTCATTGAGGTCTTGGAAGACGTTGAGGTCAATTCCATGACTATAGCCTGCCTCGAGCGGCTGAAGGGCCTCGGCTACCGGATCGCGTTGGACGACTTTGTGTATTCCGACGTCCAGGTGCCATTCATTCGCCTGGCGCACTATGTAAAGCTCGATCTGCGGGGGCTGTCGGCCGCCGAGTTTCGCAGCCACGTTGAGATCCTGAAGCGGTTCGGTGTGAGAATTGTCGCCGAAAAGGTCGAATCCGCGGAGGAATTCGAGAATTCGCGTGCGCTCGGTTGCGACCTCTTCCAAGGCTATTACCTGCGGGAGCCCGAAATCCTGCGCGGACGCAGAATCCCAGCCAACCACATTTCTGCCTTGGCATTGATGGCGGAGTGCATGGACCCGGATCAGTCGGCAGCGGCGATCGCGGCTATCCTCTCCCGGGACGCTTCTCTGGTCTATGGTTTGCTCCGTCTGGCGAATTCCGCGCTCTATGGGAGCAAGGTGAGAATTCGCGGGCCAATTCAAGCCGTGTCGATGCTCGGAGTGGATCGCGTCTTCCGGTGGGCGTCGCTTCTCGTACTCTCCGGCTGTAACGATTCCCCTCTGGGCTACCTAGGCATTGCTCTGCAGCGTGCCCGGAGTTGTGAGCTGATCGCAGAGGCTTACGGCAGTAAGCCTCAACTGGCTTACATGGCGGGGCTGCTTTCCACGTTGGATTGCATCCTGGACGCGCCCCTCGCCGATATCATTTCGCCCTTGCCGCTGCGTGCGCAGTTTAAGCGGGCGGTCCTCCAGCATGAAGGGGAGTTAGGCGCCATTCTGGACGCGGTGTTGAGCTACGAATCTGGTAGTTTCGATCCCGCCGTGCAAAGCACCTTCTCGATCCACAAGGTACAGGCCGCTTACTGGGAAGCGGTGGCATATAGCGCCTCTATGATGGTCAATCTGAAGGCGGTGATGGCTGATTCAGCGCGGTAGGCGTAATCGCCCAGGCGAGCCGGCATCATGTTGCGCGGGTCATCTGTGCTCGCCTCGGACTGAACACTTGGCGCGGGCACTCGACCTCCATGCCCCAATCTTCGGCTGAACTCTTGCGAAGGCAAAATGATGTTGGTAATTCGAGTGGCTTGGCGCCGTCACGCTCTTCGGCTGCTGCTTGTCGCGGTACATTGCGGTGTCAGCTCGCTTCAGCGCTTCGCCAACGGTTTCGCCAGGTCTCCACGTCGCCATGCCGATTGCGGCAGTGACAGTAACCTCGTAAGAGTCCTCTCCGCTACGAAGAGTGTACTCGCCGAGCACGCTATTCCCGATGCGGCTTCGGCGCAACTCGGCTTCCTCCATGCCGCAGTCCAGGATGACGATGAATTCGTCCCCGCCCCACCGCCCCACGAGATCCGTCGAGTGGAGAGCCGGTTTCAGCTCCGCGGCGAACTGCCGCAAGATCTCGTCGCCGGCCATATGGCCCAGTTGGTCGTTGATCGGCTTGAAGTGGTTCAGGTCGAAGAGTATCAGGCTGAAGGGCTGAGCCTGCAATGCAAGCCGATCGAGCGCGAGCTGGATCTTCCGCCGGCTCGCCAAGCCGGTCAGTGCG
>Ga0302320_10019344_pt1 | contig 13670 bp, 11 predicted proteins | sample Bog_T0_3_FD_202130 | JGI IMG/M metagenome (GOLD analysis project Ga0302320, IMG submission 202130) | Peat permafrost microbial communities from Stordalen Mire near Abisko, Sweden - Bog_T0_3 | ecosystem: Environmental > Terrestrial > Soil > Wetlands > Peat | place: Sweden: Abisko, Stordalen Mire... | reverse complement strand
CCGGCTGCCTGCGCATGCTGCAGTCCCTGCGCAACCGCTTCCCGGATTCCGAGGAGAGCAGGGAGGCCGCGTGGCGGATCCAGGTGCGGGTCAAGGAGCGGCTGCAGAAGCCGGCCCTGCGCTCCCTTGGGCCCTGGCCCGACGGCCGGCAGAAATGGCTCAAGACCCCGACCCTGCTGGCCACGGGATCCGCGGGCGAACTCTACATCTACCAGGACGACCAGGACCAGGCCTCGCTCCTGAAGGACGGCCAGCTCACCCCGGCCGGCCCCCAGGTGAAGAACGCCAGGGCCATGCTCGCCGCCCCCTCGGGGCAGGTCTGGCTGGTGACCCGGGCCGGGGTGCTCAAGGACGGCGTGGCGGCCGCGGGGGCCGCGGGGTTCCAGGCGCCCACCGGAGCGGCCCTGGACGGCTGGGGCAACCTCTGGGTCTCGGACGCCAAGGCTCCCGCCATCCAGGTGTTCCCCGTCGAAGGCCCGCCCCGGTCCATCCCGGTGTCCGGCTGCGCGGCCCTGGCCGCCCTGCCCACCGGCGGCGTGGCGGTGGCCTCGGACGGCGCCCGGGCCCTCCTGTTCCTGGATGCCCAGGGTCAGACCCGGATCACCGTGCCCTACGGCAAGGATCTGCCGGCGACCTTCAAATACGTGGTGGCGCTGGCTTCGGATCCCCTGGGCCACGTGGCCGCGCTGGTGGACGGCGACTTCGAGGGGGTGGCGGTCTGGGGCCCGGACGGCGCCCTGCTCCGGTCAGCCACCTACAAGACCCTGGGCCTGGCCGGAAAATTCAGGGCCATCGCCATGGACCGCCAAGGTGCGCTCATCCTGGCCGACCGTTCCAACGACCTGCTGATCAGGCTCGACTAACCATGCGCAGACACCTCCTCCTCCCGCTGCTGCTCACCGCCCTCCTGGCCCCTCTGCGGGCCCAGGACCCGGCGCTCAAGGACACCTTCCTCCAGGCCAAGGCCGCCTGGGCCACCCAGGGCGACCGGGAGACGGCCGCCGCCAAGTTCGGCGCCGTCCTCGCCGCCCTGGAGCCCGGGGCGGCCAAGCTGGATCCCGCCTGGGTCCAGCTGCTCTGCGAGACCTACAACTGGATGGCCATCCTGGACGACCGCATCCCCGCCAAGCGGGAGCGCGCGCCGCGCTACCTGGAGGCGGCCCTGACCCTCAACCCGGATTTCGAGATCGACCGGAACATCACCAATACCCGGCTCCAGGGCGCCTTCGACATCGTGCGCGCCGGCAGGTTCGGCCGGGTCCAGCTCACCCTGGACCCCGAGGGCGGCACCCTCGTGCTGGACGGCAAGGCCATGCCGGCCGTGGCCGCGGCCCACTACCTGCCGGCGGGCGCGCACACCTTCAGCTACGTCCGGCTCGGCTACGCCCCCCTGGAGCAGCGCCTGGACCTGGGCCTCAAGGAGACCAAGGCCGTCGAGCTCAAGCTGGTCCGCACCTCTTCGGTCATCACCCTGTTCACCGCCCCGCCCGGGGTGGAGATCCTTCTGGACGGCAAGAGCGTGGGCTCCACCCAGGGCCAGGCGCCGCCGGACATGGCTTCCTACGCGGCCAAGCTGGGGGTGGCCCCGGACCAGCTTTCGGCCGGGTTCAACCTGGCCGGGATGGCGGCCGGCAAGCACCTGCTGGAGCTCAAGCTGCCATGCTTCCAGTCCAGGCTCCTGGAGATCGGGGAGTCGTTCACCACCCCGCCCGCCGACCACAGCCTGGAACCGGTGCGGCTGATGCCCTCCCGCAGCCTGCTCACCGTGCAGAGCGTCGCCCCCGGCGGCGAGCTGTTCCTGTCCGGCAAGAGCTACGGCCCGGTGCCGGTCAAGGACCTGGAGGTCTGCGCCCAGGCCTATGAGCTGCAGGTGCATTACCCGCAGGGGACCTTCGCCCAGCGGGTGGACCTGGCCGAAGGCAAGTCCACCACCCTGTCGGCCCGGCCCATGGCCCGGCTCACCTACACCGGCTTCGAGGGCGACGAGGACTTCGCCGGCAAGGAGCGGATCAGCGCCCTGCTGGCCGGCCTGGGCTCGCGCCTGACCCAGGTGGCCTTCCTCACCGCCGCCAAGGGCGAAGCGCCCCAGGCCTGCCTGGCCCGGATCCAGGCGTCCCGCGAGACCGAGCTGACGCTCAGGGCCCGGCCCATCCCCGGCCGCCCGATCCACCAGGTGGAACTGCTTCTGTCCACCCTCACCGGCGAGCAGGAGCGGCTGGTGGTCAAGCCGCTGGAGAGCGACCCGCTGGGCCAGCTGGTGGCGCGGATCGAGACCCCCACCCTGCTGGCCGAGCCCTGGGCCGGGCTCACCCTGCTGGACCTGCCCCCGGACGGCCCCTACGTCCTGCAGGCCGACGCCGAAGCCCAGAAGGCGGGCGTGAAGACCGGCAAGGCCATCCAGCAGGTGAACGGCAAGCCGGTGGCCACCGTGGCCGAGGTCCGCAAGGCCCTGCTGGAAGCCAAGGGCGGCAAGGTGACGGTCATTCAGGGCGAGGCCCCGCCCATCACCCTCACGGTGACCCAGCAGGCGCTGGAGCTGCCGGTGAACGCCGCCGATCTCTGCTACCCCTGCGTGCTTTCCAATCTGCGCCTGCGCTACCTGGGCGCCGCAGGGGACCAGGCCGCCATGCTCCGCCTGCAGCAGGGCCTGGCCCTGATCCATTTCAAGGAGTACGACAAGGCCCTGGAGATCCTCCGGGATGCCCGCATGACCATCGTCCAGGGGGTCAGCCAGGGCACCCTGGACTACTACACCGGGGTCTGCCTCCTGCACATGGGTAACGTCTACCTCTCGGAAACACTCCAATCCTTCAATCAGGCCCTCAAGTATCCCCAGGCCACCCTGTTCGGCCCCGACGGCCCGCTGCTGGCGCCCCTGGCCCGGCAGTCCCTGGAAGACCTCAAGCCCTGATCCCGAGAAAGGATGCACCATGGGTTCCTCCCATTCCAGAGCACGCGGCGAAGGCAGGATGGGCTGCCTGCTGAGCATTGCCGCCCTGCTGGTGGCCGCGGCCCTGGCCTACAAGCTGGTGCCGGTCTACTACGCCGACAGCAACCTGGCGGACTACGCCGCTGACGTGGCGGGCGAGGCGGGGCTCCACCCGATCCCGGCCCTGGAAGCCATGGTCCGGGCCAAGGCCGAGGAACTGCAGATCCCCGAAGCCCTGGAAGAAGGCGCCATCAGCATCAGGACCACCGGGTCCCCGAGCAAGGGGGCCTGCACCATCGTCCTGGACTACACCCAGACCGTGGATCTGTACGGCATCTACCCCATGGCCATCACCACCCGCAAGGCCATCACCCGGGCGTACGCGGACCTGCGGTGACAGTTTCCCCTTGAACCGGGGCCCCACCGCGGGCACGGTGGGGGGGTGATTGCGCCCCCGCTCAACCAAGGGATCCTCACCGACGGCAGCGAGCCCATGGCTTCGGTGCTGCGGGAACTGGCCCGGGTCGCCGGGTCCCGCCTGTGCATCCTCCTCTCCGGCCCCACGGGCAGCGGCAAGGAGCTGGCGGCCCGGGAGCTGCACCGGCTGTCCGGCCGGCCCGGGCCGCTGGTCCCGGTGAACTGCTCCGCCTTCGCCGAGACACTGATGGAGTCGGAGCTGTTCGGCCACGTCAGGGGCGCCTACACCGGGGCGCTGCGCGACCGCAAGGGCGCGGTGGAATGCGCGGAAGGGGGCACCCTGTTCCTGGACGAGGTGGCCGACCTCTCTCCGCGGCTGCAGTCGCTGCTGCTCAGGGTGCTGCAGGAGCGGGAAGTGAAGCGGGTCGGCGCCGAGCGCGGCCGGCAGGTGGACGTGCGCTTCCTGGCGGCCAGCCACCGGTCCCTGGAGGCGCTGGCCGCGGGCGGTGCGTTCCGCCACGATCTGCTCTACCGGCTGCAGGGCTCGGTGCTCACCCTGCCCGCCCTCGGCGAGCGGCTGCACGAGTTCCCCTACCTGGTCCCTCGGCTGGTGGCCCAGGTGGCGCTGGAGACCGGGCGCCCCGCGCCTGGGCTCCAGGCCGGCCTGCCCCAGGCCCTGGCCCGGCTGGCGTGGCCAGGGAACTTCCGCGAGCTGCTCCATGCCCTGGAGCGGGCCCTGCTGCGCTGCGGCCCGGGCCCGCTGGAGGCCAGGCACTTCCCCGAGCTGGACCGGGCCGCGGCACCCCGGCCGGGCTGGACGGAAGCCACCCGCGCGTTCCAGCGCGGCCTGCTGCTGGACACCCTGCGCCGGCACCAGTTCCGAGTGGCCGACGCGGCCAGGGCGCTGGGCCTGGCGCGGCCCGCCCTGTACGCCGCGGCCAGGCGGCTGGGGCTGGATCTGGCCCGGGAACGGAGCCGGCCGGCCGCCGATACGATATGATCGCTGAAACCCAGACAGGGAGGTCCCAGATGCATCCTCTGGCCGGCAAGCCCGCCCCGAAGTCGATCCTGGCCGATATCCCGGCCCTGGTCAGCGCCTACTACACGGTCCGGCCCGACCCCGCCGAGAAGCGCTGCCTGGTCAGTTTCGGCACCTCGGGCCACCGCGGCCGGTCCCTGGACGGCACCTTCAACGAGGACCACATCCTGGCCGTGGTCCAGGCCATCTGCCTGCACCGCAAGGCGGCCGGAATCACCGGACCGCTGTTCCTGGGCAAGGACACCCACGCCCTTTCGGAACCCGCCCAGATCACCGCGCTGGAGGTGCTCGCGGCCAACGGGGTGGAGACCATGGTGGCCGGGCCGGGCGCCTTCACCCCGACCCCTTCCGTGTCCCACGCCATCCTGGGCTGGAACCGGGGCCGGGATTCGGGCCTGGCCGACGGCATCGTCATCACCCCTTCGCACAACCCGCCCGACAATGGCGGCATCAAGTACAACCCGCCCAACGGCGGCCCGGCCGACGTGGATGTCACCGACTGGGTGGCCTTTGAAGCCAACGCCTTCCTGCTCGACGGCAACCGCGGCGTGGCGCGCATGCCCTATTCGCGCGCCAGGCAGGCCGCCAACGTGCACCTCCATGATTTCATCACCCCCTACGTGGAGGACCTGCGCCACGTGGTGGACCTTGAGGCCATCCGCCGGGCCGGCCTGCGCCTGGGCGCCGACGCCCTGGGCGGATCGGGCCTGGGCTACTGGGAGCCCATCGCCCAGCGCTACGGGCTGGACCTGGAGCTGCTGAACGGCCACTACGACCCGACCTTCAGCTTCATGTGCGTGGACCGGGACGGCAAGATCCGCATGGACTGCTCCTCGCCCCAGGCCATGGCCGGGCTGGTGGCGCTCAAGGACAGCTACGACATCGCCTTCGGCAACGACCCCGACTTCGACCGGCACGGCATCGTCTGTCCCGGCGCCGGCCTGCTTAACCCCAACCACTACCTGGCGGTGGCGATCCAGTACCTGTTCAAGACCCGCACCGGCTGGCGCAGGGACGCCGCCATCGGCAAGACCCTGGTGAGCAGTTCCATGATCGACCGGGTGGGCGCGGCCCTGGGCAGGCGGGTGGCGGAGGTGCCGGTGGGCTTCAAGTGGTTCGTGCCCGGGCTGGTGGACGGCAGCTTCGGGTTCGGCGGCGAAGAGAGCGCCGGGGCCTCGTTCCTGCGCCAGGACGGCACCGTGTGGACCACCGACAAGGACGGCATCATCCTCGCCCTGCTGGCCGCGGAGATCACCGCCGCCACCGGCAAGGACCCCGGCGTGCACTACCGGGAACTCACCGAGCGGTTCGGCGCGCCGCTCTACGAGCGCACCGACGCCCCCGCCGACGCCGCCCAGCGCAAGATCCTGGGCCGCCTGAGCCCCGAGCAGGTCAGCGCCGCCACCCTGGCCGGCGAACCGATCCTGGCCAAGCTCACCAAGGCCCCCGGCAACGGCGCCGCCATCGGCGGCCTGAAGGTGATCACCGAGAACGGCTGGTTCGCCGCGCGCCCCTCGGGCACCGAGGACGTCTACAAGATCTATGCGGAGAGCTTCAAGGGCCAGGCCCACCTGGACGCCATCCGGGGCGAGGCCCAGGCGATGGTGGCGGCGGCGTTCAAGGCCGCCGGGGTGTAGCGGGAGTCTCGGCGGCCAAAGGTGAGAGCATGGTCCCGCAAGGCGGCCTGATGCTACATACTGGTTGAAACATCCAGTGGGGAGATGTCCATGCGGTCTTTACGCTGCAGCGGCAGGTCGTGGGCGCATGCCGTCTTCGGAGTGTTCCTGACGGTTCTGGCCGTCCGCTGCGGGGGCGGGGGCGGGGCCGGAAGGTCAATCTCCTATTCGCAACCTACCATCCTCGCCGCCGTCGACCAGGGGATCCTCCCCCATCAGGTCTCCGTGACGGGAACCGCCGGTGCACCCTATACAGTCATCCCGGACCTGCCCGGGGGGCTCACCCTGGACCCCGCCTCCGGAACGATCTCCGGAATTCCGACCACGGTTTCACCGGCAACTCCCTACACCATCGTCGCCGGGAACGGGCCCGGAGCAGTCTCCACCACGATGCACATCACGGTCGAACCCGCCGGTACTGTCCTGTATCAGATCCTGGCCATCCAGACACAGACCCAGCAGCACGACGAATGGTGCTGGGCGGCGGATTGTTCAAGCATCCTGGACTTCCTGGGGAACCCCCAGACCCAATGCGCGATCGTCAACAGCGAGCTTCAAATCGATCACGCCTGCCAGAGCGCGCCTTTCTCCTGGAACGACTACGCCAACACTCCGACCGAAGACCTCTTCGTGACCCTGCCCAGCACCCGCGACGCGCTGGCGCGCTTCGGGGTGCCATCCACAGGCCAAAGTGCTGCGCTCCCTTTTTCCGCCGTCCAGACTGAGATCGGGGCGAACCGCCCTTTCATCTTCCGGTGGCTCTGGGTCGACGACGGAGGCCACCATCAACTGGTGGGCTTCGGGTGGGATTTGCGTAACGGTCTGCCGGAACTGTACTACCTGGACCCCTGGGTTGGTGAAGGCATCAGATCGGCCTCCTACGACTGGGTCTGCAACGGGACCGAGACAGGTCGCACGGACGACGCCCAGGGCACGCATTCCTGGGTGGAGACCCTGACATTGAACCCGTAACGGGTCGCGCATCTACTCCAGCCCGGCCCTGACCTGACGCGCCAGTTCCGCCAGGATCAGGGCCGCGCCCTTGACGGTCATCCGGCGCATGCCGGCCGGCTTCCAGGCCAGCGGGCTGAACGGCCAGCGGGCATGGGGGGCGCTGGGCTTCACGTCCAGGCTGCCGGTGCGGGCGTGCACCAGGGCCTTCTGGGCCACCGCCAGCGCGTAGCTGGCCCCGGCGGCGGCCAGCTGGCCCTCCCGGCGCTCCAGGTCGTCATGGGCCGGGGTCCAGCCCTCCCCATCCACCTGGCGGATGCGCTCGGCCAGGATGAACTCCACCGCCTCCAGTTCCGCCGGGCCGCCCAGGGCCTCCAGCCGCTGCAGTCTCTCTTGGATCGTGGCCACGCTCATGGGGTCCCCTGCGACAGCACCGTCAGGTCTCGTACTGATTTCGCGCCCGTTCCAGGCACAAGCATCAGTAGCGTAGCAAGCTAAGCGACTGATGCCAGCCTCCAGCATGAGCCTGGATGACTGGTTCAGCCAAGGAAAGTCGATTCAGGCTTCGAGCATTCCGCGGCGAAGCAGTTGTTCCACCCGCAATATCACCACGACCCATATCACATTGGCCATTCGCCTGTAGATCAACCGGCAAGGGTAGGCCGAGACCTCCCGGTAGGGCAGGCCTTCAAAGACATTTCGGCCCATAGCGGGGTAATCCAGGACCTTGGCCATGAGGTCTTCCACATGTTCAACAATCTTCCGGGCTGCATCAGGGTTATCAAGTGCGATGTAACCGAGGATATCTTCCAGCTGCCGTTCGGCGCGTCTGGTGAAGCGCAGGCTCAGCTTTTCCATTTCTGAAGGCCTGCCTTGACCTGCGCCCAATCCAGATGATTGCCCGCGGCGATATCCATTTCGCCGAGAGCGATTTCTTCCAGCAAATGAAGGCGTTCCGCCAGGAGATCGAACATTTCGGGATCCATGATCACCCCGGCGCTTTTGCCGTGCTCCGTCACGAGCACGGGCTGCTTGGTCATCCGAACTTCCTCGAAAATCTCGGACGTGTGCCGTCTCACTTCAGTCAATGGCTTGGTCTGGGCCTTGAGTTCCATCCGACACCTCGTCCCACAAAGTGTAACTATAGTTCCACTTTTGGCAACCCGTCCCGTCAGGTTTGTTTCATGGGGTCCCCACCATCACCTGGCATTGAGCCGGGTCCGGGCCGCAGCCAGGCGCAGGCCGTTGGGGGACTTCAGTCCCGCCACCGAGCCGCGTTCCGCAGGCACCGGAGTGACCCGGGCGTAGCCGCCCAGGACCTCCGACAACTCGTCGGGGTTGTCCACCACCACCACGTCCGGGAAGGCCTTGAGACCGGAGCCCTGGACCAGCTCCAGCACCCGCCGCTGGATCTGCGCCAGGGTGAGCTCCCCGGGGGCGCCGGTCCTGGGCAGCACCAGGGCCACCGGCTCGCCGGGGCGGAACGCCAGGATGTAGCTCAGCAGCACCTCGGCCCAGTCGGCCTTGGCCCAGTCCGGGCGGTAGAAGAACGCCTCGGGGCCGGCCGCCGGGGCGGAGCGGCGAGGCTCCCGGCCGGCCAGGGCCTGGATCCGCGCCAGCGCCAGGGCCGCGGGCCCGGCCCAGCCCAGCGCGGCCAGGGCGTGCTCCCGGGCGCGCTGGCCCTTGCTCCGGCGCTCTTCGGGGTCTTCCCAGGCCCGCCGCATCAGCTCGCCCAGCGCGGCGGCGTCCGGCTGCTCCAGCCAGAAGCCGGCCGGGCCGGGGGTGAAGCCCTCCGGGGCGGTGACGGGGAAGGGGCTGCTGGGGATCAGGTAGGCCCAGTCCTCACGGGTGAAGTCCTGCGCCCCGCCCCGGGCGGTGACCAGCACCGGCAGCCCGCTGGCCATGGCCTCGGCGATGGGCAGGCCGAAGCCCTCGCCCCGGTAGGGGTGCGCCAGCAGGTCGCAGCTGCGGTAGAGCGCGGCGATCTGTGGTTCGGTGAGGTCGTCGGCGCAGTACTCGATCTCGGGGGCCTGGGGATCTTCGGCGCGGAGCCCGGCGATGAGCCCGGGCAGGTCGAGGCCGCCGTAGACCCCGCCGCCCTGGGCCTTGATGACCAGGCAGACATCGTCGCTGGCGCGGAAAGTCCTGCAGTACGCCTCCAGCAGCAGATCGATCCCCTTGCGCGGGATGGCGCCGCCCAGGAAGAGGATCCTGAAGCCCTTGGACGTGCGCAGCGGGAAGCGCTCGCCCTCGGGGCGGAACACCCGGCCGTCGACCCCGTTGGGCACCACCACCACCTGGTCCGCCGGAATCCCGCTGCGCACGTAGCAGTCCTTCAGCCAGGCCGAAGGCACCCACACCTCGTCCACCTGGTCGCGCATGGGCGCCACCCATTCCTGGGGGATGCCGCCGTACTCCCAGGGCTGGATCATCACCCAGGCCCCGCAGGAAGGCGGCTCGAACTTCGGCGGCCACTGGTGCCGCACGGTGACTGCGGCGGGGCCGGCCTTCCGGTCCGCGCAGGCCGCCAGGGGCCGGTAGGCCTCCACGGCGGCGCCGTCGAACCGGTCGGGCTCGGAGCGTGCGATGCCCAGGTCCACCTGGCCGGAAGCCAGCAGGCCCAGGCAGAGCTGGCGGTTCACGTGGGCCAGGCTGTGGTGGACGAACAGGGGGCCTTCCCAGGCCACCGGGATGGCCGCGGCTTTCGGCCGGCGGAACGGCTTCACCGCCCTGAGCACGATGTCGGTGGTCTGGACCACGTTGTTGTGGTCGCGCATGGCCCGGTCCAGCTGCTCCCGGTCGATCCGCCCGGAGCGGAACTCCGCGTCCCACCAGGGATCCAGGTTCAGGGTGGCGGACTCGATCCGGAAGTCGAGCCCCAGGTAGACCGCCAGCGGCGTGCCCGGCAGCCCGCGGCGGATCCAGTCCTCGTTCACCTCCAGGGAGAAGTGCTCGAACATCTCCGCCAGCACCGGGCGCACGTGGGTGGGGTCCTGGAGGAAGTCCCGGTGCCTCGGGTGGGGCACCACGATGCGAACCCGGCCGCCGGGGGCGCAGACCCGGTAGAGCTCCCGGATGATCCCCAGGAAGGTGTCGCCGTCCCGGCCCAGGTGCTCCAGGACGTGCTTGAGCAGGACTTCGCCGGCGCTGTCGTCCTGGAACGGCCAGGGGAACCGCTCCAGGTCGTGCACCACGTCCGGGTGCGCTTCCGCGAACTTGTCCACGTTCACCCAGCCGGGGAGCCGTTCGCCGCCGCAGCCGAGGTTCAATCTCAGGGACATGGCGGCCTCCGGGATCAGGTCAGGCGGGGTGCGTAGGGCGAGCAGCCCGCCGCCCTGGCCAGGGACTGGAACAGTGCGCTGCCGGCCGTGTATGCCCCGCAGAGCTGGAGCAGCGCGGCCATGTCGGCCAGGGGCAGGGTGCCGCCCAGGTTGCGCGCCCGGGCGCCGAAGGGCCTCAGGGCGTGGCCCAGGACCGGCTCGGTGCCCGGGCCGCCCAGCCCGATGGCGGCCCACCGGTCGCGCACGGCCCGCTCCAGCTTCAGGGCGCCGGGGCCGGTGAGGGCGCCGGGGTCGTCCGCCAGCACCCCCAGGGTGCGGCCGGGATCCCACCCGGTCTCCGCCAGCAGGTTCCTGGCCCTGGCCTGGCAGGCCTGGTCCAGCCAGATCAGCTGCGGCCCGGAGGGGAGGCCCAGGGCCTCGGCCAGTTGACCGGCCGGGGCGTCCCGGGGCAGCAGCCGGCGGTAGTGGCGGCCCCGCTGCAGCCGGAGGGCGTCCTGCCGGTTTTCCGCGGTCTCGTTGTCGAAGCCCAGCACGCCCGCGGCGCCGGCGGCCATGACCAGGAGATCGCCCACGACCCCCCGCTGCCGGTCCAGGTTCACCAGCAGATCGGGCGCGAAGGCCCTGAGCGTGTCCTGCTGGGCGTTCATGGCGGCGTCGTCGCGCAGGAAGCGGTCCCGGTCGATGATCTGGAGGTCGAAGCCCTCCAGCAGGGGGGCCAGCTCCTGGGGGCAGACCACCCGGACCGCCGCCCGGGTCTCCCGCCGCAGCGCCTCCAGCAGGGGGGTGGCGGCCAGGAAATCGGCCAGGCCCACCTCCGCCAGCACGGCGATGCGCCGGGCCCCGCGGGTGACCAGGGCCAGGTCGGCCAGGCAGACGCCTTCGGGGTCCAGATGGCCGGGCGTGGCCGTCTCCAGCATGAAGACGCCGTAGGAGAGATCCACCGCGCTCACCAGGACCGGGTCGAAGCCCACCGCCAGCAGGTGCCGGCGGGCCTCCCGCCAGCGTGCCTGATCGGCCCCCGAGGCCAGCCGGAGGCTCCGGATCATCTGGTCCTGGTGGTTGCTGCGGAGCACCCCCATGAAGGCCCGGCGCAGCGCATCCTGCTCGGGGTAGCAGATGTCGGCGAAGGTGATCCAGGCGTTCATGTCGTGGATAAGCCGCCCGTAGGGGTCCACCACGGCCCATCCGTCGTTGCCGGTGCGGTTCAGGAACAGCGGCTGGGGGATCCAGTGCAGGCTGGTGGGGGCGGCCATGAAGGCCATCATGCCCAGCACGTGCACGAAGTGGGTGCCCATCCCCCGCTGGATGACCGGCAGACCGTTGAGGAACCGCTCGCGCCGGATGATGCCGGCGCTGATGAAGCCGAAGGCGCCCGCCTCGTACTGAAGGGAGTCGTAGTAGTCGATGAGGTCCTGGCGGCCGTCGATGCGCCAGGTCCGCGCCGGGGTGGGCTGCTTGAACCAGCCCCGGGGCTGCAGCGGCTTCATCTGCGCGTCGCACTCGTAGGCGGCACACAAGATGGCGTCGGCCCCGGCGTCAATGGCCGCCAGCACCGGCGCCAGCGAGCCCGGCAGGAACATGTCGTCGTCGCCCATGACCCAGACGAATTCGCCCCGGGCCTCCTTGAAGCAGTTCAGGTAGTTGACGTCGAAGCCGCGGTCCTCGGGGAAGCCCATGCAGCGGATCCAGGGGTGCTGCTGCTGGAACTGGCGCAGCAGTTCAAGGGTGGGCTCCGGGGAGCCGTTGACCGACACCAGCACTTCCACCATGCCCCTGGGGTAGGCGAGCGCCTCCTGGATGGCGCTGGCCAAGCACACCTTGAGACAGGGGGTCCGCCCGGCCATGGTCGGGATGCAGAGGGATAGGCGGGGGGTGGAACCCAAGGAGACCTCCGGAATCGGCGGCAGACTGCCAAGGGGCAGCCGGTGTGCCAACCATACAGCAAACCGGGTGCCAACCTTCAGTCGGCTGGGGGGGCGCTCCCGGCCCGGTTCCTGACGAATGGCTTCACGGCCCTGAGGGTTGTCTCGGTGGTCTGCACCACCGGGATCCCGTCGCCGGCTGCCGGATCGAAGGTCGGCACCGCGGAGACCCATTCGAAGTTCACGCCCAGTGCGATGGCCAGCGGGGTGCCCGGAAGCCGGCCCAGCCGGATCCACTCCTCGTTCACGGCCAGGGAGAAGTGCTTGAACATCCCGGGGACCACCGGACGGACGTGGGTGGGGTCCTCGAAGAAGTCCAGGTGGCGGGGATCGGGGGCGATGATCCGGACGATGGCCCCGGAGGCGCAGACCCGGTACAGCTCCTTCATGATCCCCTGGAACGTGCCGGGGTCCCGCCCCATGTGCTCCAGGGAATGCCTGAACAGGACCTCTTCCGCGCAGCTGTCCGCGAACGGCCACGGGACGGTCTCCAGGTCATGGACCAGATCCGGCCGGCAGGCGTGGAACTGATCCACGTTGATCCACCCGCCCAGATGGTCGGTGCCGCATCCCAGGTTCAATCTCATGGCGCCCTCATTTTCGACAGCAGATTTATGTATCTGCAATTCCTGGGCCATGCTCCTTGAACGGACCCCCGCGCATGGGGATCATAGGGGTGCCGATCCGACCCTGATCCGCCAGCCCACCGCCCGGAGGCGAACCGATGCCAGCCACCGCCATCATCACCCGCACCGTCGGCCGGCCCCTGCTGCTGGCCAGGGCGGCCGAAAGCGTGACCCGGCAGACCTGCCGGGACTTCCTGTGGGTGGTGGTGAACGACGGCGGCGACCCCCGGGAAGTGGACCGGGCCATCGCCCCCTGCCTGCCGGCCCTGGAGGGCCGGATCCTCCGGGTGGACCACCCCCGTTCCCTGGGCCGGACCGCCGCGAGCAACGCCGGAATCCGGGCCTCGGACTCCCGCTACCTGGTGTTCCACGACGACGACGACACCTGGGAGCCGGCCTTCCTGGCCCGCGCCACCGCGGCATTGGCGGCGCGGGCCAACCCGCAGTTCCGCGCCGCGGTCAGCTATGCCACCGCCATCCACGAGCGGATCGAGGACGGCCGGATCCTGGAGGTGGCCCGCCACGCCCTGAACAGCGATCTGCGGGAACTCAAGCTGGTGGACTTCCTGCGGGAGAACCGCACGCCCAACCTGAGCTTCCTCTACGAGCGGGCGGTGCACGAGGACCTGGGGCCCTACGACGAGTCGCTGGACGCCCTGGAGGACTGGGAGTTCCTGCTCAGGTTCTACCGGCGCTTCGAGGCCATCCTGGTGCGGGAGCCCCTGGCCAACTACCACTTCCGCCCCGGGTCCGCGGGGCAGTGCGCCAACAGCGCCACCGGGGACGTGGACCTGCACGGGCTGCATCACCAGATGCTGTGGAACCGCCT
>Ga0302320_10019343_pt1 | contig 13670 bp, 8 predicted proteins | sample Bog_T0_3_FD_202130 | JGI IMG/M metagenome (GOLD analysis project Ga0302320, IMG submission 202130) | Peat permafrost microbial communities from Stordalen Mire near Abisko, Sweden - Bog_T0_3 | ecosystem: Environmental > Terrestrial > Soil > Wetlands > Peat | place: Sweden: Abisko, Stordalen Mire... | reverse complement strand
GAGTTGTTCCTGGTGGAAGGCGCCTTGCATCTCCGGGTCCGTGAATTGGGCGAAGATGCCGTGCTTGATCGCGCACATGGTGACCATCCGCTTCCAGTTGTCGCTTCCAGTGCATGCGATCTGCGATCCGTATTTCTGGACGGCCATCTCCAACCCGAAAACAATTGCCGCCTCGTCCTGATTGAGTACGGTCACAAGGCGTCCGCGGTCGATGACGGAAACCCTGCCGTTCAGCATGTATGAAACGTCGCCGGTTTTCCGATTGATCGTCCAAATGCGTGTTGCAGCGATCTGATTGGCAAGAGCCTGTTGCTCCTGTTGAGCCAACGGCCTTTGCTGGACAAAGTCTGCCCAGGCAGACTTTTGATTGTCCTCCGGTGGCGGACCAATATGCAGTGCGCTCGATTCCAAGTTCGCATCGAGTCGCCGTTGATTTCGTTGATCCGCAAAGCGCCATCCTCGAAGTTGCGCTGCAGCTCGCGCATCTCCTTCGGCGGCTCTGTCCGAGACCCATGAGCGGAGATCTTTAGGAAATTGCTCTCGGCGTCTCTGTTGAATGGCCAGATTCAGGGCGCGTACTTCGAGCACGGATTGAGCCGTTGCCTGGGAGAGCAAAACTTTCTTGTTCGGCCATGACAGCGCGGATGCGCGAATCTCTTTCTTCTGTTGCCGCAAAACCTCGCGGAGGTATTGCCGGCCTTCTCTGCCGTCTATTGTGAAGGCTTTGCACACCTCCCGTTGCCGATTGCGATACCAGTTATATTCATCCATCAGAGCAGATCGGTCTGCCTGTCGTTGCGCCTTGCGTTCCTCTCTCTGTGAGGCATTACGTCCGCTATGTTGTTCCGAGTGTGGTGCGGCATGTTGAAAGGATGTTGAGGCTGGTGTCCACGGCCCAAGAGCGGCTTCTGTCGCTTCACGGTTGATCTTTCCTGCGAAGTTGTGCCGGAATACGTCAGACGCCTTCACCCGGATGTTGTGGTTAACAGCGAGAACTGTGTATCCGCCCGATTCTCTCTTCTCAAGCCGGAGATGCACCTTCGAGAGAAGAAGATGCAGATCGTCCCATGTCACATTACGCCGGATGAGGAGTTGCCGGACACGTGGAGCCACTTGCTGCCGGACATAGGTTTGCATAGATTCCTCATCGTGATAATGTTCGAACTTCGCCGCCGCCCCTGTCGGCTGCTGCCGAGCAGTTCGAAGCGCGTTACGTTCGGAACGTGATATAGGCACTGCCTGTTTCGATTCCTCATCCCATCGTGTCGGACCAGGCGTATGTGCCCAGCCATACTTCGCTTCGAGGAAGCGTACGGCGGCATCCAGAGTGAACCAATTTCGATAGGGTGTGAGCGCTCTGAGCGTCCCAGGATGAACTTTGTTCACCATGATGTGGATGTGGAAGTGCTTTTTGTCGTCATGCGCAACGATCAAGAATTGATGGCCTTGATATCCGAGTGCTTTCAATGTGTACAACGCTGAGCCTGCCCATTGTGGCCGGGTCGGACGTTCTCCTGGCGGCCATGACAATTCGTAATGACAAACCGCGTCATTGCAGCGTGGATTGAGAGAAGCAACCCCTTCCATCTCGTCTGCAACGGTCCTTAGATCGACAAAATGGCTCGACATCAAGATGTCACCGCGCGGCATCAGTCCGCCAGTCTCTGGGTCGTGTTCCGTTGTGAGGTATTTCTGTAGCCGCTTAAAACTGCTGGAGTGTTGTCGCGCAGGTTGAATCTTGGCGATCATTCCGGTTCAGCTTTCTTCATGAGAAGTGTGTCTAATGTCGAGCGAATTGCGGCCAATGTCGAGTTGAGTTCCCGGCGAAGTTCGTCCTCGTGTGGAAGTCCAACGATCTTCATCAATAGATACTTCTGTAGTCCTGTCATTCGGCTTAATTCACCGAGTGCCTTCTCGTTGATGCGGGATCGAATCCGGATGTTGAGCGCCGAGCGTCGGAAGTATTCACTCACGGTCAACCCGGCGGTTGATGCCTTCTGCTGGATCTGTTGAAGCTCATGTTGAAGGAGACGAATGGTGTATCGTTTGCGATGTTCGGAGGATTGTGGTCTTGCCATGTCAGCATTCCTTTGGGGTCTCGGGGCGAAGCCCTGAGCAAGGTGCGCAAGCCCAAACCCAAGTAGCGAAGCGGATTGGGTTGGGCCGGTGGCAGGACAGAAACGACCGCAGGGAGTTTGTGTCATGACAGCGCCTACCTTGCCGTGTCTCTTACCCGTTTTCCCACACTGTCATCATACATAATTGACATCATAACTATATCTACTATACCATCCTTATGTATGGAGAATGAGGCTCATCGCAGGGTGCAGGTACTCTCGTCACACAATGTCGATGAGCTTCGTGCGTTCCTCAAGGAAAAGGCGAATGAACCCCCACAGCAACCCGCTTTATACATGATTGGCGGGATTGTGCGCGCGGTATTTCCTGAACTGTGCGCTTTACGGAAAAGGGGATACACGCTCAATATGCTGGTTCGTATCTTTGCGGAGAACGGCATGAGAATCACCGCAACAGCATTATGTGGCTACATGAAGAGGCTGAACGAAGAGGCTGATGGGGTACGGGCAAGAGGGGGACGTAAAGGGACAACACAACCTTCGACATCTGGTTCGGAAGCGCGCAGATATTTGGTAATGAAGCCGGGCTTACCGCTTTGAGAAGGGACGATGTATAGCGAGAATGAATTTTGTGACGTGCAGTAAAGGTGGCGTTGGGAGCTTGCAACATGGGGAACGCACCAAATCGGATGGCCGGTCGCGTCGTGCTCAACATTCGTTGATGGGGCTGCTGCATGATGCCCTTGCCGAACGAACATCTGCAGAACGTCATTGTTGAAGATCGCTGTGAGGTTGCGTCAGAGAAAAGAACCTAACCGTGCAGAGTGTTCTGGAGAAAAGTCAGACATCGCCGCAATTGAAGTGAAGATGGCGACGGCGAGTTTGTCGGCAAATTCGACGGATGTTGTGATCAGTGAATTGACGTAAAGCCGGAAATAATTTAAATGCAACTCAACCAATGAGGTAAAGAGATGCCGAGAAAGATCTTGAGACTGCCAATCGTATTGGATCGCACCGGCCTATCACGTAGCACCGTGTATCAGCGCGTCACCGAAGGAAGGTTCCCAAGGCCAGTGTCGCTGGGTGCCAGGGCTGTCGGCTGGATCGAAACAGAGGTCGAGGAGTGGATAGCCCGTCAAATACAAGTCAGCCGGGAAATCCGCAGTCAGAGGGCCGGCGTGAATCCTCTGTCGTCAAGATGATGTCTGAAGCCAGAATCCGGCTAGCGAAGCATCGCCAATTGGACTGCAAAGTGCGGCCAGATTCCCTCCTAACCGGATCGACCGAATGGCTATGCCGCAGTTGGACGAAAGGGCAGCAACTTGCCCCCGCGCTGGGTGCGTTCCAGAAAGTCCGCCCAGTCCCGCATCATCCTGGTGCGTGGCTCCAGGTAGAGAGCATGGTTGTAGGCCGCGCTCACCGCATTCCGTGGCGCATGAGCAAGCTGCAATTCAATATGGTCATGCGCGTAGCCCTGCTCGTGCAGGATGGTAGACGCCAACCCACGAAAGCCATGGCCGGTCATGCGGCCTTTGTAGCCCATCCGCTCCAGAGCTTTCAGAATGGTGTTGTTGCTCATGGGCTGGGCAGCGTTGAAGTCGCCAGGAAAGAGCCACTCGCCTTTCCCAGTCAACTCGCGCAACATCTCCAGCACCTCCAGAGCCTGTCTGGCCAACGGCACAATGTGCGGGGTCCGCATCTTCATGCGCTCTGCCGGAATGTCCCAGCGGGCATTCTCCAGGTCAAATTCTTTCCACTTCGCTTCGATCAATTCAGTAGTACGCACAAAGGTCATTGCCATCAGCTTCATCGCCAGCCGTGTGACTTGCTTTCCCTGATAAACCTCGATGCGTCTCAGCAATGTGGGTAGTTCCTTGGCATCAATGCGGGCATAGTTGGTTTTGGGCGTGGATTTCAGAATGTCGCTCGGACGAATCTCAGTGGCTGGATTGCGCGTTGCAAGGCCGTGAGCAATTCCGTAACGAAAGACTTGTCCCACGGTCTCAAGAGCCCGTTTGGCAATATCACGCGCTCCGCGATCCTGAATCGCGTTGGCCATCGCCGCTAGTTCCGGCGCTTCAATTTTCGCAATAGGCCTGGCTCCAAGGCAGGGCAGAATGTCGGCCGCCATGCGTCGCCGAACCGAGTCTACGTGGCGCGGACTTTTTCCCTCCTGCCAATACTCCAGCCATCGTGTGTACACGCTCTGGAAGGAATTTTCGCTGGAGACTTTCTGCACTTTCTTTTCAATTTTTCGTTGTGCCATCGGGTCAATGCCCGTAGCCAGCAGCTTGCGCGCGTCGACGTGGCGGTCTCTTGCCAGCGCCAGCGAAACATCGGGGTATTTGCCAAAGGACATGAGCTTTTCCTTGCCCTCAAAGCGATAGGACCAGCGCCAGAGCTTGCCGCCTGTCGGCTTAACCCAAAGATAGAGTCCACCTCCATCGCCTATGCTGTAGGCTCTTTCCGTCGTCTTGGCTCTTTTGATCTCCGTATCGGTCAGCCCCGACATGCCCTTCCTCCCAGCGAAGGAAAAAGTACACCCACTTCAAAAACAGAATACACCCAAAAATACACCCGTCAAAACACGGCTGCACTTAGCCGCACTTGGACGCATAAAAGCGCAAAGCCTAGCATTTGCTAGGCGTTATGTCATTCTACTGGATTTCTTGGGATGTGCTTGGAAGGAATCTTGGCGGAGAGGGAGGGATTCGAACCCCCGATAGCCTTTCGACTATGCCTGATTTCGAGTCAGGTGCATTCAACCGGGCTCTGCCACCTCTCCACTTGTTCCACCGTGCCTTTTTGATGAGGCTGGGGCACACCGGCTGCCTTCCCTAGTCTAGTTGCAAACCTTGGTTCGTGGCAACGCTCACGCGCTCTATGAATATTCCCGCCAATCTTTCCACGTTGCGCGGCAAGTTATAGCTCTCGACAACGCGTGCGCGGCCACTTTTGCCGATCCGCAGTCGTAGCTCCGCGTCGTCCATCAAACGCTTCAGCGCCTCCACCAACGCATCAGTGTCCGAGGGCGCCACAAGCAATCCGTCCTCGCCGTCGCGGATCAGTTCTGGAATTCCCGCGATGTGCGTGGTCACGCAGGGAATTTCCGTGGCCATGGCTTCCATCAACACCACCGGCAGGCCCTCGGCAAAACTGGGCAGGCAAAACGCGTCTGCTGTTGCATAAAACTCGCGGATGCGATCCTGATTGATGGCGCCTTCAAACACCACGCATTCGCGAGCCGCGCTCTGAGCAGCATGTTGCTGCAGCGAGGTTTCGTCAGGTCCACCGCCCACCAGCCGCAACCTCACCTGGCGGCCCTCTTGTGTCAACCCTTCGACAGCGTCAATCAGAATGTGCTGGCCCTTGGCCGGCGTCAGCCGCCCCACGCATAAAATCTCGAATCGTTCAGTAAACGCCCGCTCGGGCCGGGGTGCAAAAATCTCTGGATCGACTCCCAGAGGCGACACCACGAATTTGCTCCAGTGCTCGTAGGGCGACAGCTTCATCAGTTGGCTGCGCGCGAACGAACTGATGCAGCAGAGGAAATCGGCAGCCGCAATTTTCTGCGCCAGCATCTGCCGGTCGGCATCATAGAATTCATCCGGCCCGTGCACCGTCATCGAATAGCCGAACCCAAAGACGGTCCGCACAAAGAGCCCCACGCTCGCGGCTTGCGAGGCCAGGTGTACGTGCAGATGCCGCAGCCCCTGCCGTTTCATCCACTGGCCTACCATCAGCGCTTCGATGAAGTACATCAAATTGAGGTAAAGCCGCCGCAGGTCCAGCCCCGCCAGCCGAATCGCCAGCCCGATTCCTCGCCAGTAGCCGCCGAAATTCCCGAACACAGTTTTGAGCTTGGCTGCGGTCGCGCCGGCGAGCCCGTGCCGCTTCACACAATAGGTTGTTCGAGCCTCGGCCGCTTCCACTGCCGTCAGTGCTTCGACCGGCCGGTCCGGCGGATTGATCGATGCCGTCTCAATGCGAAATCCCAGCTCGCGCAACGCCAGCACCTCGCGCAACACAAACGTCATGGAGAGCGTCGGGTAGGTGCTGACCAGATAAGCCAGAGCACGCGTCGGCTGTGCGCCGGTCCGGTCGGAATGGATGATTTCGGGCATGCGATCTTTGCGCTTCATTTTACGATGTTTACCGACCTTCTCCCACCGGTCTCGTTCTGTGCACAGATTCCTGTCCGGCGGCAGCGGCAACCTGCGTCGTGCATTTACAATCACAGTTTCCGGCGGCCGGATCCAATTTGGGGAGCTGTGCAAAGGACCGGCAGGGGCAATGTTGCGGCAGGAAAGAGGAATCCAGGCTTGTTCGATGCGGCGGACGCGGGACGGAGTTCGGCAACTTTGACGATGGAATTTCATATTGCGCGCCAGGCGCGAGATCGCTATCGGTTCGCCGAATCCCTATTCTCCTACAACGGAAATGTGATTCTCGCCAACGTCTCCGCGTGCCGCGCCTTCGCTCATCGCATGAACCAGGTGCGAGAAGTCGAGAAGCATCCCGAGCAGGCCGTCCATGCGGGCCAACTTTTTGCCATGGGCCTTATCGACGAAGCCAGCCACGCGCTCATGGCCCGCTATCGTCAGCAATTCGATCCCGAAGTGATGACCTCCGCGCTCGATTGGTTCGGTGCACAGGTGGGCACTGACAACGTCGATAAAATGCTGCTCGCCTTCGTCGAGCAGTTCCCAGGGCAAAGCGTGATTCGCGGCCTGGAAACGCCGGTGCAATGGCTGGCAGGCGTAACCGCTGGCATGCCGCATCGCGCCGCGGCGCTTGAAGAACTGCTCTTGCTCTGGTCCGCGAATCGCAATCGGGCATTCAAGCCCTTTGAAGAGCTCTTTGAAGACCGCACCCTCGCCGAAAAAACCGTCTATCGCAAAGTGACGGCGCAAATGCCGGAGTACTTCGCCTCGCGTCCGCTCATTCCTTTGCCAGACGCCAAGCCCGTGAGCCTGCTCGATCTTCTGCAAGCGCCCGCATCCGGCGCGCCCGCTTCTCTTAGCGAACAACTCGCCCTCATCCGGCGACTTTGGAAGCCCTTACTCGGCGACAGCCTGGAGCGCTTTCTGCTCATGGCCGGCGAAATCCTTCACGAAGAAGAGCTGGCCATCTGGATGCAGTTCAACCCCCAGGCTGCCCAGGCTCGCGAGGCCGCAGAACGCCGACGGCAAGCGGGCGGGCAACAGTGGCCGTCCGATGTCAGTCACGCGGAAGTCCCCGTCTTCGGCGACCCCGCGCACGAATACGAAAAGTTCTCGCCCGACACCGCATGGATGCCTGGCGCAGTGCTCATCGCCAAGAGCACCTACGTGTGGCTGGCGCAGTTGAGCCGTAAATACAGCCGCCACATCGGCCGCCTCGACGAGATCCCCGACGAAGATCTCGCCGATCTCGCACATCGCGGCATCAACTCTCTCTGGCTCATCGGCGTGTGGGAGCGCAGCCGCGCCTCGCGTACCATCAAGCAGCTCTGCGGCAATAAGGAGGCCGTCGCTTCGGCCTACTCGCTTTTTGATTACCGCATCGCAGACGATCTGGGCGGTGAAGCGGCCTACATCACCCTGCGCGACCGCGCCTACCATCACGGCATCCGCCTCGCCAGCGACATGGTGCCCAACCACATGGGCATCGACTCGCCCTGGGTCATCGAGCATCCCGAGTGGTTCATCTCCCGCCACGATGCGCCCTATCCCGCCTATAGTTTTGAAGGCCCCGACCTCTCCCACGATGGCCGCGTCGAGCTCAAAATCGAGGACCACTATTACGACCAGACCGATGCCGCCGTGGTCTTTCGCCGTCGCGACAAAGCCACGGGCGACACGCGCTACGTCTACCACGGCAACGACGGCACCAGCTTTCCCTGGAACGACACCGCGCAGCTCGACTACCTGAATCCCGCGGTCCGCGAGCAGGTGATCCAGACTATCCTGCATGTCGCGCGCCTGTTTCCCGTGATTCGCTTTGACGCTGCGATGACACTCGCCAAGCGCCACTTTCATCGCCTCTGGTTTCCCGGTCCCGGCTCGAGCGGCGCCATTCCCTCGCGTGCCGAGTACGGTATGACGCAGGCCGAGTTCGATCGCCACATGCCGCACGAGTTCTGGCGCGAGGTCGTCGATCGCGTCGCCGCCGAAGTCCCCGGCACCCTTCTGCTCGCCGAAGCCTTCTGGCTCATGGAAGGCTACTTCGTCCGCACCCTTGGCATGCATCGCGTGTACAACTCGGCGTTCATGATCATGCTGCGCGACGAAGACAACGCCAAGTACCGCTCCGTCATCAAGAACACGCTCGAGTTCGATCCCGATATCATGAAGCGCTACGTCAACTTCATGTCGAACCCTGACGAGCGCACGGCTATCGACCAGTTCGGCAAAGGCGACAAGTGCTTCGGCGTCGTGGCCATGATGTCTACGCTTCCCGGACTGCCCATGTTCGGCCACGGCCAAATCGAAGGCTTCACGGAAAAGTACGGCATGGAGTATCGCTGGCCGCGCTACCAGGAGGATCCCGATCATTGGCTCGTCGAGCGCCACGAACGCGAGATCGCGCCGCTGCTCAAGCGCCGCTGGCTCTTCGCCGAGAGCGCGCACTTCCTGCTCTACGATTTCTTCCATCCCAGCGGTTCGGTGATTGAAGACGTCTTCGCCTATTCCAATCGCACCGGCGGCGAGCGCGCCCTCGTGGTCTATCACAATCGCTACGGCAACGCGCACGGCACCATCGATTTCTCCGCCGCGTACGCTGACAAGGGATCGGGCCAGCTTCGCCAGCGCCGCCTGCCCGATGGCCTTGGCCTGAGCGGCGACCGCAACGCCGTGATCGCCTGGCGCGACTCGATTACCGGCCTCACGTATCTGCGCCGCGCTAGCGACCTCTATGATCGCGGTCTCACCCTCGACCTCCACGCCTACCAGTGCCACGTCTTCCTCGATTGGCACGAGCTTCATCCCACGGCCGAAAAGCCCTGGGACCGGCTCGCCGATGTGCTCAATGGCCGCGGCGTCCACGACCTTGAAGACGAACTCGTCAATCTCGAACTTCAGCCTGTACACGATGCTCTGCGGCGGTGCCTCGATCCGGGCCTGGTGCGTCACTTTGCCGACGTCGCCGACCATCCGCGTGCCGTGGGCGCGGAAAGAATCAAGAAGATCGAACGCCAGCGCGGTGAATTCCTGAAAGATGCGCGAGCATCGGCCGAAGCGCTTCTTCGTGTGTGCCAGTCCGCCTATGCCGCGCGTCTGCGGCAGGCGGGCGAGCCAGCACCCAGTCGGGAAGCAACCGATCCAGCAACTCAGGTGCAGACCCTCACCAAACTTCTCCGCGCCGCCCTGCACATGCCCGTCGTCGAAGCCCTGTTCCCGTCACCGTGGACCGCCGCCGCGCGTCGCGTGCTGCCCAGCCCCAGCCCGCAACTGACAGCAACAGAAATGTGGGGCCCGATGCTCGCATGGTGCGTGCTTCAATGGCTCGCCGAGTCCATTGATGCTGCACAGCCCGACCGCACCGCGCTCGATCTTTTTGATCGTCTCCGCCTGCGCCAGCCATTTGGCCAGGCCTTCACGGCACTTGGCTTCCAGGGCGAAGAATCCTGGCGTGTCGCCGCACGCATCAAGGTGCTACTCCTCGCTGTCACAGCCTCCGGCAACGATGAAGCGCCGGTCTCCGCAGTCGCTTCGGGAAACGCCGAATTTGCAGCGCCTCTCTCTAGACCGGCTGTACCGGCAGCGTCCACGTTGCACGATTTCGCGGACGCCGATTCCGAAACCGGAGAAGGGAACAGCGTTGTGCCAACTCCGCAATGTGACGAGAAGGCGCCTGCCCTGGCCCCTGTCCTCTGGCTAGATCCCGACGTGCGCTGGGTCTGCGGCGTTCATGAAGCGGAGGGGCATCAATATTTGATCCGCGAAAAATATGAGGAGTTATTGTGGTGGCTTCAGATGCCCGCTCTGCTGTGCCTCGCCGGTCAAGCCGCACCCAGCCGTGCTGCAGTCGAAGGGTTAGGCAAGAGCGTCGCAGCCGATCTTAATTCTGCCGAAGCCGCCGACTATCGCATCGAGGCTTTGCTGGGGCCCCTCGCAGCCCCGCAAGCCGCCGGCTCTGAAAAACCTGCCGAAGCGTCCACAGCGAAATCGGAGCCCGACGAACCCGATGCGAGCGCAGGTGTAGGAACTTAGATTTTCGGCCGCGAGCTAAGACAGGCCAAGTCGCGCTGACCGCGAAATGCAAAGGCTTCTCTGGAGAGCAATCCGTGCCTCAACCCGACCAAGAGATTTTCCAATCTGCGCGCCGCGAGCTCTTCTCTGCCGTCATCGGCGACGTGATGGACAAGCTGGGCTTGCTGCAGCAGTTCCTGCCGCCCGCCGTCGTCCCCCTCGACCGCTCCATGGTCGTCTGCGGCCGCGCCATGACCGCCCTTGAAGCCGATGTCTTCGACGAGTCCGTCGCCGGCTCGCACAATCCGCTCTCGGCCCGGCCCTTCGGTCTAATGATGGAAGCGCTCGACGACCTCAAGCTCGACGAAGTCTACATCTGCACAGGTGCCTCGCCGCGTTACGCGCTCTGGGGCGAGTTGATGAGCGTGCGCGCCACCAAATGCGGTGCGGCTGGAGCCGTCGTCGACGGTTACTCCCGCGATACGCGTGGCGTGCTGGCTCTCGGCTTTCCCACCTTTTCTCATGGAAGTTACGCGCAGGACCAGGGCCCGCGCGGCAAGGTGATCGACTTCCGCATTCCCATTCAGATCGGGCAGGCCCGCATCGCACCCGGAGACATTGTCTTTGGCGACCTCGACGGAGTCTGCGTAGTACCCCGCGCCGCCGAGCAGGAGGTTCTCGCTCGCGCCTTCGAAAAAGCCCGCAAGGAAAAGACCGTCCGCAAAGCCCTTGAAGAAGGCATGCCCTCGAAAGCCGCGTTTGAGAAATACGGAATCCTCTAAAGACGGGGAGTAGCCAGAACGGAATAGGGAGCAGCCGACTCGCTCACCCGCTGACTTGCTGACTCGCTCCCTCGCTCCCTTGAGTTTCTCCCTGTAAAATCACTAGAGGGCTGCCATGCTTACCCCTTTGGTGCCAACTATCGATGAGCGAACAGGAAACAGGTCTTAATCCCCAGGCACAGGCCGTCTCGCCGGCATGGGAGAGAATCGAACGCGCACGGCATCCCCAACGCCCCTACCCCATGGAACTGATCGAGCGAATCTTCACGGATTTCAGCGAGATTCACGGGGATCGCGCCTATGGCGACGACGAAGCCGTGGCTTGCGGCATGGCACGCCTGGGCGCCGAAGAGGTCCTGGTCATCGGCAATCGCAAAGGCGGCAGCACCAAGGAGCGCGTGCGGCGCAACTTCGGCATGCCGCATCCCGAGGGCTATCGCAAGGCGCTGCGCTGCATGAAGCTGGCCGAAAAGTTTTCCCGCCCCGTCATCAGCTTCATCGATCTGCCCGGCGCGTATCCCGGCATGGGCGCAGAGGAGCGCGGCCAGGCCGAAGCCATCGCCCGCAACCTGCTCGAGATGGCGCGGCTCCGTGTGCCCACAATCTCCGTCATCAGCGGTGAAGGTGGATCGGGCGGCGCACTGGCGCTTGCCGTCGCCGATCGCGTATTGATTCTTGAGAACGCGCTCTACTTTGTCATCTCGCCGGAAGGTTGCGCGTCGATCATGTGGAACGACTCTGGCAAAAAAGCCCTGGCCGCCGAAGCGCTGCGCATCTCCGCGCCGGAAGTTGCGGAGTTGGGCTGCGTCGACGAAATCATCCCCGAGCCGCCGTTTGGCATGCACGCGGACCGCGAAGCGGGCTCCGGATTGCTCGGAGTCGTACTGCGGAAGCAGCTCGCCCAGCTCAAGTCGGTTTCCATCGATGCGCTTGTGGCCGCGCGGCAAAAGAAGTTCCGCAATGTAGCTCAGTTCTACACGCAAAGCTGATTTCCCGGCTGGAAAGTCCAAACGATCGTCATGAGGGTTATCCGAGCGAATCACTGGGCCGCACCATTCCTGTCGCGTCGCTCCGCGACCCGCGCCTGTGCGGCGCCTGGGAGGCGCGCATGACCGATCCCGTTCGCGGCGGCCGTCTGCTCGCCTACCTCCAGTTTCTGGTCGCGTTTCTTTACTACTTTTTCGCGCGGTCGCTTGCCTTCCGTGGCGCGCACGGATTTGCCGGCGACGCCTGGTTTCCTCTTGTGAATCAGGCCATGCTGGTTTTTCTACTGATCGTTGGCTACGCCGCCATGGGCTTCTGGTTCAACCGGCAGGCCGACGCCATCAGCGAGCAAGGGCTCGTGCGGCGTCCCGGCTGGACGCGCGAGGCCGGGCTTGGACTCGCAACCGGTTGGGCCGTGGCCCTGGTTTGTGTCCTGCCTCTCACCGTGTTTGGCGGCATCGCCATCTCGATCTCTTCGCAGGCAGCATCATGGGGTTGGTTCATAGCCGACGCGGCATTCTTCGCGCTTGCCGCTCTGGCTGAAGAGGTCGCCTTCCGCGGCTACGCCTTCCAGCGCTTTGCCCGTGCACTGGGACCCACAGGCGCCGCCCTGGGTTTTGCCGCTATTTACGCCATCCTGCAGGCTCTGCTGCCGGGCGCAAGCCACACCAGCATCGCTGTCTCCTTCGCGCTCTCGCTTCTCCTTTCTGCGTGTTATCTGCGCACGCGCGCTCTGTGGGTCAGTTGGGGACTCAACTTTGGCTGGAAAGCCAGCCGCGCCCTGCTCATTGGGCTTGCTGTCAGCGGGAACAACAACCATTCGCCGCTCGTACAGGGAGATCCCATGGGACCGTTCTGGCTCACAGGTGGAGGCTTCGGACTCGACGGCAGTTGGCTCACCTTTGTTGTGCTTCTCTTGGCGCTGCCCGTAATCTTCAGCATCACACGCGAGCTGGACTACCGCTACAACGCTCCGGTCATCGTACCCGGCGGAATCCCCGTCGACCTCGACGCCGTCTCTCGCGCCCAGCATGACGCCGCCATGGGCCCGGCCGCACCCGTAGCGCCCGCCGGTCCGGCCCTCGTGCAGATTGGGAATGCTACGACGGTGGGAGCAAGGGAGCAAGGGAGCGAGGGAGCAAGGGATCAGGCAAAAGGGCCAACGGCGAACGGCTAGCAGCCCAGCAGCAAGAATTCAAAATCTATCGGCCAGGACTTCGTCTTACGCTTTATTGCTCCCTTGCTCCCTGTACTTCCGGATTTGCCATTTTCCCCCAAACGGCGCTAAGGTTTGCCTAGTAGCGTTCGAACCCATGGGAGGTTCCCATGAACCGGCGTTTCCTTCCCCAACGAAGTGTCACGACTGCTGAATCGATCTCGCATACCAACGCAAACGCGGCCGTTGCGCGCATCGCCGGAGCATGTGCGCTCGCAGCGCTATTAAGCGCTATCACGGCTGCGTCCCAGGCCATCACCATCGACACCAACGGCAAAGGAAACGTGGCTCAAATCGGCCCGGTCGACCGCCGCTACGCGCAGATCGAACCCACGCACGTCACCCTCAGCAAAACCGGGCTCGATCCCAAGACACGCCTGGAGCTGATCCGCGCGCTCGAATCGGAGCAGGGATTTGCCATGCGGCCGTTTCCTCA
>Ga0302320_10019340_pt1 | contig 13671 bp, 8 predicted proteins | sample Bog_T0_3_FD_202130 | JGI IMG/M metagenome (GOLD analysis project Ga0302320, IMG submission 202130) | Peat permafrost microbial communities from Stordalen Mire near Abisko, Sweden - Bog_T0_3 | ecosystem: Environmental > Terrestrial > Soil > Wetlands > Peat | place: Sweden: Abisko, Stordalen Mire... | reverse complement strand
ACGGGCCGAAAAAAGGGGGCGCGGACAAGGCTCTGGGGCGTTCCCGAGGAGGTCTGACGACCAAGATCCATCTGCTGACCAACGAACTGGGCCAGCCGCTGGACTTTCTGATTACAGGTGGACAGGTCAACGACTGCACTCAGGCCATCGCTTTGCTGGGCAAGCGCCGTGCCGAGGCCGTGCTGGCCGACAAGGGTTACGACGCAGACGCCATCGTCGAGCACGTGGAAGCCATGGGAGCCAAAGTCGTGATCCCACCCAAACGCAATCGCAAGCTGCAACGAGAGTACGACAAAACCCTCTACAAACAACGGAATCGTATCGAACGCTGCTTCAGCAAACTCAAGTGCTTTCGCAGATTCGCCACGCGATACGAAAAATCAAAAGCCTGCTTCAAAGCTCTCGTCTCCCTCGCCTGCGCATGGTTGCACCTGAGACTATATGTCGATACGGCCTAGGCAATGCGTGCGGGAACGGTGACATACTCCGCGAATGCGCCCATGCGGCGGAAGGCGGGTGTTGAGACACCGATTATTTCGCGTTCATCACAAAGATTGATTTGGCCCCGAAGACAGAAATAGCACTTGCCGCAGAAGACAGTCGAATCGAATGTGACACGGTCTCCAGGCTGAAATCCTGATACTGCGTTACCGACCGCTTCAACGATTCCAGCGGCTTCATGTCCCATGACGACAGGAGGAAGTCGCCGGCCTGTGCTTCCGTCATATCCATGCACGTCACTTCCGCAGATGCCGCATGCCTTAATCCGAATCAGCAGTTCATCATCGGCAGGCTGTGGCTTGGCTATATCGACGATGTCGAGTTGCTTATAGCCAGAAAGTATGAGCGCTTTCATCCAATATCCTTTTAGCACCAACTAAAGCCTATGCGAGATGGGCGAGAGTCTTCTCCCGTATCCCATCAGTCTAGATGAAAGAGACTAGGTACAGAAATGCCGGCCACTCCGTGTGGCCGGACCCGCGACGATGTAGTCCGGATATCCATCGAAACGTTTATGTCACAATGGATAGCCGCGAGATTATGGCTGTTGGGAGGATTCTGATGCGCTCGTTCGTTCGCTATGCCGCTTTGTTCGTCCTTCTTCTGGCTTCCGTAGCGAGAGCTGCGGAGACTGAAACTCAGTATCTATCCGGTCTGGGCAAGGACGACCCGGTCAAGTGGGAGTTCATGTGCGACAAGGGCATGAATGCCAATAAGTGGTCCACCATCGGCGTCCCGTCCAATTGGCAACTGCAAGGCTTCGGCATCTACGAATACGGCCGGCCTAATCCGCCGGGCGGTTGGCCCCGCACTCACGGCATCTACAAGCGCACATTTACCACGCCTGCGACCTGGCGAGACAAAGCCGTTTTCGTCAAGTTCGAAGGTGTCATGACCGATGCCGCGGTCACCATCAACGGGCAATCCGCCGGCCCTGTTCACCAGGGCGGCTATTACGCCTTCAAGTACGACATCACGAGTCTGCTCAAGCCCGCTGGCCAGAAAAATGAGATACGGGTCGACGTCGATGACGACTCCATGAATAACTCCGTCAATAACGCGGAGCGCCGCGCTGATTACTGGAATTACTCCGGCATCTTCCGGCCCGTTTACCTCGAAGCCGTCCCCAAAACGTTTGTCGACCACCTGGCCATCAACGCCACTGCGGAGGGCTCCCTTAACGTCGATGTCACGCTCTCTGATACGCGCACAGCGGCCACGGGCGGTCTCACAGCCTCTCTGGAGATGCGTGTACTCGATGCAAGCGGCAGACCCGTTGGCAGTCCGATCACGGCGAAGGATGTCACCTTCAATGCAACCGCCAATCTCTCCGGAACTATCCCCAATCCGCGACTCTGGAGTGCCGAAACGCCGAATCTCTACCAGATCGAAGTGCAGTTGAAATTAGGCGATGCCGTCGTGCACACAGTGCGTCAGAAGTTTGGATTCCGCACCGTTGAACTCCGCCCCGGCCAAGGTCTGTTCGTCAACGGCAAGCGTGTCTTCCTCAAGGGAGTCGACCGCCACTCTTTCTGGCCCGATTCCGGCCGCACTCTGTCCGCGCAGATCTCCAGAGACGACATCAACGTCATCAAAGATTTGAACGGCAACGCGGTCCGCTCCAGCCACTATCCTCCGGACCACCATTTCCTCGATGCCTGCGACGAACTCGGCATATATGTGCTGGATGAACTCGGCGGCTGGCACGGGCATTACGACACCGACATTGGCCAGAAGCTGGTGAAAGAGATGGTCGAGCATGACGTAAACCATCCGTCGATCATCTTCTGGGACAACGGCAATGAAGGCGGGTGGAATCCCGCGCTGGACGGAGACTTCTCAAAGTACGACCCGCAAAAGCGCGTGGTTCTGCATCCATCGTCGGCCTTTCCTCCGGGCATCGCCGATACTCGGCACTACCCGACCTATGAGATGTTGCAGCAGAAGCTCTCCGTCGATGCCGTCTATTTTCCCACAGAGATGCTGCACGGCCTCTACGACGGCGGAGCGGGGGCAGGCCTGAATGAGTATTGGGATCTCATCCTCAAGAGCAAGGCCGGCGCCGGAGGGTTCCTCTGGGCGCTCCTGGATGAGGATGTGAAGCGCGTGGATAAGGGCGGCATTCTCGACTCCGCTGACAACCAGGCCCCCGATGGCATCGTCGGCCCCTATCGCGAGAGGGAAGGGAGCTTCTACACAGTCAAACAGCTTTGGTCGCCGATCATTGTGACGCCGCCTGACGGCACCTCGCATTCCTACACTGTAACCAACCGATATTCTTTCACCAACGCTGACCGATGCACCTTTGAATGGGAGATGATCGCCTTCCGCCAACCCAATGACACAGCCTCCGGTTCGGTGGTGCTGACCTCGCGTACCGATCACGGCCGTTCGCTGACGGCGGGCACATCGGCAAGCTGGGACGGATGGGGACCTCCTGCTCCCGCCGCCGGTCCGAACGCGAAGAGGAGGCCCGATGCCACTCGGCTCCGTATCAAGGACGCTACAGGCCGCGTGATTCAGACCTACGTCTGGCCTACCAACGATCTCGCGCAACAGTTGGAGCAGGAGGATCAGTCGACCGGTAGAGCAAAGCCCGCTGCCGCGGAATCCGGGGACACACTCACTGCGACTGCGGGTGACCTGTCGCTGCAGATAAGCAAAACCACCGGCCTGCTGGTCTCTGCCTCTCGGCAGGGCAAATCCTTCTCCCTGGTCAACGGCCCGCGCGTTGTGGCGATGGAGCCCAGGTCTAACGCTCCTTCGGGCAGACAAAATCCGTCACCTTCGCCGCACCCGACTCCTGCCTTTGCGCCGGACTCCAGGATCACGTCGCTGGCCCAGAAGACCGACGGCAACGATCTGGTCATCTCTGCGGCCTTCGCAGGCCCGATGAGATTGCTCACCTACCGTCTCAAGCCCAACGGCTGGTTATCTATTGACTACGTCTACACCATCAGTGGCGAGCAGGAATACTTCGGCATCGGATTCGACTACCCCGAAGCGGATGTCAAAGGCATGCGGTTCCTTGGCCAAGGTCCCGCGCCCGTCTATCAGAATCGCCTCGCCGGAGGCACTCTCGACGTCTGGAACAGACCCTACAACAACACTATGGACGGCGATCCGGACGATCTCAAGCCGGGAGAGCACTTCGACTACCCGGTCTTCAAGGGCTTCTACGCAGGTGTGCGCTGGCTGCAACTCAATACCTCGGAGGGCCCGATCACCGCGTTGGTGGACCAGCGTCCCGACTCCCCAATCTACGTGCAGATCTTTACCCCGAAGACCCCGCCCTCGAGCCTGGTTGGACAAGCCTACGCGTCGTTCCCGCAAGCCGGAGTTTCTTTCCTGCACGCCATCCCGGCGATCGGCAGCAAGTTCGTAGGTCCGAAGTCCAGCGGTCCCATGGGGCAGCCGGCGGTTGCCAAGGGGGAGTACAAGGGCCATATTAGTCTGTACTTTGGAAAGTTGCTGACACAGTAAGACTAAGTACTTCGATATGGGTGCTTCCCTTCGATGGGCGCCTTGTCCGAATAGAGTTCACGGCAGAGCCATACGGCGCACCATATATTGCTGGGCGTCGATAGCCATCGGGCCCTTCTGGGCCCGAGGCCGATCTTCCAACTACCAACACCGGCTGGCTTGCCGGACACAGTAACTGCTCCGGTATCGTTCCTTCCGGAAATCGCAGCCAGTGGGCGGTTGCATATCGGGGTCTTTCGTGTAAAGGCAGCTGCGGTCGATATCCAACTACCCCTGTCGAGCAACAAATACATCAATTAAGTACCTGGGCGGGGCAACCTTATGGGCCTGTCTTCGCTCACATCCAAAATGCGGATCCCCCTCTCGCGGAATCGCCATATTTTCGATCCAAGAGAGAAGCTCGCCTTGTTCGAGTCGTGTGTCGCCCTATGAGCGCTTCGCGACAACCAACACAAAATGCGAAATATGGTCGGCACCGGACATTGCTGGGGCCAATCTCCTACGGCCCGCGATCTACTTGCTTGCGGACTCAGAGGATACAGCCGGAGTACGACGCTCTTATCGAGAACGAACAGTCTTACGGAGGCGGTATGAACAAGAATGTATTGGCACTCGTACGGTTCGCAGGTGTCGCACTGCTTCTGCTGGCGAGCGTGTCGGCACGAGCGCAGTTCAACGCCAGTCTTTCGGGTACGGTGCAGGACAATACGCAGGCCGTGATTCCCGGAGCGACAGTGACGCTGACCAACAACGCTACCCAGGCAACGCGGACGGTGACGTCGGGCGACGCAGGGTCGTACCAGTTCAACGAACTGCCTCCCGGCAGCTATACCGTCAAGGTGACGGCGAAGGGATTCGAGCAGAACACGCTCTCGAACGTCACGGTGGTGGCCGAGACGCCGCGCAATCTGAATGTGACGATGCAGCTCGGGTTGGAGAGCCAGACGGTGACGGTGAATGCGGAGTCCGTGCCGCAGCTGCAGACCGGGGACGCGAGCATCGGCACGACGATAGACAGCTCCGAGATCGAGCGGCTGCCAATCTTTGGCGCGGACCCGTATGAACTGTTGCGTGCCGCGCCGGGCATCTCGGGCGATGGCGCGCGCTCCGGCAACGGCAACGCAGTCTTTCTGCCCAATGGAGCAGGACCGGGCGGATCGAACTCGGGCATCTTCCAGACCGAAAACCAGATCCAGATCTCGGCCGACGGCCAGCGCGTGGCCGACAACAACTACATGATTGATGGCGTCAGCGTGAACTCGCTCTCGCACGGCGGCTCGGCGGTTGTCTCGCCCAACCAGGAGGCGGTGGGGCAGATCACCGTCGTCTCCACCTCCTACGATGCGAGCCTTGGGCGCAACACCGGCGCGCAGGTGCAGATTGTGACCAAGAGCGGGACCAACGCCCTGCATGGCTCCGCGTTCTTCCTCTACGACGAGCCCGGCCTGAACAACTACAACAAGTACGGCGGCCCGGCACCGGGAACGTTGCCCGTGCGCAATGACAACCAGCAGCGCACCTGGGCGGCATCGCTCGGTGGTCCGATTGTTCCGAATAAACTATTCTTCTTCAGCTCGTATCAGGAGTACAAGCAGAACAATCCCAGCTTCACCACTGCTTATGTGGAGACGCCACAGTTCCGGTCGGCGATTATTGCAAATCGCGCGGGCGGCGTCTCCGAACAGATTATTGCCAATCCGGCTTCGCAGGCGCGCATTTTGACCGTCATTACGCCAACTTGCACCGGCTATGGCGGGCCGTGCGCTGTGGTAGCGGGCGGACTGGATCTCGGCTCGCTCACTCCCGGCGGAGCTACTCAGCTTGGCGTGTTCCCTGCCAGCGCTGCGGGCGGCGGTCTGGACGGCATTCCCGATGTTGAAAATGTGCAGCTCATTGTGCCCGCCCAGGGACGCGGTAACCAGTACAACGCGCGCATCGACTGGCAGGTCAGCCAGAAGAACCTGATCGCGGGATCGGTCTACTTCACCAAGCTGGACAACCTTGGCGCCAGTGCGACCGCCGGTTCGCGCCCGCTGGACGATGTGCCATTCAAGCCGCTCAACTCCGCCGCCACGCTGATCTTTATTCATACCTTCTCACCAGCGTGGATCAACGAGCTGCGCGGCAACAGTACGCGATTCGCCGACAATGCGATCAAAGATTCAGGTAACACAGTCAACTACGGCGTTCCGTACGTCAACGTGCAGAACTACCCATTTGCCTTGCAATACGGCGTTGCTGCAACCACGACGACGCCGGCTACATTCGCGGAAAACACCTATGAAGTTCGCGATATGGTCGCCCATACTTTTGGCTCTCATACGATTCGGGCGGGCGTCGAACTGCGCTTTGAACAGGACAACGACAACCTCTACGGCTATGAACGTCCAACCTACGCGTTCAACGGCCTATGGGCCTTTGCCAATGATGCCTCGGTCTACGAGGCAATCTATGCCAACACCCTTACCGGCGGAGTTGCCAACACGCAGCGCTACTTCCGCTCCGAGAACTATGCCGCATTCGTGCAGCACGACTGGAAGGTGATACCAAACCTGACCTTCAATGCCGGTCTGCGCTGGGAGGAGTTCACACCACTGGACAACAAGGGGGCCGGGGTCAACTATCCAGTGCTGGGGCCTGCGGGATCGGAGCTCTCCGGCATGAGGCTCACCCTGCGCAACCATCTGTGGAACTTCCAGCACAACAACTGGGGACCGAAGATCGGCTTCGCCTATACGCCGCAGACCTTCAACGGAAGATATGTGCTGCGCGGCGGCTATGCGCTGGCCTACAACCACCTCGATGTCGCGCTCTTCAACAATGCAGTGGAGGACGGACCGGGTGTCGCCAACTTCGGCCTGTGCTGCGGCGGAACAGGCAATACGGCTGGCATCCAATACAAGCTGGGGACCAGTAACTCCCCGTCCAGTTTTCCGGCGAATCCAGCGCTGGCGACCGGCGTCAACGCTAACGGCTTCCCGAACGGGGTCGGCCAGATCGAGGTCTACGGCGCGCTGCCCAACCTGAAAGTTCCCTCCAGCAATCTTTACTCGCTGGAGGTGCAGCGCTCACTGGGCGCCTCTATGACCGCGACTATTGGCTATGCCGGGGCCACGGGCCATCACTACGCCCGCCTGGTTGACCAGAACTTCCTCTATAACAACACCGGCTCACCTGTGTTTGCCGCGTACTTTGCGCAGACGGACTCGGTAGCGAACTACAACTCGCTGAACGTGCAACTGCGCAGGCCGATGCATCACAACATCGGCTACAGCCTGGTGTACACCTGGGCGAAGTCGATGGACCAGGTATCGAACGGAGACTTCGCGGACGGCGCAGCCAACCAGACCAATCCTGGCAATAACGCCAGCGAATATGGGCCATCGGACTATGACCTGAAGCATCGCATCGTTGCCACGGGACTCTATCAGACACCCACGTTCCACACTCACAACGCCATCGTTGCGGCCCTCGTCAACGGCTATCAGGTGAACGCCACCTACACATGGCACACCGGATTTCCATGGACGCCGGTCACGGGCACACTCAACACTGTGCCGATTGTGAATGACGCGGCGACGCAGAATATTGTGCGGCCGCTGGCCTACTTCGGCGGGGCGGGAGACAGTTGCTCCAACAGCGCCTTTACCTCCGGATCGAACTTTCCCAACCGCGCCGGCGCGGGCGGCGGTACCAACTACTTCAGCACGACGTTGCCTCCGCTAGGCGTCTATAAACCGGGCATTGGGCGCAACAGTTTCCGCGGGCCGTGCTATCAGGATATGGACATGAGCGTCGCCAAGGAGTTTGGGCACGACTTCGGTGACCACCACACGCTGCTTCGCATTCAGGCCAACATGTACAACGTCTTCAATGAGCTGCAACTGCAGCCGATCGGCAATAATAGTGGAGGATCCAACATCGCCAGCGCTTACTTCGGCTACGCGCAGGCTGCCGACTCAGGACGAGTCATCGAAGTGCTCGGCAGAATACAATTCTGACCTGCATCCGCGATGGGGTGGAAGCGATTGAAGCTGCTGCCCTGTCGTGGACGTTCGCGGATTGTCACCAATCTACCGTCTTGATCGGAGCAATGGATGAAAACCCCACAGATGCGTCTGGCCAGATTTGTCGCAGTGTTCTCCTTGCTCGTCTCTGTACTTCTCGTTGCGCAGCCTCCTCAGACTGAGGCGATTATTGTTGACGCGCAGGCGGTGACTACTGCGTTTCCTCACTTCTGGGAGCAGACCTTCGGTTCGGGCCGTGCGATTCTCTCGCTGCGCGACAGCTACCGCGACGATCTGCGCACGGTGAAGCAGGCGACAGGTTTTCAATCCATCCGCTTCCACGGAATCTTTATGGACGAGGTGGGACTCTACGATCCGGACCGGCGCATTCAAAATCCCGGCCTCGCATCGCAGGCGGCGATCGACGCCTCGGTCTATAACTTCTCCTACATCGACCAGATCTACGACGGGCTGCTCGCCGAACACGTGCGCCCGTTTGTCGAACTCAGCTTCATGCCGCGGAAGATGGCCTCTGACCCAGCCGCGCTGCATGCTTTCTGGTACAAGCAGAATGTCTCACCGCCCAGGGACTACGCACTGTGGGATGCGATGGTCCGCACCTTCGCCGCGCACCTGGTCGAACGCTACGGCATCGGCGAGGTCGCGACATGGAAGTTCGAGGTGTGGAACGAGCCCAACATCGACTTCTGGGTGGGCAATCCGAAGCAGGCCACCTACTTTGAGCTGTACGATCATACTGCGCGCGCGCTGAAGGCCGTCTCTGCGCGGCTACAGGTGGGAGGCCCCTCAACCGCGCGGGCGGCGTGGGTTACGCCATTTCTCGACCACGCCAAGGCGGAGAACGTGCCGGTGGACTTCGTATCCACCCACGTCTACGCCAACGACACGGCCGACAATGTGCTGCATACCAATGAGAACGTCCCACGCGATACGATGGTGTGGCGCGCCGTGCAGATGGTCCATGACGAGATTGCGCGTTCTCCTTACCCGAAGACCCCGCTCATCTTCTCCGAGTACAACGCCAGCTACTCCAACGAGCCGAACGTGACCGACTCGACGTTTATGGGGCCGTGGGTGGCGAACAACATTCGTCTGTGCGATGGGCTGACCGAGAGCATGAGCTACTGGGCCTTCTCGGATGTCTTCGAGGAGCAGGGCGTCGTGCGCACGCCGTTCTATGGGGGATTCGGACTGGTCGCCGCCGACCACATTCCCAAGCCCGCGCTCAACGTCTTCCGCATCCTGCACAAGCTGGGAGACCGGCGCATTGCAGTCGAGTCCGACTCCGTGCTCGCCACAGAGACGCAGAACGGTGGCCTCGCCATTGCGCTGTGGGACTACGCGCCGCCGACCGGCACGGGAGCGGCGTACACCATGCCCAGCGGACCTGCGGGGCCTTCGAAGACCTTCGACCTCAACTTCAAAAGCGTCGCGCCCAATGCGGCAGCCGAGGTGTGGCGCGTGGATGACGACCACGGCAACGCGTTGAAGGTGTTCGATGCCATGGGCCGTCCGCCTGGCGATCTCACGCAGGACCAGGTGGCACGGCTTCGTGCGGCGGGAGCGATGGCCGCGCCCGAACATCTGCATCTGACCCGCGGCAGACTACAACTCACCGTCCCGGCGCACGGACTGGCCGTGGTGGTGGTTGCAAGGTAGGGGCTATGGATCGTCGTGCGCTGTTGAAGGTCCTCGCGGGCACAACATTCATTGGACCGCTATCTGCGCTTGCCCTTACACCCACCGCAGAATCCCTCACATCCGCAGACGAGGACTTTCTCGACGACATGGAGCGCCGCGGCTGTTTATTCTTTGCGGAGCAGGCCAGCCCGCGCACCGGCCAAGTGCTCGATCGCGCCCGGTGGGTCAACAGCAACGAGGCACTCGATTCAAGACGGATGGCCAGCATCGCCGCCACGGGCTTCGGACTCTCGGCCCTGTGCATTGCAGCGAAGCGCGGCTATCAGCCCACCGCGCATGTACTCGAGCAGGTGCGCCGTACTCTGCGATTTCACTGTGATGTGCTTCCCAATCGGCACGGATTCTACTCCCACTTCAACGACATCGAGCGCGGCGAGCCGTGGTACAACAGCGAGATCTCTTCCATCGACACTGCGCTTCTGCTCTGCGGAGTGCTGACCGCGCGCGCGTACTTCCACCGCGACGCCGAGATCGTCGGTCTGGCCACTTCCATCTACGAGCGCGTCGACTGGCCGTGGATGCTGAACGGCGAAGAGACCTTCTCGATGGGCTGGAGGAACGGCGCGTTTCTGAAGTCGCGCTGGAACCACTACTGCGAGCTGATGCTGCTCTATCTCCTTGCCATCGGATCGCCGACACATCCCATCGATCCCGCGTGTTGGGACGCATGGTCGCGGCCCACGATGCACTACGCCGGCTTCGAGTACATCGGCGCGGCCGATCCGCTCTTCGTCCACCAGTACAGCCACGCATGGTTCGACTTTCGCAACCGGCGCGACCGTTACGCCGACTACTTCGCCAACTCGATTCTGGCGACGCGCGCCCATGAAGCCTTCTGCATAAACCTTGGCAAGCCCTACTCGCTCGACTACTGGGGCATCTCTGCCTCAGATTCACAACACGGATACGCGGTGTGGGGAGGGCCGTCGGCCTCCTACGGCGGTACACGCGGTACTGTAGGAAGCGCACGCGGATTTAGAGAACGCGATCATGGCTTCGGAGGGATCGACGGCTCGGTCGTTCCTTACGCCACGGCCGGCTCACTGCCGTTTCTGCCCGCCGCTTGCCTGCGCGTACTGCGCTCGCTGAAGGATCGCTATTCAAAATATGCGTGGGGACGATACGGCTTCTGCGACGCATTCCATCCCGACGTCCAGTGGTACGATCCCGACGTACTCGGCATCGACCTCGGCATCGGTGTCCTCATGGCCGAGAACCTCCGCACCGGTTTTGTCTGGGACACCTTCGCCCAAAACGATGAAATGTCGGTGGCCATGCAGAAAGCCGGTTTCCGCCAACGGTGAGAGAGCAAACGAAGCCACCGCCTGAGTTACCAGATCGTGGAGGATCGTTTAGACGTGATCTAGAGGCCGAGTTGTTAGGATCTGTTTCTTAACCCACACTTTTTGGAACGGCGCCGCAGATCAGTTTTGACCGCCTATTTTCAGATGATTGAAGGACCTTCAGCGGTCGATCTTTTGGAACAACCTTGCGCAGGTCTGGCGGTCTGTCCGAAGCCGGATCGTTAATTGGCGAGAGCTTAGCGCGAGGGTAGAAGTGAAGTTCACATAATACGGCGTATTTTGGGAACTGCGACGCTCAGTTGGTGTCGTCAGCGGAATTCGTTCCGAGTTGGCGACTACACTCCCGCGACCCTGCGGCAGGTCTTCGGGCATTGTGTTTTCCAAGACTACCTCCTAGAATGTCTGCAATTCTCAATTTGAGGGCCAGCCAATGCTCCGCTTTTTCAGGGTGTACTTGTGCACCATAATCATTCTTCTCGTCTGGATCCCAACAGGCCGAGCATCCGCCCAGAAGACGCAGCAGACAATTCAGGAGGGAGTGGGCTGGGACCGTTTCATAGTGGGCGCCAGCATCACTCCCTGATCGATGCCTTCGGCTTTCCCGACAAGTCTTCCAACGGTCGCTTGATGCGATGGGACAGGGTGGGCCTGAATTGCCTGTTGAACGATAAGGACGAGGCAATCGAACTTCGCTTCGAGAGACGATTCAAAGGCGTTACTGGCAGCGCAGTAAAGTTCGGCATGTCGGCGGACAGAGTCCGCGAGATCTACGGCGACGCCAAAACGATGGAGTGGCGCGGCGGTGGGATGAAGCTTGTCTGGCCGTCACGGGGCATCCTGATCTGGTTTCACGACAACGCCGTTTATCAGATTGTGATATTCAAACCGCAAACATCGAACACGATCTTACAAAGCACTCGGTAGTCACCTTTGCAGACGAATCCTGCGGCGGCTATTGTATTCGGTCAAACGAAACACGGGAGGGGGCGAATGGAAGACGGGCGCAAGAGGTGGATTGTTGCGGGGCTTGCATGGGCAGGCGTCGTATTGGCAGGGAGTGCAGTAGCGCAGACGCCGTTGCCTTCGCATGGGCCAGCGAAGGGCTACCTGGTCATCACGGGCGGACAGCCGGACTACGACCGGATGATCGCGCTGGCCGGCGGCAAGGCCGCGCACATCGTGGTGATCCCCACGGCGGCGATCACCAAACCCGAAGACGAGAAGATGCTGCCACACTACTGCACGACGATCTTCGCCGGGATGAAGTGCACGGTGCTGCACACCACGGATCGCAAGGTGGCCGACTCGCCGGAGTTTGTGGCCCCGCTGAAGGACGCCACCGGCGTGTATCTGGAAGGCGGGCGTCACTGGCGGCTGGCGGATGCGTATGTCGGCACGCTGACGCTGAAGGAGATCTTCGGGGTGCTCGACCGCGGTGGAGTGGTTATGGGCGGATCGGCGGGCGCGACCATTCAGGGCTCGTATATGGTGCGCGGCTCGTCGAACCCGGATGACAACACGATCATGATGGCGCCAGGGCACGAGGTTGGGTTTGGCCTGATCACCAACGCCACCATCGATCAGCATGTGGATGCGCGCGACCGCGAAAACGACCTGGCCCCGGTGATGAAGAAGCATCCGGAACTGCTGGGGATCGGACTGGACCAGAGCACGTCGATCACCGTGCACGGCGACACGCTGACCTGCAACGGCCCGCGCCGCGCGGCGATCTGGGACGGCAAGGACCACAACGGCAAGGGCTACTACTTCTTGCGCGCGGGCGACACACTGAACCTGGTAACGCACGTAGCGGCGTTGCTGCCCCATGCACCCGACCCATGGGACAACCCGGCGAAGCTACCGCAGGCCATGCTGGCATCCTATGCTGGCGCCTACGAGTTCCAAAAGGGCACGAACATGGTGATCACAGTAGAGGACGATCAATTGGTGAGCCAATTGGGGCCGCAGCCGAAGGTCCCGTTGTACGCCGAGTCGGAGGGGAAATTTGCAGCCAAAGTAGTGGAGGCCGAAATCGACTTTGTGAAAGGCTCCAATGGCAATGTGACCTCTCTGGAGCTGCATCAGAACGGACGCGAGGTCACGATGCCGCGCCTTGACGACGCCATGGCAAAGCGTGCCGCGGACGAGGCTGCAGCCAGCGCGGCCATCGCCGCGAAGCGGTTTGATGCCCAGGTTGCCGCGCCCGGAAGCGAGGCCGCGATCCGCCAGGACATTGCTGACCTGCTGGCAGGCACGCCGCACTACGACCAGATGAGCCCGGGGTTGGCCAACGCGACCCGCCAGCAGCTTGCGCACCTCATTCCGCTGCTCACCGGACTGGGAGCGCTGAAGTCGGTGGAGTTCATGGGCGTCGAACGGAACGGGGCGGACACCTACCACGTCGAGTTCGAACACGGCGTCACGGAGTGGCGGATCATTATGGCGCACGATGGGAAGATTGATTCGCTCAACTTCCACGCTGTGCAGTGATCCGATACTTCGCTAGGCCGTATCGACATATAGCTGAAGTTGGAGCCACAAGCAGGCGAGGGAGACGAGAGCTTTGAAGCAGGCTTTTGATTTTTCGTATCGCGTGGCGAATCTGCGAAAGCACTTGAGTTTGCTGAAGCAGCGTTCGATACGATTCCGTTGTT
>Ga0302320_10019339_pt1 | contig 13672 bp, 14 predicted proteins | sample Bog_T0_3_FD_202130 | JGI IMG/M metagenome (GOLD analysis project Ga0302320, IMG submission 202130) | Peat permafrost microbial communities from Stordalen Mire near Abisko, Sweden - Bog_T0_3 | ecosystem: Environmental > Terrestrial > Soil > Wetlands > Peat | place: Sweden: Abisko, Stordalen Mire... | reverse complement strand
CGACCCCGATGGTGCTCGATAACTACAGCGGGTCTTTCGTCAGGGGCGCCGATTCTTGTCGATAAAAGCCAAAAAATCCGGGGGACGCCAACATGACTCATTCGTTCAAATGGTTTGCGATTATCTCCTGTGAGCCGCTTTTCGTCCGACTCACGGCATTCTGGAAAGATTTGCGGCTCGCTGCGGCAATGGTGTGTTTTGCCGGCGGCGTTCTGCTCAACATTCCCGCATTTGGACATTCATCACCCGATTGGAGTTTGGCCTACCGCTTCGGAGGCAGGGGGTCGGACATCGGACAGGCGGTCAAGGTAGATCGAGACGGGAACGCATATGTGACGGGTGCCTTTTCCGCCACCGGACACTTTCCCTCACAGCCCGAGTCCGCAGGTAAATCGCTGACGTCGGAGGGTGGTACGAACAGCTTTCTTGCAAAGTACGATACGTCGGGAACCCTGAAATGGCTGATACAGATGGGGGGTCCCGGAGACGATGAAGGGTTCGACATTGGCTTTGACGCGGCCCGCAACATCTATGTGACAGGCATGTTCACCGACAGCGCGACGTTTCAAGGTGTCAGCGGCTCCGGCAGGACGGTGACGGGGTCAGGCCAGACCATATTCCTCGCGAAATACACGCCATCGGGCGCGCTCGCGTGGGTACAGACCGGATTAGCGTTCAATGCGTCCAATAGTGGTTACGGTGTCGCTGTCGAGCCGGTGACGGGATCCGTGTATGTGACCGGCGTGAGTCAGGGAGATACCACGTTCTCGTCATCGAATGGAGCAATCCATACGGTATCCGGGGCGGGGTATTGGCACATGTTTCTCGTGAAATATAATGTCGCCGGCAATTTTCAGTGGGGTGTCACCAACGCAGCGGCGCCCAATTCCGTCGGGCATAAAGTGGCGGTCGACGTTGACAACTATGCATATGTGACGGGATGGATGGAAGGCCAGACGGTCTTCTACAGTAATGATGGCCATGACCTGACAGTGGATGGATTCAGCGGTCCGGTGCAAACTTATCCTGACTATCCTGGTGATGCGTTTGTCGTGAGATACGATGAGAACGGCAATCTGCAGTGGGTCAATCACATCGGCGGTTACAAAGCGATCGGAACCGACATCGCAACGAGCCGCGACGGCCGGGTGAGCATCACGGGTTTCATTGGCAACATAGGCAATTCCCCCTCGCAGGCCGCGACAATTGTCACGTCGCAGCGGGGGGCCAGCAACATCAATCTCGGTGCAGGTCAGCTCACGCAGCCCTATAACAAGGATGCGTTCTTTGCCACCTACGATGAGGACGGGGTGCTGCTCGACGCACAGCGCTTTGGAGGAACCCAAGATGACGGCGGCAGCGGAATCGCGTACGACCGCCGCGGCAACTTGATTCTCGCCGGAATCTTTCAAGGCACGATCGCGATCGAGGGGGTCACGCTGACCGGCAAGGACCCCTACAATCTTTTCATCGCGAAATTCTCACGCGCTGAGGCATCGTGCGTTGCCGGCTTCGCGGATCATAGGCCGGACTGGGTCGCGGAAGCGGACGGACCTTTTAGCGGTGATTTCGAAAACAATCCCCGGATTGGTCTGACGAGTCAGGGGGGCGTGATGGTGACAGGCTCGTATCAGCCGACAGCACAATTTGGCAGCCTCAAACTCGGGAGCGCGGGACTGGAGGATGGTTTCTTAGCGTTCTTGAATGCGTTCGAAGGCCACTAGTAGCACGCTGGGATACTTTGGACCAGGAATAACGCTCTTCAGTGAAGGTTGACGTTGCGCGGCGGGTTCGGCGCTCGACGAGATCCAAGATGTCACGGCAGTCCGCGCCCCGCGAGCCCTCGATCGCGCGCGCAATGCGTCCGTTGCCGTCATCGACAGGGTGGATGGTGACGAACCACACCTGCGCGGGTCCCGCGATGAGAAGCGGGTCGATTTTGCCGGGTGCCTCGAGACCACCTGCATCGGGCCGCCGCTGTCATCCCGCCAGTTGCCAACGGTGACTTTCTGAGGGCCGATTCGACCCGTGGGTCAGTGTGTTCCGCTGGGCCTCGCGCCGCAGGTCGAAGCCGCGACTCTGCATCCTGCCGAGCAGACGACCCTGCTCGCGCGATGCCTGCCCCAGCAGAGCGGCAAGGTGGGCGCCGTCCCAGGTCAGGGTAGGCCAGTCAGGGCGCTCCCAGATGTACTGATTATTACCTATGGCGTGATGGTGGACAGGAGAATGCCGATCGGCGACAGCGTGCCCCTGCTTGTTTACCGGCGCAACACCGTGCGCAGTATGCCTGTCTGCGACCGACAATTAATCTCTGCTATACTATCGTTTATGGTAGTTTTGAACACTTAATCTATATTATAATGGACTTTAAAGAACAGCGGCAATACCTGTCGGAGCTCGGGATTCGCCTGAAGACATTGCGTCTTGCGCGTAACGACACCATGGCCGTCTTCGCGCAGCGCCTTGGAGTCAGTGCAGGGACGCTCCGGGCGATGGAGCATGGTGCGGCCACGGTTCAAATCGGCGCTTGGGTCAAGGCCTTGTGGGTTCTTGACCATCTCGATGACCTGAACGGTGTGTTGGCGCAGAAGGTGAGCCTCCTCGAGCAGGCGCGCGCGCCTAGTACTCGCAGCAGACAACGCGCCTCGAGACGAGCTTGATCAAGCATATATATGTCTGGGCGCGACGCCCTGAGGGGGCGATCCGCCTGGTCGGGGAGCTGGCCATGACGGCTCCGGACCGCAACAGCGGGCGTTTCGAATCCGAGTTCGAATACACGCGTGCCTGGGTGGGCGAGGCTGGCGTCTTCGCTCTTGATCCGGTGTCTCTCCCTTTGGATGCCGCGCGGCGGTTTCGCGCCGAGATGCTATATCCGCCACTGGCGGTGTTTGACGATGCGCTCCCGGACGATTGGGGTCGGCGGCTGCTCGCGGCAGCGATCACCGCCGATGGCGGTACGCCGACATTACCTGAGATGCTGCTGCGCATGCGCGGCGGTGGCACCGGGGCGCTCCTGTTTACGTCGAACGATACCGCTCCTCATCCCGATCACAGTGTTTCTAGCTCCGCGCTGTCAAGGCTGCTGGCGGCGGCCGCACAATTCGAGGCCGGCACGCTGCCACCGGGCGATGAGTTTCGCCGCCTCTTGGAGGGCAGCAGCCGCGCCGGCGGCGCGAGGCCCAAGGCGCTCGTACACGATGAGTCCGGCGAGTGGCTCGCTAAATTTCCCAGCCGCGCGCGCGATGATGGGTATGACGTCGTTGGCCTCGAAGCCAGCTGTCTCATGCTGGCTCGGCGCGCGGGACTCGATGTCCCGGAGTCGCGATTGCAGACGATCGGCGCTCGGCGCGTGCTCATGGTCAAGCGCTTCGATGTCAGTGCCGAGGACGGTCGGTACCACATGGTGAGTCTGCGCACGCTGTGCAAAGAGCGTCCAGGCATCTATGTGCACGGCTATTCGGAGCTTGCTCAGGTGCTGCGAAAACATTCTGCGGCCCCTGCGCACGACTTGGCCGCGCTGTACCGGCACATGGTCTTCAACGCCGCTGTCGGCAATGTCGATGATCACCTCAAGAATTTCTGGATGCTGGTGCGTCCCGATGGGTTTCGCCTGGCACCGGCGTTCGATTTGGTGCCGGACATCAGCGGTCGAGGCGAGCACACCCTGTCCTTTCAGCAAGGCTTTGGCTGCCCGTCCCGCACAGAAATGATGGCAATAGCGGATGAATGGGGCGTCGCTCGCGCGGCGAGCATCATTGAGAACGTCGTCAAGGCCACCACCGCATTCGCGACGGCGGCTGGAAGACTCAAGGTTCGCCATCCGGGCAGCTTGCAGAAAGTATGCGCGGATGTGCGCCGGCGCACTGGACTGCTCTGTCGCCAAAGCGGCGGGGCGTGATCGGCATACTAGGCCGTAGAACCCCCAACCATGAATGATGGCCACCAGACGGCAAATCGTCGTCTCCCCCAACTCAATGTGGACACTCGAGCAGAGTCGGCGGCGGGCGCCGCCGACATCCAGGCGCTGTCCACGATAGCCTGCACTCAATGTTCACGATCGATGGAATACTCAGTACATTCCAATCTCCGCAATTTATGCGGAAATTATGCCCTCTATTCTCCGCACATTGCGCGCAGAATGGGCCGGCTATTTTCCGCAGGCGCGGATTGTCAATCTATCCAGCCTCGTGCGCAATGTCGCCGTGGGGACGCCACATTGACCCGGTAAATACCCGGGCTACCTGGAAAATTCACTACCCGCCATTGAGCCACCGGCCGAAGAAGCTGAAGGTACGATCCCATGCTTGTTGCGCCCAGACCGGATCGTACTGGGTGGCGGGGATGCGGCCCGGCCCGACGGCGGTCTCATTGGCAAAGGCATGATGTGCCAGGTAGCGGTGGAAGTCGAAGGTCACGCCGGCTTCGCGCAGCTTATCCTGCAACGCATTGATGGTGGCGATGGGGAAGAACTCGTCCTGCGTGGCCCAATGCGCCTGCAGCGGCGCCTTGATCTTGGTCGCATCGATGTAGTCGAGCGGCGGGCAGCCGTACCAGACCACGCCGGCGTCGATCTCGGGGGCCATGCACAAGGCCAGCATCGTCAACGCACCCCCCATGCAAAAGCCGGTTACACCGACCTTAGCGCTGCGGGTCTTCAGGAACTGCACGGCGCCGCGGACATCCTGCGAGGCGGCATCGCCGAAATTCAGCCCCGTCATCAGGTGATGCGCTTCTTCGGCCTCCACCGTGGACTTGCCGCGGTACAGGTCGGGCACGAGCGCGATGTAACCTGCGCTGGCCAGGCGGTCGGCGACGCCGCGGATCTGTTGGTTGACTCCCCACCACTCCTGGATGACGACGACTGACGCAGCACCGGCAGCGTGCTCCGGTTCGGCTAGGTAGCCTTGAATAATTTGCCCATCGGGGCGCTTGAAGCTGACCGTGGTTGCCATCACGCCACCTCGCGCGTGAGCGTGCGCGGTTCGCGTGACTTGACCGGCCCCGCGCCCGCGTTGCTGTGCCCGATTGCCGCTTCGATCTCGTCGAGATCAGCGCAAGTGAGCTTGATTGCCGCCGCGCCAATCCAGCCGTCCACCTGATTCGGCGTGCGGGCGCCGACTATGGCTCCGCTCACTCCGGGCCACGACAGGGCCCATGCGATGGCAATGCACGACACCGTGGTTTGGTGCCGTTGCGCGATTGGCCGCAGCGCATCCCGCAAGGCGAGATTTCGGCCGAGACTCGGCTCTAGGAAGTCCGCCGCGCGCCGCCGCCAATCGTCCTCGGCGAGCGCCGCCACGCGTTCGGCCGTGAAACTCTCCGTCAACAGCCCAGACTGCATGGGGCTGTAGCAGATGACGCCGGTATCATGGCTCGCACACCAGGGAATCTCCTGTTCCGCCGCCGCGCGATTGATCAGCGAAAACGGCGGCTGTAGCGAATCCACGTGCCGGATCGCCGCGCACTGCTCGAGCTGAGTCGCGTCGAAGTTCGACACGCCAGCCGCGCGGACCTTTCCCTCCTCGATGAGCCGCACCATCGCGGACCAGGAATCCTCGACACGGGTACCTGCGTCCGGCCAGTGGAATTGATACAGATCGATGCGCTCGACGCCGAGCCTGCGAAGAGAGGCTTCGCATTCGCGGCGGATCGATTCGGGACTGAGGTTGCGCTGCGGCGGTTTCATGCGATCGTGCTCATCCCACACGAGGCCGCACTTCGTGAAAATGAGTGGGCGCTCGGCGCGTGGCAACTCGCGAAGCAGCCGGCCTACCACTTCCTCGGAATGACCGAGCCCGTAGATCGCGGCCGTGTCGATCCAGTTGATACCCAACTCGAGCGCATGGCGCATTGTGGCAAGAGACGCCGTATCGTCTTGCGCACCCCAGCCGTACGACCAACCGCCGCCGCCGACGGCCCACGAGCCGAATCCGACGCGCGTGATATGCAATCCGCTGTTGCCGAGGGGGTGAGTGGGGAGTGCCATGGTGATGGTCCTTATTTGAGAGAAAAGAGAGGTGGAGAGAGGTCGTTACACAGCGCCGGCGCACATGGCGGCACGCGCGCCTCACTGAAAGTGTCTGGGCTGGCCGTTACCGGTGTGTTACACCGTGCAGGTTTCGAGTTACGAATGATATACAGTCGTCAGGTTCACTGCCGCAGCGATGCCAGGAATCTGACTCAGGTCGCATAGTCGCATAGTCGCATAGTCGCACAGTCGCACAGTCGCACAGTCGCCCAATCGCCGCAATGCTTCGCATCCCGATATGAGTTTGCGCGTGCTTCGCGAACCAATTAATCACGGAACCGTGCGACCTTCGCAATCGATGTCCGGACGTTGATCGAGCAATTGACAGAGCAGGGTGGAAGCCGCTCTCGGCAATCCTGTCACGCCGACGAATTTCGCAGTAGTCATGGCATCGTCACTCCTGCTCGTTCCGCGCTTGTCCTTGTCACGTCATTCAATTCTCGCAAGTGAGCACCCCTACAGAATCAGCAACGGGACGAAGTGGACCGCACTGTGACGATTTCCGTGGTACCGATGCACAAGGGTCGTGGCCCAAGCACGGGCGGCGCTGATGTTTATCATAGCCGCTTGCGACCGGGCTGTCTTGGCGCATTTTTACAGCTAGGATCTATGCAGTCCTTCTGGCATGATTTCGTATGGCGAAGAAAGCGGACCCCGCTGCGGTCGATCCGTCGCGATCTGTTCGTGACGTGTTCTACCCCAAAGGTCGCAAACGGGGCCTGATAGTCCGAGTTCAGGTCGATTATTCGCGTGCGGGAAATTTGCTTCGGTATTCGCTCTCGCTCTCGCTCATCGATTTATCGAGTCCGTTGGACAATGGGCGAATTGTGGGCTACGACAACGCTCACGGACAGCATCACCGGCACTATTTTGGACGTGTGGATCGGGTGGAGTTTGAATCTTATGAAAAGCTCGAAGGTCAGTTTGAAGCGCAAGTCCGCCATTATCTTGAAGCGGGCACGTGCTAAGCGGGCAATCCTTGCCCGGATCGGCGTTGAGCCGATTGACGGCTTTTTTTCCCGCATGAAGGACAACGCGCGGGAGCTTGACCGCGGCAACGCGGTCGAGCCCGGCTTTCATCTATCTTTCGAAGATCCGGCGGACTTTTTGGAAGTTATAACACCGGCTCGGGTGCGCTTGTTGCGGGAAATCTCCACCGAACCGGTGACGTTGAGTGCCTTGGCACTGGTCCTAGCACGTGATCCTTCCGCAGTGCGGCGGGACGTAGCGCTGCTCGAGAGTCAAAGTCTGGTGACCACCAGCAAGGTTTCAAACTCCGGACATGGCAAACGCACGGTGGTTAGGCGTGTTGCGGCGCGTATCGAACTGGCGGCGGTCGTTTGATTTGGCGGACGGGCTGCAGCCAACAATCGGCGCTGAATTTAGCGATTTTTGCTGAAGCACCCATAAGTCTGCGCTCAAGGGGTTCAAGTACTCATCACGAAGCACACGCGTAATGGTTGGTAATCTCAACATTAAATAGCGCCAACAGGACTAAGCAGCGTACCCACATCACGGTTGCACCGGGTCATTATATGTTCTCACAGGCCTTCGGCTCTAACTACGGTCCGAGTGTGCTGCCGATGGTAAATACGACGATCCTCATCGTCGGCGCGGACTCTGCAACTACGATCTTCGACGCAAGCCAGGTGCTGGCGCGGATTTTTACAGTGCTTCAGGCAGGAACTTGTTTGTCCGCAACATTGCGCTCACGGGTGGTGCCGGGTGCATCCCGGATGCTTGCGATCGACAAGGCGGCGGAGCGGCGTTGAATATCGGCGGCATTCTCACCTTTGCCGATTCCATGAAAATGAGAAACGATACATTCCCGGCAGGGCCGGGTTCCTCGATGTTGTCGGCAGGTGGCGGGGTTCTGAGTGTGGATGGCATCCTCACCATGCAGAAAACTCGGTGCCCACATCCGGGGGAGGCATATACAACTCGGGTACTCTGCTATTACAAGGAGTGACACTCGCCGACAATGATGCAATGGGGCTGGCCTTGGCTGCCGACCCTAACATGAATGAGGCCTACCCTCCTGGCTGCTATTACTCGAACCCACAGTCCTGTCCTTCCGGTGGCAGTGGCGTGTGGAGCGATCCGACCGGCACCACCCAGGCGGCGACATCGGTTCTTGCGAATAACAATGGCTCCGATTGTGCAGGCGTTCTGATATCCGATGGGCACAACGCCCTCGGCACCAACTCGGGCTCTTTGCTCGCGGACAGCCCGCTGCTCGATGCCGGCGGAATGATCGGAACATATATATGCTATATCGGTGCGATCGAATGCACGCCGCCCCCAACGCCCTAGAAAATCAGACATAACGCCTTTCGGCCTGCGATCTGGTACCGGGAATGCCGCCGGCGCTTCGTGCATGCTTTGTGCATCAACAAAGGCAGTAAGACCGATGCCCCGCCTCAACGCCATGACCGGCGCCGCGGCGCACCGTATACTTATTCGATTATTCACGATGGAGCGGTGATGACCAAAGCGGTGAAACCGAAGAGGCGGCGGATCGGCGTGATCGGGCTTGGCTATGTGGGTCTACCGCTCGCCGTCGAGTTCGGCAAGCGCTTCGAGACGGTCGGATTCGATATCGGTGCTGCGCGTGTGGCGCAGCTGAAGCGAGGCCGTGACAGCACGCTCGAGGTCACCAAGGACGAACTGCGCGCGGCGAAGAAACTCAGCTATGCGACGGACCCGGCCGCACTCGAGCGCTGCAACTTCTATATCGTGACGGTGCCCACGCCCATCGATAAGTACAATCGTCCCGATCTCACCCCTTTGGTGGGCGCCAGCGAGACCGTTGGAAAGGCGCTGTCGAAGGGCGACGTCGTGGTCTATGAGTCGACCGTGTATCCGGGCTGCACCGAAGAGATCTGCGTTCCGATCTTGGAGCGGATCTCGGGACTTCGGTTCAATCGCGACTTCTTCGTAGGCTACAGTCCCGAGCGCATCAACCCGGGCGATGCGCAGCACCGCCTCACCACCATCCGCAAAATAACTTCCGGCTCGACTCCCGCAGCCGCGACGCTGGTCGATGAACTGTATGCCAGCATCATCCAAGCCGGTACCCACAAGACCTCCTCGATCCGGGTGGCCGAGGCTGCCAAGATCATCGAGAACACGCAGCGCGACCTCAACATCGCACTGGTCAACGAGCTTGCGCTCATTTTCCGACGGCTCGACATCGATACCGAGGAAGTGTTGAAGGCAGCGGGAACGAAGTGGAATTTTCTGCCATTCCGGCCGGGTCTGGTCGGCGGACATTGCATCGGCGTCGACCCTTACTATCTGACGCACAAGGCGCAGGAGATCGGCTATCATCCGGACGTCATCTTGGCCGGCCGGCGAATCAACGACAATATGGGGCTGTATGTCGCCGGCGAGGTGGTCAAGCTATTGACGGAGAAGCGCTTGCCGGTGAAGGGCGCGCGGGTCCTGGTGATGGGTCTCACGTTCAAGGAAAACTGCCCCGACTTGCGCAACTCCAAGGTCGCGGACGTCATTCATGAGCTCGAACGCTATGGTGTGCGAATCGATGTGCATGATCCGTGGGTGACGGCGAAGGACGCCCGGCATGAATATGATGTGAACTTGATACAGACGCCGCGAGCCCGCACCTACGAGGCGATCGTCCTCGCCGTGCCGCACCGGCTATTCCGCGACTTGGGCTTGAAGCGGATCCGGCGTTTCGCCAAGCCTAAGCATGTGATCTACGACGTGAAGTACCTGTTCAAGCGCAATGCCACCGACGGACGACTCTAGACAATGAAGATTCTGGTCACCGGTGCTGCCGGATTTATCGGCTACCACACGGCGCTGCGTCTGCTCGCGCGCGGCGATGAAGTGGTCGGGCTCGACATTCTCAACTCCTACTATGATCCGGCCTTGAAGATGGCCCGCTTGGAGCGGCTGCAACGGTATCCGGGCTTTAGATTCGTGAAACTTGACCTGGCCGACCGGGTCGCACTGCCGGAACTGTTTTCGCGCGAGCGTTTCACGCGTGTGGTGCACTTGGGTGCTCAAGCCGGCGTACGCTATTCCATTGATAATCCATTGGCCTACGTGGACAGCAACATCGTGGGCACGACGAACATTCTGGAAGGCTGCCGGCGCTCGGAAGTCGGACATCTGGTGTATGCCTCATCGAGTTCCGTGTACGGCGCGAACACCAAGATGCCGTTCTCGGTGCATCAGAACGTCGATCATCCGCTGTCGTTTTACGCCGCGACCAAGAAGGCCACGGAACTCATGGCCCACAGCTATTCGAGCTTGTACGGGCTGCCGACTACAGGCCTGCGGTTCTTTACCGTCTATGGCCCGTGGGGACGTCCGGACATGGCGCTGTTCATTTTCGCCAAGAAGATCCTGGCGGGAGAACCGATAGAGGTGTTCAACCTCGGACATCATCGCCGAGACTTTACCTACATCGACGATATAGTCACGGGAATCGTGGGCGCGCTCGATCGAGTGCCGACGGGCAACTCCGCCTGGAGCAGCGAGTATCCGGACCCGGCCACCAGCCGTGCGCCCTACAGCCTCTACAATATCGGCAACGGCCGCCCGGTCGAGTTGAATCACTATATCGCGCTTCTGGAGGAGTGCCTGGGACGCAAGGCCGAGAAGGTCCTTCTGCCCTTGCAAGCGGGAGATGTGCCGGATACCTGGTCGAATACGGAGGATCTTGTGCGAGACACCGGTTATGCGCCGCAGACCCCCGTCGAGGAAGGGATACGGAATTTCGTCGCCTGGTACCTCGAGTACTACGGCGGGAAATAGTCGGGACTTGCCTGTTGGCCTATGCGAGCGCAGGCGGCACGCCGACTGCGTCGCCTCTTCATGTGCTCCAGCCGCGACATCCGTTGAGAAATAAATCGACCGACTGATCGGCCCAGAGCTCCAGCTCCGGCGCCGTCATGGGTGTGCCGTAGCCCATGGCGCGACGCTGCGGCACGGTGACGACCATGAAAATGAATTGCTCTGCGGCGAACGCCCGATTCTCGGCGCTCAGCGTCGAATCGGGCAGCTCGTGCGCGAGCAGGCCGCCGATGAGAGTGCTCGCTTCGCGCATGGCGCCGTCACCGTGAACGGCGCGAACCAGTTGGGGGAATCGCGCGGATTCGGCCATGACCAGCCGATGCAGCGCAATGGCTTGGGGCGCAAGTGCCGCGCGCACCATCATGCCACCCAGGCGACGCAGGATATCGCGCAACGTCGCTCCCTCGATCAGCGGCACATCCGCCGCAGGACGAATCTGCGCAATGATTTCATGGACGACGGCGGCGAACAATGCGGCCTTGTCGTCGAAGCGGTGATAGAAGGTGCGCTTTGAGATTCCCGCGCGCACCGCCACCGCTTCGATGGTCGTCGACCCATAGCCTTCGGCAAGAAAGAGCTGCGTAGCGACCTCTAGTATTCGATGCCGCAGACGCAGTGCGTCGGCGTTCGAGGGCCGTCCGCCCCGTCCGCCGGCTTTGGCCGTCTTTCTTCGCTCCATGTCCCCGTGAAGATTCCTTTGCTAGCGACGGGGGTATGCGTAGCCGCCGGCGCCATACCCGGCGTGGCCGCCGTAGTAGCCCGGGCGTGGCGCGTAATACGTGCGCGGTGCGTAATTGGCGCGTGGCGCATAGTAGGCGCGCGGCGCCGGGGAGTAGTAAACCGGTGCTCGCGCAGCGTACGCCCGTGGCTGCGCATAGTACGCCTGCGGTGGCGCATAATAGGTTTGCGGTGCGGCGTAGTACGCCGGCGGCGGCGCATAGCCTGCCGGGCCCTGGTAGCCAGGCGATGATTGATAGGGCGCCTCGGGTTCGCCCGCCGAGAGCGCGGCGGAGGCTATGGCGATCGGAAGAGTGGCTAGGCCGATTACGGCTCCCAGCAACCCCCTCCCCAATCCCCAGGGGTGCACGCGCCCGAAGCCATGTGCCCCGGCCGTTGCGAGGGGGGCGCACGCAATGGCCACTGCCACCGCCGTTCCGAGAACAACGCGTTTGAACCCGTACATGGCCTGCTCCTTCCAGTTGTCAGAACCCCGACCGTAGCGACCCTACTCGCTTTGCGGTTGAAACGCAACGGTACCGTTCCGTTACTATGGGCATGCAGGCTGCGCGACTAGGGACTTTGTCTGACATACGTATGGCTTGGCAGCGAGCATAACTAGGCGCAACCGAAAATCATGGGGCATCCATTGACCAGCGCCGATGACAGTCAGACAGTCGATGTGCAGACGGCCGCAGGCGAGCGCCCGACCGGTTTGATCAATGCTCAAACTCCCTCCGAGCTCAGTGACATCGGGCGGGTGTTGCGGGATCGGTATGTTCTTGTTCATCGATTGGGAAGCGGCGGCAAGGGCTCGGTATTCAAAGCCCTGGATCGCTACCGCGCCAATCTTCCTGAAGATCAGCAATACGTGGCGATCAAAATTTTGCATGCGACGGCCGCCAGCCGCGAGGAGCAGTTCGCAAGCTTACGCCGCGAGTTTTACTGCGCGCAAAAGCTTTCCCACCGCAATATCGTCAACGTATTCGAATTGGACCGAGACGGCGAAGTGGATTTTTTTACCATGGAGTTGCTGGAGGGAGAACGCCTGAGCCGCGTGATGAGCCGCTTGCAGCCGTTGTCTATGTCCCGCCCGCAGGCATGGGCGATCATACGCGAGATCGGCTCCGGGCTAGAGTTTGCCCATGCTCACAAGGTGGTTCATGCGGACTTGAAGCCGCACAATATTATGATTACCGACTCGGGAGAAGTTCGGATACTGGATTTTGGCGCTTCGAGCAATACTGCCGACCACTCTGCGCCGGATACTCCGCGGCAGAGAAATGCCGTTGCCTCGGTGACCCCCGCCTATGCGAGCTGCGAACTTCTGGAGGGCAGACCGGCCGATCCAGCTGACGACATCTACGCATTCGCGTGCCTCACCTATGAATTGCTCGCAGGTGCGCACCCTTTTCACCGTCGACGCTCAACGGAGGCGCGCGATTTTGCAATAGTGCCGACACGCCCAAAGGGACTGAGCCGACGGCAATGGCAGGCGCTTAAAATGGGATTGTCTTGGTATAGGGGAGGGCGGACAATTTCGGTGCGCGCCTGGCTCGACAGGTTGAATATCGGGCGCAGAGCGGGGCCGGTGCCGCGTGCCCGCGATCTGGAATCCGCGCCCGCAAAATCCCCGTCGGCGGGATCTTGGCGAGCCGCCCCGCTAGCCGCAGTCCTGCTGGTGGGCGTAGCGGTTTGGGTTTCGGTTGCCGGAGTGGCGGGCAGGAAAATCAGCGGCAATGATGTGGTGTCGGCCGCCACGGTGGATGCACCGTCGCAGACTTCGCAGACGCAACCGCAGCTCCTCAATGATCCAAGGCGTGATGCCGACCCCGCGACGCTTCCAGCCGTGCCGACCAAGCCTCCTGTGGTTTCCGCAGATCACTATACCGTCAGCTCCAGCGAACATTTTGCGGAGATTCGGGTTTATCGTTCCTCTCGTTTGGGCGGCAATTCTCCTTTCGTGTGGTGGACCGAGGCTGCGTCGGCGAAACCTGGCGTCGATTACGTGCCTCAAGGAAAAGCCATTCAGTCCTTTCCAAAGGGCAAGAATTCGACCAGCTTCTTTGTGAAGCTGGTTCCCAAAGCGCTCAGAAAGCAACC
>Ga0302320_10019338_pt1 | contig 13673 bp, 15 predicted proteins | sample Bog_T0_3_FD_202130 | JGI IMG/M metagenome (GOLD analysis project Ga0302320, IMG submission 202130) | Peat permafrost microbial communities from Stordalen Mire near Abisko, Sweden - Bog_T0_3 | ecosystem: Environmental > Terrestrial > Soil > Wetlands > Peat | place: Sweden: Abisko, Stordalen Mire... | reverse complement strand
TTCAAACCATTCCCACCGGACATTCCCGCATCCCGCCTCGACAATGGCGGATTTTTTCCTAAATTGTCAGGAATGTCTTTGTCGTCTCAACCGCTGGTCATTGCCGGACGCACATTCCGGTCGCGCCTCATCATGGGCACGGGAAAATTCTCGTCGCCGGAAGCCATGCGCGACGCGCTCGCCGCCAGCGGCGCGGAAATGGTCACCGTCGCCCTGCGCCGCGCCGATTTGTCCGGCCAGCGCGATCCGTTCGCCAACATCCTGGAATTCATTGACCCGAAAAAATATCTGCTGCTGCCCAACACCAGCGGCGCGATGAACGCCGAAGAGGCCGTCCGCCTCGCGCGCCTCGCCGCCGCCGCCGGTTTGCCCAAATGGGTGAAGCTCGAAATCCATCCCGACCCGCGTTTCCTGCTGCCCGACCCGATTGAGACGTTTCGCGCGGCGGAAATTCTCGTCAAGGAAGGTTTCACCGTGCTGCCTTACATCAATGCCGACCCGGTGCTGGCGAAGCGGTTGCAGGACGCCGGTTGCGCGACGGTGATGCCGCTCGGCTCGCCCATCGGCTCGAACCGCGGCATCCAGACGCGCGACCAAATCCGCATCATCATCGAACAAGCCACCGTGCCGGTGGTCGTGGACGCCGGTCTCGGCGCGCCGAGCCACGCCGCCGAGGCGATGGAAATGGGCGCTGACGCCGTGCTCGTGAACACGGCAATTGCGGTCGCGAGCGATCCGAACCGGATGGCCGTCGCGTTCAAAATGGCCGTGGAAGCCGGACGCGCGGCGTTTGAATCCGGGCTGGGCGCGCAACAGGAAACCGCCAGCGCCACGAGTCCATTCACGGCATTTTTGGATTGAAAATGAATCCGCGAATTACGCTAATTGACTCGAATTCAATTCAAGAAAAACAATTCGTGAAAAATCGCGTAATTCGCGGATAAAAATATGAGCGCAAAAACCTTGTCCATATCGCGTGCGCGGCAGATTTTGTCCGCCGCCGCCAAAACCCGCATTCTCGTCCTCGGCGACGTGATGCTGGATCAATTCATCTGGGGCAGCGTCGCGCGCATTTCGCCGGAAGCGCCGGTGCCGGTCGTGGATTTCGAGCGTGAGAGTTTCATGCCCGGCGGCGCAGCCAACGTCGCGCGCAATCTGACGGCGCTCGATGTGCCAACGGAAATTTTCGGCGCGATTGGCAACGACGATGCCGGCTGGAAATTGCAAAAACTTCTGGCCGGTCAAAATATCGGCTGCGCCGGCCTCGTAAAAAATTCCGCGCGGCACACGAGTGTCAAGACCCGCATCGTGGCGCACAAGCAGCAGGTTGTCCGCATTGACCGCGAAACGCGCGATGGCCTGGATGCAAAGCTGACCGGCCAGTTGCTCGACGGATTGAAGACGAAACTCGCGCGCGCCGATGCCGTCATCGTCGGTGATTACGGCAAAGGTGTCGTGACGCAGCCGCTGCTGGACGAAATCAAATCGCTCTGCCGCGCGCGCGGCGTCTGGTTGAGCCTCGATCCCAAGCCGGTGCATCAGTTGCACTTGAGCGGGCTTTCGCTCATTACGCCCAATCGCAAGGAGACGTTTGAATTGGCCAGCCTGCCGGATGAAACCCGCCACGAGAATCCGCTCGCGGATAAGAATCTCACGCTCGCCGCCGAACGATTGCTCAACGAACTGCGCCCGGCGGTATTGCTCATCACGCTTGGCGAACTTGGAATGTTGCTCTGCCAGCGCGGACAAAAACCATTTCACATTCCGACGGTCGCGCAGGAAGTGTTCGACGTTTCCGGCGCGGGCGACACGGTGATTGCGACGTTCACGCTGGCGATTGCGGCGGGCGCGTCGCCGCTGGAGGCCGCGATTCTGTCAAATCACGCCGCCGGAATTGTCGTCGGCAAAATCGGCACGGCGATAACCACGCCTGAAGAATTGCTGAAAAGTTTTGAGAACCGTTAAATCGTTACATTGTTGAATCGTTAAATCGAGCTTGATTGCGACACGATGTAACGATTCAACGGTTCAACTATTCACGAAATGAAAATCACCGCCGAAACCATCCGCGCCATGAAAACGCGCGGCGAAAAAATCGCCGCGCTCACGGCGTATGATTATCCGATGGCGAAGCTGCTCGACGAAGCCGGCGTGCCGCTGCTGCTGGTCGGCGATTCACTCGGCATGGTCGTGCTGGGTTATCCCGACACGACGCACGTGACGATGGCGGAAATGGAGCATCACGTCCGCGCCGCCGCCCGTGCAAAGCCAAATGCGCTGCTCGGCGCGGATTTGCCGTTCAAGAGCTACGAAACCGCCGGCGACGCGGTGGCCAATTCAAAACGTCTCGCCGCCGCCGGCGCGGAATTTGTCAAGGCCGAAGGCGGGCGAAAAATCCTGCCGCAGGTTCAGGCGATCATTTCCGCCGGAATTCCGTTTTGCGGGCATCTGGGCATGTTGCCGCAAAGCGTGCTGGAAGAAGGCGGCTACCGCGTCAAGGGCAAAATTGAACTGGAACACCAAGCCCTGCTCGACGACGCGCAGGCGCTGGCCGGCGCGGGCGTGTTTGCCGTCGTCCTGGAACTGGTGACGCCGCCGGTGGCCAGGGAAATCACCCAAAAGATTTCCGTTCCGACCATCGGCATCGGCAGCGGGCCGGATTGCGACGGGCAGATTCTGGTGACGCCGGATTTGACCGGCTCTTTTCCGTGGTTCACGCCGCGATTTGTGAAACCACAGGCGAATTGCGCGGCGGAAATCAAATCGGCGGTGGCGGCGTGGAAAAAATCTTTCGCAAAATCTTGAAAAGACTTTTCAGCGGCTCCGGTGTTGGATAAAGGAAGTCAAATGGAATTGGACTCATTAATCGAATCGGCGGCAGGCAGCGGCGCCAGCGACCTGCATCTGGAAGCCGGGATGCCGGCGGCCGTGCGCATTCGCGGCGCGCTGCGGATCGCGGGCGAACCCGTCGCGCCCCGGGCGCTCACGGAACTGGCGCGCAGTCTTCTCGGCGAGGAGCAATGGCCGGTGTTCCTGGAGCGGCGTTCGTTTGACATGTCGCGGACGATTTGCGGCGTTCGTTGCCGGATCAACATTTTCCAGACGGCGCGCGGCGTGGGGCTGGCGATTCGTTTGTTGAGCGCGTTTCAAGCCACGGTCGAAAAACTCAATTTGCTTCCCGATCTGAAAAAGCTCGTCAAAAATACGCACGGCTTGATTCTCATCAGCGGGCCGACCGGCTGCGGCAAATCCTCGACGATGGCGGCGTTGATCCAGGAAATCAATCTGACCGAAACCCGGCACATCATCACGGTGGAAAGTCCGATTGAATACACGTTCCGGTCACGGCGCGCGTTCATCCGGCAGCGCGAAGTCGGGCGCGACACGCCGAGTTTTGAGCAGGCGTTGCTGGACGCGCTGCGCGAAGACCCGGACGTGCTGATGGTCGGCGAAATGCGCGATCCGGAAACGATGCGCCTGACATTGAGCGCCTCGGAAACCGGCCATCTGGTGCTGGCGACGGTGCATTCCTCGACGTGCGCCGAGGCAATCCAGCGCGTGGCATCGGCCTTTCCGGCGGAAATCCAAAGCTCCGTCTGCTCGCAACTGGCCGACTGCCTCGTCGCGGTCGTTTCGCAGCGGCTCCGATTCCGGGAGGATTTGAACATCCGCGTGCCCGAATGCGAAATCCTCATGGCGACGCACGCGGTGAAAAATTTCATCCGCTCCCGCGAATTTTTCAAAATCGTCTCCGCGCTCGAAACCGGCGCGGAGCACGGCATGTGGACATTCTTGCGTTACGCCAAGTGGCTCGACAGCCGGACCAACTTTTTTGTGCCCGGCCAGAGTGCGGAACCGCCGGACAGCGAACCGTCCGACGACTCCGCGGCAACGAAGGCAGTGCCGCCGCTGTTGGCCACGCCGAAAGCGGAAAGGAAAACGGATCCGTCCCGCGCGTCCGGCGCAGGCGAAGTCCACCGGATTGAAATCGAGCCGGACGAAACCGGCTTTGGAAAAATCTTGAAGCAGCCGTAGCGAGATGAACCGTCGCGGAAAATGTCTTTTCGTTTTGGCGCTTTCAATTTCAGCGGCGGCGCTGCTCGTCGGTTGCACGACAAAATCAACGGCGCGGGCGACCGCGCAGCAGGCTTATCTTGCCGGGCAAAACGCGGCATTGTGGCAGCAGCCGGTTTCGCAGGCGCCAGGGGTCACGGTTTTGGGACCGGTGCAAAATCCCCAAGTGCCGTGGGTGGTGGGCTTGACGCTCGCGCAGGCCGTGGCCACGGCGAATTATCTCGGCGCACAGGCACCAAAGGAAATCATCATCACGCGTCAGGGTGAAAGCGCGACGCTCGGCCCGGAGGTTTTGCTCAATCGCGCGCCAGTGCCGCTGGAGCCGGGCGACGTGGTGGAGTTGCACTGATTTCAAACCAACATCTCGCATTCAACAACCAGCACTCAAAATCCGGTTTTTTGCGGTGGATGTTTTCATGGTTTGGCTCTTTCGTTTTTTGTTTGTTGTCTGGAAAAATATTTTACGTCTGATGGCGAAATCCATGGATCCGAGTAAGATTGCGTTCCGCGATCAATTCCGCCTCGGCCTTCAGCCAGTGCTGCACGTCGTGGCCGGGCAGCGAACCCTCGTTCTCATAACTGAAGTAAGCCCTGCGGGCCACCTCGTCCGTTGGCGGCGTGAAATTGATTTCGTTTTGGTTCAATGCCGCCGTCGGTCGGAGAGCGATAATTGGTTTTTGGTTTTGGTCCTGGGAAAATTTGTTGTGTTTCATAAATGGAGAGTAGGCTGTCAACGGCACTTCCGCTATGAGGTCTTCACCCCATTCCATGAGATGGTCAATTTCAAGTTCGGGTTGCCAGCCTATTCGTTCGTCAGGATGACTTTCAAGGCGTGTTCCCGCCCGGCATTGCCAAAGGTGTCGTAGGCTTTCAAGATGTCCCCGAGTTTGAAATGGTGCGTGATGAGTTGCTTCGGTTTGAGCCTGCCGGACATGACGGTCTTTAGCAGCAACGGCGTGGTCACCGCGTCCACCAGCCGCGTCGTGATGGTGATGTTTTGCGACCAGAGTTTTTCGAGGTGCAACGTCACGCTCGCCCCATGCACGCCGATGTTGGCAATGCGACCGCCGACGCCGATGATTTCCTGACAAAGGCCGAACGTGGCGGCCAGGCCGACCGCCTCGATGGCGACATCCACTCCCTTGCCGGAAGTCATGGCCAGGACTTCCGCAGCCGCGTTGCCGTCGGTGCTATTGACCACCGCCGTCGCCCCGAATTTTTTGGCGACCTTGAGACGTTTGTCATCGAGATCAATGACGATGATGTTCGCCGGGGCGTTGAATTGCGTCGTCAGCAGCGCCGACAGGCCGACGGGGCCGGCGCCGATGATGGCCACGGTATCCCCCGGTTTGACCGCGCCGTTGAGGACACCGCACTCATAGCCGGTCGGCAGGATGTCGCTCAACATCACCATTGAGTCCTCATCCGCGTCCTTGGGAATGGCGTAAAGACTCGTGTCGGCAAAAGGAATCCGGACGAATTCCGCCTGCGTGCCGTCAATCGTGTTGCCAAGGATCCAGCCGCCATGCTCGCAATGGGACGGCATGCCGCTCCGGCAATACTCGCACTTTCCACACGCCGTGATGCAGGAGATCAGAACGCGGTCGCCCTTGCGAAAGCTGCTGACACTCGTTCCGGCTTTTTCAATGATCCCGATGCCTTCATGGCCGAGGATGCGGCCGACGGCGACGGTGGGCAGGTCGCCCTTGAGAATGTGCAGGTCCGTGCCGCAGATGGTGGTCTTCGTCATCCGCACGATGGCGTCAGTCGCTTCGCGCAGCGCGGGCTTTGGCCTGTCTTCCAACTGCTTTTTTCCCGGGCCGTGATAAACGAGGGCTTTCAAAGGACGATGCTTTCCAAATTGGCCGCGGAGAGCGGAGCCAGTTGGTATGCAGGACTCTTCTCGATGGCCTCCTTGGTGAGCTTCACGAACACCGTGGAGTCATCGTAACTGATCCGGTCAACTTTGCCCGTCGGAATCAGCACCTCGTTGCCGGTGAAACGGTGGCCGACTTTGACGACGAGTTGGCCGATGGCCCAGCTCTTGTCGTCCATCATAAAATCGCAGACATGGCCGATGATGCCGTCAGTGGCTTGGACGTGGTAGCCGCTCACCGCCTGCGTGCTGCGCAAATGCGCATCGGCAGATTTGGGTTGCGCCCCGTTCGTTGCGGATGATTTGTCCGGTAGAGGTTTTGGGGGCGTCTCCAAAACCGAAGTGGTGCTCATGCCCCACATCCCGTCACCCAGCCAGTAGGCTGGCCAGCCGTAATAGCGGTGATACTCGTCTTCATGCTGCCGCGAGACCGGCTTGTGCGATGCAATCGCCGGACTGTCCTCGATCTTTTTCCGGGTCAGATTCACGCATAGGACTTTTCCGTCGTGATGCAAGCTGGCAAAGGCATGGGGCGAGAGCAGCACCTGCCGCCCCGGCAGCCAGGAGCCGGTGTCAGCGACCAGATACCGGACAACCCAGTTCTGGTCGTCAAAATAAAAATCCTTCACATGGCCGATGTCGCCGTCCGACGCGCCGAGTTTGTTTCCGTGCAATTGTTTGATGCTTTGTAACATAATTTTGTCTTTCGTTTAGATTGCGCGGGTGTCATCCAGAAAGATGACCAGCCCGGCATTTGATCCATTCAACCGCAGCCCCTGCTGCCGATGGCGTTCGGCCATCCTGCTCAAATTATGCCCACTACGAGCAGGACGACCAAAACAACCAGCAGCGCGCCCAGTCCGCCGCTCGGGTAATAACCCCAATTCCGGCTGTGTGGCCAGGCAGGGAATGCGCCGATCAGCATCAGGACGAGCAAAACCAATAAAATAGTTCCTATTGACATAATGTTCCTTTCAATGTGCGAATGTGATTCGTTTGTTTATCTTCCGTTGTTTCCACCGCGATCATCGCGCTGGTCGCCCCTCTGGTTGTCGTTCCGGCGTTGATTCGAGCCGGACGGCGACCAGTTTTTTGGATATTGCTTGACCACTGCCGCGTGGTGGGCCGCCGGGGAGTCATGGAAATCCATCTTCACGGACGGCGAAGCCATCAGCACATTGACCGAGACGCCCGGCGGCGCCGGTCGCGAGACCCACGCGCTGCCTTCCAGATAAGCATACTGGTGCCGGCTGCTGCTGTAATAGACCTGATAATTGGGATAATAAACGTAGTCGTCTTGAACCACCACCACCGGAGGCGCCACATACACATTCCCCTGGGGCGGCCCTTGCACATAACCCACGCACCCGGTCAGCGCCAGCAGAAACGTGGCAGCCAATGCGAGTCCGAACTGGCCGGCCTTGAAGAAATATTTCATGTCACCCATGGGGTCAAAGTAATTGAGGCGGCGGCCGGCCGCCATGGGGTGTAACCCTACCTGCCAAATCCTCCTCGCCCTCGTTCTCATCTTCGCCCTCAAAAAAATGTTCGATTACGTGGACGAAACCGGCGGCAAAGCCAGCTTGCGGCCAGTGCAAAAAATGGGAAGGGAATCGCAAAGGGCGTGTTGTCGCTAATTAATCTTTTTGGAAAATATTTTCCGGAGTTTAACTGGGATTGGGATGGAATTGGATCAGCAAATTTCGCGAAGGTGCAGTGGCGCGTCGGGATGGGAGACTTATCCGGCGGGAACCGCCACACCCGCCTTTGGGGATGAAAAACCTGCCGCTGGTGATGCAAACCCAGCCATTGGGGACGCAAACCCAACGGTTACTTTATCAAACCCAATCGTTGGGGAGGCAAACCCAGCCGCTACTTTCCCAAACCCAACCGCTGGTGGCGCGAACCCAACCGTTACTTTTACGCCCCCAATGATTGGGTTTTCACCCCGAACGATTTGGGGCGCACCCCCAACCATTGGGTTTTCGCCCCTTTTCGTCAAAAACGAGCAATTTTCGCCAAAATCCCCGGCTCCAGCCGCCCGGCCTCGCCGTTTAGCCCCTTTTGGGGCAGAACCGGCAGTCTCGCAGCCGGAACCAGTTTGGACGAATACCGCAGGTAAAATAACCACAGAAACAAACAACAAAACAAGAAAGGACAGACAAATCGAAAAATGAAAAGAAACAACTACTATCCATCGGGTCAGGCAGACCAAATCATCTGGCTGACGAACTATGCCAACGAAATTCCGGTGCTGGGGCCTGGCCTGGGTCTGACCCCGGATGAAATCAAGTCCATCGTGGCGGACTGCCTCTGGCTGGTCTATCTCCTGCAAGCCTGGCTCCCGGCCACGCGCAATTGGTCGCAGACCGGCACCAACACCATGGCCGAGGCCCAGACCGGCGACGGCACCGCCCTGATGGTGCTGCCCGTCTTTGTCGCGCCCGCCCTGCCCACCGGCGCGGCCCCCGTCAACACCGGCGCCCTCAACCGCATCTTTGCACAGGTGCAGGACATCAAGAACAGCGGCAAATGCACGGACAAGGACGCCGCCACACTCGGCATCACCGGCAGCGTGCAGCCCGGCCCGGATTACACCACCCTCCAGCCCGTCTTCACCGTCAGCATTGTTGGCGGACAGGTGCAGGTGAAATGGGGCTGGGGCGGTTACGCCGCGTTTCTGGACGCCTGCGAAATCCAGGTGGATCGCAACGACGGCAAGGGTTTCAACCTCCTGACCATGGACACCACGCCCGGTTACACCGACACCCAGCCGTTTCCCGCCACCAAGACCGTCTGGACCTACCGCGCCATCTATCAGGTGGCCGACGCCCGCGTGGGCGTCTGGAGCCAGTCCGTCAGCATCGCCGTGCAGGCGTGAAATAAAAAATGGTAGGGTCGGCGCGCTGCGCCGACCGGACATCGCAGCGCGATGTCCCTACCAAAAAAAACCAGCGGCCTCTGGAAACGGAGGCCGCTTTTTTATTTGTAGTAGCGGACGTCAGTCCGCTCATATTTCCGGCGGGGGAGATGTTTGAGCCGACTCACGTCGGCTGCTACACATTCCGAATGCCGCAGGGGCAACGGGTCTCGCGTGGCCCGCCCTGTGAAATACGGCGGAGACAATGGGTAGCCTTGGCGCGGGCATTATTTCACTGGGCGAGGCGCACGATGCTTGGCGATGACGGAAATCAAATTGGGGCGCACTCCGCACTCCGAATTCCGCACTTGAAATGGCTCTTTGCCTGAATTCATTTTGGGATGGACGAACGGGCAATACCGCTTGCCAAAAAATGATTTTGCCGGATAATTAAAACATGAGTGCGCAAGAAATTTTGATCGAAGAAATCAGGCACAAACCAGAACCGCTGGTGCGCGAAGTTTTGCACTACATGAAATTCCTTGAGCGCCAGCGCGAGGAGGAAGCCTGGCCGGACGTTCTGCCCTCGCGTGAAGTCGAGCAGGAAAAACTGGACATCCTCGTCGCAGACACATGGGAAAAACTTGGGCCGGCGCCGGAAATTGATTATGCCAAGCTTTGAGCGCGGCGACGTGGTAATTGTAGATTTGGGCATGACGGCCAAAATGCGTCCTTGTGTTGTGGTTTCCGCCAACAAACCCGACCGCCAGCGCAATATGTCCGTGGTTGTGCCGATGACGACGGAGATTCGTGGCGGCGAATGTGAAATCCCTTTTTCGAAACCCGCCTGGCTCCGGCAGGAATCCGTCGTGAACGTGCTGGGCATCGCCGGAGTGGACAACGCGAAAATCGAGCGGCGCATTTCTGCATTTCCCGCTGATAAAATGTTGGAGATTGAATCCGTGTTGAAACGATTGTTGGGCTTGTAAGCGGCAACGGACGGACGGGGCGCACACTCCGCATTCCGAATGCCGCAGGGGCAACGGGGCGCGTGGCTCGCCCAGTGAAATACGGCAAAGACAATGGAAAGCCCTGTCGCAGGCATTATTTCACAGGGCGAGGCGCACGATGCTGGGCGATGACGGAAATCAAATTGGGGCGCACTCCTTGCCGCGTCGAAGCAACTCGCCGCGTCGTAACGCAGTGAAGACGGGAGCGAAGACGGGCGCATTCCGCACTTGAACACTCTTTTCCGGTTTTCATTTTGGGATGGACGATTGAGGGGAAAAGCGGCAGAGGGCTGCCGCAGTCCAAAACCTGGCGGAAATTCGGAGCGGCCCCGGCAAACGCGAAGCGTCTTGGAGTGCGCCAGCCCTCTGGCGCTTTGGAACGCAGCGCACGAGGCTGGGCGATGACGGAAATCAAATTGGGGCGCACTCCGCACTCCTTGCCGCGTCGAAGCAAAGCGAAGACGGGCGCATTCCGCACTTGAACGGCTCTTTTCCTGTATTCATTTTGGATGGACGATTGGGGCAATTGGCGTTTGAATTCCTTCCGCATGACAAAGGCGAAACGTCTGAATATAAACTTTCGTGCAATTCCTTGGCCGAAACAGGGAGACCAGTTGTTCAAAGACGATTCTGAATGGTGGCGCAACGCCCATCTCAATCTAGGAGGCAAAGGCTGGGAGGCATACTCGGCTGGATATAAAAAAGCGGCTGATTTACTTACGCGGCGATTCCTCAAAAATCAGCAAGGCAATGATGTCCTAACATATCCGATGGTTTTTCTCTATCGGCAATGCCTTGAACTACGCCTCAAGGAGACAATTATTCTTGGGCAAAAACTGATTGATGAGCCAATCGCCGTTCAGCAGAAAATTTTAGAGAGCCATAGGCTTGCAGAACTCTGGACACATTGCCGCAAAATCTTAGAAAAAATTGGTGAGAAGAATTATTGGCCGAAAGACCCTGTTGAAAAGTTGGATAGCGTCGAAAACCTTATTAACGAATTTCACAGCAAAGACCCAGAGGCCATAAATTTTCGCTATCCCGTCACAAGAAAGAGCAAAGGTGGTCAGCCTACGTTGCCTCACCTGAATCGAACGGGGATTCGGAACCTCCACAATGTCATGCAGCGACTTGACTCTTTCTTCGTAGCACAAATTGAGGGAATTGATTTTTATCTCCGTGAATTTGGCAATTAAGTTTCACATTGCGCTTGCAAGCTGGCCGAAATCAAATAATTTGCCGATATGAAAGCGAACCAATTGGCCTGGGCAATTCTGTTGCTGGCTGCGCCTGTTGCGCTTGGCCAAAATTTTACCACTCTTCACGCTTTTACTGGTGGAACCAATGGAGCGAATCCGTGTGCGGGCTTGCTTCTATCCGGTGGCACGCTTTATGGAACGGCGGGCGGTCCTTATTTAGTTGGGGCGCCATTCGGCACTCCCAGTGGCTATGGCACAGTGTTTTCGATCAACACCAACGGCACCGGTTTTGCCACGCTTCACAGTTTCACTGGTTTGACTGATGGCGCTACCCCGCAGGCAGACTTGATTCTTTCTGGCAGCACGCTCTATGGGACAACGGCTAATGGCGGCCCTTATTCCTTTGTTGTGCATGGGGCGCCGGGTGGCACACCTAATGGCTATGGAACGGTGTTTGCAATCAGCACCAATGGAACGGGTTTTACGGTCGTCCACGGCTTCACCAATAATCCAGACGGAGCCAGCCCATGCGGTCGGCTGGTGTTGAATGGCAGCACTCTTTATGGAACAACGGCTAAAGGAGGCAGTAATGGCTATGGCATGGTGTTTTCGGTCAACACCGACGGCACTGCTTTCAGCAACCTTTACAGTTTCAGCGTCCTTGTGTCAGGAACGAACAGCGATGGAGTAAATCCGTATGCCGGTCTGGTCTTGCTTGGCACCACTCTCTACGGCACTGCGGCAAATGGGGGTAGTGGAGGTCACGGGACAGTGTTTTCGCTCAATACCAACGGGACGGGATTTACAACCCTGCACAGTTTCACTGCTGGAAGCGATGGGGCTAATCCACGGGCGGCCTTGCTCCTTTCCAGTGGCACGCTCTATGGCACGGCCCAAGGTGGTGGCAGTGGTTATGGTGTGGTGTTCAAACTCAATACCGACGGAAATGGCTTCACAAACATTTATATTTTCCACGGGAACGACGGAGCTAGCCCAGATTCAAGCCTGATAACATATGATGACACTTTGTATGGGACGACCGCGCTTGGAGGTGCAGGCTCTGGCACGGTATTCACGGTCAATACGAACGGCACAGAATTTGCCGGGGTCTGTAATTTTGGCGGTAGTGATGGGAGCAGTCCGCAGGCGAATTTGGTTTTATTCGGGAGCACTTTGTTTGGGACGCTATCGCAAGGAGGCAGTCAGGCTGATGGCACACTGTTCAGCCTATCGCTAATTCCAACGGTTACAGTTACACCAGTTAGCCAGACGAATTATGTCGGCTCATCCGTGACTTTCACTGCCTTTGCAGTTCCGTTCTCGGTTAGCTATCAGTGGCAAAAAAACCACGCGAATCTAGTTGATGGCAGGAATGTTTCGGGTTCTGCCGGCACCACGTTGACACTGGCCAACATCTCTGACGCGGATTCGGCAAGTTATTCAGTCATTGTCAGCAATTCCTTCGGCAGCGCCTTTAGTTCCAATGCGTTGCTAACGGTGAGTGATTTACCATTCATCGCCACACAACCCTTGAGCCAGATAATTGGTATTGGGAGTAATGTCAACTTCACCGCTACTGCCTACGGCGCTTCACCGCTAGTCTTTCAATGGTATTATGGCGATTCGCCCGTCGGTTCGCCTACGACCGGCACAAATAATTCATCCTACACTCTGACGGATGTTCAAACCAACGAGTCAGGCAATTACAGCGTGCATGTATTCAACGGTAGCGGCGGCGCAGCCAGTTCCAACGGAGTGCTGACAGTGCAGGCTTTTCCGCCGAGCATAGGGACTCAACCAACGAATCAAACTGTGCTGATTGGTGGCAGCGCCTCTTTCAATGTCTCCGTGAGCGGTGGCACGGCTCCATTTTTCTATCAGTGGCGTCTTAACAGCAGCAACATTTTGGACGCTACAAATGCCAGCTACGCGATCCAGTCTGTCGGCACAAACAACGCCGGAAATTATTCCGTGGTGATAACCAACTCGGCTGGCAGCGTGACCAGTTCGAATGCTGTGCTGATGGTCATTGTGCCACCGTCGTTGACGCTCCAATTTCTAGCTGGTTATCCGCTGTTGAATCTGAACGGCATGTTAAGCAGCAATTTTGTCGTGCAATACAGCACCAATTTGGCAACCACGAACTGGATCAATCTGCTTTCACTTTCCAATTTATCTTCCAACCCATATCAGTTCCTTGATTCCGGCGGCCAAGGGCAGCCAGCGCGGTTCTATCGAACGTTGATGCAATAACGAGCAACCAATGATCTGGCTTTGCTCAAAGCAAATGCAGAAGGCGGAATGAAGAATGCAGAAACTTTCAAGCCGCTGCCCATTGCCGCCAGTCGCACGGGACTTCTGGGCGGCACGGTGGCGACGGTCGGTTCTCCCGATATCGGATTTAACGCAAAGGCGCAAAGCCGCAAAGAGCGCAAGGCAAACACCGTTTATTTTTTGCGCCCTGGCACCGTTGCGTCTTTGCGTTAATTTTTCCGGGCGGGGCGCTGGTGGATGAGCGGGGCAACGTGATCGGCATCGTGTCGGCCAAGGTGCTTGCGCACGGCCACCACGGGGGAAATCGCGTCGCTGTCCGGCGCGGGGGATGACCCGCGGTATTTTCAAATCAGCGTGCCGGTGCAGCCGGGCAATTCGGG
>Ga0302320_10019330_pt1 | contig 13680 bp, 4 predicted proteins | sample Bog_T0_3_FD_202130 | JGI IMG/M metagenome (GOLD analysis project Ga0302320, IMG submission 202130) | Peat permafrost microbial communities from Stordalen Mire near Abisko, Sweden - Bog_T0_3 | ecosystem: Environmental > Terrestrial > Soil > Wetlands > Peat | place: Sweden: Abisko, Stordalen Mire... | reverse complement strand
CGACGCCACCTAATGTGTAATATTAACAACGCAGTTTTTTGACCGAATTAAATCCTAGAGAATGAGAACAACCTCCAACAACTCTGCCGGACGCTGCCCACAACCTGGGATACAACGGCCTACCGCATTCACCCTGATTGAGCTGCTGGTGGTGATCGCCATCATCGCCATTCTGGCCGCCATGCTGTTGCCGGCTTTGGCCAAGGCAAAATCCAGGGCATTGACCACCGAATGCTTGAGCAACAAAAAACAGATTGAGTTGGCCTGCACCATGTACAGCAATGACTTTGGTGAATGGCTCGTCCCCAACGCCCCATTAGGAAACATCTATGGCTGGTGCAACACCTCCGCGGGTGAGGATTGGCACAACCAGGATGCAAATATTGACCCGGCTTGTTATAACACGAACTGTTTGGCCCCTTATGTGGCCGGACAGATCAAGGTTTATAAGTGTCCAGCGGATAACAAACCGTCTGATAACGGGGACCGTATTCGCAGCATTTCCATGAACGGCATGATCCTTGGCGGCCTCCCGACCGCCGGTGAGACCGCGCTGATCGCGTACAATGCCAGTTGGCCCGTATATTACAAAACAACTGACTTCATCAAGCTAAAGGCGGTAGATGCCTGGATTTTCTGCGATGAAAGCATGACTTCGCTAAACGATGGCTATCTCCAAGTGGAACTGAACCAGCCGGGATTCCCCGATGTTCCTGCCAACTATCATAGCGGCGCTAATTGTTTTTCCTTTGCCGATGGACATGCAGAGTCTCACAAGTGGAAGAGCGTGCTCGTTCCAGTTCCTTATGTGTACGGCATAGGCTATCCCCAGCCAGCCCTCGCGGTTCCGAGCGGCTACGCAGATGCGGATTATTCTTGGTTCAGCAGTCATTCGTGTGCCAAATAACAATCGTTGGTTCAGCGGGGTTTGCGGTATCCCCATTTGTCGCCTCACCTTTCGCAAGGCAATTACTGGCGATCCGGCAGCCATTGCCAGGTGATGTCGTCAAAGGAACCTGACTCGCCCAGCCGCAGGTGGTGGGAAAAGTTTCGCCGACTTGGCTGGCGCTGATCCTGCTTGTCAGCCCTACCATTTCGTTTATTGAACTGTGTTCGTCATGGGTTGAACTGAATCGTTCCGGTTTGGCAACGACGGCGGGATAACCGCTTTAACACGCACCAAACATAAATGAACAATTCCTAATTTTGGTCCGCGCGAAAGCCGGGTGGGGCTGCGCTTCCAGCCGCAGTCCCAAAACCTCGCGAGATTCGGCCGTAGGTGTTTCGAGATCGGTCGCGGACACCGGTACAGTTTCTTAGGAATTGCTCTAAGGCCCCGGCACCTGCTGCAGCCAGACGCGGATGTTCATGAACAGATTGGTCGGGCTGGGGAAGGGCATGAGGGCGCGGGTCTTCACGGTTTGCGTGAGGCCGTCGGGGTTGTTCGTGGTGAAGAAATCCTCGACGTAGTTCGTGCCGGTAAACCAGTTCAGCAGGTCGGTGGAAACATAAACGCCGTACTGCACCACGCGCGGCGGGAGGATGCGTGAATAGGTCAGGGTCAGGTGCAGCCGGTTGTCGTTGGTATCGGTTTCAAAGTCCCAGGCATACGGCGGGTTGGAATTCTTCACCCGGGGATTCAGGTTGAAGGCGTATTTGGCGAAATTGACGATGCCGTCGCCGCTGAAATCCGCCCCGGCGCCGCTCAACTCCGGATGGGTCAATTCTTCCAGCGTGAAATTTTGGATGCTCCAAACGCCGTACGGGGAATCGTGAATGGTCACGGTGGCCTGCCCGCTGCTCCCCACATAATAGGCAATGTTGGTGAGGATGGTCACAACGACAGCCTGATCGCCTTTGATGCTGTAATTAAGGATGGGAAGCACCGGAATGGAAATGGAGTTTGAGCCCGCAGGAATGGTCACGGCATTGGTTATGGTAACGTAATCCACGCCGTTGCTGGCGGTGCCGGAAATGGCGAGATAGACGGTGAGGTCATTGGTGTTACCGGTTTGGGTGAGGGTAAAATCTCCCGAGACCGGACCCATGTCATAGGCATCGGATATGTCGGCGGTGATGTCCACCTCGGTCGGCGGGATCACAGTGACGGTCACATCCGCAAATGACGTCAGCTCACCGTCGGAGGCGGTCAACTGAAAAACATAAACGCCGGGGTCGCCGAAGATGAAAGTATTGGTGAGACTGGTGGGATCCGGAATGGTGATGTCATTGGTGCCGAGGTAAGTCCAACTATACGTGACCATGCCAGGCGGATTTGGCAGACCGTCATCGGTGACCGTGCCAATCAACGTGACTGGCACGCCGATTTGCACAGTGACGTCCGGCCCGGCATTGACGACCGGCGCGTAATTCGTCACCGGCCCGTCCGCCAGGGCCAGAATTTCATCCGCGCTCAACGCGACGTTAAAGACCTGCACGTCGTCCAGCGCGCCGTTCCAGGATGCCGGAGTGTCCAGCGAACCTTTGCCGATGATGAATTGGGGACAATTTGTCAACACACCGGACACCGCCACGAAGCCCGCCAGGGGCTGGTCCAACTGGCCGTTAAGATACAGTTTGGGCTCCTCACCATTGGTCCAGGTCAAGGCCACATTCTGCCACTTGCCCGGAATCAACGCATTGCTCGCGCTGGCGCGACGCACCACGCCGCCCGTCGTCGCAATGGTGGCTTCAATGACATTTGTTTCGTTGCCGCACGAGGCGGAAAGCCTGGTTGCCAGCCCGAAGGTGGCATTGGTATCGGCATCATCGCCGGTCAAAATCCCCCGGTCCGAGATGACCGGCGCGGGCCTGATCCACAGCGAAACCGTAAATGCATTGAGCCCATTGAGGGTGTTGGAGCCGGCGGACTGGCGCACGCAATCGTTGGTGCCAAAGAATTGCAGGGCGCCGGCAATGGCGCCATTGGTGATCCAGGCCGGGCGGCCGCTGAAAACGCCGTTGCGCCCGTTGCCTGAACTGTCGGCTACATTCGTGCCGGTTCCATCGTCCAACGCCCAATGGAGTATGTTGGTTTCCGACAACACATCGTCGCTGACAAAAACGAGAATGTCCGAATAGCCTTGCAGCACGCCATTGTCGGCCGTGAGCCTCAAATCGTAAACGCCGGTGTTGGTGAACGTGACAGTCGTGTTGGTCAGGGTGGGATCACCAAAGATGGCACTCCCGTCGGGCCCGCTGACCTCGCTCCACGTGAACACGTCGTTGGTAGGAACGGCATCAATAATGGTGGCGTCCAGGACGAGTCCGGTGTTGGTGCCATCCAAAAATGCGACGTACGTGGGCGGACTGGTGATGATGACGACCGGCGTTTGATTGGTGCCGGCGTCCGTGATGGTCAGCAGGGCGTTGCTGGGCGAAAGCACCGTGTAAGCCGGGTTCGGCAGGATGGTGGCGGTCACCGTTTGGTCGCCGTCCGCCACAAGATTATTCGAAGTTGTAATAAGCAGGTCAATCGAGGTCATGCCGCAGGTGAAATAAATATTCGTTGGGAACGGCAGGTAATCCAAGCCGTACGTGGCCGCGCCGCCGACCCCAAGATAGGCGGCGAAATCATACTTCGGGTCGCCGGTGCGCGTGAGGCGGAAGACGCCATTGGAAATGCCGCCCTCAAGCACTTCCGGGACGATGGCGGAAATGGTGAGTTCCGGCATGTCGTCGTCAATGGTCACGGTGCCGCTGACGGGGATGCCAAGGACATAAGCGGCGTTGGCCAGCACGGTGAGCGTGGCAGTAACCGGACCTTTTACAATGCCGGTATGCAGCGGGAGAATGGGCAGGGTCACGGTCAGTTGCCCGGCGGGAATCACGATAGAATTCGTGATGCGAACGTAGTCCAGACCATTGCTCGCGGTGCCGCTGATGGCGTAATAAATGGTGACCGCATTGTTGGTGGTCCCGAAACGCGAGAACGTGAATTGACCGGGCACCGGACCATACTTTGCCGCATCAAAAATGCTGGCATCCACCCAAACACGCTGATCACTGTCCTGAACCGTCACTGTGGCGGACGAGGGATACGTGGAGCGATACAATTCGGCCTGGCTCAAAGTCACGATGACCGTTTGGTCGCCTTCCACGAGATGATCGTCAATTGCCACCACCGGCAGGGTTACGGAAGTTTGCCCGGCAGGGATGGTGACGGAACTGGGAAGCGCAGCGTAACGCGTATTGGCGGCGGTGCCGCTGATGGTGAACGAAATGGTTAACGGGTTGTTCGTGGCGCCGGTGCGCGTGAACAAGAATCCGCCGTTGGTGCCGCCAGCGACGGCATAGGGATGATTTGTGGACGTAACCACGACCACCGGCAGCGGATTTGTGTTGTTATCGTTGATGGTAACTGAGGCAACGTTGGGTGAGACGATGGCGCCGTTGGTGGCGCTGATGAGCGTCAGAACGACGGTCTGCGATGGGCGCAAGGCATTATCCACGGTTGGGATCACCGGCAAATCAATGTAGGTAGCACCGGCCGGGATCGTGGTGGAACTGCCGAGCGGCGCGTAATCAGCGGGCGCGCTGGCGGTGCCGGTGATTTGAAAATTTATTAACTGGCTGGCGTTCATGGGACCCACACGGGAAATGCGGAAGTTCCCCGGCACCGGGCCGGTTTCGAGAGCGTTCGCCACGGTGGCGGCAACGCTCACCGCCGCCGCGTCGTCATCGAGAATGGTATACGTGTGAACCTTGATAGCGCCGAGCGTGGCGTTGACGGGGTTAAACAGCACAACTTCGACGGTCTGCGGCGGTTCAACGGTGGAGTCGTTGACAATTTGCAGCGGGACGAACGCCACTTGGGCGTTTGAAATGACCAGCGTTCCTTTCGGCAGCGAATAGCGATTTGACGGTGCGGTGCCCCCAATGACTTTGTAATCAACCGACACCGGGAGGGCAGAAGTGACGGTCAAACTTACGGCAATGCCGGGCGACTGGCTTTCCGGGTAGGCGGAGGTGGCAAAGCAAAAACCAACGCCGGGCGCCTGGCTGGTGCCGTCATCCGCAATCGCCACGGTGGCGATGTCCGGCGAGCCAAGGTTGTAATTCGTGCTGGCCAGGAGGCTGAGCTCGACGGTCATGGTGGGGTCCAAAATGGCGTCCTGAAAAGGAATCACATCCAGGGTCACCGAACTCGAGCCGTCAGGAATCACGACTGGATTGTCGAGCGGCAAATAATTCCAGCCCGGCACAGCCGTTCCACTCAAGGCGAGGTAAACTGTCAAATTGCCGGTCGTGGTGGTCCGGGAAATTTGGAATTCGCCAAAAGTGTCGCCCTGCTCTGTAACCGAACTCACCGGCGCAGTGATGCTCACCGTCGGACGCTCGCTTTCAGTGATATAGATGCTGGCGCTGTCCGGCGTGCCGGCGTCGTAATTAAAATCGTTGGTCAGGGTGAGGGTGACATATTTGTCCGGCGCAAGCAGCCCGTCATCCAACGGTGTGAACGTTACATTCGCGGTGGCCGAGCCTGCCGGAATGGTCACTGTGCCGCTCAAGGGGATGTAATCCACGTTGGGAACCGCCGTACCGCTTATGGCATAATTGACCACCAGCGCATCGGTCAAATCGCCATCGCGTTTGATGGTGAATGTTCCCGGCGAAGACGGCTCGGCTGCGGGTTCGCTGGTTGGAAATACGGTCAGGGTGGTGAGATCACTTGGCAAGATCGTGATGGTGGTTGAAGCCGGGCTGTTGGTGGTGTAAGCCGCGCTGGGAAGCAAAGTGACGATGACCGTCTCATTTGAGGCCATCGAAGAATCGTTAATCGGCTCCAGATAAACCGTGGTGCTGCCCTGGCCTGCGGGAATGATGACGGACCCGGGCAGCGGCGCGAAGTCCTTGCCGGCACCGGCCGTGCCGCCGACGGAATAGTTCACCAGCAAATCATTTTGCGTGGGACCCACCCGGGAGAAGACCAATTCGCCATTGTCAATTCCGTCATCCGAAATCTCCGGGGTTGCGGTGGCCACGGTCACGGTCTGCTGGGCCGGTTGGTCATCATCGAGGATGGTCACGGTCTCCTCTGCCGGCGGCGCCAGGGCGTAAGTGGGTGCGGTATAGTTCTGGTCATCTGACAACAAGGTGAGCGTCACCGTGGTGGGTCCCGAGACCAGCGCATCGTTCAGCGCATTGAGGGTGATGGTGAAGCTGTAGGCGCCCGCCGGAATGGTGATGGCATTGGTGGCAGTCAAGTCCGTGTCCAGCGTGTACCCCAGGCCGAAAGTGGCGGTGCCGGACAATACGATGTTCACCGACAAATCGTTGTTGGTGTCGCCGGTGCGCGTCACCGTGAAGTAATGCGCCGTACGGTCACTCTCCGCGACGGCGTTGGTGTCCACGGTTATGTTAACAGTTGGCAGCGGTGTCGCGATGAAATCCACATCCGACATGTTGTTTGTGGGTTGCAGCGGATTTAACCAGTTGGTGGTGCCGGCGAACAGGTAACCGGATTGAAAGGCGTTTAAAGTGAAGTTTGTAGCGCCAAGATTGACCAGGACGTAGCGGCCGTCGCTGTCGGTCCAGCCGCCGACAAATACGGTGGGGTCAATCGCGCCATTACCCACCAGGACGCCTTCGAGCGGCACGCCGTTCGTATCGGTCACGCGCCCCGTAACGCGAAAGCCCCCTGAGCCTCCAACGGTAACGACGGCATTGGCGCTGGCCTCGCCACCTTTCATGTCGCTGACCACACACCGGACGACGTGGTCGCCTGGCGTGGAAAAGGCTTTCGAGGTCCACGGCAGATCGTTGGTGGAAAATGTCAAATCGTCAAATGACCAGGCGTAAGCCAGGGTGTCCCCGTCGGGGTCAGACGCGGTGACATAAAAATGCACCAGGGCCCCGGTCGTGACATTGGTGTTGTCCACCTGCAGGTTCACCACCGGCGGCTGGTTGCCCGGGAAGGTGCCTACGTTGACCTGGCATTCAATCCACGGATCGGAATCAGTTGCGCCGCGCTGCAAAGGCGTGATGTGGACCCCGGCGGCGTTGTCGTTGAAGGTGCGGCCAATAACGACCGCGGCATCGTCACGGCTCACCGCGTCGCCGGCGTCCGGCGAACCGGGTGTGGTGTCAATCAACTGCGTGCCGCCATCGCTTTCCGGCCAGGGCGACCAGTTGAGGAGCAGGCCGTTCTGCGTCCAAGGATTCGAGGCAAAAAGTTGGCGAAACTCGATCCAGTAGTACCTCAAAGCATCCTTCTGCACGGCCGCAGCGTAGAAGCGGCCAGCGACGCGGGACGAAGCGGGCACGTCAAACGGGTAAATGCGAACCACGCTGTTGCTCTCAACGACCTGCACCGCGTCGGCCTTCAACCAATCGAGCTTGTTTTTATGGACGGCATTGAACTGGTAGATGCCCGCGTTCGCCGCGCCCATCGTGTCGTAAAAGTTGCCGTATTCCAGGTTTGTCCCGGGCCCGACCATGCTGTAATTGGCGGTCGCATCCCAGAAATTTGCGTGCCACAGACCGTAATTGTGGCCGAGTTCGTGCGCGGTAACACCCGCGCCCATGCTTTGCAGCCAGACGCCCTTGCCGCCGACATAAGCCAGGCCGCCAAAGGTGTAACCGGGCACGGTGGTGAACGCGACAATATCGCGGTCGTAATTGTCTGTATCATAACCCGCGAGCTTGGCCGCTGCGCGCGCATCGGCCAGCAGCAAGGAGGGATCGGCGGAATAATAAGCCTTGGTCTGCGGCAATGTCACCACGGGCGTTACCGTGGTGTCCAGCGCGGCCAAGTCGTAGGAAATGGTGTTATAAAATGTATTGACGCCGTCCATGGCAGAATAGGCGCTGGCCTCGGAAATTGGCTCGGTCAGGTCGTCGGGAAAATTTACGCGCATGTATAGCACGGTTTTTGTTCCATGCGTCCAGGCATCGTTCACCGGTCCGCCCACGCCGCCCACGGGAGGAGTCTCGCCGCTGGCCGCCGTGCCACCGCTCTCGGCCAGGGCCCATTGCTGGCTGACCAAATCATAATGATCCGTACCGCAACAGCAAAGTATCCCACCGCCGCTTTCGGCATACACGGGCTGGTTGCGTGAAGTGACGGACAAGCCGGACACACTGCAAATTTTGTCGAGGGGATGTCGGCGTTGTTTGGCCAGCGCCGCGGCTTCATCTGAGGTCAACACCCGGAGCGGCCCGCTCGCCACCGCCATTTTGCCATCCAAGGCAATGCCGTGCAGGGGGATGGCGGTGCGGCACGATTGGGCGAGCCGCCGGCCATAGACAAAGGCCTGGTAATTTGTCCCGCCCAACTGGACGTTGCGATAAACGGCCACGTGGCCCGCTGCAAAATCCGTTCCCACCGCCACGCTGAAATCGCCGCGCCCGTCCAGTTGTTGCTCGAAAAATCTGGTGATTTGCGGCGGCAACTGCTGCCGCCACGCGAACGGGGCGGACAGCGCCAAGGCCTGTTCGGGATCGGTTTGGATCAAACCCAGCATGGCCTCGCGCCGTTTCCACGCGAGGCGTTGACCTTCCACCAAACTGGCGGAGGAGCGGCTGAACTGTTCGGCCCATTTCGCAAAATTATCAAAGGCCGCGGTGGCCGCAATTGTTTCGGGAGAAACCGTGGCGCCAGCGGCGGATGTGGTGGATGTTTTGGTCGGGGATGTCTGTTGGGAAGCTGCCGCCATGGCCATGGCAGCCGTGGCTTTGACAGGCGATGATGTTTTCGGAGCCGGAGATCCAACCAAGCCCACCGATGGCGCATGGCGACCGGGCAATAAAAATAACCAAGGAGTTAAAACTCCCACAATCACCGCACTAACGATGAGACGTCGTTTCAAGCGAACCTTTCGCTGGGGTGCCTATAAATGCTTCTTGAGACAATCCACCGATTGGTAGTAGTTGGCAAGTACAATGCCAGATTAAAAATCGTTGAAAACCACGGAAAGACGGAAACGAATGCAGAAAGGCGAAGAACCGTGCGTGAAACTCACGCAATTGGCGTGAATCGCACGCATTGAACGGGATCCGCAGGCATAAAAAAACCGGCAACTCTCGTTGCCGGTTCCCGAATCCGCCAGATCTGTTTATTGTCCTGACCTGAAGGCGCGGAACCAAAAATGCCAGGGCGCCGGCAAGGTTACTTCAGCTCGCCGAGCATTTGTTTCGCCGCCTGGGCTTCCTGCCCGGATAATTTCAAGGCCAGCGCCTGTTGGAGATTGGCTTTGCTCTCGGTCCGAAACTTGAGATGGAATTGGGCCGACCCCAAAAAGTAAAACAACTCGGGATCGGAATTCAGTCTCGGGGCGCTTTCTTTGAGCAGGTCCACGGCGTGACTGTAATCACCACGCTGGAACAAAATGATGCCGAGGATTTCTGCGGCCTCCGGGTTGTCGGGCAGTTCATCATGAACCTTGGTCGCCAGCGAATAGCCTCGGTCCAGTTTCGCGGAGTCCGTGGCGTAAAGCCGGGCAAGCTTAAGTTCCGCCGGCGTAAAATCGGGATAATGTGCGAGGACCTTCTCATACGATTGCTCCGCGGTCGCTGTGTCGGAATTGAACTGGCTGGCGGCAGCCTGGGCCATAAGCGCCGGCGCGTCATCGGGCTGCGATTTCAAAACTTCCCCGATACGGGCATTGGCCGCCGCCGCCTGTGCCGGAGCCGCCGCGAGGGCAATCATGTCGAGGGTCTGCCGGGCTTGGCCCGCCTGCCCCGGGGGCAGATTCAAGGCCAACGAACTTTGGAAGGCCGTCTGTGCCTCGGAAACTTTCCCAATGCTGTAGGCGGCTTGGGCGTAATCAAACAGCACCGGACCGTTATTCGGCTCATTTTGCGCGATTTGCTGGAGGACGCTCGTCGCCAGTTGGTAGTCTCCGCACAAAAAGGCCAGATGGCCGAGGCTTTGGGCAATGCCGGAATCGAGCGGGGCGAGCTTGTTGGCGGTCTTTGCCATTTCATACGCCTTTCTGACGTCTTTCGGGGTGTAAAGCCGGATAAGATTGGCCATGGCATCCAAGTTCTGGGGCACAGTCTGAAGGATGGTTTCGTAGGCGGTGATGGCCTTTTCATTATTTCCATCGCGCTGATAAATCCGGGCGAGACGGGCCAGCGCAACCGGGTCATCCGGTTTCTCAGCCACCCGTTTTTCGAGGGTGTCACGGGCGGCGGGGTCGGTGGCGGCCGGATCAATTTTGAGAATAACCAGGCAGCGGCCGCATTCATCGCGACCAGGAAAATTGGTGCTGGATTGCCAGGCCCGTTGGAGTGCGGTTTGCGCGGCGGCCTCATCCGCGGTCATATAACTGGCCATGCCCAGGTGAAATTGAACCTCCGGCTCCTGCGGCAATTTGGAGGCGCTGTCTTTGAGCAAACTCAAGGCGGTCTGATAGGAACCTTTTTTAAAGGTGATCCAGCCCAGGGTGTCTGCGGTGGACGGGTCATAGGGCATCAGTTCCCGGGCTTGCTGGGCGAGCTGGTAGGCACGGTCAAGATTGTTCAGATATTCGGAATACAAGTAGGCCAGGTTGTTCAGCGCCGGGCTGAACTTGGGATCAACCTTCAGCAATTTCTCGTAGGTCTCCCCGGCGCTTTTGTAATCCTTGTTTGCCTCGTAAATTCTGGCCGCCAGCATCAGCGCGGAAGTGTTTTTGGGATCCCGGGCCATGGCCGCATTCACTTTGGCGAGGGCCTTCTCATTTTCGCCCAGATCCGAATAGATTTGACCGAGCAACAAATAAGCGTTGAGGTCGTCCGGAGCCAGCGTCAAAACATGATTCAATATCTCGCCGGCCAGCTCATGATTGCCCTCTGCGAGCGCAATCTTGGCGGCAATGGTCTGAAGCGCGACTTGTTTGGGATATTTCTGGATTCTGCTGTCAATAAGCTGGGTGGCCGCTTCAAAACGTTTTTCGGAGATGTCCAAGTCCACCAACTGCTCGATGGCGGGCAGATGGTCGGGTGAAAGTTCCAGGACGTGATTAAATTCCTTGCGCGCGCCGTCCCGGTCGCCCATTTGGAGCAGGGCCGCGCCGTGCAGCACGACGACCTGATCGTTGGTGGGATACATCTTCTCCAGCGACTCATAAATGGGAATGGCCTCGTCGGGGCGCTTTTGCATCCGGTAGGCATCGGCCAGGAGCAATTGCGCCTGCACCATGCGCGGTTGTTTCTGGCGCAGGCGTTCCAGCGCCACAATCGCCGGTTCCGGATTGCCGGTTCGAATGTGGATTTGCGCCAGCAACATGGTGGCCTCGACGAAATTGGGATTTAATTCCAATGCCCGGTTGAAGCTGTCGGCGGCCTTGGGCAGATCGTTGGCCGCAAGGTACGCGGAGCCCAACTGGTAATGCACCTGGGCGGCCTGGGGATAAATATGAACCATCCGCTCCATGTCGGTCACGGCCTTGGCGGGATCCGCTCGCGCGATGTCCAACTGACCTTGAAAAAAGAGCGCGTCATAATTGTCCTGGTCGAGCGTGAGGACCTTGTCGAGCCAGTCTGCGCTTTCATCATATTTTTTTTCCGCGGCGGAAAGTTCTGCCAGCATCATGGATGCGGGGAGGTAATCCGGGGCGGCTTTGATGAGCCCGGCCAGCACCGCGCGCGCCCCTTCATGGTCGCCCGTCTGGAGCTTGAAGCGGACGTATTGAGTCTGGTGCGGTGAACGGGGCGGGGCGGCGTCCGCCGCTGCTTTGAAATCAATTTCGGCCTGCTTGGTGTCGCCCTCCGCCCATGCCGCCATGGCCAGGGCCCCGCTCACATCGGGGGATTTAGGGTCCAGGGCCTGCGCCTTTTTATAGTCGGCGGAGGCGGTGGCGACATCATGCTCGTTCAAGGCCAGATTGCCGAGCGCCACTTCGATAGCCGCCCGGTCACCGTTGCGGGCCAGTGCCTGCAACCGGTCGCGCGCTGCTGCCGCGGCCTTGGGTTGGAGTGAACTTTCGGCCAAAAGAATTGGGGCCTCGTCGTCCCGGGGATTTTTATCGAGGACAAAATTGGCCTGTGCCAATGCCTGCGTGGTTTGTCCCATGGAGGAGTAAATGAACCCCAGTTTCAGCCGAACCGGCAGATTATCGGGCGCCATATCGCTGCCTTTGGCGAGGAAATAGAGGGCGCGCTGGAGCCGCCCTTGATCGTAATAAATCAGCCCCAGCCGGCAATAGGCCGTCTTGTCGGTTGGGTCATTGCGCAGGACGTTCAGGTATTCGATTTCGGCCGGGCCCAGCTGGCCGGCATCGTAGTAACGATTGGCCCGCGAAAGATGGTAGGCCTTTTTCGCCTTGGCAGTACAGCCGGCGCCGGTGAGAGCCATCAGCGCCGCCGCCATCAGCACAAACAACATGCGCATTAACTTTTTCATATCATTTATCTGGCTTTGACAGTTGTTCCTTTGCCCGCGTTTGTTCGCCTTTTCTTAAGAACCAGAGTAACAGAAAAAATGGCGCAAGCGATAATACAAAAAAGAGGGGTCCGCCATGATGATGGATGGGCGAGTCAATCATTCGCGGGCTGACGTGGACGCATAATTCGCCAATGACAAAGACGCGGAAACCATTCCGCAACAGCGCCAGGGGAATTACCGCCAGGAAAAGGACCGCCCGTCTCCATGGCCGCCGTAAAATCATCCAGCCCGCCACGAGGCTGGTGATGAATAAAATCAGGGTTGAGTGAATGCCGCTGCATTCCGGCGCCACCTCAAAATTAATGCCCGGCAAATGAAACTGCATGCCTTCGCGCCAGAGCGGCGTGCCGGCCAGGACAAACATCCAATCGGCGGTGGCGGCAGAACCCGATTGCAATGAGGTCTCAATGCCTTCCCGCAAAAAAACCGGGAAGGGGATCATGAAACACAGAAGAAAAAATGGAAATACCAGGGGGCGCATCATGGCACCGCCCAAAAACCAGCATCCGGCCCCGGTCAAGCAGAGAATCCACGCCAAGGTTCCCAGCGCCAGACAGTTTTCGATGTTCTCCGGCGTCGCGGAACGCGCGAGCACCCAGTAGCCCGCCGCCGCCGCGCCGCCAGCGGCAAAAAATAAGCCCGCTGCCAGTGGTGCCGGTGCTGACTGGCGCGGCAGCTCCGCTTTTTGCGTCCAGGCCAGATACAGGCACACCAAGGGCATGAGCGGGATGTACGAATGCAAATCATCACGGATGGCGAACCAGAAGAGCCGCCACAACGGGCCGGCGAAACACAGCACCAGCACGCCGGCTGCCACGGCGAATTTTCGGAATGGCGCTGTCGGAAAAACAGGCTGCACGGTGGCATCTGGCATGGTCAATCTTCCTTCAAATTAATGCCGGCCAAGGCTTGGCGAACGTCACGGAAAAATAAATCAGAGCGATGGCTTGGCCCGCCGGTGCAAGTGTGCCACCTGCGATGCCGCCCGCCAAGAGCCGCCGGTTTCCCGGCGCGGCAAATGTGGCAGAACTCAATACCGGTAGCTGACCTCAAAACCCACTTGATTGCTTTCGAAACCAAAGCCCGCCTGCGAGGAGTCATCTTTTTGGTATTGATAATAGACGGACCAGGTTCCGCGCTTGTAAAAAGGATGGCTCAAAGTCGCGTTGAAGGAAAGCACATCATCTGAGCGGTTCACGGCAACGGCTCCAGAATTGTAATCATCCTTGGTATAAGAAGCACCGAGCAATAAATTAAACTTTTGCAACAGGCGCTGGCTTAGACTGAGGCTCACAATCGTGGTCTCAACC
>Ga0302320_10019328_pt1 | contig 13681 bp, 11 predicted proteins | sample Bog_T0_3_FD_202130 | JGI IMG/M metagenome (GOLD analysis project Ga0302320, IMG submission 202130) | Peat permafrost microbial communities from Stordalen Mire near Abisko, Sweden - Bog_T0_3 | ecosystem: Environmental > Terrestrial > Soil > Wetlands > Peat | place: Sweden: Abisko, Stordalen Mire... | reverse complement strand
AACCACCGAATCGCCAAAGTCGGACGAAAGATCGGTGTCGCCGTTGCTGGGAACGCCGTAGATGTTCCCGGCGCTGTCGGCAGTCAACCCGCGCCCGGATTGCCAGAACGAACCGCCGCTTCCATTGGGCGTAGGAGTGAAAACCGAAATCTGGTTCTGCACGTTCTGCGCGCTGTAACCCATGATCCAGCCATGAAAAGGAGTTGCATCTCCATGCGACCCGAACGCGACGTAGACATTGCCATTCAGGAGCAGAAGGCCCGGCCGCTGCAGATGCTGAGAAGGGTCGAAACCAACCATCCCATTCGTGCTGTTGTCTCCCGTGCCGGAGACCTGAGCCGCGATCGCAGCCGGCGCGCCGAAGCGTTCTGCGCCGGTCGTGATGTCGAGAGCATGCAGGCGATAAAAGTAGCTGTTATCTTCAAGCGTTGCTGCGACGACATAGAGGGTTCCCGTGGAAGAGTCGATGACGGGCGTGCCCAGAATCCCGTTCTCCGGCAGAATGTCCGAGTAGTCGTACAAACCCGTGTCCGACAGGTAATTCGAAGTGGGCACCGAAGGGCCCAGATTCACGCTCCACAGCGGGATTCCCGGCGTATCCGCATCGAAGGCGTACACCGTGTTGTGCATAGTTGCGGCAAACACGATGTTGTGCGTGCTGTTATCGCTCAGGGTCACGTTCTGAACATAGAGCGGCTGAGCATAAATCTGCCCGTCTACCGCCAGCGAGGAGACCATCCCAAAGGAGCCCGGCTTCACATTGGCCGGCGTTAGAGTGGTCTCGTAGAGATAAGCGTTGCTGCGGGAATTATCGTAGTTGCCGGTCAGAACGTTAGCCGCGGGATTCCCGCCAGTGACGCCGAACGCACCCTGAATCAGGCGCGTAAGTGGAGTCTTTGAACGCGAAACCGCAACGTATACGCCGACGGCCGCGAGCGCGGCGACAGCCAGAAGGATCCGGTATTTCCGCTTCATCGATCGGCCTCCCGCACAGGTAGCCTGTGCGATCACTGAATGTTAGTAAAGCGCAATTCGTTACATGCTTATTGTGTCAGTGACCCGAAGCCTCCGATTCCCGCAGCAATTCCACCAGATATTTCTTCCACACCGCCGCTCGCGAATGCGTTCCGTGTCCGGCCGTTTCGTCGCTGGTCGGAATAAGAATATACCGGCCGCGCGGGACTCTTTTGATCTCACGGTCCAGTATCCCCAGTTCCGGCGGATTCACCTCGTCGTCAGCCGAGTTGACCGCATAGAGCGGCGCCCGGATCGTTTCGAGCAGCGGCGAGGGATTGTAATCTGTGGAAGCTTCGAACTGATACAGCATGTCGTTGGCGTCCACACTCGGAGCACGCTTTCGAAGCGCCTCCACCGCTGCGTCGGCCTTCTCCCGTGTCGGGTTCGCTTTGTGCAGGCGCAGAGGACTGCTCGTCATCATCCAGAGCGCGTACTGGGCGGCGATCAGCCCGTCTGCAGGCGGCGTCGTGTACTCGCCTCCCTTCCATGCCGGATCCCCGCGAATGGCGTCGATGATCATCGCGCGAAACATCCGGTTGCGGCCCGCGATCTCGACCGGAGCGCTCGCCAGCGGCATCAGAGCCTCCGTCGAGTCCGCATACATCTCGCCCCAAAGCCAGGTTTCCATCGCGCCCATGGAGGTCCCCATCACCAGCCGCAGGCGATCGATTTTCAATCCGTCTTGCACCAGCTGATAATCGGCCCGCACCATGTCGCCGTAGCGATAATGCGGGAAGCGAGCGTGCAAACCGTCGCTTGGCTTGCTCGACTTCCCGTGTCCAATGGCATCCGGCAGGATGATGAAAAACTTCGCGGCATCGAGCGGCTGGCCAGGCCAGAACAGCTCGCCGCCAAAACCTTCCGATATGAAAGCGCCGCCCGTGCCGCCGGTCCCGTGCATAATAATGACCGCGTTGGTCACGCGACCCGCCGCGTCTCGTATCGGCTTGCCGATGGTCGTGTAATGCAGGCGCAGTTCCGGCAGCGTTTCTCCCGATTGAAAGGCGAAATTCGGAATCGTGAAATCGCTCTGGGTCTGGTCTGGGTAAACCGTTTGGCCCCGGCAGGCAATGGCAAACAGGAATACCGGCAGCATCATGCGGAAGGCACGGACCATAGATGCGTTGCAGGATAGCAGGGGCCCGGGTCCCTGTCTACTCCGCCCCGAGAGATGCCATATCGATCGAGAACCGGTACTTCACATCGGACCGCAGCAGCCTCTCATAAGCCTCGTTGACCTTCTGAACCGGGATGACTTCCACATCTGCAGTGATGTTATTCGCACCGCAGAAATCCAGCATCTCCTGCGTCTCCCGAATGCCGCCGATCGGCGAGCCCGAAAGACTGCGGCGGCCCATGATCAGTCCGAAGGCGGACACCGAGAGAGGCTTCTCCGGCGCGCCCACCAGCGTGATATTCCCGTCGCGGCGAAGCATTTGAATATATGCTTCGATGTCATGATCCGCCGAAACAGCGTCGAGGATAAAGTCGAAGCTGCCCGAATGCTTCTGCATCGCCCCGGCATCACGCGAAACCACAACCTCATCGGCGCCCAGCCGCAGTGCATCGTCCCTCTTGCCCGGTGACGTCGTGAAGACCACCACATGAGCCCCGAGAGCATGGGCGAACTTAACGGCCATGTGGCCCAATCCGCCCAGCCCTGCTATGCCCACCTTCTTTCCCTGCGTGACGCCCCAGTGGCGCATCGGCGAGTAGGTAGTGATTCCGGCGCAAAGAAGCGGAGCCGCGCCGGCAGGATCGAGGGTAGCCGGAACATGCAGAACAAAGCCCTCGTCGACGACCACGCTTTCGGAATAACCTCCATAGGTAACGCCTCCCAGATGCTTATCGGGGAAGTTGTAGGTCAGCGTGAGGTTCGGGCAGAACTGCTCGAGGCCGGCCAGGCATTCGGGACATGTGCGGTCGGAATCCACCATGCAGCCCACCGCGGCCATGTCGCCGGTCTTAAATCCTTTCACCGCGTCACCGACCCGCGTCACCCGCCCAACGATCTCATGACCGGGAACACACGGGTAGACAGTCGGCATCACGCCGCTCCACTCGTTGCGAGCCTGGTGAAGATCGGAATGGCACACGCCGCAAAACAGAATCTCGATCTGGACGTCGTGTTCGCCAGGATCGCGCCGCGCAACTGTAGTGGAAGCCAGCGGCGACGTCGCGCTGCCGGCGGAATAAGCCTTCGCGTTGTACATAATTTAATGATCCTTTGAGCTATTGAAATATTGTTCGTCCGTGACGTGTTCGAGCCATTCGACAGCCTTGCCCTCAAGCTGCTCCTGTATGGCGAAATGCGTCATCGCCGTCGTGGGCGCAGCTCCGTGCCAGTGTTTTTCAGAAGGCGGAATCCACACCACGTCGCCGGGCCGAATCTCCTCGATCGGTCCGCCTTCGCGCTGCACTCGGCCGCAGCCTGCCGTCACGATCAGCGTCTGGCCCAGTGGGTGCGTATGCCACGCCGTGCGAGCGCCCGGCTCGAAGGTCACGCTGGCGCCGATCACCCTCGCCGGAGCAGGCGGACTGAACAGCGGGTCGATGCGAACGGTGCCCGTAAAGTACTCCGCCGGGCCTTTGCCCGAAGGTTGAGAGCCGATTCTTTTTATGTCCATAGTCAGCGTCCCGTCATTTGTTCAATGTGCTCGGGATATCTTGCGCCCTGCACGGTAATTTCCGCAGCGGCAATCTCGATTTCCTGAAGATCGGCAGGCGTAAGCTCCACCGATACCGCGCCGATGTTCTCTTCCAGGCGATTCAGCTTTGTCGTTCCGGGAATCGGAACGATCCAGGCCTTCTGAGCCAGCAGCCATGCCAGCGCAATCTGAGCCGGTGTCGCTTCTTTGCGTTGCGCGATACTGCTCAGCAAATCGACCAGCGCCTGATTCGCCTTCATTGCCTCCGGCGTGAAACGAGGCAGCATGTGGCGGAAGTCGGAACTGTCGAACTTCGTGCTTTCGTCCATCTTGCCGGTGAGGAATCCTTTCCCCAGCGGGCTGTACGGAACGAAGCCGATGCCGAGTTCTTCCAGCATCGGAATCACTTCCTTCTCCGGAGTCCTGAACCACAGCGAATACTCGCTCTGAAGCGCGGTAACGGGTTGCACCGCATGCGCCCGGCGGATCGTTTTCACACTCGCCTCCGACATGCCGAAGTGCTTCACCTTACCCGCCTGAATCAGGTCTTTCACCGCCCCGGCCACGTCTTCGATCGGCACCTCCGGGTCCACCCGGTGCTGGTAAAACAGATCGATAACATCGACCCTGAGCCGTTTCAGCGAGGCTTCGGCGACTTCTTCAATGCGCTGCGGCCTGCTGTCCGGACCGATAAAGCCAGGCGATCCATCGGGCTTGAGCCGGAACCCGAACTTGGTAGCTATAACCACCTGACCCTTAAACGGTGCGAGCGCTTCGCCCACCAGTTCTTCGTTGATATAGGGGCCGTAGACCTCCGCGGTGTCGAAGAACGTTACACCTCTTTCGACGGCTGCCCGAAGTAGCGCCGTCATCTCCGTCTTATCTTTCGGCGGACCGTAAGAGAAGCTCATGCCCATACACCCGAGCCCGAGCGCCGAAACTTCCAGATCGCTGTTTCCTAACTTGCGTTTCTGCATTGGATTCAACTCCATGTTAGGTTCGGAGGCCGCGGACCCGGTATCCCGATCCTGCCGATTGATTGCCTGTTTCTCTTGCAATATGAAAAAACTGTTCAGCAACTCACAATGAACCGCTATCCTGAGATCATGCCAAACAGCAATGAAACGGCGAAAGGACTTCGTACAGAACTGGCGCGCCGGATTGCCCTGTACATGGGCCTGGCAGAGAACCGGGCAACGGACATTTCCGGCCTTTCGCTCCACCGGCGAACCTCTCCCACCGCGCCGTGCTCCATGACCTACGAACCCGGCATCACCGTAATCGCGCAGGGGCGGAAACGTGTTGACCTCGGGCAGACTTCGTTCTTCTATGGCGAGTCCCGGTACCTGCTGACCTCCGTCGATTTGCCGATCGTAAGCCAGGTGGTGGAAGCAAGCGAAAACGTCCCGTGTCTTGCGATGTCGCTGAAACTCGAAATGCCAGTGGTTCGCGAACTCCTCGCCTGCGAGGAGATTCAGGTAGTCGAGCCGCCCTCGGACAGCCCCGCCATGGCAACCGGGGAAACCACCGTCGAGTTCCTCGGCGCCTGCTGCCGTCTGATCGACCTGCTCGACACCCCGCGCGACATCCCGTTTCTCAGCAGCCTGATTCAGCGTGAGATCGTCTACCGAATTCTGAGCGGACCTGAAGGGATGCGCCTGCGTGCGATCGCCACTCTCGGGGACCAGAGCAATCGCACCGCGAAAGCGATAGCATGGGTCAAGGCGAACTACGCGAAGGCGCTGCGCGTGGAAGATCTCGCTCAAGTCGCGGGCATGGGAGTATCCACGCTGCACCATCACTTCCGCGCGCTCACCGCCATGAGCCCCGTTCAGTATCAAAAGCAGCTCCGATTGCAGGCCGCGCGCGGCCGCATGCTCATCGACGGCCTCGACGCCGCCAGCGCCGCCTTCGAGGTCGGCTACGAAAGCGCCAGCCAGTTCAATCGCGAATACAGCCGCTTCTTTGGCCAGCCGCCCATGCGCGATATTCGAACTCTCCGCGAACCGGGCGCCGCGCAAATGGAATCGGTGAGTGTCTGATGCGGACCTCTCGAATTCTGCCGACGATTTGCGGCGCGGTGCTGATCGCGTGGGGCCAGCCCGCCGGCCCTCAACCTACCTACGCGAACCTCGAATACGCCCCGGCCGATCCCGCCACAAGCAACGGCCACATGCTCGACCTCTACATCCCGGCCGCGTCCACCCACCCGCTCCCCATAGTCATCTGGACCGGCGGTTCCGCATGGAAGGCCGATACCGGCAAGAACCTTGCCGGTCGTCTCGCGCTGCAACTCAACCCCGCCGGCTACGCGGTGGCAGGCGTTTCCATTCGATCCAGTTCGCAAGTGAAGTTTCCCGGGCAACTGTACGACATCAAAGCCGCCATTCGCTGGCTCAGGTCCAACGCCCCGAAATATAACCTCGATGCCGCTCACATAGGCATCGTTGGCGATAGTTCGGGTGGCTGGACGACGGCCATGGCTGCCGTAACCGGCAACAAGCCCGACCTCGAAGGCACGGTCGGGGTCACCGGCGTCTCCAGTCAGGTGCAGGCCGCCGTGGCGTTTTATCCTCCCACCAACTTTCTCACGATGGATGCCTGGGCTCTGCGCAAATGCTCGGGCGGACCCGACTGCCACGACAACGAAGGTTCGCCGGAATCGCTGCTCGTGGGCTGCGCAATTCAGACCTGCCCGGAAAAGGTGCAGGCAGCCAGCCCCATGCGCTACATCTCCGCGGCGACTCCGCCCATGATGATCCTCCATGGCGATTCGGACCAGCTCGTTCCGCACAACCAGGGAGAGCAGCTTTACATGGCGCTGAACAAGGCCTGCAAGGATGCTGTGTTCATCACTCTGCCCAAAGCGCCCCACGGGAACTGGAACGGCTTCCTCACAGACGACCGCCTTCGCGAAGCCGCAACCCTGCGCTCGACATCGGCCTCGGGATGTGCCGTGGTCAACCCAACGCCTTATACGCCGACATGGCAAACCGTGATCGACTTCCTCGATCGTTATTTAAAAGGCTGATTTATTTCAGTTCCTCCTTCGACCATTGCTCCCAGTCCGCCCACAGCGCGTTGGTCATCGCCTGCGCCGATTCGTTAAGCCATCCCGGTCTCCGTGAGTTAAGGTCGTTCCCGATCGCGGCCGCCGCTTTTTTCGTACCCAGGTGGATGTTTGCGAGTTCCCATCCCATGCCGGCAAGCAGCCTGCGTTCGCTTTTCGGCTTGAGTGGCAACAGATCCACGCGCTCAAAATCCGGTGCGATTCGCCGAATCATCCATCCGTCCCTGAACATGATCGAGGGGTCTCCGCTGCGAACCGCGCGCGCCAGCAATTCCGGCGACGCCGAACCCGCCCGCTTCCTGTCGCCGCTTATCCATGCGCTCGCCGGTGGCGTCAGCGCCTTCACCTGAAACGCGATTGTCCCCCCTTGCCACGTCGACCTCACCAGGTACCTCTGCCGGCCCAGGCTTGCCAGGCCCGTAGCACGCGCCACCACATCGTAGGGCGGACGGGGATGGGGGAGCGCTTTGTCGATCAGCCGCAATACCGGGCCCGGCAGGCGAGTCGTCACAGCGGACATCTCCCTGATCCTCTTCCAGAACCGAATCGGATCCGCGTGCTGCATCATCTCCACTCTCAGGCCGGCGTGGTCTTCCTCAAGGAAGAAGGGGCGCCCGCCCGCATTCAGACCTTCCGAGTAGCCGTTAAGAATCGCGGCGCAAGCCTTCTCGCCATCGTGCCTGCGTCCCGACTCTTCCGCCGCGATTCTCATGCCAGCCGCCAGCCGCACCAGATCGTTCGCATAAGGCAGCACATCGGCTTCATCGAAGTAGTGAATCCCCCATATCAGACGGTTATCCCGGTCGCGCCATGTGCCGAAGGAGGTTACGTTCGCGTCTCCGACGGCAAGCACCGCCGGGGCAGACATCAGGTCGGGGCAGATCGTGGGGAACAATTGAAACCAGCGATAATACGTGGCGCGAACGCAGCCAAAGAAACCGCTTCGCATGATCCGGTGCTTCAAATTAAGCTCGGCCGGTACGACCGCCGAATGTTTCGCCAGCCAGCTTTCGTAGTCGAGGGTCGCCTTCGCAAAATCGGCCGGCAGTTTGCGCCGGATCTTTCGCACACGGACCGTTAGCTGTACCTCAACCTTGCGCGGTTTCCGTTCCCTGCGCTTCGCAACCGCGCCATCGCTTCCAGGTTCGCGGAGCGCGGCGGCAATCCGGTCCGGCCATGCTCTTTTCGCAATTGTGAAACAGTCGAGCCACTGGCGGTTGCTCAGGAAGTAAGCCAGGGTGCCGGTGGGCTCCGCGTCTTCCAGCCGCACCAGCACCAAAGGAATGTCCCTTCGGTCCGCACGCTCCACTTCGCGGGACACATGCTTTGAGGAACTGGTCGCGCCGGAAAACACAATCACGAGAGACCCTGCCCGATCGAGGGCATCGACGATCGCCGCGCCCCACTCCAGGCCGCTCGCAATATCGCGCGGCGCCATCCAGCAAAGCAGCCCGTTTCGTTCCAGAGCGCCGCAAATCCAGTCCGCAGCGGCCTTGTCTTCCCTCACATAGCTGATGAAGACAGAGGATTGCATGAGTGCCAGGGCTTCGAATGCCTCCCACAGTATACAGACAGGCGAGGCTTCTGCATCGTCCGCCGAAGTACAATTCCCCCATGCGTAGTTCGTCACTGCCTCTGCTGGCAGTTCTCTGTTTTTCCCGCGCCGCCGCCCAGGATATCACCCTCGAAATCCGCGATTTCGCCACAATGCCCATGACCGGCAAGGTCGATGGCAAGGGCCAGATCATGGGCCTTCTTGCACGGGTGAATTTCATGCGGGAAGAACCGGGCGCCAACCGGAACCGCATCTTCGTCAACGACCTCAACGGACCACTCTACATCCTCGACAAGCAGTCCGGGAAATTCACCACGTACCTCAACTTCAATGGCCGCAACGGCCAGCCCGGACTCTTCCGCCGCCTGCCCACCGAGAGCGGCTTTGCCAACGGCTTCATCTCCTTCGCCTTCGATCCCGACTATGCCCGCAACGGGAAGTTCTACACGATTCATCTCGAAGATCCCGAAGCGCCCGGCGCCGCGACGCCCGATAACACCCAATTCCCGGGTCTGCGCGCGGGCTACGAAACCACCCCCGCAATCCAGACTCCCGGCAAGACCGTGCGCGAGGCCGTGCTCATCGAATGGACCGACGCCGACACTTCCAACACTACCTTCGAAGGCACGGCGAGAGAGCTGATGCGCGTGCGCATGAATGGGCAGATTCATCCCATGGGTGACCTGATCTTCAATCCCACAGCGCACGCCGGAGACGCCGACTGGCGCGTACTCTACATCGCGTGCGGAGACGGCGGGTCGGGCGAGTCGCGCAGCGCGGAGATGCGTTCGAATCCGCAGCGTCTCGACACCATGGTCGGGAAGATCCTGCGCATCGTGCCCGATCTCAACGATAAAAAGGACTCGAGCACCGTCAGTGACAACGGCCGCTATCGTATTCCCAAAGACAATCCCTTTGCCTCCAAAACCGGCGCGCGTGGCGAAATCTGGACTTACGGTCTGCGCAATCCCGCGCGGCTCACATGGGATGTTGACCCGAAGAATCCGCGCGACAACCATCTCCTGGCGAACGTGATTGGCCTTTACACTTGGGAAACCATCGTCCTGGTTAAGAAGGGCGCTAACTACGGCTATTCGCTGCGCGAAGGCAATCAGAAGCTGGACGCAACCAATCGCACCGGCGACCTGAGCGGCGACGACACGATTCCCGTGCAGTTGAACGCGACCGAGACCGACGGCGTTGTTACACCTGCGTATCCCGTCCTGCAGTACGGACACGTGAAAGGCGGCGGCGATGCCATCTCAAGCGGCTATGTGTATCGCGGCAAGGCTGTTCCGTCGCTCGCGGGCAAGTACATTTTCGGCGACATCTCGACCGGGAACGTATGGTGGGTCGATTACGCAAAGATGCTGACGTCAGATGTCAGCAAGCCCGCCACGGTTCCCGAGATGCACCCGGTGAAGATCCGGTGGACCGCGCCCGGCGGCAGCACCGAAGTCTACGGTTCAATGTACCCAATTACCGAACTCGTCTATCACGCCCGCGGCGGAACCGCAACCGGATTGCCCGGCGCCGCGAAGGTCTCCGGAGGCCGTTCCGATATTCACCTTTGGGCCGATTCGACGGGCGAGCTCTACATCCTGAGCAAGAGCGACGGCATGATTCGCAAAGTCGTCGCGGCCACCGCGCAGTAGGTTCTTCGGTACTTCTCGATGGGGTTGCCATGAAACCGCCGCACCTTACACCCGCGCAAATTCGGGAAACAGGACTGCCCTGCTTCAAAACCATCGCCCGAGCCGAATGGACCGACCGCAACGATCACGTCAACATTCGCCATTTTGTAGCCATCTTCGACGATGCCGGCGATGCTTTCTACTTAACCGTCGGCCTCTCGGACGCCGACCACCGCCGCCGCGAATCCGGCACCATGGATCTCGAACACCACATCCATTTCGTTCGCGAAGTGCGCACCGGAGACCGGCTTTCCGTGCATCTGCGGATCGTTGGAGTCGGCCCGAAGCGCTTCCACTACCTGATGTTCCTGCTGAACGAATCGACTGGCCAGGTCGCGTCAATCTTCGAATGCGTCAACACCTTCGTCCATCTGACTCGGCGCAAGAGCGCTCCCTGGCCCGAAGACGTTCGCCTCGCGCTCCAATCGCTGCGCGAGCGTCACGAGGCTCTTTCCTGGCCTGCGCCGCTTTGCGGCTCGATGGGCGCCTGAAGCCCTGCGCGCTGGCTGAACTCAGCTCTCGCTGAAATCGTCGGTTGCGTTAAAATCTGACCTCATGAGCAAACCGCGCCAATACGATGCGTTCGTCTCGTACAACCGTCGGGACCGCCGTTTAATCGATGTCATCGCCCGTAAGCTTGCAGCTCTTGGTGTACGCTGCTGGGTCGACCGCGACTTGCGCCCCGGTGTATTATGGCTGGACGAGTTGAGTCGGGCGTTCGAGGCAATCGGCTGCTGTCTCGCGTGTTTTGGCCGGTCAAATCCCAGCCAGGGTCAATGCGAAGAGATTCGCTGGGCGGTTCAGATGCGAATGGAAAACTCTGAGAGCTTTCGCATCGTTACAGCTTTGCTGCCGGGCCGTGAGAATCTCCCTCGCCTGATCTAACGCGCCCTCTTCAGGTGAGCCAGTGGATTCATATCCGCGACGTTAACGACGAATATGCCATTCAGATGCTTGCTTTTGGCATCGGCGGCATCCCCCCTGACGAGGCTGTCTCCCCGGAATCCGCGGAGTGGAGCCTCGTGCTGTCGGGAAAGTTTGACGAAGGGCGCCGGTCAGAGATTGAGGCAGTCGTCAACCACCTTCGAAAACTACTCAACGACGACACCCTGACCATCGCCAAAATCCGGAGTGGGTCGATTAAGCTCGATCTGCGCGGTTTGCGCCGTTCGTTTGAGACGATGGCGTTCCTGTTCCAAACCGATCAACTCTTCGCGTTAGGAGGTCACAGAATTCTGTCTGTCTCTCTCTCCCGCCGACCGATAAAGCCGGGACTCTTACTGACAGCCGCTTACGGTCGACTCGTCAAGTCCGTCAGTCGCCTTTGGCCGAAACTCATTCTCGCGCCGGCGCTGGCGGCCGCCGCGTACACCGCCTATCAGGCAGATTCCATCGCCAATAACGCAAAATCCATGGAGGCCGAGTTAAAGAAGGAGCTTACTCAGCGGAGTCAGAAAGCCCTCCGGTTCGAGAATCTCGCACGCGCCGTAAAGCTCGCTGAAAGTGCTCGCACCAGTCTCGACAGCGATTGGGAGAGAAGTCTGGTTCTGGCTACGGTTGCGGGTATCGTCGATAAAGCCAGTGAGTCTTCTGACGTCGAGGACGCTCTCAGGGACGCTGTGTTGAATGCAGGCCGCGATTCAGTGCGAATAAACCTACCCTATGTCGCTGTACCCGCCCTCTCACTGAGTCCGGATCTCAGCTCGATTGCGGTCGGGTCCAGGGACGATACAGTCATCCTTTGGCGTCTTCAGACAAGGCGGGCCGACCCCGCACTTCATTTGGTCTCCGTGCCATCGCAAATCGAGTGGAATCCGCGGCGCGATGAAATCGCGGCGCTGTTGGATAATCACGAACTGGCGATCTGGCCGCCCCCAGGCAATGCTATGGTTACGCCCGGCCGGATCGATCGGTTCACCTGGTCGCCCGACGGCGAGAACATAGCAACAATTGAGGACAATCCAGGTGACCGCGCTGTCAGTGTCCTTAGCTCCCGATCTCTTGCAGTCGTCGCGCGTTTCCGGACTGCCGCTCGGAGGTTTGCATGGGATCCCTCGGGAAGCATCCTGGCAATCGCTAACGACTCCACGGTTCTGCTGGCAGACATCCGCTCAGGGGCAGTGTCTCACGTGCAATGGCCCTTCTCGCAACCGGTCGATCTGGCATGGGAGTCGCCCCGAACGCTGCTTGCGTTAGATACAGAGGGGGGCGTCCACAGAGTCCCAGGGAGCGCCGGCAGCGAAATGCGGGCCACCGTAATCGGCAGGGACGAGAACCTGGATGAGCTTTCGATAAGTCCCGATGGCAGGATGTGGGGCGGATCGGATATCGAGGGACTGGTTCGTGTGTGGCTTACCGAAGTGAATCGGCCAATCCTGTCCGAAATCGGCACTAAACTCGCGTGGAGCCCAAACAGCCGGTTCGCCGCAATCTTGTCCGACGATCGAAGGGTGCGGATCTGGAACGCCCACTCCCACCGATTCTCGACGCTTGCCGGTCTGCGGCACAAGACGGTCTCGGTCCGGTGGCGAAGCGATGGCGAAGTGATCGGAACAGCGGACGACCGCGGGAATCCTGTTCTCTACAAAACGGAGGCTCTGGAAATGGCGCGCGATAAGCTCCTGGCACGCGCACGTGAGCTCGTGCGGCGCAAGCTCACACCCTCGGAGTGCTCGGAATTCTTCGCGTACACTACCTGCCCGAATCCGATGAACCCGAAATAGCCCAAATACTACTTCGACGGTGTCTTTGGATTCTTCTTCTGCTTCTCCCACTCTTCATGGAAAAGCTTCTCGCGCTCCGTAATGTACGCCTTATAACCTTCAGGATCGATAAACGCGTTCTTGTCGCCGGCCTTGTATTTCTCGTACTTGGCCAGCAGACCGAAATAAGAACCATGCGCGCCGAGAAACACATCGCACGGCAGTGCATGAAGCACCGCGAAGCCCTTCACGTAATCTTCTGAAATCTCCGGATACTCCGCATTATTCACCAGCGGAAAAGCATTGATATTCGGGCTGCCCACGATCACTACATTCAGATTGCGGTTGCCCTCGCGGATCGCAGTCGTCCACGTAGTGCACCCTTTTGTATGCCCCGGCGTCAGGCGCGCGATCCACTTCGAACCGCCCAGTTCCACCGTGTCCCCGTCATGCAGCACGCGGTCGACATGCGTCGCCGGACGGCCGGTGGCCGTGCTTTCCTCCGAGGCGGCGTCTCCTTCCATCACCATCAGCTTCGCGCCCGTTTCCTTGTGCATGATGCCCATCGCCTGATCGTGATCGTTATGCGCATGGCTCAGCAACAGGATCTTCGTATCTTCATACTTGAACCCAAGCGAGGCGATGCTCTTCTTGATGAGCGGCAGATCCTGCGGGAAATCCGAATTAATCAGGATGTTGCCCTCGGGCGTGTGGATCAGGTAGACCGCGAGGTCGGCCGTTCCCACGTAGTAAAGGTTGCCGGCGATTTTGAAAGCCGGAAATTCACGGTGCTGGTCAGACGCGGTCTGAGCCGGCAGCGTGGCGGCGAGGAGCAGCGAGGCGAACAGTGAACGAAGCATCATAAACTTTTTGGTGGTCCGGTCCATCATCATATGACAAATCGGCCCGCTGTTTATAAGCTTTCGTTATGGTCTTCGCAAAGAATCTCCGGGAAAGTATTCGCCGCGGAGTCGTCACCTGCGGCGTTCGGATCT
>Ga0302320_10019324_pt1 | contig 13682 bp, 13 predicted proteins | sample Bog_T0_3_FD_202130 | JGI IMG/M metagenome (GOLD analysis project Ga0302320, IMG submission 202130) | Peat permafrost microbial communities from Stordalen Mire near Abisko, Sweden - Bog_T0_3 | ecosystem: Environmental > Terrestrial > Soil > Wetlands > Peat | place: Sweden: Abisko, Stordalen Mire... | reverse complement strand
TACTTCTGGAAGCACGCTTTTGAGGTTGCCGAATCGGGTCCCAACAATGGCAGCGTCATCGGCATCGATAGCGGTCTTCCCGTCGAAACCTCATCCGGAGGCAACCTCACCCGTTCTCACTTCGACGCCAACAAGTACGATGAGACGCTGAACCGGCCCAACAAGGGTACGACCGTCTTCTCGCCACTCTGGCAGGCGGACAAGAACAAGCTGCAGCGTATGGCGCCGCTCGATTACATGGGCCGCTATATGAAGGACTTTTTCGACTATGCGATTGCGGACGAGCTGCATCAGCTCGCCGGCGACACCGCCCAGGGCAACGGGCTGGCGGTGCTGGAGCGGATTGCGAAAAGGTTGGTCGGATTAACTGGGACGATGATGGGAGGCTACGCTGATGATCTTTACAACATCCTGTATCGCATGGATGCCCCACAGATGGCGAAGGACGGCTATGCGTGGGGAGGAGAGGGTCGCAGTGTATTCCAGGGCAACTATGGCGTCTGCGAAGAGATAGTCAAACGCTTCACCTCAGATAACGCCTGCTCCAGGGCATCGAAAGCGAGTGTTACGATCAAGCGCAAGCCAGGCTGCAGTCCACTGCTCTTCGGCAAATTCTTGATGGAGAATACCGCCTTCGTTTCTTTGGAGGACATCGCTCGGGACCTGCCTTCTTATACGGAGTCGGTAATTCCTGTTGCCATGGACGAGGAGTTGTCGAAGGCTTACACGGACATTCTGGAAGCAATCAAAAAAGCGCTCGAAGAGTACCCGCGTAACCCCAGCCTCACCAGCCTCATGCTCAGCACCCTCCTTTGCTACCCAGACCACCCGTTTGGCTTTGACGCGATCTACGGAAAGATCAAAGACAAGCAGACCGGCGCAATCCAGGTTGTCCATGTATGCGACCCCGCGGAACTGGATCAAGGCAAGCTGTATCCGAAGGAGCAGGCACTGCTCGATGATGTGAAGGCGGAGATTGCGTCCGGCAGGCGAGTGCAGGTCTTTGCCACCTTTACGGGTCGCCATGACGTGACCGCACGCTTGAAGTGGGTTTTTGAACAGGCTGGCCTTCGCACTGCGGTTCTCAGGTCGTCGGTTGGCACCGATGTGCGTGAGGCGTGGTACGAGGCGCGGCTCAAAGAGGGCGTGCAGGTTGTCGTCTGTCACCCCAAGCTGGTCGAGACTGGACTCGATCTGCTGGACTTCCCCACGCTCTACTTCTATGAGACCGGGTACTCTCTGTTCACATTGAGACAGGCAAGTCGTCGCTCCTGGCGCATTGGTCAGAAGCACCCAGTGCGGGTGAAGTTCCTGATGTACTCAGAAACCGTGCAGGAGAATCAGATTCGCCTCATGGGCAAGAAATTGCTTGTCGCGATGATGATGGAGGGCAAATTCAGCGGAGAAGGGTTGGATGGCTTCGAGGAGGACGACGACATGGTCACCTCGATGGTTCGCGAGTTGCTCGAAGAGGGCAAAGTCGGAGAATCAGCCGATGCCGTTTGGGCGAACCTCGCCCACGAGCGCGCGCAGATGTTTGCGCAGGTTCCGCTCCATGTGACGGCAGAACTGGAAGAGCCAGCCACCGACAGCAACGTCTCACTCGACGAGACCGGCGCTTTTGCGTTCGACACGACCGAGGAGGAAGAAGCCTCAGAAGTAGATGAGGCTACACCGTTGCCAGAGGAGGCGAAGCCTTTCCTGGTTCCACCGCCTGCACCCGTCTCCATACCTGAACCTCCATCCCCGTCGCAGACGAACGTTCTTGCGTTCAATGCGATGCGTCCCAAAGCTTCCTCACGCCGCATGCCAGTTGCGGAGGATGAGGAACAGATGCGGCTGTTCGGCTGAATAAGCCGGCAGTGAACGAGCGGCATGCGTCTTCACAAGCGCGTGCCGCTTCCCTTCTCTACCCTCTGAGCGGCGAGCAAGCTGCATTTGAATGCCTCCTTTGGAGAACGGTTACTATTGGTTTCGGAGACACCAAGATGACAAAGCAGGAAGAGCAGATCATTCTGAAGGCCAGAGATTTGGTCCGTAAGGTGTGCGAAATTCCCGAGGATCGGGAAGTCTACCAGCGGGAAGATGAAATAGTCCTCGCCAAGCAAGCCATCCGCGCCGAAATGCAGGTTGTCGCACTGACTCACGCTCTCAACGCCGTCGCCAGCCGAAAGCTCGATGATGGTCCATGCTTTTGTGAGGCACCGTATGGCCAAACAGTTCACGCCCATACACCGTGGGGCCTGATTGCTCGTGCGGCGCTGAGCAACAATGACCGCCAATGATTCGTCACCTGCAGCAACCCAAAGACTCGCACCTCTGCGGCCAGACGTGTGTAGCAATGATCACCGGCGTTTCGATAGAGAAGTCCATTGAGGTTTTCGGGACGCGCGGTGGAACTCGAACCAAACAAGTAGTCGCTGCGCTCAGAAAGTTTGGTATCGCAACCGTAACACCGCGCCTTGTACGGTGGAATGGTCAACAGCGACCACCCGACTACGCGATCCTGCACATGATCTGGAAAAGCGTCTCAGGCCGCAAGACTCCCTGGAAGCATTGGTTGCTGTGTTGGGCGGGGGTTCTCTATGACCCCAGCTTGCCGGAACCGAGACCGCTAGTCATTCCTTCTGACATCGATTCACACCTAATGGGCGGCATCATTACCTCATACTTGGAGATCAAGCACTAAGTGCTAGCTGCAACGTTATGCCGTCACCCGCTGCGACGTTATGCCGCCACTAGCGACGAAGCGCTGCACAGTTATCCCGCCACCCGGTTCAATCCATCTTACCATCGGAAGCGACCTCACTGTCGGAAACTTCGCTTCAGCAAGGCTGATGGCTCGAACTTGCTCAAAAGCTTGACTTTACAGGAACGTCGATTGTGCGATTGCGCAGTCGAGTCCAAGGCGGCACGGGATCGCTCTGTTTTCGACTGATACTACGGCGTTGGTCTTCACATACCGCTGATGAGCCGTATAATTTGAGCGAGTTAGGACTGAAAAAGGAGATTCCAGATTGAGCCGTACACTGCTCACCACGCCAGCCCTCACAGGCCTCCTCGCCATGCTGAGTCTCCTTCCCGTCGCAACTGCCCAGCGCGGGCGTGCTCCTGTGACTCCTCCAGTCACCGGCAGCCTCTTCGGATACGTCGGCTACTCCGACACCAAGACCCCCGCGCGTCTCGCACAGGTCATGTTGATCAAGGTCTATCCCGTCGAACTGCCCACAGATGTACGCCCTGCACAACCCCAGGCGATAGCCGGTGTCGCCGCTGCCGCCCTCACGACATTCACACAGACCGGGCTCGACGGTCATTTCCAAATGCCCGCCGTCGCCATCGGCAAATACATCGTCCTTGCCCAACAGAACGGAGCGCTCAACCCCATCGCGCGCATCGATCTCGATGCCTTGAACAAAATCAAAACGGGCCACCTCACCGAAGATCAGATCAAGGATCATCTGGCCGATCTCACCGTGGTCACCATCGAGGAAGGCAAAACCGTCACCGCCTCCGTCACCCTTACCCATGGAGCATCCATCTCCGGTACTTTGTCCTACGCCGACGGTTCGCCCGCCGTTGGTGTCCAGGTGCATTTGTTAGCCAAATCCAGCAGCGGCATCTTCCAGGAACCGGACATCATGACTCTGGGCATGGCCTCCACCAGCACAACGCTGGGCGGCTCCGCAACCGACGAAGCAGGCCGCTTCCACATCACCGGCCTCCCACCCGGTACCTACGCTGTGCGCGCCGATCTCCCACTCGGTCTGCTCAAGAACCTCGGCACCAGCTTCAAAGGCATCCTTGCTCTCGGAATGTCCTCGCCCGACAGTTTGGGCTCGGCAACGAAATACGACAGCGGCCTCAGCGTCTACAGCGGAAATGTTCTCTTCAGAAAAGACCTCAAACCTTTCGAACTGGGAGACGGAGCGAGCTTCACTGGTGCCAACATCACCATTCCCCTCAACGGCATGTACTCCGTTCAGGCACAAGTGAAGGACGCAGCTACCGGAAAGCCCCTCGACATGGCCCAGGTGCAGCTAATGGATGCGGACGGCAACGAGATATTGCGCGCCCAGTTTGTCGACGACAACGGAAACTGCATCTTCGAATACGTGCCTGCCGGACAGTACACCCTCTCAGTCGTCAACGCGATGGACCTCTCCGGTGTGGGAAAGATGCTGGACAAGAACTATGACCCGAAAAAAGCCGTCCACTACAGCGCCGCTTCGCTAAAAGTGAGGGTCAGCGACAACACCGAGGGCATCGTCCTGCAGGTATCCAAGCCCGCCCCGGCGCAAGTGCCGCAGGCCGTAGCGGGCGATGCGGCTACTGCGGACATGGCGGCCGCTGCCGAGGATACGAGAAACGCAGGCATCGCTTCAGGGTATGTAGCGCAATTAGCTGGAGCGGGCGATGTGGGAGCAACGAGGCTGGCGGCAAGCCGCGCGGCAATGACGACGGATACGGCAGCGGCAGCAGCGGAAACGGCAGCGGCCGCCGTGGAGTCGGATGCTTCCCAAGCCACCGCGGCTTTGGCCGCCGGCGACAGAGCGTCGGTGAACAATGCGCGTGACAAGGCAGCGTCGGATTATTCTGCATTGCTGGTGGCGGACGATCGATTGGCAAAGGCTGCAACGGATTTAGTAACCGCGGCGAAGGGGAATGCCGCTATCAATGCCTCAAGACCTGGGAGTGCAGCAATCAACGGTTTGGGAGCTCAGGATTCTTCTGCCGCAGCTAACCTGCTCTCTGCAGCCACGAAAGGCGGGACTGCAGGATATAGCGCGGCTGCAGCCAATGAGGCGACCGCTATAAACGATGCCAATACCATCGCAGGTCTTGATTCCACCAGAACCCCGACCTTCCAGGCCGCGGCCAAAGCGGAGGCAGAGGCACAATCCTGCGCCACGGCTGCGGCGGCAGGTGGGAGCGCATCAGCCGCGGCGGCAGCGTTGGCGGCGGCTGCGACCGCCGCGGCAACCGCGGATGGAGATGGAAATCCTTTTGCGGGGGCCGTAGAGTTTGGGGCGGCCGCTGTCGCAAATGCAGCATCGGCCACCCTCTCGGCCCAGCATGTGATGGACCAGCTAAAAAATGCCCAGATGGTTCAGCACTGATAGACCCCGGCTGCCATCGTCATCGATTTAGTCGAATGCCTTCCCCTAACTAGCCCGCTGTTGAAGTTCACAACACGGGATTTTTAGTAAATAGTTCCATGACAGCCTGTAGTCGTTTTCATAGTGCAGCCTTACTCTTTTGTTGGACGGCTTCAAAGCGTGCTAGTGCGCGATACGTCCAAGTACACGAAAAACGGCGGCGGTCTCAACCGGTCGGTGAATTTCGGTAACAACACCCCAGTGACGACCGCGACCGGCGAAGTTAGCGGATAAGAGACTTTATAGGAGCGATTGGTTCACGGTTGTAGCGCAAGACCGAGGACTATCTCACATTTGCCAGCCGTACAGCCGAGTTGGCCGGTACGAATCAATGTTCCGTGGGCAGCGTCGGGGAAGCAGCGGGTAAAGTCAATCTTTGCGAACATCTCCTGCACACCTTGCATAGTGCGGGCGGTGAATGGTTGCACGTCCACTAACTTTCCATCGCGCAACAGGATGATGTACGACATGTGCCGGTCTGGTTGCGTGAAGGGGTTCAGGGGGATAGTGCGCAGGCGCACGAGTTCCGCAGCTGGATCGGGGATAGTGGTGGTGGCTCCGGCTTTGGTCAGCGCTTGGATGTGGGTTTGCACATCGCCGGGCTTGATGGCAAGCGCCTTGCGGTAGCCAAGGTTGTCATCCGGTTGAACGACGGCAAGAACAAGCTGGTACGTCCGCAGCGCCTCATCTTTATTTCCGAGCGCCTGTTGGACCTCTGCAAGATGCTCACCCACATCCGGCGAAAGCAAGCCAAGCCAAGCGGCACTGAGATAAGAGCGCGCTTCGTCGAGTTTACCTTCGCGAAATAGAGTCCAGCCGAGGGTGTCCCACATGGAATAGAGATCACTGGTCCAGTCGCGGACACTGCGCATGGAAGCGGCATTTCCACCCAGGGCCCAGGTGCCGCCAATGGTAGCCAGCGTGTTGATTTGATCTCGTGTGATCTTTTCGGCGGCGGCGAGGTCGGCACCCGAATCGGCGAGTACATAGGCAGCCGTGTTGCCTACGTCCGGATTGCGCTCCATAGCAGCATGGATTCGCTTGATACCTCCTGCTTTGTCTCCAGAGAGTATCTCCGCCCGGCCGAGCTCAATCTGCAGGAAGTCATCTATACGAGCCTTTTCAGAAAGCCTGATCAACGCATCTTTGCCTACTGTGACTGCTGCGGCAGCGTCCCCATCTTCGACCATTAGGTCCATGAGTTTCCTGGCAGGAAGCGGATCTGCGGAGTCGGCGACGGTCCAATCGTGCAGGGTAGCCTCGGCGTCCTTGCGCTGATGGAGAGCAAACTGCGTGTCCGTGATGCTGCGATATATCACGATTTCTGCGGGAAAGAGAGCAAGCTCTTTTTGGAACGCGGTAAGCGCCTCGGCATTCTGGTTACGCTTCAACAGAAGATTTCCATAGGTTGCCCAATAGAGTTTCAGGTCGGGACTGAGCGCCTGGGCTTGATCGAGTTTCGTTTTGGCACCGTCGAGGTTCTTGACCGCAATAAAGGCAATCGCCTCCTGAATCAGGTTCGCTGCCTGGGGGGGTGATGTGTGGTCGGCTGGCGGCACGGCTTCGATCTGTGCTCGCGCTGCGATGCTAAAAGAGGGCGCAAGAAGAATACTTATGCTCAGAATTAGGGCCGCGTACTTCCATGCCGATTTCATATGGCAGCAATAATAGTCCGATTCAAAATGGCTTGGTCATTAATCTTTTTGGGGTCCTCAAAACGGTGTTAGCGGATTGTTCCATGCAGCTGCCCCGTAGACTCTAACTTCCGAAAAGGTGCATGGAGTTCGATTGCGCGATTACACAGTCAAGTCCAGGGGGCGCGGAATCGCTCCGTTATTCGACTGGAATTCCTGCTTTGCCCTTGCCATACTGCGAAGAGCCTTATTATTCGAACAATTCAGAGCTGAAAAAGGAGATTCCAGCTAACATCTATCTTTGAAAGTCTGTCGAGGTGCGCCGATGCGGATTGCAATCTGGAGATTGTCGATTCTGATGGTGATGGGTTACGGCGTTGTTGCGGCCCAGTCTGTGGTGGTGGTGCCACAACCTTCAAAGGACACGTTGGCCGTTGCTGCCAACGCCACGACATCGGGTGACGACGGTCCTCAGTTCGAAGTTGCGACCATCAAGCCCAGTGATCCGGCCAATTGCTGCGGACGGACCTGGAGCCGACAGGGAAGGCGCTTGTCTACCAATAATACGTATTTGAAGTGGCTCATCCTGTGGGCATATGGCATCCAGGACAAACAGGTTGTCGGGGGGCCAGCGTGGATGGACGTGGATCGATTTGATGTCAACGGAGAGATTGAGGGAACGAAGGTCCCGACGGACCCTGAGTGGAGGGTCGTAATGCAAAAACTACTTGCTGACCGGTTCCAATTGCAGTTTCACCACGAGACGCGGGAGATGTCTGCCTATGCGCTGACGATTGCCAAAGGCGGACCGAAGCTGACCAAGAGCGATCCGGAAAAGGATCGTGAGACCTTTCTGAGTTTTAACGGAGGTGTCGGACAGACAATGGGAGGCTATGGCCAGGATGTAACGCTGCGTCAGTATTTCGGTGAGATGCAGCGCCTAGTGCTGGATCGACCGGTCGTTGACCGCACTGGCCTTACAGGTACATACAACATTCAGATCCGATTCACTCGGGAAGACGCGGGATCGCTGGGCATGATGCAACTGCCCGACAACGCCGAGCCGAATATCTTTACTGCTCTCGGTGAGCAGCTTGGATTGAAGCTGGAGGGAGTGAAGGCTCCGGTGGACGTGCTGGTAATCGACCACGTCGAGAAACCGTCGGCGAATTAGCGGCTGTCGAACCTCCTGCAATATGTGGTTCCCTGTAAAGTGACGGGCGCAGGCATCGTCCGGGTTACTTTACCCATAAGCTAACTTTCAAGGCAGCTCGAATAAACTGTCCTGAGCAGATGAAGCTTTCGCTAGCAAAAGCACTTGCTTGGCATGCTCTTGCAGCAATGAGCTCGAATTCTATTGACACGCTCAATCTTTAGTACTACGTTGTAGTTCATATGGACCCCGAACGTACTCTCGGCGAATTTGAACAGATTGTCCTGCTGGCGGTTCTGCGACTTGGGGACGAGGCATACGGCGTCACCATCCTGGACGAGATTGCCGCCAAGACGGGTCGCAACCCCGCTCCCGGCGCTCTCTACACCACGCTGCACCGCATGGAAGACAAGGGCCTGGTCACCTTCCGCGACGGCAGCCCCACTCCGGAACGCGGTGGCCGCGCCAAGCGCTTCGTCACCGTCACCCGCGAAGGCCGGACAGCCCTGGCCAGCGCGCAATCGGCGTATCGAAGCCTGCTGCAAGGCCTCGATCTGCTCGACGCAAAACTATTCGGAGGTGCGTATGCCTAACTCCATCTCGTCCGCAGATCGCTCACAGCCCATAACCCGCAAGACCCAGCCAGCAGAGTGGCTCCTCGCCCGCATCGCAGGCCCAGACCGCTCCGCCGCCATCATGGGCGACCTGGCTGAAATGGCGCAGACTCGCGGACGGCTATGGTTCTGGATGGCCTATGCGCGAACAATCGTGGAAACAGGTTGGAGGGTTTCTTTCTCGTTTGTACTTGGCTGCGCGATCTTCAGCCTCATCGACTGGCTTTGTGGTTCCCACCGTATTTGGCTCGTACAAGCCTTGCGGCTTGGGCGACCCCACATGATGCTCCATATCTCGCCGTACCTGTGGCTATTTCTTTACAGTGTCACGACCCCACTGTGGTTTACCGCACCTTTTGTGGTTGCCAGGTATGGAATTCGCGACCGCTTCGTCCGTCTGATTCTGCTGTTCACGTTTGTCATGACCTGCGCAATGGATTATCCCCATCGGTTCACCCTACTATTCGTATCAGTTACGCTATTTGCGGCTGCTGTCTCCCTGTTTTGGGAACGGTGGCGCAAGCCTGTCCTCGTATTTGCTGCAACGGTTGGCATGGGCACGGCAGCATACCTGGTCATTTCCCGGTCAGTATTTTGGGGCTTCTGGTATTTCGGACATCAATACCATCGCAACGGCTTCGACGGTTTTGCGGCTCCGCATCTCATCTTATGGATTGCAATGTGGGCGATCGCTCTCTCGTCCATGTTCATTATTACGTTCGTCTGCGCCCGCATGCATCGACGGCTGCTTGAGCGGCCTGCTGCAACTGACCGCACCATTGCATAGGAGAAGCACATGTCTAAGACACTACCCGCAGAATGTCTTCTCGCCCGGAAATCTCTGCTTCTCACAATTGCATGCATCGCTCTCGTCTCTCCGATGCTGCTCGCCCAGAGCAGCCCTGCGCCCGTCGCGGCGTCGTCTACAACTCAAACGGTGAGCGCAACCGTTGCACTTGCGTTCGATGTGGCGACGATCAAGCCCATTCCACCGGACGGGCGACCTACCCGTAGCTTCGTGGGCATGCAAACCAGTCCTGACGGCATGGAGTTTGACTGGCAGAAATTGACGGATTTGCTCTGCTACGCCTATGGCTATAACTCGGTCCGCTTCGACGGGCAGATCACCGGGCTTCCCGATTGGGCGCTTACCCAAAGGTACGACCTCGTGGCCAAGATGAGCGCCGCGGATATTACCTCTTTCCAGAAGCTGAGCAACGCCGAGCAGGAGCAGTGGCGCGAGGCGATGATGCGGTCGCTGCTGGCGGAGCGCTTTTCTCTGACGCTGCACCATGGAACCAAGCAGATCCCGGTCTACCATCTGGTCGTCGCCAAAGAGAGCTCCAATTTCGTCGACTCCACCAACAATCCGAATCCGCCGCTGGGGAAGGGAGACGATGGCAAACCGCATCAGGGCACCCAGTTCTTGAAAGACACATCCACCTGGCAGGCTTGGTCGATGGAGAATTTTTCCGGCTTCCTGTCGGCACCGGCGTACGGGGTTGGACGGCCTGTGCTGGACAAGACAGGCATGACGAGTACGTACGACTTCCACCTCAATTGGTCGGTCTATTCGGCCAGACCGGCGATGCCAAACGCGGCAACCGGCGATGCAACTGAACCTGACGATACAACTTCGATCTTCGCCGCGCTCAAGGCGGTAGGCCTGCGACTCCAACCGGCCACCGGCCCCATGGAAACCATCGTCGTGGATCACGTGGAGAAGCCGACGGAGAATTAGGTTATATGCAGTGAACGGATTATATTGTGCAGTGTCCAACAAGGAACCGAAAGCAGGGTATACCCGATGACTGAACGTGCAGCACACCTGGGCCGAAGGATGTTACTGCTGATAACAGTATGTGTAGCCCTCTCCATATCGCTCGCGTTGGCGCAGACTACAGCGCCGACAGTAGCTACGGCAATACCGGCGGCTGCTACACCGGCTGCCGATCCCACTCTGGGCATAACCTTCGATGTTGTCTCCATCAAACTGGTCAAGGAGAACCCTGGCGGCTACTACCCGCCTGAGCGCATCTCCAACCCACCCGACGGCGACGGTATCACCCTGGAAAACTACACGCTCTTCGACATTATTCGATGGAACCATAACAACAGCATGTTTTATGAAGATCAGATTGTGGATGCCCCAAAATGGTTTACGACCGACCGTTACACCATCCAAGCCAAGGTCGCCGACACTGACGTAGCCTCATGGCACAAGCTGAACGACGCGGCCCGCCGTCTGGTGTTCCGCAAGATGCTGATGGAGCGCTTCAAGTTCACCTACCACTTTGCGGATGCAGACCAGCCCGTCTACAACCTGGTCGTGGCCAAGGGAGGCTTAAAAATTCAGGAGGCCAAGCCTGGCGAGGCCAGCCCCTACAACTTCAAATCAGTTGACGGCAGCGTCAATCCCGACGGCACCAGGGCTGCGTATACGGGTGCCGGCGTCACTCAGCGCGACGCGCCAGACGGCTACCCAATGTGGGTCTTTCAGCAATCCCATTTTTCGTCCTTCGCCAAGGACTTCCTCAGCAATCGGGTCGGTCGCCATGTCCTCGACAAGACTGGCCTGACCGGACCCTACAACTTCGCCCTGGAATTCGCATTGGAGCAGGAGGTTAGCGTCTCCGCGGCCAACGACTCCGGACCCGTTCGCCCGTCCATATTCACCGCGCTGCAGGAACAACTCGGCCTGAAGCTTGAATCCGCCTCAGGACCCGTAAGCCACCTTTACATCGACCACATTGAACGCCCTTCGGAGAACTAGGGGTTATCGAACCTGACGAAATACCGGTGCTTTCAGCAAGTTCGATTTTCCCGCGCACGCCTCCGGCGTGGATGATACTTTTGACACCCTCGCTCTGCAATCAATTCAGTGGCGGCATAACCTTGTACCAGATGGCGACATAACTTTGCACTGGGTGGCGGCATATCAGTGTATTGGGTGGCGGAATTGACTGTATCCAGCACGAACCCTACCGAAGCCGAGAATGAACCCAGTCAGATCTTTATCGAAATGTAAAAGGGCCAAACAGTTCACACCCATACACCGTGGTACCTGATTGCTCGTGTGGTGCTGAGCAACACTGCCCGCCAATGATCGCTGGCGTTTCGATAGATTCGATAGAGAAGTCCATCCACCAAATTGTCTGAAATGGGGGAAGCCTATCGTTTTGTTTATCAAAAATCAGATTATCGAAATTATGATAATCTAATTCTTGATAAACAGATTTGGAGGAGCAAATGGATTCTAAGAGTAACCCGTTTCGATTTGGTGGTGACCTCGGTGCTGATGAACTCGTTGACCGCGTGGAGGAAACTGCGCTGGTCGAGTCGACCATTCGCAACGGTGAAAAGCTGTTCCTGATCGGTCCACGGCGGTTCGGGAAAACCTCTATTCTCCGTTCCGCTGATGAGAAACTCACTGCCGCTGGCGCTGTCGTACTTAGGCTTGACGCCGAGGCCTACCCTACTATCGACATGCTCGTGTCGAAGATCGTTACTGCTGCTGCCACGCGCCTGAAAGGCAAGCTGGACCTCGGAATCGAGCAGATCAGTCGTTTCTTTTCAAGACTCAAGCCAGAGATCAAGTACGGTGGTGTGGAACAGGAACTCTCTGTCAGCATCGGCGTTGATTCATCTGCGGAAGAAAACCGTCCCGTCAAATTGTTTGTGGACGCGCTCGACGGTCTGGAGGCGCTGGCTCTTTCTCAACCTGGCTCACGACCTGTTGGTCTGATTATTGACGAATTTCAGGCTGTGGTCGCCCGTGGCGGCATTGAAGCCGAGGCTCAGATTCGCTCCGCAATCCAGGAGCATCGGCGCGTTGGCTATGTCTTTGCTGGTTCACAGACCCGAATCATGACGGATATGACCATGCGACACGAGCGGCCACTTTATCGCTTGGGCACAAACAGATTCATTGGCCCGCTACCAGCCGATGAATTCTCTGCTCACCTGCTGAAACATTTTCGGCACGGCGGCTTCGTGGTACCCAATGCAGTGCCCGTCCAGAGCATTCTGGACCTCGCTGAAGAGGTTCCATTCAATGTGCAGATGCTGGCTCACAACTGTTGGGAAGAGCTGCGAAGCAAGGGCGGCTCCAAGCAGCCCAAACTCACCATGCAAATCGTTGAAGCAGCTCTGCGGCGAACGGTGAACGGGCTTGATCCCTGGTATACGGAGTCCTGGACTCGGTTGACGACCGTACAGCAGAAAACGTTGCTTGCAGTTATTCAGCGTGAAGGCACAAGAATGAGTTCGTCCGAAGCAGCACGCTCGCTCGGCCTTGCCGTTTCATCGCTCCAATCAGCGATCCGAGGCCTCCAGGATCAGAACATCCTGCGTGACGACCCTGCCGCCGGGCGCATTCGCTTGCGCTTCGTCGACCCATTCTTTCCGCACTGGATCAGAATGGTCGTCATCCGATAAACATTCTCGCGTTCTTGCGATCGAGGTCCAAACATGGCAACGACATCACCGCAATTCGACCTTAAGAGTCACCTCCTGAGCCTCCACGGTCTCACCCCCAAATCTACCAAAATGGCGCGGTTCTTCGACGCGAATCACATCCTCATCGCCGAGCGGCCAGTGACGGCAGCCGAGTGCTGGTACGCAGGAGGCCCCTACTGGAGTAATTTCATGCTTTCGGATGGGCCAACAGCCCGAAGTCTCGGAGCAGCATCAGTTTGCTTTGTCCCGGAAAGGTTGACGATATGAGTCTGCTCGAAGAAGTGAATGCCAGAGTCGCTGCAAAGAATGCTGAGATTCTGGCGGCGCGGATCGCGGTCTACGACAAAATTGACGGGCCGCGGGTCGGCGACTACATGGAATTCCCCGATGGCAAGACCTTCCGCATCGCCCACGATTGGAGCGACCGGGTCCAGCCTGTGACGTCGAGGGTGATATTCCCGTCCAGACCTCGACCAAACCGTTGATGTAAGTAGCAAACTCCGTCATTTCAGCCAAGACGGCCCAAATCGGGTCGCCTTTCATAGTTCATTCCCCAGAAAGATAAAGGACCCCACCATGTTCAAAGAACTCGCACCATTGCTGTCGAAGCGCAGTTTCATCCTCACCATCACATCGGTTGCCGACGTGCGCATCCGCGTCACCA
>Ga0302320_10019323_pt1 | contig 13682 bp, 9 predicted proteins | sample Bog_T0_3_FD_202130 | JGI IMG/M metagenome (GOLD analysis project Ga0302320, IMG submission 202130) | Peat permafrost microbial communities from Stordalen Mire near Abisko, Sweden - Bog_T0_3 | ecosystem: Environmental > Terrestrial > Soil > Wetlands > Peat | place: Sweden: Abisko, Stordalen Mire... | reverse complement strand
TGGCCCGGCATCGCCATCCTCATCCTGGTGCTCGGGCTCAACATGGTCGGTGACGGGCTGCGTGACGCCACCGACCCGAAATTGCGCGGGGAGACCTGAGCGTGCTGCGGGTCGAAGGCCTGGTGAAGCATTTCGTCAGCCGCAAGGGGTTTCCGCGTCCGGTCACGACCACCGTGCGCGCCGTCGATGGCGTCGATTTTCATGTCGGTCCCGGCGAGGCCTTCGGGCTGGTCGGCGAATCCGGCTGCGGCAAATCCACTGTCGCGCGCGCGGCCCTGCGCCTGACGGAACCCGATGCCGGCGCCATTCATTTCGGTGACATCGACGTGCGCGCCGCTCGCGGGGCCGCCCTGACCGCGCTCCGCCGGCGCTTGCAGATCGTGTTCCAGGATCCCTATTCCTCGCTGAACCCGCGCCGCTCCATCGGCCGTACCCTGGCCGAACCGTTACGGGTGCATGGAATCGCGCGCGGGCGCGAAGCGCGCGAACGGGCGGGCGCTTTGTTGGCGGAAGTCGGCCTGCCCGCGACCGCACTGGACCGCTACCCGCACGAGTTCTCCGGCGGCCAGCGCCAGCGCATCGGCATCGCCCGGGCCCTGTCGGTGCAACCCGAACTGATCGTCGCGGATGAACCGGTGTCCGCGTTGGACGTGTCGGTGCAGGCGCAGGTGCTGCTGCTGTTGAAAGACCTGCAGGCGCGCCGCGGGCTGGCTTTCGTATTCGTCAGTCACGACCTGGGTGTCATCCGCTGGTTCTGCACCCGCGTCGCGGTGATGTATCTTGGCCGTATCGTCGAGCAGGGGCCGGTCGCGCAGGTATTTGCACAACCGAAACACCCCTACACGCGGATGCTGCGCGACGCCTCACCCATACCGGACCCGGCCCAACGCGGCGTGCTGCCAAGGGTGATCGGCGAGATCCCCTCGGCCGCCGCGCCGCCACCCGGCTGTCACTTCCATCCGCGCTGCCCGCGCGCGTCGGACCTGTGCCGGACGACCTATCCCGGCTGGACCGGGGCGCCTGATGACGGTCTGGCCTGCCACCATCCGCTGACAGAAGGGTGAAGTCCGTTACGGCGACAGCGTCTTTCGCATGAAAATCCGAGCCACGTCCGGTGCGGTCTCGATGCGGCCAAATTCCTCCCACCCGTGGCGCGCATAGAAGTCCGGCGCCTGGAAGGTCACCGTCACCAAGGTGGCCGCGGTGCAGCCGCGACGAACAGCCTCCGCTTCCGCCGCCCGCAGCATCGCGCTGCCGGTGCCGGCGCCGCGCAGTTTCTCCGGCAGATAGAACAGGTCCAGAAAGAACAGCCCCAGCGACGTGCGGCCCAGCAGCCCGCCGGCCAGGGCCCCAGTGTCGGGATCGTGCACATGCACCGCCAGCGCGCGCCAGTCCCGCCGGTGCGTTCGGGACTGATTGTATGCGGCGAGGCCGGCTTCCAGGATGTCCTTGAAATCGGGATCGGGCGTGTCGGTCAGGGTGATCATGCTGGTGCTTTCGTGGTTGTTGATCCCGGCGTACCATACGCGACGCCCACTGACAGCGTTGTGTCAGAAGGAATCGCCATGACGCCCACCATCGATCCCGACCGCCTGTGGCAATCCATCATGGCGATCGCCGCCATCGGACCCACGCCGGACGGCGGCAGTTGCCGCCTCGCCCTGACACCGCAAGACGCTGCCGCCCGAACCTTGTTCCGCCAGTGGTGCGCGCCGCTGGACCTGCATTTCGAGCAGGACGCCATCGGCAACATGTTCCTGCGCCGGGAAGGCACCGACCCGGCGGCTGGTGCGGTCGCCTTCGGCAGCCATCTCGACACCGTCCCGACCGGCGGGCGCTTCGACGGCGTGTTCGGCGTCCTGGCGGGCCTGGAAGTGCTGCGCGCCCTGCACGACAAGGGCTGGCGCACCCGAACGCCGCTGGAACTGGTGAACTGGACCAACGAGGAAGGCAGCCGCTACCGCCCCGCGATGATGGGCAGCCGCGTCTTCGCCGGCGACATGGAGCTGGAAACGGCGCTGGCAATCACCGACGATGCCGGAGTAAGCGTGGCGCAGGCGCTGAAGGACAGCGGCCAGGCCGGCCCTCTGACGCCCTCGCAGCGTGGCTGGGCCTGCTGGCTGGAGGCGCATATCGAGCAGGGGCCGGTGCTGGAGGCGACCGCCACCGATATCGGCATCGTTACCGAAACAATGCACGCTCGGTATTTTCAACTAACGATTATCGGCGAGCCGAGCCATGTCGGTCCCACTGCCATGGACCGTCGCCGCGACAGCCTGGCGGCGGCCGCCGAGACCATCCTGGCGGTGGAACGCGTCGCGCTGGCGGCGGAGCCGAACGGGCGGGCCTCGGCGACGTGGATCGAGAACTATCCCAATGCCCGCGGCAATGTCTCCAACATCACGCGGCTGCATTGCGATGTCCGCCACAACCGCCCCGACCGGACCATCGCGATGGAGGCCGCCCTGCGCGAGGCGCTGGCGGGCATCGCGGCTCGCCGGCAGCTTCGGATCGACATCGACCCTTATGCCAGCTTCGGCCCGGTGGTGTTCGATACGGCGCTGGGCGCACTGCTGCGCCGCAAGGCCGAAGACCGGCAACTGTCCACCTGCGACATGATCGCCGCGGCCGGGCACGATTCGGTACTGATCGCGAAACTATGCCCCAGCGCCATGCTGTTCGTGCCCAGCGTGGACGGGATCACGCATAATCCGAAGGAATACTCGACGAAGGAACAGGTCGCGCGCGGCGCGCAGGTGCTGCTGGACGCGGTGATGGAACTGGCGGCGTAGCCCTGCTACCCCATCGCGGACGAAGCGATCGTCCGCCAGCGCGCGTCACCCGGTCGCATCGTTCAAGCCAGCCCGGTCACTTCCCGGCCCCCGGCAGTATCACAGAACCCGCCACCGAACGGTCCACGATCTCCAGCCGCACCGAGGCCGAACGGCCGGTCCGGCTGGTCGCCGCCAGCACGAGCTTGTGCCGTCCCGCCGCCCCCAACAGCGGTGACGGCAGGGCAAACAAACCATGATCGTCCACCGCGACAGGAACCGGCGGGCCGTCGTCCAGGCTCGCCATCACCGCCGCGACCGGCGACAGATTGTCCAGCGCGCAGCCGGTCACGCCAAGCCCCGGCTGATCCCCAAACGCCATCGGGCCATCCACCATGATGAAGGGCCCACGGTCTTCCCCATCCCGCTTGAACACCTCCAATGTCCAGGCCCCGACCGCTCGGCCTGTCGCAAGGCCGTCGGTGTTGTCGAAGGGAAAGTGGATGCCGCCATACAGACGGCTGTTGGCCGCTTCCTGCGCGGCCTGCTCGAAGCTGGCGAAACTGCGGACCGCGCCGGGAACACTGGCACTGGAAAAGGTGAAGGGCCGGGGCCCAAACCATTGGGTCAGCACGACCGAAGCCGCACCGCTGAAGCTGGAATGGCCAGAGATGTAGCTGGGATGGTTGGGCGTTTCCAGCAGCGGCGTCCAGCCGGGCACCGGCGCGGCCCCTTCGTCGCCAGCGCGGATCGCCGTCACCGGACGCCAGGACCAATAGGTGTATTTCGCATCGGCCGTTGCGACGGCAGCATCGGAAATGGCAACATTGAGTTCGGCGAACACCGTCGCCTCCACAGCCAGGCCGAGATGCATCGGCCCGACAATGCTGGCGGTGATCGCATTCCAGTGACCGGCCGGCGCATAGGTCCCGATCGCATCGCTCCAATAATGCGCGATCTCGGTCTGCTCCTGTGTCCGCAGGGTCGAATCCGCGGCCCCGAGGGCCGCCACAGCCGCTTTTGCGATCCGGAAGGCGTCCGACCCCGGGCCGGGCGGACCGGGGGGACGAAACTGGCCGGGGCTGGTCATCGCAAAAGGCACCAGATCGGCCCATTGCGGATCGAGCGCCGGCAGAAAAGCGGGCGGTGTCGGACGCCATTGGCCGGCCTCCGTTCCGACCCGGGTCGCGGCGGACGCATTCCATCCGTCCTCATCGCGCATCTCGATCACCCCCGCCGCCACCGCGCGTCCGAATTCGGTGGCGCGCCGGCGCGGCAAATCATCGGGATCGAGGGCGAATTCAGCGGCCAGCGCCGCGTCGAGGGCCACCTGCCGGACCGGGAACAGATGGCTCAGCATCGCATGCGCCGCCGCGGCGGCCGCGACATCCACCGGCAGATCCCCCGGATCGGCCAGGCGCACGAGAAAGGCCGGCTCGCCGCGGAGCGATTGGATCGTGTCCAGGACCGCGATGCTTTCCAGCGCCAGCGCCCGCGCGGCCATGAAGGGATCGGTTTTCGTGGCCTGAATGGCGCGATTGGTTTGGTCGTTCCAGAACAATATGGGGTCGTCGTCCGCCGGCTGCGGCTCGACCCCCAGCGCCGGGGCGACCGGAAGGCCGGCCAGCGGCGACAGGTCGCTGACCCGCGAACCACCCAGCGACAGGCGCCGCAAGCCGGTCAGCCCGGCCAGCGGCCGGACGTCGGCGACCAGCGTGCTTTCCAGGTCCAGGATGCGCAGCGCGCGCAGGCCCGCCAGCGGCGCGATATCGCTGACCAGCGTGCCGCCGAGGTCCAGGCGCTGCAGTGCAACCACGGTCCGCAGCGGCCGGACATCGGCCACCGCGGTGCCGTTGAGACTGAGGAAGCGCAGAGCCGTCATGCCGCTGAGCGCCCGCACATCGTCCACCCGGGTGCTGCCAAGGTCGAGCGAGGTGAGGTGGCGCAACGGGATCAGCGGTGTCAGGTCCTTCGCCTTGGTGACCGACAGCACCAGCTCCCGCAGATTGCTGAGATGCGCCAGCGGCGTCAGATCGCTGACCTCGGTGCCGCACAGGTTCAGCGACCGCAGCGCGGCCATGCCGGCCAAGGGCCGCAGGTCGCTGATCCGGAGGAATTGCAGGTCGAGCGATTGCAGCCCCGGCAAGCCGGCCAGCGCCGTCACGTCCCGCACCTGCGTGCCCCGCAGATCGAGCGACCGGAGGTCAACCAGGGCGGCGAGCGGCGCGATCGTCTGCACCGGTGCGCCACGCAGGCTGATCGCCTGCACGCCCTGAACGATCAGGGCCGGCACCGCGGCAGCCAGCGCTGCGTCATCGGTCCGGTCGGAGAATGTGGCTGTCAGCAGGCCGTCCTTCATCTCCACGGCGACTGGCTGGCTGACCGGCACCGTCACGGCATCACACAGCGGGATTCCCGAACCCGCCAGAAACCCGGCCACCGCGAGCCGGATCAGCCGTCGCCGCACGGCCGCTGCCAGTCCGATCATTCTGATCCACGCAACCGCCGGCAGCCCCCTCGCATCGCGTCACGGCGCCGGTATGCACGACAGCCCGTCACCCGGCCGCGCCACCCGGGGCCTCTGCCGCGACCCTTTGCGTCCCGATCGTCAGCCACGCCAGCAGCTTCGTGGTCAGCGCCGACATGGTCAGCGGCTTGGTGAGCTGGTCGTTCATCCCGGCCTCCAGGCTCGCGTCGCGGCTGCCTTCCATGGCGTGCGCCGTCAGCGCAATGATCGGCGTCGTGCGCCCCTGGAATGCCTCGATCTGGCGAATTGCCCTGGTTGCCTCGTAGCCGTCCATCTCCGGCATCTGGCAGTCCATCAGCACGAGGTCGAAAACACTCTCGCGATAGGCGGCAACCGCTTCCAGGCCATTGCGCGCGGCAACGACAGAGCAGCCCAGGGTCTCCAGCAGCGCCTGGGTGACGCGCATGTTCGCGGCATTGTCCTCGACCATCAGGATGCGGATCGAATGCCGGCCGGCCTGTTGCAGCGCCGCCTGGAAGTCGCGCCCGGCGACCGAAATGAACCCGCCGCCGCTGGCGGCCACCGGACCGGGTTGCGGCGGGGCGCTAGGGCGTTCCGGCTGCCGTGTGGTCAGTCCCGGTGGTGCCTTGTCCAGCACGACCATGAACCAGAATGTCGAACCCTTGCCGACGGTGCTGGCGACGCCGATGTCGCCGCGCATCATCGTGCAAAGCTGACGCGCGATCGACAGGCCGAGACCGGTGCCGCCATAGCGCCGGGTCATGGAGGTATCCGCCTGCGAAAACGCCTCGAAGATCGACTGCTGCTTGCTTTCGGGGACGCCAATGCCGGTATCGGTCACCTCGAACCGCAGGCGTAACGCAGAGCCGAGGTCCTCGACCAGCGACACGGCGATGCTCACACTGCCTTCGGAGGTGAATTTCAGCGCATTGCCCACCAGATTGGTCAGAATCTGCAACAGCCGGTGACCGTCGCCCACCACCGCCACGTTCAGCCGGTCGGGCAGGGACACCGTGAGGCTCAGCCCCTTGGCGCGCGCCTGGTCGGAGAACAGCATGCGCACATCGTGGATCATCGACGGTAAATGGAACGGCGTCCGTTCCAGCTCCAGCTTGCCGGCCTCGATCTTCGACAGGTCCAGGATGTCGTCGATCAGGCGCAGCAGCGCCTGGGTGGACTGCGTCGCCTGGTCCAGATAGCGGATCTGCGGGTCGGTGAGTTCGGTGAGCCGCAACAGCTCGATCATGCCGACCACACCGTTCAGCGGGGTGCGGATTTCGTGGCTCATGTTGGCCAGGAACTGCGTCTTGGCCTGGTTCGAGGTTTCCGCCTGGCGGAGCGCCACCGCGGTTTCCGCCGCGCGCCGGCGCAGATCGCCCAGCATGGTGTTGAAAGCCTGCCCCAGCCGCCGGATCTCCCGCGGGACCCAGCGCGGAAACGCCGGAACCGAGACCTCATCGTTGCCATCCAGCACCGCCTCGGCCGTGGAGGCGACCATGCGCACGGGGCGCGCCAGATATAAGGCAATCAGCCAGCTCATGAGTGCGGCGGCGAAGAACGAGGCGACCGCGATGATCGTCGCCATCTCGTTCACCTGATTGGCGCGGCGGCGCAATTCCTCGATCGGCTGCGGCACCATGACCCCCCAGCCGGTTTCCGGCACCACCGCATACCCGGCGATCATGTTGCCGTTGAAGGCCGGGGAATAGAACTGCCCGACCCCGGATTCGCCGCGCATCATCGCACCGACCGTGCTGACCCCGGAAATGTCGCGCGACGCCGCAACCCAGTCCTTGAAAGGATGGGCGATCACCTGCCCCTTGGCATCGACGATCACGGCGTGGCCATGGTCGCCGAAGGCGATGGATTGTTGCAACGACACCAGATAGGCGGTCGATAGCACGCCCAGTCCGATCCGCCCGTTCGGCAAGGGCTTGACCAGGTAGAACACCGGCCGGCCGGTGTCGTCATGGTAGAGGTTCGACAGCACCGGGTCCGTGGTGCCCGCCGGCGCCAAGGCCTTCAGCTCCGCCAGCAGTTTCGGCGACAGCGGCTGCGTGAGCGTGCCCGGCAGCCCCCGCATCCAGCTTTCGACCGAACCATCGGGGGCCAGCACGCAAACGTGGATCACCTCCAGCGAGATCAGCAGGTCGGCCAGCCCCGGCACCGGCGTCGTCAACGCGCCGCTTTCGAACGTGAGGGCAAACACCGCCTTCACGTCCTTCACGTAACGCGACATCGTGGAGGTCAGGTTGCGCGCGACCAGCAAGTGCCGCTCGCGCACCGAATCCAGTTCGTTCTGAAACGAGGTCCGGCCTTCCCACAACGCCAGCACAGCGATCGGCACGCCGGCCACCAGGATGAAGCCGATGAACAACAGATGATGGAGTCGGAGTCCGAAGCCCAAACGACGGCTCTCGCGACGGTGCGGCACTGCGTCAGTTGGTGGGACGGACGGCTCCATCCATTTAGCCTCTGGTCTACCGGCAGGGTTGCCAGTTCACCTTGCTTGCATAATAGCTTCGTCCGCGAAAGCTAGTCTCAATAAATAGATTGCACGCCGTCATGTTGCGTGAAATTTTTGTGACGTGCTCGGCGGATTGCGTTGACCCACAACACCGCCAAAGCGCCGTGCAGCCCTGGATTGCGCCGCTCCCCGGCGACAAATGGTTGGTCAGCGAAGCCGCGCCCGCTCCCATGGGGCCGCAACCGGTGGCTGCTGGCGGCAGGCCAGCGCAGACAGCCGGATCGTACCGGATTCAGCGCACGGCGAGCATGACGTTGCGTGCGGCCGTTCGGCGCCGGCGCAGGCAGCCCAACGCCGCGGCCGACAGTGCGACCAGGGACAATGACGCGGGTTCGGGAATGTTGTTGTCCGCGGCAACCTGCTGGCCAATGGCATTGCCCAGGGTGAGCGCGTCCTGCACCGAGAAGGGCGTGTGGATGCCCCCCGCGATCCGGCTGTATTCCGCCCCGTTGGGGCCGGACGAGGCGGACGAGAAGCTGGTGTATGTTTCGGTGATCGGGCAGATCAACGGGCTGTCGTTGCTGCCGCCATTGACGATGTCGTTGCAGCCGGTGACGGCGGGGTTGTAGTAATAGACGACGCTGTTCAGCGTGCAGGTGGTCACGGTCACGCTGCTGACCACGGCCGACCCCAGGGCGCCGCCCGCATCGGTGCAGCCAGCGGTATCCGACACGCCGCTGGTGTTCATGGAAAAGATCGTCGGCAGCCCGGCATAGGCGAAGGACGAAGAGGCCGCCACGGTGCAGGCGACGATATCGACCGAACTGACCGCGGTGCCGCGATAGGTCGATGAACCGCCGCCATTGCAATAGGAATTGGACGTCGAACTGAAGCCGACGTTGTCGGTGCCGAAGAAATTCTCCAGCAAGGTCGCGGCCGCCCCGCTGAAAGCCGGGTGGCCGGCCACGTAGTCCGGGTGCGGCGGGGTCGCGATCAGCGACGCCCAGGTCGGATCGCAGGACGTGAAGTTCGAATTCCAGGACGCCGTTCCCGACCCGCAGGTGCCGATCGCCGTCACCGGCCGCCACAGCGGGCCGATGCCGTTCCAGGTCAGATATTTCACGCCCCAGGCCCCGATGCCGGCGTCATTCTCGGCCGTACTCACCAGCGCCGACAGGCGGGCTTCCTGCACTTCGCTCAGGCCCTGGCTTTGCGCGACCGTATCGGCGATCTGCAGCCAGTGACCGGGCGGCTGGATCGTCGTGCCCGGGTCGTTCCAGAACAGCGCCGAGGTCGCCTGGGCGGCGGACTCCTGCGTGTAGCCGGCGGCCGCGCAGGCGCTTTGCACATTGGCGGGCAGGCTGGACAGCGGCGCGCTGGAGCCCGAGCACTCGGTTTCCAGCAACGCGCTGGCATAGGCCGCGGAGGTGACGGCGGGCGGGCCCGGCACCGTCTGGCTGACGATGGTGGCGATCTGGCCGGTGGTCACCCCACCGGTCGGATTGACCGACCCCCATAGGGGAAACATTTCCGGCCGCGTGGCGGGTGGCACATAGACGCCCGGCACCGTCCCTGACCCGGCGGGCGTGTTGGGCTGCAGGCCTTGCAGGATCGCCACCGCCGAACCGTCCGTCGCATAAGCGCTGTTGACCACGCTGCCGCCGCTGACCGTGTAGCCGTTCGCCGCCAGGTTGTCGTTGCCCGCAACCACCCCGAGGTTGACCCCGTTGGTCACCGCGCTGCCGCCCCCGAGGGCCCCAAGGTCGGTTGTATAAAGCGATTGAATCTCGCCCAGGACCTGGGATTGGACGGCGGTGCTGCCGCCAAAGCCGATCGCCAGGCTATTGGCCGGAACGGTCCCCGACCCGATCGTCAGGGCGCTGTTGGTCGGATTGCCCGCCCAGATGATGTTGCCGAAGATGCCCTCCAGCGCGGTATAGCCGGCCGACAGCGCCGCGGCATCGACGGACGCGCCGGATACCGGCCCGCCACCATAGGCGAGCGCGGCATATTGCCCGCCCGAGGCGGCATTGGCGGCATCGAACATCGCGGCATCGACGATCGCCATTTCACGCGCGACCTCGGGCGGGCCGTCGACCAAAAGGCTCGACGTCTGCTGAATGATCGTCAGCAATTCATCGTTCCACGCCAGCACCGCATCGGCTCGGCCGGGGGTTGACAAGACCAGCAGCCCCATCGCCAGGATCGCCCCGGCCAGGCTTGCACGCCTACCACCACGCACGATGGCGCGCAGAACGTCTGTTCCCCGGTGCGACATCCCTGTTCCCCTGCAACCGATTAAAGCCCAACACCCGGATCAAAACATATCCGATTACCGATTGTTTAGCAAACCTCGCCGCAACTGAACCGGTGCTTTTCCCGGTCCAGAGCGGATGACCCGGCAACGCCGACACCGTACAGGTTCGTGGTAACAAGTTCACGACAGATGCCGTGGCCGTTATGCTGAACCAGACGCGCCACCATGGAGTGACCGGATTGTTGCTGAACTTGACGAAAGGCATCTTTTGATGCCGCAACATCGCCGGTACCCGCTTCTCGTCCTTGGCATGCACCGCAGTGGAACCTCAGCCGTCGCCGGCATCGCAACCCTGCTGGGCGCGGAGCCGCCAGGCGGCATGGTCCCGGCTGCCAGCGACAACCCCAACGGCTTTTGGGAATCCGCGGCCATCGTCATCACCAATCAGGGGCTGCTGACCGGTCTCGGGTACAATTGGTACGATTGCCTGCCATTCGACTCCGACCTCCTCGATCCGGACCTGCGCCTTGCCATGCTGCCACAGATGGAAACCACGTTGCGGGATGACTTCGGGTCGGCACCCATGTTCGTCATCAAGGATCCGCGGATGTGCCTGGTGCTGGACGTCTGGAAGCCGGTGCTGCCCGGTGCCGCCGCGCTGCTGTGTCTGCGCCATCCCGCCGAGGTCGCGGGATCGCTGTTCCGCCGCGATCGCTGCAACACCGAGATCGGCCTGGCCTTGTGGCTGCATCATACCCTGGAGGCCGAACGCAGCACCCGGAACCTGCCGCGGGCGATCGTCTCCTATGACCGGTTCCTGCAGGACTGGCGCGGCACCATGATCCGGGTCGGGCGGCAGGCGGGCATTTCCTGGCTGCGGGACCCGGCGTCGGCGGTCGAGGACGACAGCCGCCGGATCGCGGTCAGATACCGCCACCACTTCGCCGCGCCGGACCGGGTCGCGGTCAGCAAGCCGCCGGTCCGCGGCTGGATCGCGGAGACCTGGCGGGTGATGCGCGCCAGCGAGGAGTCCGGATTGGATGCCGCCGCCATGCGGACCCTGGACCAGATCCGATCGGACTTCGCGCCCTGGCGGCGTTCGGCACCGCGCGTTTTCGCGGTCCCCAGAAGCGACTGACCGGCGGCCGGTCAACGCCCGCTGTTTGCCAGCACGATCAGCAGCACCCCGGCGACCACCAGGACCAGCCCGGCGAGATCGCCGCGCTTCAGCGTCTCCTTGAGGTAGAAGCGGGAGAACAGCAGGGTGAAGACGATCTCGATCTGGCCGACCGAGCGGACCAGCGCCACATCGGCGATGGCGAAGCCGGTGAACCAGCAGGCGGAGCCGCAGGCGGACAGGGTGCCGGCCCCCATCGAGCTGCGCCACGTGGTGAACGCCTTGCGCAGCTCCCGCGGCTCCCGCCACAGCAGCCAGGCGCCTTGCATCAGGATTTGCAAGCTGTTGGTCACCACCAGCGCGAACAGCGCGCGCACCATCAGGCTGGGACCGTCGAGCGCCTGGTTCGCGAGTTTGATGAACACGGTGGTCCAGGCGAACAGGAACCCCGCGCCCAGGCCGCACAACGCCGCCGGCTGCACCGTCGCCGCCAGCAAATCGCGCGGTTTGAAGCCGCGCCCGGCCAGCGACAGGGTCATCACCCCGGTCAGGCCGATGCCGATGCCGATCCAGGCGGAAGGACGCAGGACCTCATGCAGGACGATCAACGCGACGAAGGCGCTCTGCACCGTTTCCGTCTTCGCGTAGGCGGTGCCGACGGCGAAGTTGCGGTAGCCGAAGGACATGATCAGCAGGTTGGTGGCCACGATCTGGCACAGGCCGCCGGCGATGCAGTTGAGCAGGAACCACAAGGTCGGCGCGGGCAACGGCGCGCCGGTGACGGCAAGTCCGGCCAGCAGCAGCACCAGCGCGGTGGGTGCGCCGTACAGAAAACGGACGAACCCCGAACCGTTGACCGACAGCAGATGCCGCAGTTTCTGCTGCAAGGCCGTGCGCCAGCACTGGAACAGGGCCGCGGCCACGGCGATCGGGATCCAGACGGGCATGATCGGCTCCGGTGACGGCCGAAGCGGTTCGGCAAGCCGCGGCAGCGTAGAGCGGGCAAAATCCGGGTCAAGGCCACCGCTTGCATCCTGGTGCAAGCCGACATTGAATAGACGCCACGGCAACAATGAGGAGCGACCATGTCAACCATCCACGCGCGTCTCGGCCATGTCGGGATCTATGCGCACGACAAGCAGCGGCTGGAGCAGTTCTACACCGCGGTGCTGGGCCTGATCGTCACCGACAGCGGCACCGGCCGCGGCGGCACCGAACTGACCTTCATGAGCGCCAATCCCGGCAATCACCACCAGGTGGTCCTGGTCAGCGGCCGGCCGGATACCAACGGGTTCAACCCGATCAACCAGATCTCCTTCATGGTCGATTCGCTTTCCGACCTACGGGAGGTGCATGAGCGCGCCATCGCCCATGGCGCCACCGACATGCGCGTGGTGAGTCACGGCAACGCCTGGTCCTGCTACTTCAAGGACCCCGAGGGCAACACCTTGGAAGCCTATCTCGACACGCCGTTCCACGTGCCGCAGCCGCATGGGGTTGCGCTGGATCTGTCCAAGTCGGACGCGGAAATCCTGGCCGAGACCGAAGCCCTTTGCCGCCAGGACCCCGGCTTCATGATGTTCAACGACTTCACGGCACGCCTGGCCGACCGGCTGGCGCACTGATCCGTCGCCGCCCCGGCGGCGGGGCGGCGAGCTTCCACCATGGTGTCCCGGCCGGCCGGGCATTCGTAACCAGGACGGACCGAGACACCTGATGATCCTGGGCATCACCCCGGCCGCCCTGCTGCGCCATCTGGCATTCGGCCTTGGGGTGGCGTTGCTCGCCGCATTGATCGTGCGGCTGATGATCTCGGTTCGGGTGATGGACCGGCCGGAGGCGCGCAAGGCGCATGTGCGCCCGACCCCCAAGGGCGGTGGCGTGGGCATCGTCGTCTCGTTCCTGTTGGGCATCGCGGTGCTGTATCGCTTTGCCGCCTTTGCGCGCCTGGCGGACCCCTATTTTCTGGGGGTGATCGAGGCCTCGGTCGCGATCGCGGTTGTGGCCTTCCTGGACGATCTGTTCGATTGGCCGTTCTTCATCAAGCTGGCGATCCAGGTGCTGGCGGCGCTGGTCGCGGTCAGCAGCGGGCTGTACGTGCACGACTTCCGGGTGCCCTATATCGACCCGGCGGTGCTGGCTTGGATCGGGCTGCCTGTCACCCTGCTGTGGCTGCTGTTCGTCACCAATGCGATGAATTTCATCGATGGGCTGAACGGCCTGGCGAGCGGGGTGGCGTTGATCGCCGCCTTGTTCCTGGCCGGCATCGCCGCGGCGTTCGGCGGCTGGTTCGCCTATGCCGCGAGCGGACTGCTGGCGGCGGGGCTGGCCGGCTTCCTGCCGTTCAATTTCCCTCGCGCGCGCATCTTCATGGGCGATGTCGGCAGCCAGTTCTGCGGCTTCATGCTGGCGGTGCTGGCCGTGGTCGCGAGCCGCTTCGACGAGGTGGCACTGTCGTTCCTGCTGATGCCGATGCTGCTGTCGGGTGTGCTGTTCGACGTCGCCTTCACCCTGGCCCGGCGCACCCGGGACGGCGAGGCGCTGGCGCAGCCGCATCGCGGGCATCTGTACCAGGTGGCGCA
>Ga0302320_10019322_pt1 | contig 13683 bp, 10 predicted proteins | sample Bog_T0_3_FD_202130 | JGI IMG/M metagenome (GOLD analysis project Ga0302320, IMG submission 202130) | Peat permafrost microbial communities from Stordalen Mire near Abisko, Sweden - Bog_T0_3 | ecosystem: Environmental > Terrestrial > Soil > Wetlands > Peat | place: Sweden: Abisko, Stordalen Mire... | reverse complement strand
CGTCGCGCTCAAGTAAAGATCGTTGGCAATGAACCGCCCCTCGCGCGTCTCTTCCATCCACTGCTCAATCACTGGATGTCGCGCACCAATTGCCTCCAGCACCGGCTCTTCGGCGATCTTCGGCCGCGTGTATCTCCGTCCCGCTGCCAGATGCGCAAAGTTCGCCAGCAAGTCAGCCTCAGCCGCCAGTGCCGACGAGCGCTTGATCCGCCCCGCCGTTTCCAGCACCGCTGCGCGCAGCTCCACAAACGCGCGCTTCTCAATTTCAATTGACCGGTCATGCGCGGTAAGAATCTTCCGCTCAAGTTCTTTCAGGTCCGGCGTCGTAAACCGCTCCGCGTTCACCAGCGTCTGCTTGCGCTCATAGTCCGCGGGAGCCAGGGCCTGGTTGGCCTTCGTAATCTCGATGTAGTAGCCAAACACCGAGTTGTAGCGCACCTTCAGCGAACCAATTCCGGTCCGCTGCCGCTCGCGCTCCTCGATAGCCGCCACCGCCTGCCGTCCAGTCCTCGCAATCGTACGCAACTCGTCCAGTTCCGCATCCACGCCCTCGGCAATCGCTCCGCCGTCCACTAACGTGAGTGGTGGCTCTTCCACCAGCGTCGTTTCAATCCGCGCTGTTACGTCTTCCAGCGTGTCCAGCCGCGCCGCAATCTCCATCCAGCGCGGCGCAGTCATCGCGGCCATTGCTGTCTTCAATCCAGGCAGCCTGCGCAGGCTAGCCGCCAGCGCCCGCACATCGCGCGGCCCAGCGGAGTCCAGACTCAATCGCGCCAGCAATCGCTCCAGGTCCTGCATCCCCGCAAACGACCGCCGAATCTCCTCACGCTTCAGCAGATCCCCCTGCGCCTCGGCCACCGCCTCGTAGCGCGCCTCCAACCCCAGCGCATCCATCAGCGGCCGCAGAATCGTCGTTCGCAAGAGCCGCTTTCCCATCGGCGTCTGGCACTCGTTCAGCGTGTGGAACAGCGTGGCCCGCGCATCCTGCCCAGCAAACAGCGGTTCCACAAGCTCAAGATTCCGCACCGTCACCGGGTCCAGTTCGAGCGCGGACGAGTGCTCCTCGAACCGCAACGAATCGATGTGCAGCGCCTCGTTCTTCTGCGTCGTCTTTACATAGTGCAGCACCACGCCGGCCGCAATCGCCGCCGCTTCATGGCCCACCAGCCCGTACCCCTCCAGCGAGCGCACGCCCAACTGCCGCTCCACCAGCGGAACTGCAAACTCGCGCGTCCATACCCAATCCTCCACGCGTGTCCGCGCCGGAATCCGATCGAGCGTCTGCGGAATCTCACCGCTTGCCGCCGCCAGCACCTCGCTCGCGCCCGCCATCAGAATCGCCTCGGCCGCAAGCTCGCGCGCGTGCGCTCCATTGAACTCCGCGGTCCTGAACTCGCCCGTAGAAACATCCAAGAGCGCCACGCCGCACGCCTGCCCCGCGCCCGGCTCATACAGCGCCGCAAGATAGTTGTTCTGCTCTTGCCCCAGCCCGTTGTCCAGCGCCGTCCCCGGCGACAGAACCCGCGTCACCTCGCGCCGCACAATCTTCTTGGTAAGTTTCGGGTCTTCCATCTGGTCGCAGATGGCAATACGGTAGCCCTTGCGCAAGAGCCGCGTCAGGTACTGCTCCACCGCGTGGTAGGGAACTCCGCACATCGGCTGCGAACGCTCCCTGTCGCGCGCCGTCAGCGTCAGTTGCAGCTCCCGGCTCACCACCACCGCGTCGTCGTAAAACAGTTCGTAAAAATCGCCCATCCTGAAAAACAGCAGGGCATCGGGATTCTCACGCTTGGCCGCCGTCCACTGGCGCATAAACGGCGTCAGCTCTGCATCGGCTTTGCCGGCGGCCTTGCCCCCGGCCTTGCTCTGCGGCGTCTGCGCTGCGGGCGTCGCATCCAAAGCGGGTGGTTCGGTGGCATCCAAAGCAGTCTGTTCTATAGCGATCTGTTCAGGTTCCTTGCGGATCATGCTGCATTCCAGATTAAACCGGCCATGCGCCTCAGCAATCTCCCCTTGCCAACCACCCGCAGGCAACTGATTACCCCCGCCCGCTTAACACCGCCACCAGGCCCAAAGCATTACCATTAGGTGAGCAAACGCCGCACGCCGCGGTCGGCGGCAGCCAACCCGGATTTCGTACTGTTACGTGATCTAAATCACAGTAGCCCGCCCGTAAACCCTTTAAGGTGAAGATCGAGATGTACCTCCTCTGGCTTCGAGTAGCGACCATTCTTTACGCGGCTGCCGGCATTACCATCTTTCCGGCCGTGCTCTACGGCATAATCCGCTGGAGAAAGACCTGCGTCCATCTCGGAGGCCTGGCCTTCTTTTTCCACTTCGTCTCGGTCGTTGAGATGATGGTGCAGGCCCATCGCTGGATGCCCGTCAGCGTTCGCGAAATCGAGTCGCTCCTGGGTTTAGCCGTCGCCGCACTGTTCTTCCTCGTCTGGTGGCTTTACGACGCCATCTCGCTCGGCATCTTCGCTTTGCCCGCCACCTTTTTCCTGGTCTTCATTCCCGCTCTCGGGCCAGACCGATACACATTCCCGTCAGAAGGCGTGCGCGTCAGTTGGCTGGTTGCTCACATCGTCGCATTGCTGGTGGCCTACGCCGCGCTCTGCTTCAGCCTGCTCGCCTCCATCATGTATCTGGTCCAGGAAAAGCGCATCAAGAGCAAGCGCCATCTCGGCATGAAGCAGGGCCAGGACTCCTGGTGGGCGCCGCTCGACTGGCTGCCGCCGCTCGACACGCTCGAACGCATCGCCATGGCCACTCTTGAGTTCGGTTTCCCCTGCATGACCGTCGGGCTGGTCATCGGCTCGGTCCTTGCGCAGGAGTCGCCGCTCGGCGCTGCCTATTTCCTCGATCCCAAAGTGATTGCCTCATTCATTAGTTGGGCAGTCTATGTGCTGTTGCTCCTCATCCGCCGCGGCGCAGGCCTGCGTGGCCGCAAAGCCGCCTATGTCTCCGGTGGAGTGCTTGTCGTCATGATGTTGGTGTGGGCAGCGAATCTCTACAGCCACGTGCACAGGTTCGGTCCGCAATGACACTCGCTCTCATCGGCGTCAATCACAAGACCGCGCCCATTGAGCTGCGCGAGCGCATCGCTATCTCGCGCGATGAGCTGCCCGACACCACACGCGCCCTGGCCGAGACGCCCGGCGTCGAAGAGTGCATGATCGTCTCTACCTGCAACCGCGTCGAACTACTGGCCGCGGTCGACTCGCCAGAGACCGATCTCGCCGCATTTCTCCATCGCCGTTTCGGCATCGATCCCGCTCTGCTCGCTCCACATATTTATGAATATCGCGATCAGGAAGCGGTGGGGCATCTGTTCCGCATGGCCGCCAGCCTTGACTCCATGGTTGTCGGCGAGCCGCAGATTCTCGGCCAGGTAAAGGAAGCCTTTGCCGTGGCCAAAGCCGCAGGCACCGTCTCCGGGCAGCTCGATCATCTACTGCAAAGTGCCTTTGCCGCCGCCAAAAAAGCGCGCACCGAAACCGGCATCGGTTCCAACTCCGTCTCCATCGCCTCGGTCGCCGTCGATATGGCGCGCAAAATCTTCGGCTCATTGCAGGGCCGCACGGTCTTCCTTGTCGGCGCAGGCAAAATGAGCGAACTGGCCGCGCGCCATCTCATGCAGCAGGGAGCAGGCGCAATCCTCGTCACCAATCGCACCTACGAGCGCGCACGCCGCATGGCAGAGGAGATTCGAGGCTCCGTCATTCCCCAGGTCGTGCCCTTCGAGCAGGTCTATGAGGCCGCCGGCAACGCCGACATCGTCATCAGCTCCACCGGAGCGCCGCACCACATCTTCCGTCCCGAGCACGGCGAGGCCTTCCTGCGCCGCCGACGCAATCGGCCCATGTTCTTTATCGATATCGCCGTGCCTCGCGATGTAGATCCGGCGATGAACAACCTCGACGGCATCTTCGTCTACGACATTGACGATTTGCAGCAGGTGACCGCGGCTCACATGGAGGAGCGCAATCGCGAAGCCACTGACGCCGAGTCGCTCATTGCCGCCGAGGTCGAGCGCTTTCATATCCGCCAGCGTACCGTAAACGTTGCGCCGGCCATTGTTGCGCTGCAGCGCAAGGCAGAGGAGATCCGCCAGACCGAGTTGCAGCGCATCCACTCGCGCCTGGCCACGCTCACGCCCGAGCAGATCGCGGCCGTCGAGGCACTCACGCGCGGCCTGGTCAACAAGTTCCTCCATCCGCCCATGCAGGCGCTCAAGCAGGCAGCGCGCGAAAACGACTCCGCGCGGCTCGATACACTGTGCGAGGAGTGGTCGGTTTCTTCCGTTGCGCCCCCGCAGCAAGAAACTGAACGCACGGAGCGCGCCCAGCCTGACGCCGAGCCAGCAGAATCTCGCACTCAGGAGCCGCGTCCCCTGGAATCGAAGATCGAGGTCCGGAGATGAACTTGCGCATTGGCAGCCGTGGCTCGCAACTGGCGCTCTGGCAGGCCAACCATATTGCTGCGTTGCTGCGCGGTGAGGGCCACACCGTCGAGATCGAGATCATCAAGACCACCGGCGACAAGCTGCAGGAAGTCACCTTTGCTCAGGTCGGTTCAAAGGGGATGTTCACCAAAGAGATTGAGGAAGCGCTCGCTGCGGGCCGCATCGATCTTGCTGTGCACTCGCTTAAAGACCTGCCCACTGAGCTGCTTCATCCATTCACGCTGGCAGCAACGCCCGTGCGTGTCGATCCTCGCGACGCCTTTGTCTCCATCAAGTATTCCTCTCTGGCCGAGCTTCCCCACGGCGCAAAGGTGGGCACCAGCAGCCAGCGCCGCCGCGCCCTCTTGAAAGCGCAACGGCCCGATATAATCGCCATCGAGTTTCGCGGCAATGTCGATACCCGCCTCCGCAAGCTCGCCGAGGGCCAAGTGGACGCAATTCTGCTGGCCTCCGCCGGACTTGAGCGCCTGGGCAAAACAGATTGGCTCCGCCAGCGCCTCGACCCCAAGGAGTTTTGTCCCGCGGCTGGCCAGGGCTCGCTCGGCATCGAAACAAGAATCGACGACAAAGCTACCATCGACGCCGTGTCCTTTCTCGATCATGAGCCAACCCGCTTCGCCGTCACTGCCGAGCGGGCCGCGCTGGCCGCCCTTGGTGGCGGATGCCAGGTGCCCATCGGCATTCACTGCCGCGCCGGCGTCGAGATCGCAGGATCTGGCGCGAGCGCCACAGACGAGATCTTTGCCGTCGTCGCATCGCCGCAGTCAGGGCAGGCCGTGCGCGTTCACCACGTAGCGCAGCGCACAGGCGATGCGGCCACACTCGGCCGCTTGGCTGCCCGCATGCTCATCGAATCCGGCGCAGCGCCTCTGCTTCAGCAGGCCGAGGCAGGCGAGTGAAGGCACAACCGCTTGCCGGACGACGCGTTCTGGTTACGCGGGCTGCCCACCAGGCAAGCAGGCTGAGCGATGGCCTTCGCGCCCTCGGTGCGGAACCGATCGAGGTTCCCGTCCTCGAAATCCGCCCACCCGCCAGCTTCAAACCTCTCGACCAAGCGCTGCGGCAGTTTCCGAGTTACAACTGGCTCATTCTCACCAGCGCCAACGCAGTGCGCGCGCTTGAGCAGCGGGCCGGGTCTTTGGGAATCGTACTCACTGGACAGTCCACGCTCAAGGTTGCCGCCATTGGCGAAGCGACGGCCGTCGCCGCGCACAAGGCTGGTTTTCAGATCGCGCTCATTCCAGAGTCCTACATTGCCGAATCTCTTGTAAGTGAGCTTGCCGCGCACGCAGCAGGGCAGCGCATTCTACTTGCCCGTGCAGCCATCGCCCGCGATGTAATCCCCGATGCTCTTCGCGCTGCAGGAGCTGTCGTCGACGTAGTCGATGCGTATTCAAACGCCATGCCGGCCAATGCTCCCGAGCGTCTCCGCGCCGCTCTGCTTGCGGGGATCGATGCGGCCACCTTCACCAGTTCATCGAGCGTAAAGCATCTTGCCGACGCAGCCTACGCCGCCGGACTCAACTTTCCCTTCGCGGCAGTAGCCGCCGTCTCCATTGGCCCCATCACTACCGAAACCCTGCGTGAGTTAGGCTGGCCGCCCGCCGCTGAAGCATCCGTCTCCGACATCCCCGGCCTGATCCAAGCAGTGATTCAGGCCCTCGCGTAGCGGTCTCAGTCAAATTGCGATTGCACAAATCGGAATGATAAAACTCTGACCTCGCAATCAGGAGTGGGTGCCCCATCCTTTCGCGTTTTTTTGCGAAAGGGTGGGTTAGCACAACAGCTTGCCCGCATCTCAACCAACCACAGAAACCGGGTGCCGGGTGCCCCCGGTCTCGATTTTGAGACCGGGGATAGCACGAACCCGATGCGAGACTCGATATTCCGCCTTTACGAACTCCAGGTCTTATCTTCCGCCCTGCACACCGTCTCCAGATTGCACCGGTCGCACTTCGGTTTGCGCGCATCGCACACCTGCCGTCCATGCGCGATCAGTTGATGTGAAAACCCGATCCAGCGCTCCTCTGGCAGAATCCGCATCAAATCCTGTTCAACCTTCTGCGGCGTGTCGACTTTGCTCAGCCCGAGCCGCCGCGCAATGCGGAAAACGTGCGTGTCCACCACCACGCCCTCCGCTTTGCCAAAGCACACGCCCAGCACCACGTTCGCGGTCTTGCGCGCCGCGCCTGGAACGGTGATCAGCTCGGCTAGTGTTTGCGGAACCTCGCCACCAAAGCCGGAGAGAATCTTCTGCGCCGCGCCTTTGATCGACTTCGCTTTATTGCGAAAGAACCCCGTCGTGCGGATCAGCTCTTCGAGTTCGGGCAATGTCGCCTTGGCCATCGCCGCCGGGGTAGGGAAGCGGCGGAACAACTCCGGCGTGACCATGTTCACGCGCACATCCGTGCATTGTGCTGAGAGGATCGTTGCCACCAGCAGCTCCCACGGCGAACGGTGATTGAGCGCGCAAACCGCCGTCGGGTACGCTTCATCAAACCCCGCAAGAATCGCGGCAACGCGCTCCGGCGCAAGCAGTCCGCTGCTCTTTGTCGAACGTTGTTTCTGCGCGTCCTTCTTCGTTGCCGGCATGACCGAATACTCCCTTTGCGCTACGTCTCTCACAGGATAACGCTGCACTGAATCGGGCCCTATTGAGCCGCAGGCAGCGATTGGGTGCTCATCCTGTCCCAGGACACGTCGTTCCAATTATCCGACGGGTCCCAGTAGGTAGCCAGGTGGCTATTGCTCTGGTGATTGCAGAGCGTCTCCGTTACACCGCTCTTGCACGAAGTCCACGTCTCGCAAAGAGCGTTGTCAGGATCGGGAGTCGGCGTACCAGTGCAGCTGCTGAAGTACCCAAAGGTCTCGATGTTTGCCACCGCGCCCACCAGCCCCAATCCAGTGGAGGCAACGCCGCCTTGGTAGAGGACGAACGAGGTATCCTGCTGCTCCTCCCACTCAACGATGGTAATCGGCCGTTTAAGGTTGGGACAGGTGCATGCCGTGTTGTTCGAGGGCGACATTGTGGCCCCTGCCGCTCCTGGGTCAGTCCCAGTAACGCAGCGGAAGTCGACCAGCGCCGCGGCAGCAATTACATCGGAAGCTTGGCAGGCCAGCGCATAGCCCAGGGCAGCGCCATTGGAGCCGCCGCTGGCGTAGACGCGCGTCGTATCCAGGTTGGTATTGGCCTTGAGCCAGGTGATGATGTCCCGCGCGAACTGCACATCGTTGAAGCCGTCGCAGCAGTAGCCCCCGTTCCAGAGCAGGTTCGAGTCTCCTGACTCGGGATAGACCACGATGCAGCCAACGGTGTCGCACTTCGACTTCCAGCCCGACATGCCCTCCATGTAGCTGGCGTTCACGCCCGCCGGATGAAAGTCGAGAATGGCCGGCACTGCCGTGTTTCCCGTGTAGCCTGTGGGAATATGAAGGATGAATGTGCGGGCCAACCCACTCGATGTGATGCTCTCGTTGTAGTCGCCCGGTGCTAGAACGGCAGGGGCAGACACCGTAATGATGAAGGATAGAGTGGTGCTGGCGCCGCAGGGATTCGTGTAAGTCACCGTATAGATATTCGTTCCAGAGTTCAGCTTGATGTTGTCGATCTCCCGCGCCGTGGAAGTGAAGTTGTTCGGTCCGCTCCACGACCACGATCCGCCGCTCTCAGCCTGCGGCCCAAGGTTGACCGTCGCCGAAGTGGAGTTGACCGTGACGCTCGTCTCTTGGACCCAGGCACCGTTCGTGAAAATACCAGGTGTGATTGTGGTGGCCACGCAGGTGCTTCCGCTACAGGCCGTGATCGCCGTGGCGAACACGGCTGCCAGAACTATCCCCAATGTACTTAAGATGCGGCGCTTCATGCTGCGCTCCTTGATGAAGATGAAGATAACGAAGTTGGTGGGGCTGATGGCCGAAGAAGAGGTTGCCTGATGGCTTCTGATCGCTTGCATATCTTGCGCAGAAGTAACGGGAAATCCGTGCGTTTTCGTAAACGTTTTCCGCCCGATAGATACACTTCTGCTTTGATTGTCTAAAAATGAATGCATTGAGGGCCGCAATAGGTATATGCCGAGCGCAAAAGTGTTGTCAAGAAGGGCAGTTGCCCCTCATTCGTCTCAGACTAAGCGGCCAAAGCGCTAACGCAGCCTTCCGTCCAGCCAGTCCATCAGGTTATCCATCGGCAGGCGCACCCCGATAAAGAACTGCCCGAACAGCGCATACACCGCGCTCACTTCGTCGAAGCGCATCTCGTAGATCAGCTTCTTAAAGATCACCGGGTCTTCCGCGAAAAGGTCCACGCCCCACTCCCAGTCGTCCATGCCGATTGAGCCGGAGATGATCTGCTTCACCTGGAATCCGTACCGCCGGCCGATCAGTCCGTGCTCGTGCATCATGCGCTGCCGCTCGGCAAAGGGAACCATATACCAGTTCGCGTGCTCGCCGCGTTTGCGGTCCATGGGATAAAAGCACAGATACTTCGTCTCCGGCACGGCTGGGTAGAGCCGCGGGGCCATCGCCGTTCTGCCGCGTTCAAGTGACTCGGCTATCTCCGCGCTCCACTGCGGGCTGTGCTGCTCGTGCGTGCCAGCGGCCTCGTAGGTCTTGCGTGTTGACTCGTAAAGCCCAAGCTCCACCACCGACACATACGAGTGGCGCAGCGTCAGGTAGTCGTAGAAAGCCGTCTGCGCCAAATCGAGTTCCACCTGGTTCAGCGCTTCAAGCGAATCGCGAAAGTGGATCAGAATGAGGTCGCCCTTGTGTCCCAGTTGCGAGTACATCGCCGAGCGCACCGGCGCATCCACGCCCTCGCGTTCCAGAATGTCCAACGTAGACATAATCTCTGCCGCAATGCGCGGCCGTTCGGCCAGCGACGTGGTTCGCCACTTGGCCCAGTCGAACTGGAAGAACTGGTGCAAGACGTAGGAGCCTTCAAGCGTGAGCGGAACGGGCGGAAACTGCGCGGGGGAATCGGGCAAAGCGGACACCTCTAACTGTTACTCTTTCCTCTCCATCCTAACAAAGTGAAATTGCATACGTGTGCATACCTCTTTTCATCTCGATTGCGTCCATCCATCCCAAAACACCTCCCTCCGGGCTTATATACTGAGAACGCTCATGAACGAAAAGATCATTGCTCTCCTGGTTCAATTCGTCACTCACGTCATCGATGCTGGAGGATATGCGGGACTGGCGGCGCTGATGGGGATTGAATCGGCCTGCATCCCGTTGCCCTCTGAGATCATCATGCCGTTCGCCGGCTATCTGGTTTACCTGGGACACTTCAATCTACTGGCCGCAGCCACCGCCGGCGCGCTCGGCTGCAATGCCGGATCGGTGATTGCTTACTGGATTGGCGCAAAAGGCGGCAGGCCATTGGTCGAGCGTTACGGCCGTTGGGTCTTGATGAACCACCACGATCTCGACCGCATGACTCTCTTCTTCAACAAGTACGGTTCCATTACCGTGCTGCTGGCGCGGCTGCTGCCTGTGGTGCGAACCTTCATTGCATTCCCCGCGGGAATCGCGAAGATGCCGCAGCTTCGCTTTCACATCTACACCTTTCTGGGTTCGTGGCCCTGGTGTTTCGCATTGGCTTATGCAGGAATGAAGCTCGGCGAGCAATGGCACACCGACCCCAGATTTCACGATTGGTTTCATCGCTTTCATCTAGCGGTTGAACTCGCTTTGGTCGCCGCTATTGTGTGGTTTGTCTGGTCGCATATCAATCGCGCCAGGGGAGCGGAACCTGCATAAGCCGATCGCGGCCTCGCAGTCAAAAGCTATGTAAGACGCACGCAACTCCGCGCAAGAAAGTATTGAGCGGAGCTTCAATTGGGCCCGGCCAATAATCGCCGGTAAAGCAAAGGAAGGTTAAAACAGGAAATGTCGACTGAGAAGGTAAGCACACAGAAGGTTGCACCCGCAACTGGCAAGCTGGGCGTAATGGTCGTTGGTTTGGGCGCTGTTGCCACCACAATGATTGCCGGCGTTGAGGCCATTCGGCAGGGACTTGCCAAGCCCATTGGATCGATGACGCAGATGGGCACCATCCGCCTTGGCAAGCGGACTGAAAACCGCACTCCGCTCGTCAAGGACTTTGTGCCTCTCGCCAAGCTGGAAGACATCGTCTTCACCGGCTGGGATATCTTTGACGACAACGTGTATGAGGCAGCCGCGCATGCTGAGGTGCTCGACAAGCCCACGCTTGAAAAGCTCAAGCCCTATCTTGAGACCATCAAGCCCATGCCCGCGGTCTTTGACCAGTTCTACGTCAAGCGCCTGCACGGCACCCACGTAAAGAGCGGCAAAAACAAGCTCGATCTGGCCGAGCAGGTCATGGCCGACATCCGCAACTTCAAAAAGACCGTGGACCGCGTAGTGATGATCTGGTGCGGATCGACTGAGATCTTCCTCAAGCCGACCGAAGTACACGAGTCCATTGAGGCATTTGAGAAAGGCCTTGAGTCGAGCGACCCCGGCATCTCGCCCTCGCAGATTTACGCCTATGCCGCGCTCAAAGAGGGTGTACCGTTCGCCAATGGCGCGCCGAACCTCACTGTCGATACCAAGGCAATGGTCGAGCTGTCCAAGCGCAACGCCGCGCCCATCTGCGGCAAAGACTTCAAGACCGGCCAAACCCTCATGAAGACCGTTCTCGCGCCGGCCTTCAAGGCGCGCCTGCTCGGCGTGCGCGGATGGTTCTCCACCAACATCCTCGGCAATCGCGACGGAGAAGTACTCGACGAGCCGCAGTCGTTCAAAACCAAGGAAGAGTCCAAGCTCGGTTCGCTCGAACACATCTTCCAGCCCGAGCTTTATCCCGACCTGTACAAGGACATCTACCACAAGATCCGCATCAACTACTATCCGCCGCGCGGCGACCAGAAAGAAGCTTGGGACAACATCGACATCTTCGGGTGGCTGGGCTATCCCATGCAGATCAAGGTCAACTTCCTGTGCCGCGACTCCATCCTTGCGGCGCCCATCGCGCTTGATCTGGTGCTATTCCTCGATCTCGCCAAAAGGTCGCAGGATCTGCGCTCCATCGGCATTCAGGAGTGGCTGAGCTTCTATCTCAAGTCCCCGCAAACCCCCGAGGGGCTCTATCCTGAGCACGATCTGTTCATCCAGTCAATGAAGCTCAAAAACACGCTGCGCCACATCATGGGAGAGCCCCTCATTACGCACCTCGGCCTCGAGTATTATGATTGATAGTTGAGACCAATGCTTCATCCCGATCCAAACCGCAAAAGCCGCACCCGCAAGGGTGTGGCTTTTGCTTTTGCGCCTGCTTCCAGGGCCGGGTTTCTCGCAATTCAACGAACTTTGAAATGACAACCGCACGTCTATGCCAGCCTCTCATTTGAGCAGGAACTTCCGCTCTCACTCCCGCAAACTGCAGCCGTCGCCGTTGCGTTCCCGTTTTCAGCGGCCGCCATGTTGTTTTGCATTCGCTTTCCCACTGGATTCGTCCGGCGTCCACATTTCTGCAGCATTCAAGAATGGTTCGGCGCATGACTTCCGCTGCGCGGGACCTAGCTCTTCTCCCGCTTGGAGGTTCCATGGCCGATCTGGCCACAATCGTTGAATCCGCGCCCTTATGCGAAGAGCTTCTTGAAAAGAAAATCAAGAAATCTTCTGCCTGGGTTACCAGCGGGATTGTTGCCGTCGCGCTTTTGGGAGGCCTTGGTTACATCGGCTTTCACATCGCTCAGGATCTTAGCAATGTGGTGGTGGTCAGCATCTGGCCGTATCTTCTGCTTGCCGTGGCCCTGCTCATGGCGCTCGGCTTCGAGTTCGTCAACGGATTCCACGACACAGCCAACGCCGTGGCTACGGTCATCTACACAAACTCGCTCGATCCCAGCATCGCCGTGGTCTGGTCCGGTTTGTGCAACCTTGCCGGCGTGCTTCTTTCTTCCGGCGCGGTAGCATTTGCCGTCATCACGCTGCTGCCGGTGGAGTTGATTCTGCAGGTAAGCGCCGGCGCAGGCTTTGCCATGGTCTTCGCGCTGCTCATCGCGGCCATTATCTGGAACCTGAGCACCTGGTGGCTCGGTCTGCCGGCCTCCAGCTCGCACACCATGGTCGGCTCCATCATGGGTGTCGGTATCGCCAATCAGCTCATGAGCACTCAGAACGGCACCTCCGGCGTGGATTGGTCCCAGGCCGGCAAAGTCCTCAAGGTTCTGCTCATCTCTCCCATCGTCGGCTTCGTTTGCGCGGCTCTGCTATTCCTGCTCACCAAGGCGTTGGTCAAGTATCCGGCCCTTTACGAAGCTCCCAAAGACAGCACTCCTCCACCGTGGCCCATCCGTGGCTTGCTCATTCTCACCTGCTCGGGCGTCAGCTTCTTCCACGGATCGAACGATGGACAGAAGGGCATGGGTCTCATCATGCTCATCCTCATCGGCACCGTGCCCACGGCGTACGCGTTGAACCACACGGTAACCGCCCGCGACATGCAGGCCTTTGCTGTCGCCTCGCAGCAAGTCGACAGGGTGGTCACCAATCACATCGAGCCCAAGAGCATCATGGTCGACGATGCCCGCTCTGAAGTCACCCACTACATTCGCACCAGACAGTTCCGTCCAGACACCTTGCTGGCTCTTCGCGAACTGGTCGCCACTCTTGATAACGAAGTCACTCGCTACAAGGAACTCCAGGCGGTTCCGTCCGGCCAGCAGACGAACGTCCGCAACGATATGTACGTCACCAGCGAAGCCATTCGCCTCTTGCAGATAAACGGAGACATAAAGTTCACCCCGCAGGAGAATGCAGTGCTCAACGGTTATCGCGGAAGAATTGACAAGTCGATCAAGTTCATTCCCCCATGGGTTAAGGTCGCCGTAGCCCTTGCCCTCGGCCTTGGCACCATGGTGGGCTGGAAGCGCGTTGTCGTCACGGTTGGCGAGAAGATCGGCAAGGAGCATCTCACCTACGCCCAGGGCGCATCGGCCGCGTTGGTTGCCATGCTCACTATCTTTGCAGCCGACAACTTCGGACTGCCCGTTTCAACCACACACGTATTGAGCTCGGGCGTTGCCGGAACCATGGTGGCCAACAAGAGCGGGTTGCAGATCGCTACCAGCCGCAATATCGCTGCCGCCTGGGTCTTCACCCTGCCGGCGGCCGCGGCTCTGTCCGGAATCCTGTTCTTCCTCTTCCGTCAGATCTCCCATTAGCAGCGGCTACTAACCGCAAAAAGCCCC
>Ga0302320_10019320_pt1 | contig 13684 bp, 8 predicted proteins | sample Bog_T0_3_FD_202130 | JGI IMG/M metagenome (GOLD analysis project Ga0302320, IMG submission 202130) | Peat permafrost microbial communities from Stordalen Mire near Abisko, Sweden - Bog_T0_3 | ecosystem: Environmental > Terrestrial > Soil > Wetlands > Peat | place: Sweden: Abisko, Stordalen Mire... | reverse complement strand
AGCCGAACTGCCTCTTGCTTGAACTCAAGCGTGTATCGTCCCCGCGTTGCCTTCGTCATCTTCGCTACCCTTTCGCATTAGAACAGCTCGCTAAGGGATACGTTTTGCGCGGGCAAGGTCAAACGGACGGCTCCTTTCAGCGCCCTGAGATACAGTTGGATGCCCTTATTGCACCCTTATCGCACCAATGACCTCCGCCCTGTGAACCTCCGCCCAATTACCCAGGAGGTCCTGCCTGCGCCATTAACCATATTCCCGATTACCATCCCTCGGTGAGCGCATTGGCGGCAGTTAAGCCAAGGGCCACTTTTCCGAGAAGCCGACTACACAGACAAGTGGATCATTGACCTCCTCAGTGACAGGGCACCCCCAGGGCCAAAACCATGCCCGGCTGTTACTCAACTTGTTACTGACGAGTGGCCGGTGATTCTCCCGAATAGATCCTTTTTAGTCCCGGGAACGGTGCTCTGCAGATTCATCCTTTGCGAGGCGCCTGGAAGGCGTTCGGTATCCCTCAGTGGCGAGGTGCTTCCCCATCTGCTCGTACATCGAGTCATCGTATGGCTGCCAGGTGCCGAGACCATCCACATAGCGGTTGTACATGCAAAAGGCAGCGGCGATCAGCACCGTATCGTGAATCTCCTTGTCCGTCGCGCCCAGCGTCCGCGCGGCTTCGACATCCTGAGCCGTAACATGCTTGCCGCCCTGCTGAACCTTTCCCGCAATAACGAGGAGACGCTTGAGCTTTTCTGAGATCGGCGCCGTCTCGAAGCCGGTCTTTACGAGCTTGACCGTGTTGCTTTCGCCGAGGTGTGATGCAGCCGCTGCGCCATGGCTCGTCTGGCAGAAGTAACAATCGTTTAGGGATGAGACATAGGTCGCGATCAGCTCGCGTTCGGCGGGCGTAAGGCTATTGGGCTCGTGAAGCAAAATGTGCGCCAGCTCGCGCATCGGCTTGGCGGTTTCGGGACGGAAAGCGAAGCCGGCGGATATTCCTGGCAACTCTTTAGGCAAATTGATATGGGCCATCTTCGATCTCCTCGCCATTCAGGTTATTGCTGCGGCAGATATTCCTTGCTCATGGTTACATAGCCCTCTTTCGCGGTCTTCTTGCCGCGCTGGCGATAGAGTTCCTCGTCTTTGGGCTGCCAGGTCGCAAGTCCATCGACATAGCGGTTGTACATGCAGAATGCCGCTGCGATGAGCACAGCATCGTGGATTTCGACGTCGCTTGCTCCGGCCCGCCGTGCCTCTTCAACGTCGTTCGCGGTCACGTGCTTGCCGCCCTTCTGCACCTTTCCGGCAACGACAAGCAGGGCCTTGAGCTTTTCAGAAATGTCAGCGTGCTTGAAGTCAGCCTTCACGCGGCGCACCAGGTCTTCGTCGTCATTCAAATGAGCGGAGGCAATGGCGCCATGTACCGTCTGGCAGAAGTAACAATCGTTGAGCGATGAGACATAGGTGGCGATCAACTCGCGCTCACCAGGCGTGAGAGAGTTGGGCGCGTGCAGCAGGACTTCCGCAAGCTCATTGAGAGGCTTCGCTGTTTCTGGCCGGAAGGCCATCGGGCCGCGAATGCCCTGCAAGCCCTCGGGAAGTTGGATATGTGGCATGGGTGCTATCAGCTCCTTTCATGAACAAGGTGCGCAGATTGACGGGTGGTGAGAAATTTGCGCGCAGGGATACCGCAAAGCACAATGATCACCCCCACGAAAGCCGGAAGGGGATCATGCATGAGAATGAGGCCCGCGATTACCAGGCAACAGGCTATGAATATGATAGGCGTGAGAGGAAACCACCAACCCCTGACAGGTTCGCGTGTCCTGAACAACGTGGACGCGGTGAGCGCGAGAAACAGAACTGCCGAAAAGATAATGTAGGCGAGGACCCGATCGAATGCTCCAAGCAGAAGCACGGCGAGCGCCAGACCGGTTTGTAGCAGGATCGCATTCGCGGGCGTGCCAAAGCGCGGGCTCAGCTTGCCGAACGCAGGAAAGAAGGAGCCGGCCTGAGCCATGGCGTAGAAGACGCGCGGGGCAGCCATGCTGAGCGCCGCCATCCCGCCGCAGACACAAATGAGTACGCAGATGGAGAGTACGCGCGCGCCCGTCGCGCCGAACAGAGCCTCACCGAACTGCGCGACGAAGGCGGTATTCGACGTCAGCTTGTCGATGGGCAGAACGCTGAGAAAAGCGGCGCTCACGAGGAGATAAACGGCCGTTACAAGCGAGACCCCGCCAACATACGCCAAAGGCAGATTGCGTTTTGGGTCGCGGATTTCCCCTGCGATTTTGCCTGCTTCCCACCATCCGCCAAAGCTGAAAAACGCACTCACGGCCCCGCCCGCTAACGCTGGAAAGAGTGCGTCGGAACCAGGGCGGCGTTCAGCGAGCGGGAAAAGGTTGCTGACGTGTGCGTGACCCGAAACGACTGCCCACCCGACCAGCGAGAAAAGCACGCCGAGCTTGAGGATGTTGACGGAGGACATGACAGCGCCGCTTAAGCGCGTGCCCAGAATATTCACAATCGCGAATGCACAGAGAAGAAATGCCGGAACCACCGCCAGGGCTCTACTGCCGAGCGGCAAAACCTGCGCCACATAGGCCACCGAGCCCACTGCCAACGCCGCTGCAACTCCCGGGTACATCACGAGAGAGCTCATCCAGCCATAGAGGAAAGCAATCTGTTCGCCATAGCCGGCGCGGAGATAAACGAACTCGCCTCCGGATTGCGGGTGCCTGATGGCAAGTTCGGAGTAGCAGAGGGCGCCGCTCATCGCCATCAATGCCATTCCCAGCCAGACCAGACCGAGTAACAGTGGCGATCCGAGCGATTTCGCCATTGCTGCTGGTGTGAGAAAGATGCCGAGCGCGATGGATTCGCCGGTAACGAGGGCGATGACAGCCACAAGGCCAAGTTTCCTCTGCTCACTCGCCACGTCGAGTATCCTATGTCGTCAATTGCCGCTGTGCATCCACCGAAAGGATGAGGGCCCAGCCTGGCCGGCGATTCCTTGCTTTGGTGGAATCCAGTTTCTCTCCTTCGAATGGTGGGGAGTTAGGTCCATCGGCTGACCGAAGACACCACCGATCCTTCTCTTTAGAGTTTATTTTCGTGGCCTTCCCCAGGTTTTTCACGTCCAGCGTGGGGCCACTCTCATGATCTCGGCATCACGACCACCAACTCAAAAGAATGAGGTTCTCTTGATGAGTCAATACCTTTCTGCGCGACTTATTCCCCTAGTCTCGATTGTCGTAATGCTTGCGGGCATCGCCGGCGCCCAGGTTCCTACCGGCAGCATTAACGGCATTGTTACCGACCCAAAAGATGCGATTGTCATTGGCGCCAGAGTCGATGCCGTGAGCACAACTCAGGGCGTATCGCGCAGCACTGTCACGAATGGTAGTGGTCGCTATGACTTACCCGATCTTCCCGCAGGTACTTACGATCTGAAGATCGAGCAACCTGGATTCGCTGCAAGCGAATTCAAGAGCATTGCGATTGAGGCGGGCCGCAGCTCGACCGTCGACGCCAAGTTGCAGATCGCCAGTTCCGGAACAACCGTGGACGTCAGCGCATCCGTCATTGGCATCGACTTGACACAGTCAATGATCCAGGGACAAATCACTTCAAAGACGATCGAGAACATCCCCTTGAATGGCAGAAACTTTCTCGAATTGGCCTACCTTGTTCCAGGAAACCGCCCGGCGCCCACATTCGATCCCACCAAGACCAACACGTTGGAAGTGAGTTCCGCCGGAGGTTTTGGCCGCGGCGGCAATGTCACCGTGGATGGTGGCGACAACAACGACGAAGTCGTTGGCGGCACACTGGCCAACTTCCCTGAAGATTCAGTGCAGGAGTTTCAGATTGCGACTGGCCGCTTCACGGCCGCGGTTGGACGTTCCGGTAACAGCATCATCAACATCGTCACCAAATCAGGCGCCAACACTTACCATGGTTCGGCATTTCTGTTCGAGCGCAATCGCAATCTCCAGGCGCTACCGGCAACGTTCAACCGCAGCCTGCCTACACCTCCCTTCGATCGCGAGCAGTACGGTGACTCGATTGGAGGACCTGTATGCAGAGAAAAGGCGTGGTGGTTCTCGTCAGTCGAATACCGCGACCAGAACGCGTCGCTGCAGACAGGCACGCGCGACTTCACGACAGATTCGATCCTGAACACCTCCGCACCGGCGCCTTTGCGCGATGCTCTTTGGTCGACCCGGTTCGATGAGCAACTAGGCGCTCGGAACAAACTCATGGCACGTTACTCGTTCAATCGTTCTACCGATGCGTCCGAGGCATCGCCCTCCATGAGCACACCTGCTTTCACCGCTGCCGAGCGCCAGAACTCGCTCAATCGGTTCAGCTCCCTCGTGGCAGGCATCACCACGGTGATTTCTTCTTCGCTGGTCAACGACGCATCGTTCCATTACGACAACTTCTATAACGACATTCCACCGTATCCCCAGAACAAGGCCATCACCGATCCGTCGCTGAATCTTACCAACGAACTGATCTTCCCTGACCTCGCGGACGGCGAAAACTTCAATCTTCCCCAAGCCACTTATCTCGACCGCAATCAAGTTCGCGATGCGCTTTCGTGGTCGCTCGGCAAACACTCACTTCAGCTTGGTGCTGAGTTTCAGCACTATACCGCGCACGGAGAGATTAATCCCTTCGGCACAGGTTCGGTGGTTCTCACTTCCGATTTCGGCTTTGCGGACCTGAATGGTGACGGGCAAGTCAACGATCTCGACATTCCGATCGCCGTCGCTCTTCACAGCAAGGCGCCCGTCGTACCCGTTCCCATTCCAACGGTCTTCGACAGTTACGTCGCCGGCTACGCGCAAGATGACTGGCACGCGCTTCCCAACCTTACGTTGAACCTTGGCCTGCGCTGGGAATATGACTCAAACCTGACCGGCAACTCCAGTGCGCACGATCCCTGCCCGAATCTCACTTCAACGCCGACTGTACCCTGCACCTGGATGGCGAATATTATCAATCTCAAAAAGAATCCGGATACCAAGGACTTCGGCCCTCGCGTGGGCTTTGTCTACAGTCCATTCGGCAAAGGCAAGACAGTCATTCGCGGCGGCTACGGCATCTATTATGACCGCATCATTCTTGAGGCCGGCGCAGAGGAGCTTGTCCAGAACGATCGCGCTCTGACAGTCACGCAATATGGAGGCTCGGAATGCACCTCGCCCTTCGTGCCAGGCCCACCTAGCCTCGACGCATGTTTTGCGCCCGAAGGCAGCTTCGTATCAGGCACGCCCACGCTCGCAGCCCCGTTCAGCGGGCCGCACCAGACCGGCGGCATCGGAATTCTTGCCATGGGCCCGGATGCACATCACCCGCTTTTCCAGCAATTCTCGCTCGGTGCGCAACAACAAGCGGGTAGCAACTGGATCATCTCTGCTGACGGCCTGCACGTATTTGCGACACGGCAGATTATCGGCCACCTGCTGCGCAGCACAACCTCCACGTCGCCCGATATCAGCTGCCCCGGAAACAATGTTCCCTGCAGCATCACTGATCCGCTCAGCGGCATCTCCGATAACATCACGCTGCTTCAATCGCAGGCTAAGTCGTGGTACGACGGGCTGCTGGTAAGTGTCGAACATCGTCCCGCCAAGATTGGGCGCGTCGGCTACCAGTACAACGTCAGCTACACCCTGTCGAAAACTTTCGATTACTCCGACGACGATCAGTTGACTGCGACTGCCGACGAGCAAGTCGACCTTGTCGAAGGCATCAATGACCTGCGCCTGGAAAAGGGCTACGCGGTCTCCGATGAACGCCATCGGCTCACGCTCTACGGCGAGGCCGAGTTGCCGTGGAAGTTCTCTCTCGCGCCCATCTATACCTATGGTTCCGGTGTGCCCGCCGACACGTTCCTCCCGGGAACGGCAAATAGCGCCGGCGCAAGTGGTTCGCGCCTGCCTCTGCTTCCTCGCAATGCCTTGGCTCGCGAAGTGAGGAATAGCGCCCAGTTGAATACCATCATCAATCGCTGGAATGCTCTGCCGGCTTGCCCGGCGGTGTTCCCGTGCAATGCCGGCGGCCCAATCCAGAATGTGCCTGCGGGAATCAACTTCTACAGCCCCTTCAGTTCGCTCGATCTGCGCCTCAAGAAAGACATTGACCTCGGCGAGCACGTAAAGTTGAGCCTTGTCGGCGAAAGCTTTAACATTTTCAACGAAACCAATATTCGCGGGTCAAACACCGCCAACTTTGCCGGACGCAACATTTCCATCAGCCCCTACGTGCCCGCGCAGCCAGGACCTCCTCCGGTGCCCGCACAAGCAGTTCAAGAGAACTTCTATTCTCCTGTCAGCACTGCGGGAGGCTTCTTCGGCTCTGGTGGCCCGCGGGCCTTCCAGTTTGCCGCACGCATTGACTTTTAGTCGGAGGTGCACTTGGCACTACCGGAATACGAGCAACTCTCGCGATCTACCGGACGCCAACACTCGTCCACCTCTCGAAATCTGCCCGGAGTTGAAGAAGATGAAGCTACGGGTGAAGTTTTCGAGCTCTATGCTCACTTCCGGTCTCACTTCGGCCGCGCCGATGTTCCGGGAATCCTGAAGTGCTTCGCCACGCATCCGCCACTGCTCCGGCACATGATGGCCCTGTCTGAAAGCATGATCTTTGCAGACGGGCACTTGACTCGCCGTCACAAGGAAATGATCGCAACTTTCGTTTCGTCGCAGAATGAGTGTATTTACTGCGCCGACAGTCATGGATATTTCCTCCGTGTACATGGAGGCTCGGCGGAAGCACTGCGTGCCATCCAGAAAAACGATCTTGCCTCACTCTCGCTCACGGCTGAAGAACAAAAACTTCTGGGCTTCGTGCAAAAGGTGAATGGCAATTCGCACGAAATCGATAAGGCCGATGTGGATTTGCTGGTCGCGGCGGGCTGGAGCCAACTGCAGATTGCCGAGGCTATCCATGTCGCTGCGCTGTTCGCCACATTCAATCGTGTTGCCAACGCTTTCGGGCTTCAATCGCAGGGGCTACTGGCTCTCTTTGAAAGCCAAGGCGATTCCACGCTTGAGATCGACCCGGAATAGAAAGGTATCCACAATGGCTACAGCGCAAGAGCCGGCCGCGCTTTTTCTTCAGGATGTCGAGAACAATCCGCAGCCCAGTCCTTACTTCGACCTGATTGCCGCGGCCAAGTCATCCGGTACGGAATATTGGCATATCTGGAACCTGCTCGCATTCCGGCCGAAGGCCGCCTACCATCTTGTTCGCTTCTCGCAGGAAATCATGCATGAAGATGCGCCCATCAGTGTTGCGATGCGCGAGTTGATTGCTGCTTACACCTCGTCGCTCAACCGTTGCGAGTTCTGCATGAAGGCCCACGCGGCAGTTGCAGTTCATTTATATGGCGACTCAGACCTCGTTTGGGGCGCCATTCGCGACGTGGAAACTTCCGCGCTCCCTGAAAAAGATAAGGCGATGCTGCGGTTTGTGCGCAAGGTCACTCTCGAATCCGCATCCATCAATGCGGCGGATGTTGCGGTTCTGCACCGCCAAGGCTGGGACGATGCATCAGTCTATTACGCGATCGCCGCCTGCGGTCTCTTTAACTTCTACAACCGCTTCGTATCAGCAAACGGAGTCAAGCCCGTCTCCGATGAAGCGTTTCTTCGCTTTGGAGCTCGCATGGCACAGATTGGATATGTCCGCGAATGAGAAGCCACTTTCAAGATCCCCAAATGTCGAAGCCTGGCTTCTGCCGGTTTGCATCGTTGTTTCTGCTTCTGGCGACGGCGTGCTCTGGCATCGCACTGCGCGCTCAATCAGCCGATGCCGTCCCTTCGCATACCTTCTCTCGTGTATCGCTGGATAAGTCCTTTCCAGGCTCGACATCCGGACGCCTGCTGCTCTTTATCGGTCCGGCATCCGACGCCGCCACTGCGGTCGACATAAACATGATGTCGCCAGCCAGCGTCTTTGTGGCGGCGAAAGAAATTCCGATCCTGGCGCCCGGAGGGTCGGTCGATATCGATGCTGACGATGTAGTGTTTCCAGGGCCCGTTTCCAAAGCTCCGGCGGGGAACTATCGCGTTCAGGCGGTCCTCGACGTGAATCACAGCTATAACTACGACGGCCGCGCCGCTGGGGATTTGGTGACCGCGCCCGTCTCGATCAGCATTCCAATTACGAATTCGTCGATACCGGCTCTAACGCTCACACAGGTAGTTCCCGAACCGCCAGATCCATTGGCCGATCGGCCGGACGTGAACGCGGCGCTCAGGCCGCTCGACCTCGTCAGCCCTGTGCTCACTCAGTTCTGGGGACGCGAGATTCATATGCGCGCCTGGGTCCTTTTGCCACCCCACTACTCCGATCGTCCGAATGCTCGCTACCCGACGGTGTACTTTACACACGGATTCGGCGGCACTTTGAACGGATTGCGGGCCCGCTACGCCCCCATCCTTTACGACCGCATGAAGCAGGGCAAGATGCCTGAGATGATCTGGGTCTTGCTTGATGAGAGCAGCCCGACCGGCACGCACGAATTCGCCGATTCTGTGAATAACGGGCCATGGGGCACAGCGCTGACAACCGAACTGATACCCAGGATTGAGCGCTCCTATCGCATGGATGCGCGCACCTCTGGCCGCTTCCTGCAGGGGCATTCCTCGGGTGGTTGGGCAACTTTGTGGCTTCAAACGACCTACCCGAAGATCTTTGGCGGAACCTGGTCAACTTCACCTGACCCAAGTGACTTTCATTTCTTCAGCACGATCGATCTCTATGCTCCTCATGCAAACTTCTATTACGCTGCAGATGGCACGTTGACTCCGATCTTGCGCGATCACGGCCACCCGTTGTCGAATATGCGGCAGCTCGCCGGACTTGAGGCAGTTCTCGGCCCCTACGGCGGTCAGCTTGCCTCGTTTGAATGGGTCTTCTCGCCCAGGGGCCCCGATGGGCGGCCCATGCCCCTCTTTAATCGCACGACGGGAGATATTGACCCGGCAGTCGCATCGTACTGGCGCAGTCACTACGACATCGTCGAGCACTTGAAAACTGACTGGAAGAGTATCGGTCATGACCTTCAGGGAAAAATTCATCTCGTTGTCGGTACGGATGACACTTTCTATCTGGATGGAGCCGCGCACAGCCTGCAGACAACGCTCGACCAGCTTGGCGGCAAGCCGCAATTCACCTTTCTTCCCGGACGGTCGCATTTCAATGTCTATGTGGACGGGGACGATCGCTACGCTCTGTTCGATCGCATAGCGGCTGAGATGTACGCAGTCGCTCGACCGGCCCGTAAAGGCCATTGATCTCTCGGTCCTTTTCCTTTATCTAAACGCGGGCGATATCCCCACCATCGTCAGATGACGCGAAGAACCGAACTTGTTGAAAACCTACTCGCCACCCCTTTGGCGATTGGTTCGGCGTTCGTCTCCCGTCGGCTCGTAGACTTCTGAGATCCTCTAAAGATGTCGCAGCTGAGACGAATGTGATCGAACTCACTTCCTCAGCTCCACCCTTCAATGGATGCCAGACTCAATCGTTGTCCCGATGCGCTTTCTGAATCCAAGGCATAGTCTTCGTATATTCTCCGAACAATTTGCGTAGGAGGTCCATCTTGCCGCACGTTCCTTCGTGATTTCGCTGTTGCTCCTTGCGAACTGCAAGGACTTGGCGCGGGTGTCCGGGAACATGACTTACGACCGGGGTCTACGAGGGTTCGGGGCGGTAATTCCGGGAATTCTTCGCATTGCCTGTTGTGAATGGAGGAAGACGCTGCTGCGATTGGATCGTATGATGCTTAACCATCCAATCACGTAACAAAGAAGTTTTTCCACCGCGCGCTATGTGCGGCGAATTGCAAACAAGAGGCTTGGCGCACCGATTGGACCCACGTTGGGGCGCCGCCATGCGCGAAAGATCGGGATTGTGTGCATGGGCGCATCAATCCACCGGAAGCGCAGTCTTCGAGTGCATCTTTCAATTGATGCGTGGCATGCATGGAACAGGTAGTACGCGAGGTTCTCAGACTTTGGAAACGAGGCTTACGATGAAGCGCATTTTTATGTATGTGTTTATCGCGGCGACTTTCACGGCTCTGCAGCACGCAGCCATTGGTCAAAGCGCAACGGCATCTTTGCGTGGTGTGGTCACCGACGCGACCCACGCTGTCGTGCCGAACGCCGATGTTGTGGTCACTTCGAATGACACGGGACAGAAGCATGAGCAGCGCTCGGATGGTAACGGCGAGTTCTCGTTTCAGGAGCTGTTTGTCGGCGACTACCGGGTCGAGGTGCGGTCCGACCGCTTTGCTACGTGGGTCAGTGCGCGGATTCATCTCGACGTTGGGAACCAGTCGCAGATTGAAGTGCAGCTTGTTCCCGCCACCGCGAGTCAGACCATCGAGGTCAGTGCCGAAGCCGCCGGACTGCAAACCAACGAGATCGCGCAAGGCGCGGTGGTGAGCGAAGCCGAGATTGCGAGTCTGCCACTCAATGGGCGCAACTTCTCTCAACTTGGCATTCTTCAGCCTGGCGTACGTCCAACCTCCGCGGGTTTGACGGTGCAGAACAACTTCCGGCGAGTTGGACAAAATTATGAAGTCAACGGCATGCGTCCGGAGTCCAATACCTTTCTCGTGGACGGCATGCGGGACATCAACCGCATGGACGGGGGGTACGCATATCGGCCGCCAGCCGATACGATGGCTGAGTTCCGCATTCTGACCACGACCGCACCGGCTGAGTTCGGAGGAACCAGCGGCGGCATCACCACCATCGTCACGCGCTCCGGCACCAACTCGGCCCACGGAACCCTCTACGAGTTCCTGCGCAACGACGCACTCGATGCCAACAACTACTTCGCGCCGCGGAAGGAAGAGCTCAAGCAGAACCAGTTCGGCGGCACGATCGGCGGCCCCATGGTGCACAACCATGCCTACTTCTTCGCGTACTACGAAGGTCTTCGCGATAATCAGGACATCACGCATGGAGTGGTAGTGCCGACGGTGGCGGAACGCACCGGCGACTTCTCGGCCGATGCGCCCATCCTTTTCAACTCCACCAAAGCGCCCTACACCAACAATCTGGCTGGCCTCATCAGCCCCATCACCGCCAAATACCTCACGTTCTTTCCCATTCCCAACACGCAGGAAAATCCGCACCTGGCCCAAACCACAAACCTGAGCCAGTACACCGGCAACCAGGGCGGCGCAAAAGCTGACTGGCTGCTCCGCAGCGCTGACACGCTCAGTGCCCGCTACAGCTACTCGACGACGGACCTCCACAGCCCGTATTCGGAACTCGGCGCCGATGTTCCAGGGTTTCCCGTTGGCTACTCCGCCAACACGCACCTGGGCGGGCTCACGGAGACGCACACATTTTCCGTGCACACGGTGCTGACTGCAAATGTCAGCTTCTTCCGGAACCACGTCATTCTGGATAAGCGATTCTCCGGCTTCTCACCTCAGGCGTTCGGTTTCGGATACGCGTCCACATGGGCTTCGGCCACAGGCGCGCCGCTCATCATGACCCAGGGCTACTCCAACGTGGGCGACCCGGTCATCAACCCCCGCGATACCACCCAGAACGACTACGCATTCAGCGCGAACCTGGTACATACACAGGGCAAACACGTCACCAGCTACGGTAGTCAATTCCGCCGGACCCAGCTCAACGGGTACCAGTCAAACTTTGCCTCGGGCACCTTTTCCTTTACCACTCAGGGGTACACCAACAACTCGTTGGCCAACTTCCTGCTGGGTGACCCGGACATATTTACTCAGGCCGGGGGCGACTTCACGCGTGATCTGCGTGGCTGGGAGTTGGGCGCCTACGCACAGGATGAGTACCACATCAGCCCGACGCTTACGCTGAACTACGGCGTGCGTTACGAGATCACGACGCCGTTCCGAGACATCCACAATCGCATGATGGAGTTTGCTCCGGGCCACCAATCCACCGTTTACCCTACCGCTCCAACCGGCCTTCTGTTTCCCGGCGACTCCGGCGTACCCGACACCATTGCGCCCATCTTTACGAAAGACTTCGCCCCTCGTGTCGGCTTCGCATGGAACCCGCTCGGCAACAGCCGCACGGTGATCCGTTCAGCCTATGGAATCTTCTACGACGAACTGCTGAACGGCGTGGGCATGCCGTTCCGCGCCACCAGCAGCGCACTGGGGCAAACGGTGGTACGCACTCTGACCGGATACACGAAGATCAACTATGCCAACCCGCTCGGTACCGTAACCAACCCGTTTACTCCCGGCCAGTTTGCGCTACCCGCGTCCACCTTCACCATTGATCGCAACCTGCTGCCGCCCTATGCGCAGGACTGGAACTTTACCATCGACCAGAGCCTGGGCAATCAGAACCTCTCGATCGGATACATCGGATCGAAGGGAACCCGCCTGCCGCGTCTAGTCGAGGCGAATCCTGCGATCTATCAACCCGGTGCAACCTTCGCTAACTCCCCGCGGCGCAGGCTCTACTCCGGCTGCACGCTGACCACCGGCACCTGTACGTTGGGCACCGCCGGACTGGTTGAGGGCAATGCCAACTCGACCTTCCACTCGGCGCAGGTTTCGCTCACGCGGCGCGGCGCGCAGGACCTGAACTACACGCTGGCCTACACCTTCTCTAAGGATCTGGACTACTCGTCTAGCCTTCATATGTCCGGCCCGGCTCCCTGGATGGTTCTTGGCGAGCTTGACATCCCCCAGAACAACCAGAATCTAAGCGCCGAACACGGGCGCTCTCTCTTTGACTCCCGCCAGCGCTTTGCCGGAAGCCTCACCTACGCCGTGCCGTTTGCGCGCGGATTCACGGGCGCGCCCCGCACTCTGCTCGACGGCTGGCAGTTCAGTGCTCTGCTGGCCGTCAACTCCAGCACTCCATTCACGGTCTACGACTCGGCCAATGTCTCCCTGCAGGCGCCGCACCCCGGTGTTTCAGGCATGTTCGGCGACCGGCCGAATGTGACCGGGAACCCGAACCAAGGGGCACCGCGCAAGGTTTCGCAATGGGTGTCGCCCTCCGCGTTTCAGCGGCTCGATCCGGTTGCCGACGCCGGGCAGTTCGGAGACGAGGGGCGCAACAGCGTCGATGGACCTGCCTATGGCAGTCTCGACGCCTCGCTCGACAAGACTTTCACGTTCAGCGACAAGACAAAAGTACAGTTCCGCGCTGAGAGCTTCAACGTTTCCAACCACGTCAACTTCATACCGCCGGTTTTCGACATGAACTCGCCCGCATTCGGGCAAATCACGGAGGCGCAATCTCCGCGTGTCATTCAATTCGCTTTAAAACTGCAACGGTAACAAGGCGATAGAGCCCGCAGAGCCGCTGCCCGTCAATCGTGGCCAAAAGATGAAAGCCTCGACGAGATACCTTCTGCCTGGTCGGTTGGGAGCTTGCATTCCACCGAGTCTACGCCACCCGGCAATCCCGACCGTCGCATTAAAATCACGAGGTTCCGATGACCTGTGGGCGCATGGTAACTCCGAAGCTCGAACTTCAAGCAGTTTCGAATCCAATGCGGCTTGGAAGAGGTTAGGCTCGGAGAAACGCCCATGTAGCCCGGAGGAATTCTGGATTAACTAAATCGCCATAACCGGCCAATCGGTGCCCATTTTCATTCAGGTGGTGTGGAGCTTTCTTATCTCGGCGAGGATCTT
>Ga0302320_10019318_pt1 | contig 13687 bp, 10 predicted proteins | sample Bog_T0_3_FD_202130 | JGI IMG/M metagenome (GOLD analysis project Ga0302320, IMG submission 202130) | Peat permafrost microbial communities from Stordalen Mire near Abisko, Sweden - Bog_T0_3 | ecosystem: Environmental > Terrestrial > Soil > Wetlands > Peat | place: Sweden: Abisko, Stordalen Mire... | reverse complement strand
AGCCTGCAAATTTGACATCAGAAGTGCCGCAGGCATTCCTTTACCCGCCACGTCGGCGATGCAAATCCCGAGCGATTGTGGTTCGAGCGGCAGGATATCGTAATAGTCCCCGCCTACCACGCGCGCCGGTTGCCACGCCGTCGAAATCGTAAATCCTTCGAGCTGCGGAATTTCGCGAGGCAGGAATCCCTGCTGGATGCCACGCGCTTCTTCGATCTCATTTTCGCGCTGCTGCAGTTGCGTAGCGATCTTGTTCTGCGCCCGCGCCGTTTCCACTCTATTTTTCTGCGATTCCCGGTTCGCGCGTCCCTTTTCAATTTGCGTCTTCAGGATGTCCAGTAGCCGCGCGTTCACCCACGGCTTCTCGATAAAATCGCCCACCCCGCGCTGCATTGCCTGCACCGCAAGACCCACCGTCGCCCATCCGGTCATCACCACAATCGGCGGTGTGTTCTCGAGGGCGTGCAGCCGCGACAGCACATCTAGACCCTCTGCGCCCGAAGTCGTATCGCGCGCGTAGTTGAGGTCCATCAAAATCAAATCGAAATTCTTCTGCGACAGGGCGCCGAAAAGAGCCGCCGGAGACGTAACCGACTCCGTCACATATCCATGGCCCTTCAACAACAGTCGCAGCGCTTCGAGCAAATCCGGCTGGTCGTCCGCGATTAGAATCCGCGGCTGCACCATCACGCCTTCGTTTTGTAGTTCCGTAGTCATGCTTTCCATCGGGCTGGGCTTCCCTGCGTTCTATTACGCATCGCGAACTTACGAATATCAGTCGTAGCGCAGCGCGATCATCGGATCGACGCCTGCCGCCTTGCGCGCCGGTAGCCACCCCGCCATCATGGCGACCGACCCCAGCAGAAGCGCCGCCACTAAGAACACTAACGGGTCGCTCGCCTTTACGCCAAAAAGTTGCGTCTCGACGACGCGCCCGAGCGCGTACGCCGCAATCAAACCAAACGTCAGTCCCGCCGCCGACATTCCCACAATCTCGCGCAGGATCATCCACGAGACATTGTGCTGCGTCGCGCCGAGCGCCATGCGAATCCCAATCTCACGCGTCCGCCGCGCCACCACGTAGGCCATCACTCCATACAATCCCAGAGCCGCCAGCAGCGATGCCAGCGCACCCAGGCACAACGAAAAAATCGTGACCAGCCGGTCCGTGAAGACAATCTCATCTACTTGGCTGCGTAGCGTCTTTAAGTCGTACATCGGCAAACTCGAATCGATGTTGCGAACCGTGCTTCGCAAGCTCGTCGCAAGAGCCAGCGGGTCCTGATTGGTACGCACATAAAAAGTCGCGCTCCCCACATGTTCATTCTGCGTGTACGGAGTAATCACAAACGGCACGATGGTCTGCCGCAGGTCCACGCTCTTGCTGTTTTTCATGATTCCCACGATTTCCACATCGACCTTGATGCCGTCTCCCTGGCCCCAGCCGAAGTGCTGTCCAATCGGATCTCGTCCAGCAAAGAACCGCCGCTCCATCGCTTCGTTGATCACCGCCACTTTCTGCGAAGTTGCCACGTCCGATTCGGCGATGTCGCGGCCGCGAATCAACGGAGTTCCCACCGCAGCTAAGTAGTTCGGTCCCATCGAATTCACTTCTACGTCCGTGCTCTCGCCTTCCTGCGCGTTGTAACCCTCGACCGTGATATTCGTAGTGGAATTGCTGTTTGAGAGCACTGGAATTTCGGCGTAGCTCACGGCACGAACGCCGGGCAGCGCGGCAATTGTTTGCCGCATGCGATCCACCAATTGCGCGGTTCGCGTCGGAGTGTATCCGTTCAGTTCTGGAGAAACCGAAAATTCGATCGCATGCTCGGTCCGCACGCCGATTTCCTGGCCTTTCAGATTCATCAAACTGTGTGCGAAAAATCCCGCACCGGCGAGCAGCACCGCGGTGAGCGCCACTTGGCCGACCATCAAAACCTTTCGCAGCCGCACGTCGCCGCGCCCGCCGGTCACTCCTACGCCTTGATCCTTGAGGGTCGTCTGCAACGATTCACGCGTTGCGCGGATCGCCGGCGCCAGTCCGAATAAAATTCCCGTCACTACCGACAGCGCAACGGCAAAAATCAGTACGCGATCGTCGAGCTGAGGTTTCAATCCATTTGCGCCGATGGATTCCGGTATCGCCGAAACGATCGCGCCCAGCGTCCATGACGCCACCACAATCCCCGCAATGCCGCCGATGGTCGACAACAACAGACTTTCGGTCATCAACTGCCGCACCAGCCTCCCGCGACCCGCTCCCATCACTTGCCGCAAAGCGATCTCGCGTTGCCGAGCTTCCGACCGCGCCACCAGTAGACTCGCCAGATTCGCACAGGCAATCAGCAACACCAGCGCCACCATGCCCATCAATATCAGCAGCGGCTGCCGGTAGTCCGCCTGCAGCGTTGGACGCCCGTGCGATCCCGGTTTCAGATAAATTTTCTGATCGATGTATTGCTGTTTCTTTGTGCCCGTCAATTTCAGGCTGGGCGCATCTTCCTCGAGCATCGCGTGAAATGTCGGCAACAATCCGCTCTCCGCGTGCTCGATCGTCATTCCCGGTTTCAGCCGCCCGATCAATGCCACCCAATAATCGCGGCGCGTGTCGAGTCCATCGCGGTTCGGCGTCATCTGTGGCTTCATGGTGATTGGAACAAATAGGTCCGGCGACTGCCCCACCTGCACGCCGTTGAAACCAGCTTGCGCTACTCCCACAACGGTGAACGAGGTGCCATTCACAAGAATTTGTTTGTTCAGGATTTGAGTGTTCGATCCGAAATGCCGCGCCCAGAATCCATGGCTCAGCACGGCCACGGGATTCGCGCTTTTCGCGGTCTCATCGCCCGGGCCAAACACGCGGCCGATGGAAGACGTCACACCGAGCACATCGAAATAATTCCCGGAGACCAACTCGGCATTCGCGAGCTGCGAATCGCCTTGTCCGGAGATATTGACTTCGGTCACATACCGCGCCAGCAAGCCGCTGAACACCTGATTACGGTCGCGCAGATCTTTATACTCGGGGTAGGAAAACGAAGGGCCGTCGTCGGTGTCGCTCCACACGTGGCCCGGTTTGATTCCCGGCGATGTGAGCACCACCAATTCCTGCGGCTTTTGCACCGGCAGCATCCGCAACAGCACCTGATCGGTCAGCGAAAACATCGCCGTGTTCGCGCCAATCCCCAGCGCGAGCGTCAGGATTGCAACCAGCGTGAACGCCGGATTCTTAAGAAGCGTTCGGAGTCCGTGGCGAATATCCTCGAAGAAACTTTCCATGCTCGCTCCTGCGCGTGAAGACACGTTTCCCCGCGTTCCCGGCAATCGGAATCGATTGCTTGAGAGAAACATTCCTCGGTGCGCTTGGCTTAGGCGGTTGCTGGCTTCGTTCCGAGCGTTTCTTCCACGATTCGCCCGTCGAACAAGTGAATTGTGCGGTCCGCGATGCTCGCGTAGCGCGGGTCGTGCGTCACCATGCAGATCGTCGCGCCTTCCCGGTGCAGTTGGCGCAGCAAATCGACGACAGCTTCGCTGTTCTTCGAATCGAGGTTTCCGGTCGGCTCATCCGCCAGCAGGATGGACGGTTGACCGACGAGCGCACGGGCCACGGCGACGCGCTGCTGCTGACCGCCGGAAAGCTGTGAGGGATAATGCTTCATGCGGTGCGCCATGCCCACGCGTTCAAGCACTTCCTGCACGCGCTTCTTGCGCTCACCCGAAGCCATGCTCCGGTAGGTGAGCGGCAACTCCACGTTCTCGTACACCGTCAAGTCGCCAATCAAATTGAACGCCTGGAAAATGAACCCGATCTCGCGGTTGCGAATCCGCGTACGGTCGGAAAGCGACAGGTTCGCCACCGCCTGTGTGTTGATCAGGTAGTTCCCCTCCGTCGGCGAATCCAGCAGGCCCAAAATCGAAAGCAGCGTTGACTTCCCGCAGCCCGACGGCCCGGCGATCGACAGGAACTCGCCGTTCTGAATCTCCAGATGCACGCCGCTGAGCGCGTGTGTTTCCACTTCATCCGTATAGAAAACTTTCGTTACGCCGTTCAGGGAAATCAGGGCTTGGTTCGTCGTGTTCATCCTTCGCTCCTTCGAAATGTCACAATCTGTTACGCGCCTATGGCGGTAAAAAGTTCCGCTGTTTATTTCAGTTGGACGCGGTCGTTGTTATCGTAGGCCGACATGTCAGACAAGATCACCTTGTCGCCCACGTTCAAGCCCTTCAGGATTTCCACCGTGTTCACGGAAACCCGCCCCAGCTGCACCTGGACTCGTACCGCCTCTTTGCCGTCATCTACGATCTTAAACAGACCGATCGTGCTATTCGCTTCGCCGTGTACCGGCCGCGCCACAAACAGCACGTCCGCCAGCCGCTGAATCTCGACGGTTCCTTCCACACTCAAATCGGGTCGCGCTCCCGAAGGCAAAGCGCCATCAAGCGCCACGTCGACCGTCACAGTCCCGTTGGTCACCGCCGGATCGATTCGCGAAACGTGCCCCGCAATAATGCCGTTGTGCGTATCCACCGAAGCCTTCTGCCCGATGGCCACGTCCTTCGCCTGCGTCTCGGCGATTTTCAATTGCGCTTTCAGGTGCGTCGGCTGCGCCACGCGCGCCATCACCGTGCCCATCGTCACTTTCTGCCCCACTTCCACATCCAGTTCCTGCAGCACTCCGTCGATTCCCGGCCGCACATGAAGCTGGTCCACTTGCGATTTCTTCAGTTCGTACAGCGCGCGTTGTTGGTCCACTTTCGATTGCTGCGCCGCGAGCTGTGGTTCGATCGAGCCTTCAAACGTCGAGACTTCCATCACCGCCAAATCGTTTTCCTTCTTGAGCTCTTCCGCCTGTACCTGCGCGGTCTTCACATCCAATTCCGGCGCCAGCCCGTTTGCCCCGAGTTGTTCCTTTGTCTGCCGGACCATCTCCGCGGTGCGGTACTGGGAGGAAATGTTCGCCGCCTGCGTGCGCTTGTCCATCAGCTGATTCTGAAGCTGTGCCTTGGTCTGCAGGTACGTCGCTTGTGCACCCTTCAATTGATACTCGGCGTCCAGCGCCTCTTGTTGCAGTTGTGGATTGCTCAAATCGAGAATGACGGTATCGGCTTTGACGGGCGTGCCCGGCAAAAGGTACCGCTGCTGCACCTGTCCATCGGTCGCCGCCGGAATCAACCGGATCGTTTCCGGTACAAGCGTGCCCAGCCCGCGAACTTCGATCACAATCGGGCCGCGGTCCACCGTTCCCGGCCAGATCGTCCCGGCATCCACCGTCGGGGCCGCCGGCTTTAGCCGAGAAAGCGCGTACGTAACCAGCGGGATCAGTACGACCGCCGCAGCGATGTAAATGATCCGCCGGATCTTCTTTTTCCTTTTAGCTTCTGGGCGCGCAATGTCCAAAGTGAACGAACCTCTGTTTGCTTATCGCAAATGGAATTCCGCGACTGGACGGACTCTAAGTTGTGTATTTTGTTTGCTTAAGCTGGTATAGCTTCGGCAAAGAGACCCTATTTTGGGCGGTCGTGGGAATCATCCGTCCCGTTATCGGACAGATTCGGGACGCGCCTGCTTCGCGAACACTACAGGGCTTCGGTACTAGCCCGAATCTCTTGCCACCGCTTCGGACGTCGCTTCGCGTCTAACACTTTCTTGCGCAGCCGGATCGATTTCGGCGTAATTTCCACGAACTCATCGTCGGCAATGAACTCAATCGCCTTCTCCAGAGTCATGTCCCGGGGAGGGATCAGCCGGATGGCTTCGTCGGCCGAGGAGGATCGCATGTTCGTCTGTTTCTTTTCCTTGGTGATGTTCACGTTCATGTCGTCTTCGCGCGAATTCTCGCCGACGACCATTCCTTCGTACACTTCAATCGCGGGGCCAACGAACATCTCGCCGCGCTCTTGAATCCCCCAGATCGCGTACGCCGTCGAAACGCCGGACCGGTCCGAAACCAGCGCTCCCGTCAAACGCATGGCCATGTCGCCGGCGTATTCGGTCCAGCCTTCCAAAATTGAATGCACCAGCGCCGTACCGCGCGTATCGGTCATCAACTGCCCGCGCAAACCAATCAATCCTCGGGAGGGGATGCGAAATTCCATGCGCACGCGCCCTGAATTATGATTCACCATCTTCACCATTTCGCCGCGCCGCGTTCCCAGCAACTCCATCACGATGCCGATGAACGTTTCCGGGCAATCGATCACCAGCAATTCGAGCGGTTCCATCCGCTTTCCGCTTTCGGTCTTCACCACGATTTCCGGCTTGCCTACCATCAGCTCGTAGCCTTCGCGGCGCATCGTCTCAATCAAAATCGCCAGTTGCAATTCACCGCGGCCCAGCACGCGAAACGCATCCGTCGTGCCGGTATCTTCCACGCGCAACGAAACGTTCGTCAGCAATTCCTTCTCAAGCCGCGCCCGAATGTCGCGCGATGTCACGTATTGCCCTTCGCGGCCGGCAAACGGCGACGTGTTAATCGTGAACACCATCGTCAGCGTCGGTTCGTCGATCGTCAGCGGCTCGAGCGGCGCTGGATTTGCGAGGTCGGTAATCGTCTCGCCGATCTGAATTCCCTCGACGCCGGCTATCGCCACGATGTCGCCGGCCTTCACCACTTCGGCTTCGTCGCGCTGCAATCCCCGGAACGTAAACAGCTTGGTGATTTTCGTCGGCAAAATTTTGCCGTCCAGCTTCACGATTCCTACTTCCGTGCCGCGCTGCAAAGTTCCTTCGAATACGCGGGCAATCGCGATACGCCCCAAAAATTCGCTATAGTCCAGGTTCGTCACCTGAATCTGCAGCGTCTTTTCCGGATCGCCCGTCGGCGCGGGAATCGATTTCACAATCTGCTGGAACAACGGCTCGAGTGTCGTCGATTCGTCGCCCACCTTCGTGTGCGCCACGCCGGTCTTCGCGTTCGTGTAAATCACCGGGAAGTCGAGCTGATCTTCGGTCGCATCGAGATCAATGAATAGGTCGTAAATTTCATCGAGCACCGCGGCGGGCCGCGCATCCGGACGGTCAATCTTGTTCAGAACCATGATTGGCTGCAGCTTCGCTGCCAGCGCCTTCTGCAACACGTAGCGAGTCTGCGGCAGCGGGCCTTCGCTCGCGTCCACCAGCACCAACACGCCATCCACCATGCGAAGCGCCCGTTCCACTTCGCCGCCGAAGTCGCTGTGACCCGGCGTATCCACGATGTTGATCTTCGTGCCCTTGTATTCGATCTCGGTATTTTTGGCCAGAATCGTGATACCTCGCTCGCGCTCCAGGTCGTTTGAGTCCATTACCCGGTCCACAAGCTCTTGGTTCACGCGGAAAATGCCGCTTTGGCGCAACATGGCATCGACGAGAGTGGTTTTGCCGTGGTCAACGTGCGCAATAATAGCGATGTTTCGTATGTTCGTATTCATCGGTTAGCTGCCAGTGATTTGATTTAAAGGTTGCAAGCGCGGTCTTGCAGCCCTGTTCGAGTCCTAAGTCCTGATTACTGAGGAGGTGTCCAGGAGCAACAACGCTCCCCTATGTTATCACGCGCCGCTCGAACCCGCTATTGTTCCCCGCTCGCCCCACGGCCGCTCTCATCGACCGCGCCCGCCGGTTGTTTTAACTCCTAAAGCCTGTGATATCCTGCCCGGCGTTAGCACAACTGACGCCCGAACGCAGGGAGAGCCCATACATGAACGTCGCCGTGAACTTCAACATGGTTACCACCGCCTTCGAATTGCCGGGTTATCGCGTCGTCAAAACCATCGGCTTGGTGCGCGGCGTCACCGTCCGCTCGCGCAGCATCTTCGGTACCATTGGCGCCTCGCTGGAGACCCTGGTCGGCGGCAACATCACCCTCTTCGAAGAAATGTGCGAGAAGACCCGCGAAGAAGCTCTCGAACTGATGATGCAGCACGCCAGTGCGCACGGTGCGAACGCCGTGATCGGCACTCGTTACGACGCAACCGAAGTGATGCAGGGCGTCACCGAAGTCCTCGCCTACGGCACCGCGGTTCAGGTCGAGCGCATCGCCGCAACACAGTAGTCCAATCGCTGCCGAACGGTGACCGATCTCCGCTGACACCTCGTCCGGCTCCCAAGCCCAACGTGCGTTTGGAGTTTGGCTCGCGCGCTAGCCTGGGCTTACAATCATAGTTAGTACGTTCCGGAGGCAAAGTTCATGAAGGTTTCGTTCAGGGTCCTGCTCGCCGTTCTCGTTCTAAGTATTGTTGGCCTTAGCTTTTCCGGGCTCACGCTCCAGTTGAAAGCCGAGGGGCCAAAAACCGAGAACGTCACTTACCCGAGCGGCACCGACACCGTCGGTGGTTTTCTCGCGCTGCCTGATAAGACCGGCCCTCGGCCGGCCGTGATTGTCATTCACGAGTGGTGGGGCTTGAACGACTGGGTAAAACAGGAAACCGAAAAACTCGCCGCCGAAGGCTACGTCGCTCTGGCCGTCGATCTATACCGCGGCAAAACGGCCGCCGATCCCTCCGAGGCCCACGAACTGATGCGCGCGCTCGCTCAGGACCGCGCTGTGCGCGACCTGCAAGCCGCCTTCGCCTACCTGGGAACCCGCAAAGAGGTGAACCACGATCGCATCGCTTCGGTCGGATGGTGCATGGGCGGCGGTTATTCACTACAACTCGCCATTCATCAGCCGAGGCTGGCCGCCTGTGTGGTGAACTACGGCGCGTTGCCGACCGACCCAAATGACCTTCAACAGATCTACGCGCCGGTGCTGGGAAACTTTGGCGCCGATGATAAAGGCATCACTCCGGCTGACGTGGATGCGTTCAAGGAATCGATGCAGAAGATCGGCCGCAACGTGGACGTAAAGGAATACCCCGGCGCCGGCCACGCGTTTGAAAATCCCAACAACACGACTGGGTACCGCCCCGAAGCGGCGGCGGATGCCTGGAAGCGCACTCTGGCGTTTCTGCACAAAGCGCTCACCTAATCCGTCGTGACGCAGCTGAATCGTAGCGACGAACAAACCCGTCAATACACAGCGGTTTAGAACGCTGTCTTGTCGCGGTCGTCTCGGCGCTTGCCCGTCAGCAAGGTATCCAACGCGAATTTTCCCGGTCCGAAAATCAGCACCACCAGGCCAACCGCCCAAAATATGAATGGATCGGCGGCCGCAAACTTCGAAGGATCTGTCGAGAAAACGGTCGCGAGCGCTTCCCGATCCGCGGTGATGTACGCGACCGTCATGTCGATCACGATTCCCAGCGCCGTGATCCGCGATAACAATCCCAGCGCCAGCAGAATTCCGCCCACGAATTCAAACACCGATATGAACACGGCCGTCGGCCCCGGTGCCGGCAATCCCAGGCTGGTAAAGAAATCGATCACGTGCGGCAAATTATGCAGCTTGCCCCATCCGGTCTGCGCAAACTGCCAGCCCCAGTAGACGCGAATTAGAACCAAAAACGGCGATTTCAGATTCGATGCGATCCTCACGAAAAGGTCGTGCAAGTTACGGACACGGTTCATCAGACGGCTCATGGACGTACACTTCTCCTTCGACAGCCCGCTCGAATTTACGCGGGCCGCATCTTCTTAGTTTTTTGACGAATTTACCGTGCGACAAAACCAGCCGAGGGACGACCACGTCTGAAACCAGTGCTGCACGTGCGTTTGGCGCTCGTTCGGCGGAATCGCGCTGCCCTTCCACGCCGCGTCGATCGCTTTCTGCAACGGCTTGCCAACCCGAATCGCCGAAAGTATTGCGAACTCTTCAGGGTCCAATCGCCGGAAATACACTTCCTCGTCCTGCCGGTGCACGGCGATAAAAATTTCATCCGGTTTCACGTTCGCCGCTTGCTTGCCGCGTTTGCGTTTCTGCCGCTCACTGAAAGCATTGCTGGCAATGTCGAATTCTTCTGAATGCTTCCGTGCCTCCAGCAATAGATCGTCCACCGGATACCGCACATCGAGCAGGTGGATGTAGGGTTGCAGCTTCAATCGCAGCGTCGCGGGATTCGCCGCCGCCAAATCCTCGAACTTCAGCTTTTCTTCCGCCAGCCCATCGAACGCATCGATATCCGCCCATTCCAGCCGCGCCATATCGACAGCGAGATCTTTGCGCCGACCGGCAAGTGCCGGATGTTTTCGCAGCCACGCTTCAAGCCGCGAGCCAAGATTACGCAGCGTGAACGATTCCGAAGGGCAATCGGTGAGGTAGGCTTTCGCCATCGCATCGAACCGCCGCGCACCCACGACTGCCCGCAAACCCGGAAAATCCTCAGCGAAGCCCGACAAAATCCGGAACCAGTACTGCCGGTTGTAAATCTCCAATCGTTCAAACGACGTCAGCCTTTCGTTCGGCTTGATAAGCCTCGCCGCTTCCTTCCGCATCGACTGGCCACGCGCGCTTTTCGGGCGCATCCGCTCGCTCGGCGTGAGCGGAGCCATCACCGCCGCGGCCATTTTGCGTTGCAACGCCAGCAGTTTCATACGGCCTTTGCCAGCGAAGCGCTCGCCAGAAACTTATTCGCTTTCAGCGCTTCCTCATGCACTTCATCGAACGACGGAATGCTGTCGTCCCACTCCAGCAAAGTTGCCGTGTGCCCCACGCGCTCGATCGCCCGTGCATACAACTTCCATACCGGATCGATCACCGGATGGTCGTGCGTATCGAGAATGTACTTTCGGTACTTCGAATGCCCCGCGATATGAATCTGCGCCACTCGTCCGGCAGGCACGCTGTTCACGTAATCGAACGGATCAAAACTGTGGTTCTCGGACGACACGTAGATATTGTTAACGTCCAGCAGAATTCCGCAGTCCGCGCGCTCCACCACTTCGTTCAGGAATTCCCATTCGGTCATTTCCGACACATGGAATTCCGCGTAGCTGCTCACGTTCTCAACCACCACCGGCACTTCCACAAAATCGCGCACTTCCCGGATTTTCTGCGCGGTAATCTTCGCCGCTTCAAACGTGTACGGCATCGGCAGCAGGTCGTGGGTATATCTGCCGTCCACGCTTCCCCAGCAAAGATGATCGGAAAGCCACGGAGTCTTCGTCCGTTTTACTAGCGCCTTCAATCGCCGCAGATGCTCGCGATTGATCCGCTCGGCCGAGCCGAAATACATCGACACTCCGTGCTGCACCACTCGATACTGCTCCATGATCTGGTCCAGAATCCGCAGCGGACGCCCGCCGTCGATCATGTAATTCTCGGAAATGATCTCGAACCAATCGACCACCGGCTTGCGCGTCAGAATGTGGTGATAGTGCGGCGCGCGCAATCCGATCCCGATCCCGTAATCCGTGAAATTGTTAAACCGGTTCGCCGGCATTTCCCGCTCCCAACGGCGTTCGGAAACAAGAGCCGGCTGAAATTTCGCTGCCGGCTCTCGTCGCCGAAGAAAGGTTGTTGTTGGAAGTTAGCGCTTCGGAGCGTCGGCCGGCGGCTTCGAGCCGTCTGTCGCGCAGCCGCCCTTGCCCTTGCACGAATTCTTGCCCTTGCAGCCGTTGTCGCCCGACTTACACCCACCCTTGCCCTTGCAGGAGTTCTGACCCTTGCAAGCGTGCTTTTCCTTCACCTTCGTGCTGTCGCCCGACTGATCCTGCGTGTGAACCGCGGCACGCACGCCGGATAGCAGATTCGAAGCCTGCACCGTCGCGCTCGTGCCTGCCAGCAGACCCGCAAGAGCTGCGCCGGCGATCATCGCTTTGTTGGACTTTGTCATTTTCGTATTTCCTCCAGTTGAGTTTGAACCTTTAGTGCACTTCTTTTCGAGGGCCCTTTACACCGGCTGGATTTCTCCGCAAATTGCAGTTTCGAGCCTTTCGCCGAACGTTCCCTTCGCGGGTCACCATTCGCTTCCGAACGGCCGGTCACGCAGCGGACATCCGGCTTCTCCGCTCGTGCCCGTTAGACTCTATGTCGGAGGTTAGGTTACAGTTTTTCTTTGAAAGGTCTTGTTCTCTGATTTTCGCGGCCGGCGTGGTTTCCGCCATTTTTCCTGAAGCTTACGGAAACGATCGTCGGACCGAGCTAGGCCAACGCCAGCTATACTCCATTCCCTAGCCGGAATCCAGCTACTTCCCGTACGCAAGAGCCGCACCCGCGGATTTGTCGCCGCCCGCGTTTGTTGGTCTCACCTTTGTGACCAAGCGCTTCCATCGAGGGACAATCGGCAGGAACCGTAAGCTTTCCTAATTCAACGGATGGGCAGCGGCTTGCCGTCCGTCGGTGCCAGGTCAATTCCGCACGCCTTCGCCAGAGTCGGTGCGATGTCTGCTGGCGACACTCGTTCCGAATGGCTCTTCGCCCGGATTCCGACGCCCATCACGAATAGCGGCACGCGCTGGTCGTACTCGTACGGCGTTCCGTGCGTGGTGCCAATCGACCAGTTTCCCCCCGACTTATTGTCGAAAAACCAGTTCGCCTTCGGGATGACGATCAAGTCGCCGCTCCGGCCCGCGAAATAGCTCAGGCTCACCGCTTTTGCGATCGGATTTTTCGAAGCTTCCTTTTTCAATTCATCGCTGCGAAACACATATCCCACGCCTTCAATCCCGCGAATCGCGTCGATTACCGACCTCATCTCTGCTGGATTCGCCTTCAGTTTGTCGAACACGCCGTTCGCGAAATACAAATCGGAATCGTCCAGGTCCTCCACCGGATTTTCGCCCAGACTGTAAGGCGCGAGCGATTTCTCGACCGCCGTCTTCAACGCCAGCGCATCCACTCGGCCTGCATCGCTGCCTACGGACTTCGCCGCTTCGGGAATTCGCGCCACTCCGTGATCGGCGGAAAGCGCCACAACATAATTGTCGCGCCCCACCGTCCGGTCTAAGTGGTCGAACAGCTTTCCCAGCGTCTCGTCCAGATGCGCCAGAATGTCGCGCACCTCCAGGCTCTGCGGGCCAAATTGATGGCCGACAATGTCGAGCGCCGAAAAGCTAATTCCCAGCACATCGATCCCCGATCTGTTTCCCAACCCGAACGAATCCACCAGCGCCTCGGCCATCGCGCCCAGATATTCATCCGAAAAAGGACTGCCACCCCATACGCGGTAGAACGATCCTTGGCCCGATGCGCTCGCGCTCATAGCATGCGGAAACGCCGAAGTCAGCGGTCCGCCGCTGTCGGTCTTGCTGCCGGCGTCATCGATTGCCGCCGGCGCTGTCCACGTCTTTCCCAATTCCGCTTCCAGCGGATGCGCGGTCACATACGCCGCGACTTCCGGGACTGGGCCCGTCCCGTATGCCGTTGAAGTTGCCCAGTCGGATCCTTCAATCCAGGTCACCGCATCGGCGTGATGTCCGGCAAGCGTTGCGGCCGACCTCGCTTTTAGCGACATGGTAACCACGCGCGATCCGGGCGATTTTTCTCGCACCTGCTCGGCAAACGTCGGCACTTGCATCCGCCAATCGCTTTCTCCGGGCTCGGCCGCGTGCCCGCCGCCGCGGTAGGGAATCAATTTCGCATGCGGGTCGCTCGCGCACGCCACCAGATGTCGTGTGTCTCGATCCAGCCACTCATTCGCGATCATTCCGTGCGTCGAAGGAAAATCGCCGGTGCCAATCGTGGAGTGGCCCGCGCACGTCACCGTATTCGCATACGGATATGCCGCGTTTGTGAATCGCGCGCCTTGATCCATCAGTCGCCGCAATCCGCCGTGCCAGCTCGGCCCGAACCGGTCCACGTAGTCGGCGCGCATTTGATCGACGACCAGCAAA
>Ga0302320_10019317_pt1 | contig 13687 bp, 13 predicted proteins | sample Bog_T0_3_FD_202130 | JGI IMG/M metagenome (GOLD analysis project Ga0302320, IMG submission 202130) | Peat permafrost microbial communities from Stordalen Mire near Abisko, Sweden - Bog_T0_3 | ecosystem: Environmental > Terrestrial > Soil > Wetlands > Peat | place: Sweden: Abisko, Stordalen Mire... | reverse complement strand
ACACCGGCAGTTGGGCATGGTCCGTCAAAACGAAGGAAAATCTCTTCTGGTCTAGGGAGCAGTATCGCATCTTTGGGTTCAATCCTGACACGGAGAGCGGGCGATACGGCCCCGCGCGAGAGCGGATTCACCCAGCTGACCGGCATGCTTTTGATGAGACCCTTGAGAAAGCCATACAGGGGAAAAAAGATTTTGCAATAGACTTTCGGATCCTTCTCCCTTGCGGTGAGGTGAAGCATGTCCACAACCTCGGCCACCCGGTGTTGAACACGTCCGGCGAATTGGTTGAATACATCGGGACCACGGTAGATGTTACCGAGCAGGTCAAGGCCAAGGTCGCTTTGGAAGAGGCGTTCTCGAAGATCAAAAAATCAGAAGCCAGGCTGCAAACAATCATTGATACGATTCCCACCTTGGCCTGGAGCGCCGAGCCGGACGGCGCGGTGGAATTCGTCAATCTGCGCTGGAGAAATTATACCGGCCTGACCACCGAACAGGCCCGGGGTTCGGGCTGGCTGGCGGCGATTCATCCGGAAGACATCGGATGGCTATCGGAACAGCGGCGCATCACCATGGCTTCCGGCAAGCCATTTGAATTGGAAGCGCGCTTGCGGCGTTACGACGGGCAGTATCGCTGGTTTATAAACCGCGCCGACCCCTTGCTTGATGAACAAGGCAAGATCGTAAAATGGTATGGAACGAACACGGACATTGACGACCGCAAGCGGGCGGAAGAGGCGTTGCGCGGGAGCGAAAATTACCTGGCAGAAGCGCAGAAGCTAAGCCACACGGGCAGTTGGGCACGGAACCCCGCCACCGGCGAGGCGAGATACTGGTCCGAAGAATGCCGCCGCGTGATGGGCTATGAACCACATGATGCACTACCGTCATTTGAAACATACTTGCAGCGCGTCCATCCGGATGATCAAGCCAGGGTCAGGGAAATAATCCAGACTGCAAGCCGTGAGAAGGTGGATTACCAGATAGATTACCGGCTCATTCATCCCGGCGGCGAGGTCAGGGACATTCAAACCATAGGCCATCCCGTTTTCAGTCCATCCGGCGAATTGGTTGAATACATCGGGACCGTGATTGATGTCACCGAACAAAAACGAGCTGAAGAAGCCCTTCGCACGAGTGAGCGAAACCTTCGCCTGATCGTCGATACCATTCCCGGCTTGGTCCATACAATGACTGCGGCCGGCGAAGTGGAATATATCAATCAACAAATCCTGGATTATTTTGGCAAAACGAGGGACGAATTGAAGGATTGGACATCCAATGACATTTTATATCCGGATGATCGCGCATCCGTGGTTGACCGATGGATTCAATCGGTGAAAACCGGGCTGCCTTTTGATTTGGAACATCGTGTCCGCCGAGCTGACGGAACTTACCGTTGGTTCCATTCGCGCGGTCTGCCCCTGCGGGACACGGATGGGCAGGTCGTCCGTTGGTATAACTTGCTGATCGATATTGACGATCGAAAACGTGCTGAGGAAGCCCTTCGGGCGAGTGAGCGCGAGCTTCGGCTAATCGCTGAAAGCATCCCGGGAATGATCGTGGTAAATACGCCTGATGGAGCCAATGAATACTCGACCCAGCGGTTGTTGGACTATTTGGGTAAGAAGTTGGCTGATCTAAAGGATCTGAAATGGGTCAGCATCGTGCATCCGGAAGACGCTGATTCCATGGTGAACAAGTGGCTTGACTCGGTTAAAACCGGCCGGCCGTTGGAAATCAACTATAGAATGCGCCGTGCCGACGGGGTTTATCGGTGGTTTCAATCGCGCGTGGAACCATTGGTCAACGAGGAGGGCAAAATCTTGCGCTGGTATGGCTTGATTATTGATGTGGATAATCAGATTAATGCTGCAGAGGCTCTCCGCAAAAGCCAGGCCAAACTAGCTCACGTCAGCCGATTGACCACCATGGGAGAACTGACTGCTTCGATTGCACATGAAGTCAACCAACCGCTCACCGCCGTGGTCAACAACGCCAATGCCAGTATCAGCCTGCTGCCGAAAGACACTCCCGGCCTGGAAGAAGTTCGCGAAGCACTAACGGAGATAATTGAAGATGCCAACCGCGCGAGTGAAGTCATCGCGCGCGTCCGGCAGTTGGCGAAACGGGCCCCCGTTGAAAAGTCGTTGCTGGATTTGAGGGATGTCGTCCATGATGTTTTGGGGCTGGCTCGTTACGAGTCGGTGGCGCGCCATGTCACGATCCGCACTGACCTGTCCAAAGACTTACCTTCCGTATCTGGAGATCGGGTGCAACTCCAGCAGGTTTTGCTGAACCTAGTCATCAATGGCATGGATGCAATGAACAAAGTCGAAGAGTCAAAACGAGTCTTGACGATTTGCGGACGGCGCGAAACACACGATGGAACGTTTGAAGCCCGGATTAGTGTCAGCGATTCAGGTGTCGGGTTGAAACCGGAGGAAATGGAACGAATCTTCGAAGCATTTTATACGACCAAACCGCAGGGGATGGGAATGGGGCTGGCGATCAGCCACTCAATAATCGAGGCTCATGGTGGCCGCCTGTGGGCTGAACCGAACCAAGTACCCGGCGTGACCTTTCTGTTCAGTTTGCCGACTGCAAGCAATGCTGTGTCATGACCGATCCCGATTCCATCGTATTTATTGTTGACGACGATTTGTCGGTCCGTCGTTCCACCGAGCGTCTTGTTCAATCAGCCGGACTGAAGGTTCAAACCTTTACCTCCGCAAGGGAATTTCTCAAGAACGCACGATTTGAGGGGCCAGCTTGTCTCGTGCTCGACGTGCGCATGCCAGGTTTGAGCGGCATGGATCTTCAACGCGAACTGACGCAAGCTGGAATCCGCGTTCCGATTATTTTCATCACCGGACATGGCGACATCCCGATGTCGGTGCGTGCGATGAAAGCGGGAGCCGTGGAATTTCTGACCAAGCCCTTTCGCAGCCGCAGTTTGCTGGACGCTGTCCGCGCCGCCATCGAGCGGGACCGGTCCGCGCACAAAGAGCGATCTGAAACCGGCGAATTGCGCCAGCGTTACGAACAACTCACGCCGCGCGAGCGCGAAGTGATGGCGCTCGTGGCCACCGGACTGCTTAATAAACAAGTCGCCGGCGAACTCGCCACCACCGAACGGACGATCAAATTTCATCGCGCCCACATCATGCAAAAGATGCACGCCGAATCTCTCGCCGATCTGGTTCGGATGACCGAAAAGCTCGGTATCTCCACCCAGCGTTAGTTGCCCCCGACCTGCACCAAAGGACAGTGTCCAGTGCTGTCCCAAGGAACAGTAGAATTCCCGTGCTGCGCCGATTATTGTGGAGGCATGAATGAAATTCGGTTGAAGGACAACAACGGATGCGAAGAAAAAGCATCTGAAGGTCCGTTCGTTTCAATCGTGGATGATGACGTCTCGGCAAGGCGTTCCACCCAAAGCCTCCTAAGTGCCCCCACCAGCACCAAAGGACAGTTTCCAGTCCTGACCCAAGGGACAGTAGAATTCTCACGCTGCGGCGATTATTATGGAGGCATGAATAAAGATTGGTTGAAGGACACTGACGGATGCGAAGAAAAAACATCTGGAGGTCCGCTTGTTTCAATCGTGGACGATGACGCCTCGGTGAGGCGGTCAGCCCAAAGACTTCTCCGCAGTTCTGGGCTGCGGGCAAAAGTTTTCGCTTCGGCTGAAGATTTCCTTGAGTCTGGTTGCGTGGAGGAGACGGTCTGCCTGCTGCTCGACTTGAGCATGCCGGGAATGAACGGTTTGGTATTGCAGCGTCGCCTGGCTGAAACCGGCCGGCAGATACCCATTGTTTTTCTCAGTGCCCGGGCCGGCGAGGACGATGAGCGCCGCGCATTGCAGGCAGGCGCGGTGAAATTTTTGCGTAAACCGGCCAATAAAGAAGTGTTGTTACAAGCAATCCGCGCCGCACTTGACGGAGTCACCATTTAACCAAGGAAAAAGTTATGAAAACTGTTACCATAAATAAATCAGGCAATCCTGCCGCGATGGAGATGACTGCCAGCGAGCAACTCGGCGTTTGGGGGCTCGCGAGCACCAAACCAGAAGCATTCCGTCACTTCGCGTTCCAGTTCATACAGTCGAGTTCTCAAGATGCTGCCAGAGACACGGGCGACGATCCCGGCTTTCAAAGCCCGACCAACCCGCATCGGCAGCGAAACGGAGAAACCAAATATCTCGAGGAGCCGGTGCGGCCTGAAGATAAGTTTGAGGGCGTCATTGGTCGAAGCGCATCGCTCCGGACGGTGCTGGATCAGGTTAAAATCGTGGCTCCGATCGATTCCACGGTGCTCATCTTGGGAGAAACCGGGACGGGCAAGGAACTCATTGCGCGCGCCGTTCACAATCAAAGTTCGCGCCACGACAAGCCGTTTGTCAGAGTGAATTGCGCGGCGATTCCTTCTGGACTGCTTGAGAGCGAACTGTTCGGTCATGAGCGGGGAGCGTTCACGGGAGCCATCGCGCGTAAAATCGGACGTTTCGAACTCGCGAACGGTGGCACTATATTCTTGGATGAGATCGGTGATATTCCATCAGAATTGCAACCCAAGCTCCTGCGCATTCTTCAAGAGCAGGAATTTGAACGTCTGGGCAGCACCCAGACCCTGCGCGTGAACGTGCGCGTGGTGGCGGCCACGAGTCGTAACCTCCCTCAGATGGTGGCCGATCGGGAGTTCAGAAGTGATCTCTATTATCGCCTGAATGTGTTTCCGGTGCGCCTTCCGGCCTTGCGGGAACGTCCCGAAGACATCGCGCTGCTCGTGCGCCACTTTGTGGATTTCTGCGCCAAACGCATGAACAAACCAGTTGAACACATTCCCACCGAGGCGGTGGACGCCTTACTCTGTTACCCGTGGCCGGGCAATGTGCGGGAGTTGCAAAATTTTATCGAACGGTCCGTTATTCTTTCGCCGGGAAAAGTCTTGCGCGCACCTTTAACTGAACTGAAAACGTCGGTCGATGGCCGGGATGCTTCCGGTCAAAGCGCCGAGGCCAAGCCCGCGACCTTGAAAGATGCCGAACGCGAATACATTCTTCAGGCTCTGGCAGAGACTAATTGGGTCGTCGGAGGCCCGAACGGCGCTGGTGCCCGGCTCGGGTTGCAACGCACGACGCTGATCTCTAAGATGCAAAAACTCGGCATCTCTCGCGCGCTGGCGTGAGACTCCGAAACGATAATACCATGAAGCGGCAACTCGAAAAATGAGTTTAGCCACGGATGCCTTATGAAGACACCGCAATTCGCATCGCTGAAGAAAAGTCTTGTGCATCCGGCAAAGATGATGGTTGCGGCGGTGCTGGCATTGCTCGCGGCAAAAGTAGTCGGCTTGCCGGAGATATAATGGGCGCGGATTACCGGGATAACCTTCAAATGCTTGAGACCTTGCACCCCAAAGTATTGAACTGGGGAGGAAATATGGCTGTCATGGAAATCGAATGCCTTTGAACCTGACCAAACCGACCAAAAAATATGGAAGATACACTGTTTTGGAGCCGGCTCCAGTTCGCGTTCACCATTACATTTCACTACCTGTTTCCACAGCTCACAATGGGGCTGGTCTGGATTATTGTTTATTTCAAATGGCGGCATTTGCGCACCGGCGACGAACGTTTTGCCAGCGCCACGCGTTTCTGGGCGCGCATTTTCGGCATCAACTTTGCCGTCGGCGTGGTCACCGGCCTCCCGATGGAATTTCAGTTCGGCACGAACTGGGCCGGGTTCACTAAGTTTTCCGGCAACGTCATAGGCCAAACTCTCGCGATGGAAAGCATGTTCGCCTTCTTCCTTGAAAGCGCGATGATTGGCGCGATGGTCTGGGGAGAAAAAAAACTTGGCCCGAGCAAACATTTTCTAACAGTCCTCGGTGTGGCCTTGGGCAGTTGGGCTTCGGGTTATTTCATTCTCGTGACGAATGCGTTCATGCAGCATCCCGTGGGCTATTCCACGGCGGCGGATGGTTCGCTTCGGCTGGAAAGCCTCGCCGCATTTTTGCTGAATCCGTGGGCGCTGGTCATGTTTTTGCACAACCAATGTGCGGCAGTCGTGACCGGCTCGTTTGTTGTGACCGCCGTGGGTGCGCTCTACGCCTTGCAGGGCAAACACGCTGAGCAAGCCTCGCTCTTTTTGAAGACCGGCACGCTGGTCGGGTTGTGTTCGTGCGTTTTGGTCGCCTTTCCCACGGGAGACCGGCAGGCGAAAATGGTGGCGCATCATCAGCCCGTCACCCTCGCGGCCATGGAAGGGCATTTCACCACCGGCGCGAACGTCGGACTAAATTTCATCGGCCAACCCAACATAAGGGAGAAACGCATAGACAATCCCATCTACATGCCGGGAGCGTTGAGTATGCTCGCGTTTGGTCACATGAATTCCTCGGTTCAGGGACTAGATGATTTCCCGGAAGATCAATGGCCCACGAACATCGACCTGTTGTATTACGCATACCACGTCATGGCTGGTCTGGGAACCTTGTTCATTCTACTGATGGTGATTGCCAATTTGCAGCGATGGCGCGGACGATTGGAAACCTCTCGTGGGCTGCTGTGGGCTTTGATGCTGGCGTTTCCTTTTCCTTACATCGCCACGACGGCGGGTTGGATGACGGCGGAACTGGGACGTCAACCCTGGCTCATCTTCGGGCTTTTCCGAACCAGTCAGGGCGTCAGTGATGTTGTGAATGGAGGAAATGTCCTGTTCACACTGATCGGTTTTACTGGGCTTTATTTCGTCCTTGGCGTTCTCTTTTTATTCCTGATCGGGCGGGAAATCGCCCACGGCCCGCAAGCAATTTACACTATCGGGAAATTAGAGGTCTCACATGATTGAGATCTGGTATTCCATTTTGGCCTTCATGCTCGTGATGTTCATCGTGCTGGAGGGTTTTGATATCGGAGCTGGCATGTTGCAGTATATCGTCGGCAAAACGGAAGCAGAACGACGACAGGTCGTTTCCGCCATCGGCCCGCTATGGCCCTGGCACGAAGTCTGGCTTATAGGCTTCGGCGGGACGTTGTTGTTGGCTTTTCCCAACATCCTCGCCACGTCATTCGCGGGATTTTATCTGGCGCTATTCCTTTTACTTTGGGCACTGTTATTGCGCGGTGTTTCCATCGAGGTTAGCGGCCACATCGCCAATCCACTGTGGCGCACAGCCTGGCATTTTATTTTCGTGGCTTCCAATCTGTTGCTCGCCATTCTTATCGGCGCGGCATTAGGAAATGTCCTTCGCGGTGTTCCGCTGAATTCGGATGGTAAGTTCGCACTGACATTTTTCACCAACTTCAGTCCACGCGGCCAAGTTGGTATCTTGGACTGGTTCACCGTGTCGGTCGCAACGTTCGTGTTGATCACTTTGGCCGCACACGGAGCAACGGCGCTGGCAATGAAAACCGAAGGTCCGGTGCACCACCGAAGCCGGCAACTCGCCCGCACCCTTTGGAAGCTTGTCTTGGGGCTACTGGTTATTATTACAATTGAATCATGGTGGGTGCGCCCTGAATTATTTTGTGGAATGTTGCATCAACCATTCAGCTGGCTGGGGCTCACCAGCGTCATCGCGGGAATAACCAACGTGTTTATTGGCTTGCAAATTAAAAGAGAATTTCGAGCGGTCATCGGCTCCGCCGCCTTCATTGCCGGACTGATGATCGCGGGAGCTGCCGGTGTGTTTCCGGTCATGCTGTATTCAACACTCGCCCCCGAAGATTCGCTGACTGCCTACCAAAACGCGGCTGCCGGTGCTGGGCTGGCCATCGCTCTGATTTGGTGGCCAATCGCGTTGGTTTTTGCCGTGGTTTATTTTCTGTTCATCTGCCGGCATTACGCCGGCAAGGTGAAACCACAGGAGGATAATCAGAACCCATATTAACTTGGCCCACTCCCTCAGGACCGAAGGAAAAACGAGATGATAAATATTCACATAGAAACTGACAGCCACGGCGAAGTCGAAGTTCCTGCCGACGAGCTTTGGGGAGCGCAAACCAAGCGATCTTTTGAGCACTTCAGTATCGGCAATAATTTGATGCCGCGCGAGATGATCGCCTTATACGCCACGTTGAAAAAAACCGCCGCCATCGCCAACCATGTCAGTTGGCGGCTTGCCGAGGTGCCTTTCAAACTGATCGTCCAGGTTTGTGACGAGATCTTGAGCTTCAGCCTCTGCATGAACAAGGCCGTGCTGGATGGCGCGGCACGGAAATTCTTGATCCGGCAAAAACCAACCTGCTCCGCAATTTGAAAGCCGCATCTCCAATAGGAAAAACATGAACCTGCAACTCGAAAACAATTTTGCTCTGGTCACCGGTTCAACCGCCTGCATCAGTTTCGCTATCGCCAAAGCCCTCGCCGCTGAAGACGCGCGTGTCATCATCATCCTTTCCTCAATCGAGGAATCAATCCACCAACAATGGCATTCGTGAATACACCAACCACCCAACCGGAAGAATTCGACCTCCTCGTGCTGGGCAGTGGTGAAGCCGGCAAATACATAGCTTGGACACTGGCTAGGAAGGGGATGAAGATTGCCGTCATTGAGCGAAAATATATTGGAGGCTCGTGCCCCAACATCGCCTGCCTCCCGAGCAAGAATGTAATCCATAGCGCCAAAGTCGCCTCTTACTTCCGGCGAAGCGAGGAATTTGGAATCACCAAGGATAACTGGAAAATCGATATGCCAGCCGTGAGTGAGCGCAAGCGCAAGATGGTCAATGGGCTGGTCGAGATGCATCTCGATTTATACAAAAAAAGTGGATCGGAGCTGGTCATCGGTTCTGGACGCTTTATTGGCCCAAAAATCATTGAGGTTACATCTGACGATGGCTTCGTTCGCGTTCTTCGCGGGAAGAGGGTTGTTATAAACACGGGAACCCGCGCGACCATTGCTCCAATTCCGGGGCTTGCCGAAGCGAACCCGATGACCCATATCGAAGCGCTGGATTTGGACCGCATCCCGGAACATTTTCTTGTCCTGGGTGGTGGCTATGTTGGGCTCGAGTTGGCCCAAGCCATGCGCCGCTTCGGCAGCCGGGTGACCATTATTGAACGCAACCCCAGGCTGCTCCATCGCGAGGATCAGGACATTTCGGCAGCGCTGCATGAATTGTTCAAGGATGAGGGAATCGAAGTGGTCACGAGCGCTCGCATCACTCGAGTTGAGGGAAAATCTGGTGAATCGGTGAAACTGCAAGTGAACTGCAACGGCTCAGAAACCGTCTTGGAAGGCACGCATCTTCTGGCAGCGACGGGTCGAACGCCCAACACGGATGGTATTGGCCTGGAACAGGCCGGAGTGAAAACGACCGATCGTGGTTACGTGAAGGTCAACGAATGCCTTGAAACAACGGCGCCCGATGTCTGGGCCGTGGGTGAATGTGCCGGCAGCCCGCATTTCACTCATATTGCCTTCGATGACTTCCGCATCTTGCGCGATAATATTCTCGGTGGCCATCGTGTGACCACCGGCCGGCAGGTGCCATTCTGCATGTTCACGGACCCCGAGTTCGCACGCATCGGGTTGAGCGAAACGGAGGCGAACGAGCGTGGTATCGCCTATCGACTCGCCAAAATCCCTCTGACCACAGTCTTGAGAACCCGGACGCTTTCCGAGACCCGAGGCTTCATGAAAGCCCTCATTGAGGCCAATAGCGATCTCATCCTAGGCTTCACAGTTTTCGGAGTCGAGGCAGGAGAAATCATGGCGTCGGTGCAAGTCGCAATGATTGCGGGACTCCCTTACACCGCGTTACGCGACGCCATCTTTACCCATCCTACCATGCTGGAAGGACTCATCCCGCTTTTTACAAATGTGCCGCCCGCCGCCGCTGCCGTTGCCAACTCCCAGGCTTTACATACATGAACCTACAACTCGAAAACAAACTTGCCCTTATCACCGGTTCAACCGCCGGCATCGGTTTTGCCATCGCCAAAGCTCTCGCCGCTGAAGACGCGCGCGTCATCATCAACGGCCGCACCGAAGCGCGCGTTGCCGAAGCCATCGCGTCCATTCGTGCCGACAATCCCTCGGCCAGACTCGAAGCGCTCGCACTCGATTTGTCCAAAGCGGATGCCGCGACGGAAACCATCAAACGTTTTCCCGACGTGGACATTCTCGTGAACAATCTGGGCGTTTATAAAGTCCAGCCGTTTGAGCAAATCACGGATGCCGAATGGCTAGCGATCATTGATACAAATTTTTTAAGCGGCGTTCGCCTCGCGCGTCATTTTCTACCACGGATGAAAACAACCGGTTGGGGACGCGTCATTTTCATCTCCAGCGAATCCGCCGTGAACATTCCGGTGGAAATGATCCATTATGGAGTGACGAAAACGATGCAAGTCGCGCTCGCCCGTGGACTGGCCGAAACCACGTCAGGAACCAGCGTAACCGTCAATTCAGTGCTGGCTGGGCCGACGCGTTCGGAAGGCGTGGAAAGATTCCTCGCCGACCTGGCGAAATCGAAAAATGCCACGGTCGCCGAAATGGAACGGGATTTTTTCCGGACGGCACGACCGGGCTCGCTGTTGCAGCGCTTTGCCACCACGGACGAAGTCGCGGCGCTGGTCGCGTTCGTGGCCAGTCCGCTTTCCGCCGCAACCAACGGCGCGGCGTTGCGGGTAGAAGGCGGTGTCGTGCGCTCGATTCTTTAAAATGATAGTTTAGCACCATGCGATTCCGTGATCTGAACGAAGCTCAAATCCTTGCCCTCGCTGTCACGGCCGAGGAAGAGGACGCCCGCATCTATCGCGATTTTGCCGAATCGCTCCGCGCAAATTTTCCGGCGACGGCGGAACTGTTCACTAAAATGGCCGCGGAAGAAGACGGACATCGGCACCGGCTGAGTGAATTGTATCGCCAAAGGTTCGGCGACCATATCCCGCTCATCCGGCGGCAGGATGTGAAGGGCTTTATCGTGCGTCACCCATCGTGGTTCGCACGCACACTCCGGCCCGAACACGCGCGCGAAGAAGCGGCCTTGATGGAGATTGAATCTCGCCGCTTTTACGAAGCCGCCGCGCAGCAAACCAGCGATGCCAGCGTCCGCCAACTCCTTGATGATCTCGCGCAGGAAGAACAGAGGCACGAAACCACCGCAGAAGAAATCACAGACGCGCAAATCAAATCCGGCGCAGTAAGCCAGGAGCGCGAAGTCGCGCGGCGGATGTTTGTGCTGCGTTTCGTCCAGCCAGGACTGGCCGGATTGATGGATGGCTCGGTATCCACGCTGGCACCTTTATTTGCGGCCGCCTTCGCCACCGGTAATACGCTGGCCACGTTTAAAGTTGGACTTGCGGCTTCAGTCGGTGCCGGCATCAGCATGGGCTTCGCCGAAGCCATGTCCGATGATGGCAAACTCAGCGGCCGCGGCACACCGTGGATTCGCGGTGTGGTCTGCGGCCTGATGACAACGCTCGGCGGCCTGGGCCATACGATGCCATATCTCATCCGCGATTTTCATCTCGCGACAACTATCGCGCTCGTGGTCGTGACGATAGAATTGGCGGTGATTGCTTGGATCCGCAAACGCTATATGGACACGCCGTTGTTATCCGCAATGTTCCAAGTCGTCGTGGGCGGCGTGCTCGTTTTTCTCGCCGGCTGGCTGATCGGGATGGGCTGAGTTTATCTCGAGTGAACTTTATCGCGTCGGAATCAAAACCTGTTTCGGTTGAGTATTGGCAATAGCGGTGGATTTTGCTTTTTGAACCTTGGGCGGGCGGATGACAATCGGGAGAACGGCGCTTGGGCATCGATCCTTTACGGATATGTGCAGGTCACCTGCTTTCCTTCCGAAGGTATTGTTCATTTGATTTTGGGCGATTCGTGCGGATCTTCGCCGCGCAGGTGTGCTACGCCCTCACGGATGGCAGATGCGAGAATTTTCAGGCATTCGCGCACTGCCGACGGTTTGCCCGGCAGATTTACGATGAGCGTTTGTCCGCGTGTGCCGGCCACCGCCCGGGACAAAATCGCCGTCTTCACTTTCGCCAGCGACTGCATCCGCATCGCCTCGCCGAAGCCGGGCAGTTCGCGTTCCATCACGGCCCGCGTCGCTTCCGGCGTCACGTCGCGCGCGGAAATTCCCGTGCCTCCCGTCGTTACAACCAAATCACATTTCAATTCATCCGAAAATTTTTTCAACGCCGCCGCAATCAAGTCCACTTCATCCGGCACAGTCGCTGATTCAAATTTGACCGCGTCGCCGAGAAACTCACGCAGAGCCTTTTCAATCTCCGGCCCGCTGCGGTCGGCATAAACACCCACACTTGCCCGGTCGCTGATGGTGATGCGCCCGATTTTCATTCCTTGATTTTCTGAACCACGCAGATGTCTGAAATCTGCATCGTTTTGTCCACCGCCTTGCACATGTCGTAAAGCGTCAGTGCCGCCACGCTAACACCGGTCAACGCCTCCATCTCCACACCGGTCTGCGCGCTGGTTTCCGCCGTGCAAAAAATTTCAATCGCCGTCTTGCGGACTTTGAAAGTCACTTCCACGCAGCTCAATCCCAGCGGATGACACAGTGGAATCAATTCGCTTGTTCGTTTTGCCGCTTGGATGCCGGCAATTTGCGCGACCGTCAACACATCGCCCTTCGGCAGCGCATTGCGTTTCAACGCGCGAATCGTGGATGGCTGGCAAATCAATTTGCCTGTCGCCACCGCGCGCCGGCGCTGCACCGGCTTCGCGCCCACGTTCACCATGCGCGCTGAGCCGGCGGCGTTGAGATGGGAAAAATTGTTTTTCATCGGATCACGCGCCCAGCATACCGGTCGTGGGTAGAAATTCCAACTCCGCGTCCGCTTCGAGCGAATCTACTTTGGCCGGCACGCGCATCAACGCGTTTGCCGACGCCAGGCAAGTCACATCGCCCGAACTCGCCCATGTCAGCGGATGTAGTTGCGGCGAACCGTCATTCCATTCCAACCGCGCCGGCCATAGGGTTTCGCGCGGACATGCTGCGTCGTCCAGCCTTGTCGCCAACCGGCCTTGTAAAGATGTAGGCACTCCTTCACCGCTTAATCGCGCCAGTGCCGTCGTCACTGCGAAGTGAAAACAAACAAAGTGCGACAGTGGATTTCCCGGCAGCCCGAACGCCACGCGCGTCCCGTTCACACCAAAGATGAGCGGCCTTCCAGGACGAATGTTAACCTGCGAGAAAACAATTTCAAAACCCAGCCTCTCCAGCAGCGGGCGCGTGAAATCCTTGTCGCCCACGCTCGCACCGCCGGAAACCAAAACCAATTCCGCCCGGGCAATTCGATCCAAATCAAGCTGCGACCACGCCGCGTCAAAATTTTCCGGCAGATGTGTTTGCCCCAGCTCAACCTGAAACGGTTGCAGGAGCCCGTGGATCAAGCTCGAATTGCTGTCGCGTATCTGCCCCGGCTTGGGCGTCTGTTCCGGCGACACCAGTTCATCGCCCGTGGTGAAATGGGCGATGCTCAATCGTGGACTTACCAGCGGCTGTGTGCATCCCGCTGTCGCCAGTAACGCGAGTTTGCCCGCATCCAGCCGGGCACCCGCTTCGACCAGAGGTTGACCGGCCTTCACCTCTTCGCCACGTCGGCGGAGATTCAGACTGGCTTCGCGTTTGGTGATGCGGATGTGGTCGCCGTTGCGCTCCACATGTTCCTGCATGACCACGCGAACGCCATTGCAA
>Ga0302320_10019315_pt1 | contig 13689 bp, 11 predicted proteins | sample Bog_T0_3_FD_202130 | JGI IMG/M metagenome (GOLD analysis project Ga0302320, IMG submission 202130) | Peat permafrost microbial communities from Stordalen Mire near Abisko, Sweden - Bog_T0_3 | ecosystem: Environmental > Terrestrial > Soil > Wetlands > Peat | place: Sweden: Abisko, Stordalen Mire... | reverse complement strand
CAACACGGCCGGCACCAATACCGTTTCGGTTTCGGCTTCGTATACTTTGACGGATCCGATCGCGATGTTCTGGCCGTCGGCGGGCAGCGCATTACCGCGCACGTGGGATGTGAAGGCGGCGTCCACACAGGAGGTGCTGTTTTGAGGGGAACGCAGACAGCGGCCTGTGCGAGTCCGGCGAACCGGGCCAGGAACCGTCGTTCGGGCCAGATGCTGATATTCGTGACGCTGAGCCTTTCGGTTTTAATCGCCATGATCGGTCTGGCGGTCGATCTCGGTTACTCATACTACATCAAGACACTTACCCAGGTGGCGGCCGATTCGGCGGCTCAGGCGGCGGCGGTATTCGCCAAAAATAACGGTTACGCGTGCGGAACCGGCATCACCTGCGGAACGGCTTATAACTGCGCGAGCCCGCCGACGACTCCGGCGGTTACACCGTTTGAGGCCGGGTGCCTCTATGCCAAGGCCAATGGTTTTGTGAACACGGGCAGCCAGACCGTATCGTTCATCGCGAACAACACTGCGACGCCCAACGAGTCGACCAATACGCCGTCTATATGGATACAGGCTAACGTGGCACAGACGGTCGGGCACTGGTTCCTGTACGGGTCGGGCTTTCACAGCGGGTCGGTAGCATCGCAGGCGATCGCCGGGATATCGACAACTCCGGCGCCCGCCTGCCTCTATATCCTCAGTCCCACGGCGGCGGGCGCGCTGACGATAGCGGGCGGTTCGGGAATCGTCACATCGGGATGCGGGGTCTATGTCAATTCGAATTCGTCCACCGCGATCAATCTGAACAACGATGGCGACCTGACGGCGACTGGCGGCGGAGTCATCGACGTAGTGGGAAGGGTCAGCATAGCGTCCGGCAGCACCATGACTCCGACGGCGACGACCTTCGCCGGAGCGGCCGATCCGCTTGCCAATCTGGCGGTGCCGACGGTTTCTTCCACCTGCGACCATACGGGCTATTCTCTGGCCTACGGGACCGCGACCATCTCCCCCGGGGTTTACTGCGGCGGAATAACAGCGGGCGGAGGCGGCACGCTGACGATGAGCTCCGGACTCTATATCATGAACGGCGGAGGCTTTAACAACGGGAACGGCGCCACGATTAACGGGACGGGTGTCACGATCTACCTGACCGGGCAGCATGGCTATACCGCGGCCGGAATGCAGCTGGAGGGCGGCAGTACCACCAATCTGACTGCGCCCAGTTCGGGCTCTTATATGGGGATACTGTTCTATCAGGACCGCAGCGCTACTTACGCGACCGCCAACGATCTCGGGAACGGCTCCACTTTGAATGCGACGGGAACGTTGTATTTCAAGACGACGGCGCTGACTCTGGAAGGAGGAACTTCCTCATCAAAATGGGCAATTGTCGCCAACACCCTTTCAGTGACCAACGGTTCCACTTACCAGCAGGACACGACGGGAACCTACACCGGACTGGCTTCGACAAGCCCCCGACTCATTCAGTAACCGCAGTCCCGGGTGGGATCGGGCGCATCGCGAGCGGAGGCTTGCCTCCGGAGCCCGAAATACGGACGGTGGCGTTTGACGAAGCTGCGTATAGTTGTCAGGCGGGTTGTGGGAGCGGCGGCAGTGGAGCGCCGTCCGGCAGCCGGCCCGTTTGACGCCATCGAGCGCGATCACATCGGGACGGGATCCGTCAGTGGAGATCAGGCGTCCTAAAGCGCCAGACTATTTCGAGCTTATCGAAGTTAGCGGCGTCGATCTGGTCGAGCGCAACGTAAGCGATTGCTTCCCGCATCGTTGCCGCAGGGATGCCATTCGGTATCGGGGATGGACGCGGTCCGCTCCTGCCGATCCGGTCAGCTGCCGTCGTCTGCCCTGGAACGCTTGCCTTTATCCGGCATTTACCGACCACCCCTGCCCGCACCGGTTGTTTCGGTATTGTTCATGTTAATGAGTTGATAGCCGCCCATTGCGAGACGCACGGACGGTCCGGAAAGTGCTTCGGCGGCCATCTGGTGCCAGCCCATCGGAGCGGCATAGAGGACGTCGCCTTCGACGGCGTGGTATTCGCCCATGTTTTCGAACTTACCGCTGATCTTGCCGATCTGGACGATCCACCATTCGGCTGGTCCCGGGTGCATATGGCCGAAGGTGGTTTTCGGATCAAACGGGGGATCATCGGGCTTGCCCGGACCGCTTCCGATATTGCCGCTGCCGGCACCGCACTTGTTGTCAGCCGGATTCACGAAACCGAGCAGTGGGCTGACGAAGATGTGATCGTCGAGCACCCCGCCCTTACCGCATTTGCCGATGACATCGTCGATGGTGTTGAACATCGGCACATTCGATCCTGTGTAGGGCGCCGGTGTATGGCTGAAGGCAACTTTGACGATCTTGCCGTCTTTGCTCGGCGCGGGTTGCGGGCCGTCGGAGGGATAAACCGTTTTATAGTTGGTCGGACGATCCTCGACCCAAAGCGCATTCTGGTCGCCTTCGACGTTGTACGAATAGAGCGTGCCCTTCATGATATTGACAACCGCGCCGCGCGTGGCTGTGATCGGCTGCTGGCCTTCCACGTCGAAGTGGACCTGACCGGCGACGACCACATAGACCGAGGGGGTGTCGGGATTCAGACGAGCGGTGAATTTGGTTCCGGGCGCGGCGGAATTGTATGTGGCGTCACATTCGGGATCGAGGATGATCTGCTCCTGCCAGTTGTTCTGGCCGGCATGCATGGTCTTGAGGTCCGCGAGTTTCCACAACGGGCGCATCGGCGGATTATAAACGCCGCCCGGAGTTTTATTGACCCACCAGGTTTGAGCCGCACCTCCTCCGCCGCGACCACCACGGGCAGGCGCAGGCGCCGGCGGCTGCGCGGGGGCCTGGGCAAAAACGGTTAATACGCAGACGGCCGCGACAAGGCCGCCGCCTGCAATTTTCATTGTGACTTTCATTGGATTTCCTCCACAGCCGTCAAATTGTCAGATTGAATTATACGTGGTTTCACGTGCGGCGAACACACAGATCGATCCGAGGCAGAGGGCCGGTTTCAGCGGATCATCGCGGAGGGCATTGGCGGCATGTTGTTGAAGGTCGAGCCACCCGGTTTGGCGGGGTCGCCTGGATGATCCTTGCCCCAGGTCCAATACAGCCCGAGATACGCGTAATTTTCGGACTGTCCGATAGCGGTGTGGCCGTAACAGAACAGCAACTGGAAGCCGGGATCGCGAAATTTGTAGTAACCGCCGAAATCGACAAGCGTGGCGGGCCGGGTTTGGGGAGCGGCTGGTCCCTCGGGTCCGTGATAAAAAACTTCCGTACCCAGCGTAACTTTCTTGCCGAGATCGCGCTGCACGAGCCAGCCCGCAAACGGAAAATTGCGGTAGCCGGGAGCACTGACAAACGTTTCGCCGCCGCCTCCGTAAGTCGTCCACGGCCCGAAACTTTTCTGTACCCAGAGCGGCACTTTGTACCAGGTCTTGCCGACCCCCAGACCTCTGGCGGCGCTGCCGGTAGGGATCTCGAACATCACAAACGTGCCAACCATCGGGCGGTGCTTCGATTCCTGCACGAAGCGGTATTTGATGCCCAGTTCCATATCGCCAATGCCAAATGCGCGGGGACCATCCGCCGGGAAAATCGCGGCCATAGGGGCAATGATATGGAGGTGAACGTTGGGCAGGGCTCCCCAGTTGAACTCGAAAGCCGGGCCCACGGTGTCGGTCTCAAGCGCTGTGCCGTCGGATGCGGCGAAGGTGTAGAACTCGTAATGCTGGTAATCGATCGGCTCGGGGTCGTCCGTTTGAAAAGGCGGACCAGCCAGGGCAGCACTGGAGAAGCACATCAGTGATAGGCACATCAGTGCCGCCGAACGACACGTCACGGCCTGAGTATAGCGCGCCTTTTTTAGGCGCGGGCGGCGCGGACCAGTTCTTCGGCGTTGCGGAGCGCCTCAGGTGTGAGCAGTTCGCCGCTGAGCATGCGGCCGATTTCTTCCATGCTGGCGGTACTATCGAGCTCAGTCATCTCGGCTACCGTGCGGCCGTTGCGCTCGAATTTTCCAACCACGTAATGGTGGTCGGCGAAACAGGCGATTTGCGGGAGATGCGTCACGCAGAGCACCTGATTTTCCGCCGCGAGGCCTTTGAGCCGGCGAGCCACGCCTTCCGCCGCGCGGCCGCCAATCCCTGTATCGATCTCATCGAAGACCAGTGTTCTTTGGGGAGCGGCGGTGCGCCCGGCTGGCCCGACAAGACAGGTCTTCAGGGCCAGAGCGATGCGGGATAACTCTCCGCCCGACGCGATCCGCTCCATCGGCTTCGGGTCTTCGCCGATGTTGGCGGAGACCAGGAACTGAACGCGGTCGGCGCCGGTTTCGCTCCATTCGGCGCAGGGTTCGACGGTGACGCGGAACACGGTGCGGTCCATGGCGAGTGGCCTGAGTTCCTGCTCCACACGCTGGCCAAGCTGACTGGCGGCCGTCTTGCGGCGGGCGGTGAGTTCGGTGGCCGATTTCTCGTACTCCGATGCCACTCGGTTTTGTTCCCGCTTCAGTTCGCCCAGCCGTTCGCCGGCGTTTTCCACATCGTTTATTTTTCGTGTGACATCGTCGAGAAAGGCAAGGATTTCATCAACGGTGGCTCCGTATTTGCGTTTCAGTTTGTCAAGAATGGAGAGGCGCAATTCGATTTCTTCCAGGCGGGCCGGGTTGGCTTCCATCCGCCCGAGGTAATCGCGCAGAGAGTAGGCAACGTCCTGCATTGCGATCAGCGCGGGTTCGAGAGTCTGACGCACGGGTTCCATGGCCGTGTCGATGCGCGCGAGTTCATCCAGTTTTTTGGCGACGGCACGCGCGGTCGTCCAGGCAGATTCGGGGGCCTCGTAGAGCGCTTCGTACGCTGCGCCCGCCGTTTCGAGCAGCTTGCCCGCGTTCTGTTGCACGCGGCGCTCGGCGTCGAGTTCGGTGTCTTCTCCCGGACGCAGCGAAGCGGTTTCGATTTCGCGGCGCTGGAATTGCCAGAGATCGAGAAGGCGATTTTTCTCCAGCTCCGAGCCTTCCAGTTGTACAATTTCGTTCGTGACTCGCTTCCACGCGGTGAAGATCTCTCGCACTTTGCCGCGTAGTTCGCGCGTGTGGCCAAAAGCGTCCAGCATGGCAAGTTGCGCGGCGGGATCGAACAGGAGTTGCTGATCGTGCTGACCGTGGATATCTCCGAGATGCGCGGCGAGATCTTTGAGAACGGTCACCGTGGCGGGGCGGCTGTTCACGAAAACCCGGCTCTTGCCGTTGGAAAGGATCTCGCGCTCAATCAGGATTTCGCCGTCTTCCGTGTCGAAACCAGCCGCGGCCAGAACTTTCGCCGCGCGATCGTTCAGGTCAAATACGCCGGACACGCGGGCCCGCTCCTCGCCGGAGCGAATCATATCCGCCGACGCGCGTCCACCCAAGAGAAGACCGAGCGCGTCCACAACGATCGACTTACCGCTGCCGGTCTCGCCCGTGAGCAGATTCAGGCCAGCGTGGAAGCGCACGCGCAGGCGATCCACTACGGCGTAGTTTTCAACGACGAGCTCGTGCAGCATCCGTTGAAATTATAGTCGGTGGAAGAGCACGACCGCGTTTCTGTGGAAATCGGGTGCCAGAAAGTGCGGGAGAAACGGAATCTTAGCCACTTTGCGTGATAGATTGAAGAATTGGGAGGCATGTTGCAGGGTCCGCACGCCGCGGTATTGCTCCAGACAGGAATTTTGGATTTGGTCAGCCACGGAACGGTGTTCACTTACGCCGTTCTCGGGATCCTGGCTTTTTTTTCGATTCTCTCGCTTGCAATCGCTCTTTCCAAATGGTCGGCATTCAATTCAGCCAGTCGCACAGATGCTCGTTTTGTGCGGGCGTTCCGCAAGTCAAATACGCTCGAGACGGTGGTGGCGGCGGCTGAAAGCTTTCGTCCCACACCGATGGTGAGGATCTTCGATGGCGGATACGCGGAGGTTTCCCGGCAACTCAATGCGCATAACGGTCTTGTAAACAAAGAAGCGATTTCACGCAGTTTGCAGGTTGGTGTCAGCGAACAGTTATCGCGGTTTGAACACAATCTGAACTGGCTTGCAACGGTTGCATCGGTTTCGCCGTTTATAGGTTTGTTCGGTACGGTGGCGGGAATCGTGCGCGTTTTCGACAATCTGGGTGTGGCAGGCAGCACTAGCCTGACGGCCGTGGGACCCGGCGTGGCGGACGCGCTGGTGGCGACGGGTGTCGGTCTGATCGCGGCGATCCCGGCCGCCATCTTCTACAACGTTTTCGGACGCCGTCTGAAAGAGATGGGCGACCGGTTCGACAACTTTTCGCTCGAGTTTATGAATATGGTCGAGCGGGCATCGGGTGAATGAACCGGGCGAATAAAAAGCGAGTAACCACATGGCCTTCAATCTGACAAGCGGGACGGGCGGCAGACGGTCGCGCGGCTTACCGGCGATGGCGGATATAAATGTTACGCCGTTTGTGGATGTGGCCCTTGTATTGCTTATCATCTTTATCATCACGGCGCACGTCATGGATTATGGGATCGAAGTGGACGTGCCCAAAACAAAAACCGTGGCGAGCAGCACGAAGGACCTGCCAATCATCACCGTAAAAAAAGACGGCGAAGTGTACCTGGGAGGGTCGCTGGTGAATATTAACCGGCTGGCGGATCAGATTCGTCAGCAATATCCCGCACAGACTACGGTCTACCTGAAAGCCGACCGCGCGGCGCAGTGGGATCCGATCGCGCAGGTCATGGCTAAGTTGGGTGACGCGAAGATCAACGTCAGCGCCGTCACGCAGCCGGACAACAGCAGTCGTTAGCATGTATACGCTCTCCCAACCCGATCCACTTGGCAGATATTTCGCCGGATCCCTGGGCCTTCACGCTGCGTTTATCGCTTTGGTGGTTGTTTCCGGCATGTGGAAATTTTCGAAAAGCAGCTGGGGTTCCGAGCACGTATCTACTGGCGCGGTGGGAATCAGCGTGGTAAAGACGATTCCGGTTCCGCGCCGAGATGCCCCCGAGAATCCGCTGGCGAACGACACGGATTCCAACCTTCCGCAGGCACCGGCGCCGGTGAAGACGCAGGCTCAGGTAAAAGCCCCGGAACCGAAAGCGATCCCCATTCCGGACAAGCGCAAGATATCGCCAAAGGAACAATCGCGTAGCCTGTACCGGCCAGCGCAGGCCTATGTCCCGAGCCAGTTGTATTCGCAGGCACCGCAGGCCACCAGTTCGAAGATGTACGGGATGCAGGGGGCAGCGGGAATCGACGTGGGGCCGGCCTCGATGCTGGGCGATCGCTGCGGCGCTTATGCGGACCTTATGAAGGACAAGATTTCCGGCAAATGGAACCGGGCGGACGTGAATGCGCAGCCGTCGCAGATGTCGGCCGTCACTTTTACGATTGCGCGGAACGGAGTTTTGAGCGATGTCAAACTTTCTCACCCTAGCGGGAGTCTCCTGCTTGATGCCTCGGCTCAGCGCGCGGTGCTCGATAGTAATCCATTGCCGCCGCTCACGGCGCCGTGCGATCGCAATGATGTGACGGTAGAACTCAGGTTCCAGTTGAAATAGCGATGAAGAAACGAACAATCATTTACGTGACGGTTTACGTGACAGTGATCGCGGCGGTGTGTGCTGCCGTGCTGCTCGCGCAGGATAAGGATATAACGGGGCTGATTGTGGGCAACGGAGGCGCCAAACCGGCTCTGGCCGTTGTGGATTTCCGCGGTGCGGGCGATGCGCAGCCCCTGATGGATGCTTTCAACAAGACGCTTTATAACGATCTGCAAAGTTCGGCGCTCTTCGATTTGAAACCGAAGAGCTCGTTCCCGCTGAATAACCCGCAGCAGCCGAGCGATCTGCGTCCGGAAGACGGGAATCAGGGATACGCACTGAAGGACTGGAGCGCGGCGCCCACGAGCGCGTCGCATCTCGTTTTCGGCTACACGGCGGTTCAGAACGGCGTGCTGGTGCTCTATGGCTACGTTTACGATGTTCGGCAGCCGATTCAGTCCGCGCAACTCCTGTTCGACCGCCTGGCCGATTCGCCGGACGAAGCCGGAGCGACTCGCCTTGGGCACAAATTCGCCAGCGATATTATCGCGAAGTTCGGCGGGGCTTCGCTCCTCGGTAGCCGGATTTACTTTACTTCGGATCGCGGCGCCACCGGTAAATACGGCACCGAGATCTGGGTCATGGACTGGGACGGCAATAATCAGAAACAGCTGACTCATCTGGGCGGGCAGGTGGCATACCCGGCTATTTCCCCGGATGGTTCGCGGCTGGCGGTAACGATCTGGCCCGCGGGAGGGCAGCCGCAGATCGACATGATTAACACCGATACGGGTCGCGCGATTCCTTTTTACAATCAGAAGGCCTCGCTCAACGCCGCGGCCACGTTTACTCCGGATGGGACTCGCGTTTTCTACTCATCGTCGGCATCCGGTACCGCCCAGATTTACACTGCGGCCCTCGATGGCCGTGGTTTCAGCCGCGTAACCAGCACGCGCGGCAATCCCAGCGAGCCCAAGGTGAATCCGAAAAATCCCGATGCGCTGCTCTTCGTGGACGGCTCGCCCAATGAGCAGATTTATCGGATGAATGCGGAAGGCGCGGGCATCGAGCGTGTCACCAATGGCGAGGGTGAAGCATCCAATCCTGCATGGAATCCCGACGGCCAGCACGTTGCTTACGCATGGACGCGCGGCTATCAGGCGGGGGATTTCAATATCTTTGTGATCGATATCGGCGCGCCGGAGAAATACATTCAGCTGACACACAGCGAGGGCAAAAATGAGAATCCCGTGTGGGCTCCCGATGGCGCGCACCTGGTATTCTCATCAACGCGAGCCCGCAAAACTTCGCAGATTTTTTCGATGCTGGCCGATGGCTCGCAGGTGAAACAGTTAACGACGCAGGGCATCAACAAATATCCGGTTTGGGGAGTGAAGTAAATAAATATGACGACTACCTGGTTGCAGAATCGTAATCTGACGCTGACTGCTTCGGCTTTCGTGGCGCTGGCGCTATTCGCCGCCGGTTGCGGTAAACACACACCTGTACCGCCTCCGCCTCCGCCGCCTACGGGAGGAAACCAGACTGCACCGGCCACGGCAGCGCCAGGGAGTCCGACGGCGACCCTGACTGCGGAACCCAGCCGCATCGAGGCTGGCCAAACCGCCAATCTGAGCTGGACGACGACCAATGCGAACGACGTCTCGATCAATAACGGGATTGGGACGGTCGCGGCCAGCGGGCGGCAGGCGATCACCCCGATGGAGACGACTACTTACACTCTGACGGCAAACGGTCCGAACGGCAGCGTGAGAGCGACAGCAACGGTGACGATCACGTCGCCGCCGCCACCGCCCGCTCCCGTGACGCGCCCGTCTGTCCCAACCGCGAGCCTCGAATCGCGTGTGCAGTCCGATCTGAAGGACGCCTTCTTCGACTATGACGCGGTGAATATCCGCGAAGACGCTCGGGTCGCGCTCATGGCGGACGCCGACGCGTTAAAGCGCATCCTTAGCGACTTCCCGAACGCGGTCGTCAACGTGGAAGGTCACTGCGACGAACGCGGCTCCGCTGAATACAATCTTGGTCTGGGCGATCGGCGCGCTTCCTCGGCGCGGGATTTTCTGGTCCAGATGGGAGTGCCGGCCGCCAAACTTCGGACCATCAGTTATGGCAAGGAACGGCCGCAGTGCACGGAAGCAGACGAGGCTTGCTATCAGAAGAACCGCCGGGCACATATGTCGGCGGGACAATAGGAGAAAAACCTATGCGATACACACGTTACATACCGATCGCGACGTTTGTTTGCGCGACGCTGCTTGCGCCCGCGTCAGCTCCGGCGGCGGCCAGCAAGGAAATGCAGGACCTGCAGCGCGATGTGGCTCAGTTGCAGGACCAGGTCACGGCGCTGCAGAAGACGATGGATTCTAAACTGGGGGCGATTGAGTCGCAGTTGCAGCAGGCAATCGACACGGCGAACAAGACCAGCAGCAACTTCAACACCCTGAACAGCGGGGTCACCCAGACCATACAGTCTGAAATGAAGAACGTGCGCGATCAACTCGCCAGTGTCAGCGGGATCGCGGTCAAGGTGGATAACACCTCCAACGACGTCTCGGATCTGCATAACGCGCTCGCGGGGCTGGTGGCCACGGTGAATAAACAGCAGTCGATTCTGGCGGATATCCTGAACCAGGTGAAGTCTCTGCAGGCGCCTGCCGCCGCTCCGCCAGCTCCTGGGGATGCCAGCGCGGGCGTGCCTGGCGCTGTCGGCCCGCCTCCGGATCCGCAAGCGCTTTTCAATACTGCCGTCCGCGACCAGAACACCAGTAAATTTGATCTCGCGCTGCCGGAATACTCGCAATTTTTGCGCTTATATCCCAACGATATCAATGCCCCGATGGCGCAGTATCATATTGGCGAGATTCACTATCAAAAGGGCGAGACGGACGAGTCAGTGAAGGATTTCGACGCTGTAATTGAACAGTACCCGGCGAACGAGCTGGCCACTCCAAGCGCTCTTCTGATGAAGGGCATGGCGCTCAAAAAAGCCAAAAGGCCGGCGGATGCCATTGCCAGTTTCCGGGCTGTGGTCAAGCAGTTCCCCGGCAGCGACGCGGCCGCACAGGCCAAGACCCAGCTGACGACGATGAACGCCACCGCAGCCGCGCCCGCCAGGAAGCCTGCTTCCCGCTAATCGGCGGTCGCGCTAAACCATGTGCATGCCGGCGTCGACGAACAGGACGTTGCCGGTCACCCCGCGACCCAGATCGCTCGCCAGAAAAGCCGCTGCGTCGCCCACCTCGGCCGGATCCGTCAGCCGTTTCATCGGCGCCCATTCTTTGGCGAATTCCATGAGCGATGTCAGATCTTTGACCGCACGGGCAGAGGCGGTTTTCACAGCTCCGGCGGAAATGGCATTGACCCGGATATTGCGCGGACCCAGGTCGGCCGCCAGATAGCGCATGGACGATTCAAGCGCGGCCTTGGCAGCTCCCATGACGTTGTAGTGCGGCATCACGCGCGTCGCGCCCAGATATGACAACGTCATGACGGAGCCTCCGTCGGGCATCAGCGGCGCGACCGCCCGCGTCATCGCCACCAGCGAATAAGCGCTCACGTTCTGAGCCAGCAGGAAGCCTTCGCGCGACGTCTCGATGAACGGATTGCTCAGATCTTCGCGATTGGCGAAGGCCAGGCTGTGGACGAGCACGTCGATGGGGCGGTTCAGCTCCTTCAGCCCCAGGCCAAAGCCCTGAATATCCTCGTCCTTCGTCACATCGAGCGGAAGCATTTTTACCACCGGCATTTCAGTCGTGATGGTTTCAATGGTCTCCCTCTGCTTATCGTTGACGTACGTCAGCACAAGCGACGCCCCTTCGCGCGAGAACGATTGCGCAATCGCGTAGGCGAGACTCCAGCGATTCGCGATGCCGGCGATGACCGCCGTTTTACCCTGCAGTATTCCAGACATGAAATAACAGCGTAGCGCAGCCGCTATGGGTTTGCCGGGCTGAGTGCGGCGGCGGGAGCCTGAGTGCGGGAATTTTGGCAGACTGTTAAGATCGGAGTCTGTTCGCGCTATTCATCGCCGTCCTGGCTCTGATTGTCTACGGCTCGCTGTATCCATGGCACTTCGTGGCGCGCGATCTGACGGCCAACCCCCTATCGATTTTGCTGCGCTCGTGGCCGGCGGAGTTCAATCGTTTTCTTTTCCGCGACATCGTGGTCAATATAGCGCTTTACCTTCCGGCCGGAGTGACTGGTCATCTGGCATTCCGTAAATTCGGAAAAACGTGGCTGAGTATCTCCGCGCCAATCCTTATTTGCACAATGGTTTCGGCTTCAGTCGAGACGATCCAGCTGTTCGTGCCTCCGCGCGATACCAGCCTTCTGGATCTGGCGACCAATGTGACGGGCTCCGTCCTGGGTGTATTTCTGGGGGTAACGATCGAGGACGTTTTCCTCAGAAACCGCGCCCTGACCGCCGCGCGCAAAATTCGCAAACCAGCGAGGCCGCCGGACCGCGTGGCTTTGGTGCTTTTGGGGTGTTGGTTGATTTGGCTCTGGTTTCCATTGTTCCCGATCCTGGGACGAACTACGCTCGCAAATAAGTTGAGCATCTTTTTTCACAGCCCGCTTTTGGACCTGATCCCCTTTCTATCTGCCGCAGTAGCATGGTTCGCGGCCGGGAATTTTTTTTGGGCAGGGGCAGTCCGCCCAGCCCGGCGATGGACGGCGATTTCCACGGGATTGATCCCCACGCAATTGTTTATCCTGGATCGCCAGCCTGTCACAGCCGAACTCACCGGTGCCGTTGTTGGGGCAACCTGTTTCATATTCCTCTGGTCAATGCGCAGGACGTACAAGAATGCCTGGTGGAAGATCACTGCCTGGGCCTTTCTCGCAACAATTGTGGTGCGCGGCTTGGCGCCGTTCCGCTTTTTTGCGGCCGCGACGACGTCTTTCTCCTGGATACCGTTCAGCGGCTTTCTCACCATGAACTGGCAGACAGGCGTGCAGGTGATTGCCGAAAAATCGTTCTGGTATGGCAGCGCGATTTGGCTCCTGCGCGCATCCGGAATGAGCGTCCTGAAAGCCACGGCGCTCGTGGCGGCGACGCTTCTCGGCATCGAAATTGCCCAAACCCACTTAACCGGGCGAGTCGCTGAGATCACCGATCCGCTCTGGGGAATTTTTGCGGGCTGCGCAATCGTCATCCTTGGGCGTCCGCGGCAGGAGCAGGGCGTTGCTTAGTGGTCAGACTTTAGCTGCATTATTTCGATTTGGGATGGGCGCTGTCATAGACCCGCATCAGGTCGGTGAGTGAAACCCGCGTGTATTTCTGCGTCGTCGAGAGGCGAGCGTGGCCCAGTAATTCCTGGATGGACCTCAGGTCGGCGCCGTCGCTGAGCAAATGCGTCGCGAAAGCGTGCCGCAGCGTATGCGGGTGGATGGACGAATCACCCGCCACATACGCCGCATAGAAGCCGACGATAGCGCGTGCGCCGCGGTCGCTGAGCCGTTGGCCACGGTGATTGAGGAACAGGGCCCGGGAATCGTTTCCCTGTGCGGCGGGAACCGGCCTGTCTGCCAAATAGCCGGCGAGCGCGTCTGCCGCTTTCGATCCATACGGCGCCTGACGTTCCTTCTTTCCTTTGCCGCGCACTCGCAGCCAGCGCTCGGTCTGGTCAATATCGTCCGTGTTCAGCCCGACCGCTTCGCTGATACGCAGACCGCAGCCGTAGAGAATTTCAAATAACAGGCGATCGCGTTTTGGGTAAGGGCGATCCGGTTCGTCGCGGCCGACGCCATCCACAAGCGCATTCGTTGCCTCCGCGTTCGGCACCTGCGGGAGTGATTTCGGCATCTTCGGCGATCGCAGAAGTCGTGCGGGATTAGCGGCAATGCGGTGTTCCCGTGAAAGAAAGCGGAAGAATCCACGCAATGAAGCCATCTTGCGCCGGATAGTAGCTGGCTTCTGCTCCCGCTCATAAAGGTGAGCGAGCCATTCGCGCAGCATCAGCAAATCGAAATCGGCAGGGGCGGGCGGCGCGGTTTCGCCGGGTGAAAAGTATTCGGTGAACTCGCGAAGATCCGCGCTATAGTTGCGCAGGGTGTGGGCGGATTCGTCGCGGCGCGCGAGCGACTCCAG
>Ga0302320_10019313_pt1 | contig 13689 bp, 9 predicted proteins | sample Bog_T0_3_FD_202130 | JGI IMG/M metagenome (GOLD analysis project Ga0302320, IMG submission 202130) | Peat permafrost microbial communities from Stordalen Mire near Abisko, Sweden - Bog_T0_3 | ecosystem: Environmental > Terrestrial > Soil > Wetlands > Peat | place: Sweden: Abisko, Stordalen Mire... | reverse complement strand
GATTGAAGTCGCCGCCGATTTCCCCGACGTGTCTCTCGAACATCAATACGTCGACGCCATGGCCATGCACCTGATGAACCGGCCGCGCGACTTCGACGTGGTGGTTACGGAAAATCTCTTCGGCGACATTCTCTCCGACGAAGCCGGCGTGATCACCGGATCGCTCGGCATGTTGCCCTCGGCCACCATCGGCGGCAAAGTCAATCTCTACGAACCCATCCACGGCTCCGCGCCTGACATCGCCGGCAAGGGCCTGGCCAATCCCTTCGGCGCCATTCTGACCGGCGCGCTGATTCTGCGCCACTCCGCGGGATTGGAAGCCGAGGCCCTGGCCATTGAAACCGCGGTGCGCAAAGTCCTCGAACAGGGCTTCCGCACACCTGACCTGGCGCGCTCCAATCCAGAGGGTTTCCCCGTGCTTTCCACCACGGAAGTAGGCGTAAAAGTCCGCGAGAACGTAAAGCAGCTATTAGCCGTTAGCTGCTAGCTTTCAGCCATCGCTCGAACCCAGGCGGCATCGACAAAAGGCAATGAGAATCGTCAATTGAAAGAGCCACAACATTCTCGAACGGCAAAATTCCAGGCTAATAGCTAACAGCTAAAAGCTAACAGCTCAAACAGGGAGTCTCATGAGCACCGAACCGAAAACGCTATTTGAAAAGGTCTGGCAGCAGCACGTTGTGGTCGAGCCCAAGGGTGAGCCCACCGTGCTCTACATCGACTTGCAACTGCTGCACGAGGTCACCTCGCCGCAGGCATTTGAGGGCCTGCGCATTGCCGGTCGCAAGGTGCGCTGCCCCGAGCGCAACATCGCCACGGTGGATCACAATGTGCCCACCACGCTTGCCGGCCGCCTCAACATCGTGGACCAGATCGCGGCCACGCAGATTGCCACGCTGCGCAAGAACTGCGCCGACTTCGGCGTCGAACTCTACGACGTGGACTCGCGCGACCAGGGCATCGTGCACGTCATCGGTCCTGAACTGGGGCTGACCAAGCCGGGCATGACCATCGTCTGCGGCGACTCGCACACCAGCACCCACGGCGCATTCGGGGCTTTGGCTTTTGGAATAGGCACCAGCGAAGTGGAGCACGTGCTGGCCACGCAGACCTTGCCGCAGTCCAAGCCGCAGACTTTCCGCATCTCCGTTGAAGGCGAGCTGCCGCACGGCGTCACCGCGAAAGACATCATCCTGGCCATCATCGGCAAAATCGGCACCGACGGCGCAACCGGCTGCGTGGTGGAATACGCCGGCTCCGCCATTCGCGCGCTCTCGGTCGAAGGCCGCATGACGGTTTGCAACATGAGCATCGAGGCCGGCGCACGCGCGGGCATGATCGCTCCCGATGAAAAAACCTTCGCTTACCTCAAGGGCCGCCGCTTCTCGCCGCAAGGCGCTGCGTGGGACGAGGCTGTTGCCGAGTGGAGCAAGCTGCCCACCGATGCGGGTGCGAAGTTTGACCGCGAACTCGTCATCGACGCCGCCACGCTGGTTCCGTATGTCAGTTGGGGCACCAGTCCCGGCATGGTTGCGCCCATCACCTCCTCGGTGCCCGACCCCGCCTCCGTGCCCAACGAGCAGGAGCGCAAGGGCCTGGAGCGCGCTCTGGAATACATGAATCTCAAGGCCGGCACACCGCTCGAAGAGGTCCTGATCGACCGCGTCTTCATCGGCTCCTGCACCAATGGCCGCCTGGAAGATCTGCGCGCCGCCGCCCGCATCGCCGCCGGTTACAAAGTCTCCACGCACGTCAGCGCCATGGTGGTTCCCGGCTCGCAGGCCGTCAAGGCGCAGGCCGAGGCCGAAGGCCTTGACCGCGTCTTTCGCGATGCCGGCTTTGACTGGCGCGAGCCCGGCTGTTCCATGTGCCTGGGCATGAATCCCGACATTCTTTCGCCGGGCGAGCGCTGCGCCTCCACCAGCAACCGCAACTTTGAAGGCCGCCAGGGCCGCGGCGGACGCACCCACCTGGTCTCGCCAGAGATGGCCGCCGCTGCCGCCATTGCCGGGCACTTCGTAGACATCCGCAACTGGGCCGTACGCGAGCCCGCACTGCACACCGCATCCAAAGGGGGAAAAGCCTGATGCAGCCCTTTCGCACACTCACCGCGCTGGCCGCGCCGCTGGACCGCACCAACGTCGACACCGACCAGATCATTCCCAAGCAGTTTCTGAAGCGCATTGAGCGCACCGGCTACGGCGACTTTCTTTTCTTCGACTGGCGCCGCACCGCCTCCGGCGAGCCGAATCCTGATTTCGAGCTGAACGATCCGCGCTACCAGGGCGCGCAAATCCTTATCGCCGGCAAGAATTTTGCCTGCGGCTCCAGCCGCGAGCACGCCGCCTGGGCGCTCAGCGATTACGGCTTCCGCGCGGTCATCGCGCCCACCTTCGCTGACATCTTCTTCTCCAACGCCGGCAAGAACGGCATCGTTCTCGTCCGCCTCAGCGAGGAGCAGGTGGCGCAACTGCTGCACAACGCCAAGACCATTCCCAACTACCGGCTCACCGTTTCGCTTGAAGCGCAGACCGTGACAGACAGCCACGGCTTCCACGCAACCTTCGAGGTCGATCCCTTCCGCAGGTTCTGCCTGCTCGAGGGCCTGGACGACATCGGCCTCACCCTGCGCCATGAAGCGGCGCTCGACACATTTGAAGCCAGTCACAACAAGGCCGGATGGCTGAAAGCGAAGTAGCAGCTTTTAGCTTCTAGCTTTTAGCCTTTAGCTAGGAGCTGGTAACCAAGGACATCGCAACAAAGCTGGCAGAATCAGGAAACAAGCTAAAAGCTAATAGCTAAGAGCTAACAGCTTTTAGCTAGCAGCTATCACAAGGAGTCACTTATGGGAACCAACGCAAACACGCAAGCAGCGAACGACCACCTCACCACTCCCACCCGCCTTACCGGCGCTGAGATCGTGTGGGCCACGCTGGTGGGCGAGGGCGTCACGCAGGTCTTCGGCTATCCCGGCGGGGCCATTCTCCCCGTCTACGACGCGCTGCGCAAGTTTCCCATTCACCACACCCTGGTGCGCCACGAGCAGGGTGCATCGCACATGGCCGACGGCTATTCGCGCGCCTCCGGCAAGGTGGGCGTGGCCATTGCCACCAGCGGACCCGGCGCAACCAACCTGGTCACCGGCATCGCCACCGCCATGCTCGACTCCATTCCCATTGTCTGCATCACCGGCAACGTCTCCAGCAAGGTGCTGGGCACCGACGCCTTTCAGGAAGTGGACATTACCGGCATCACTCTGCCGGTCACCAAGCACAACTTCCTCATCAACCGCGCCGAGGATATTGCCCCGGCCATTCGTTACGCCTTTCAGATTGCCAAATCGGCGCGCCCCGGCCCGGTGCTCGTAGACATCACCAAAGACGCGCAGCAGGCCACGGCGATCTTTGATTTTGAAGCCGCCAAGCCGCGCCCGGTGCGCGTGCACCCCATGCGGAAGGTGGACGATTCCGGCCTTGCGCAGGCCGCCGAACTCATCCGCTCCGCCAAGCGCCCGGTCATTCTGGGCGGCCACGGCATCATCGAATCCGGCGCCATGGAGCAGGTGCGCACCCTCGCTGAGCGCACGCAGATTCCCGTCGCTCTCACGCTTCTCGGCCTCGGCGCCTTTCCGGCCTCGCACCCGCTCAACCTGGGCATGATGGGCATGCACGGCGAGTCGTGGGTCAACCACGCCATTCAGGACGCCGACCTGCTCATCGCCTGCGGCATGAGGTTTGACGACCGCGTGACGGGAACCACCGCCACCTACGCCACCAAGGCGAAGAAGATTCACATCGAGGTCGATCCCTCGGAGATCAACAAGAACGTCAAGGTGGATGTGGCCCTGACCGGCGACCTGCGTGAAGTCCTGGAGCAGTTGCTGCCGCGCATCTCCAGCCGCGACACTTCCGCCTGGCTCAAGACCATCGACGACATCAAGGGCGACTCCGCGGTGCGCGACATCAAGAACCTGCCTGACCTGGGCCACCTCTACGCCGCCCATGTCATTCACGACATCTGGCGCATCACCGGCGGCAACGCCATCGTGGTCACCGACGTCGGCCAGCACCAGATGTGGGAGGCGCAGTACTACCACCATGAGCAGCCGCGCTCGCTCATCACCTCCGGCGGCCTCGGCACCATGGGCTTTGCCCTGCCCGCGGCCATCGGCGCAAAGTTTGCCTGCCCTGAAAAAGAAGTCTGGGTCGTGGTCGGCGACGGCGGCTTCCAGATGACCGCCTCCGAGCTGTCCACCATCGTCCAGGAAGGCATCAAGATCAACATCGCCGTCATCAACAACGGTTACCTCGGCATGGTTCGCCAGTGGCAGGAGTTTTTCTACGACCGCAACTACGAAGCCACGCCGATGGTCTCGCCCGACTTTGTCAAGCTGGCCGACGCGCACGGCATTGCCGGCCTCACTGTCCGCACCCGCGCCGAAGTGGCCGGCGCAGTTGCTGAAGCGCGCTCCGCTCCGGGCACATTCCTGCTCAACTTCATGGTGGAAAAGGAAGAGTCCGTCTACCCGATGATTCCCGTCGGCGCCGCACTGCACGAAATGATCCGCCGCCCCGGCAAGGACCCGCTGCTGGAAACGCCGGAAGACAAGTAAGACAGCTTTCAGCTTTTAGCTTTCAGCTTTTAGCTTTTTCGTTGTCGGCGCTGCTGTATAGCCAACGCGAGAGAGACTAGAAACAGCGAGCTAAGAGCTAAAAGCTAAAAGCTAAGAGCTAGAGGCTGATTTATGCTGCACACATTCGTTGCTTACGTTGAAGATTTGCCGGGCGTGCTTACGCGCGTGGCGTCGCTGTTCCGCCGCCTCAACATCAACATCAACTCGCTCACCGTGGGGCGCAGCGAGCGTGTGGGCCTGTCGCGCCTGACGCTGGTTTGCGAGGCCTCCGCCGAGGCCGGAAACCGCATCCGCGCCAGCCTGTATAAACTGGAAAATGTTGTCAATGTGGACGACATTGCCCAGGCTCCTGCCGTCACCCGCGAACTGGCGCTCATCAAGGTGGCCGCTCCGCCCGGCGACCGCTCTTACATCTTCGAGCTGGTCGAGGTCTTTCGCGCCCGCATCGTGGACCTGGCGCCGGAGTCGTTGATGATTGAAATCACCGGCGTCGAAAGCAAGATCGAAGGGCTCATCCAGATGCTCAATGAGACCGATGGGCGGGTGCTGGAAATTTGCCGCAGTGGCAAGCTGACCATGCGCCGCGGCCACCACACCAGCCGCGTGCTCAAGGCCATGGACACCGGCCCCGACGAGCAGATTACGGCCGACGGCCTGCTCCTGGAAGTCGCCGAAGACAACGCGCCCGTCGAGCCGGAATAACGCGATCGCACTTGGCCGCTTATGTGCGGCGGAATTCAAAGGGACGGGTTTCAGGCCGTCCGGAACCAGAAGCGGAAACCGGGACTTCAGCCCCGCAGGTTCAGCTTCAACGGAATTGCGGCCTGGTTCACCCCTGGCCGATTTGATACAAACATCAACCCCGCAAGCAAAGGAAGAACCGAGAAAATCATGGCGAAGACTTATTACGATCACGATGCCGACCTCTCTCTCATCCAGGCAAAAAAGGTAGCCATCATCGGCTACGGCTCCCAGGGGCATGCCCATGCTCTCAACCTCAAGGATTCAGGGGTCCAGGTAAAGGTGGGTCTGGCGCCCAACTCCAAGTCCATTGCCAAGGCGCAGAAAGCCGGCCTTGAAGTAACCACCGTGGCCGAGGCCACCAAGTGGGCAGACGTGGTGATGGTTCTGGTTCCCGATCAGACCGCAGCCAAGCTCTATGCCGAAGAGATCGGGCCGAATCTTGCCGCCGGCAAGCTGCTCATGTTCGCGCACGGCTTCAACATTCACTACAAGACCATCGTCCCGCCCGCGGGCATTGACGTCGGCATGGCCGCTCCCAAGTCTCCCGGCCACCGCGTCCGCGAGGTCTTCACTGAGGGCGGCGGCGTGCCCTGCCTCATCGCCGTCCACCAGGACGCCACCGGCAACGCTCACGCGCTTTGCCTCAGCTACCTCAAGGGCATCGGCGGCACGCGCGCCGGAGTGCTGGAAACCACATTCAAAGAGGAGACCGAGACCGATCTGTTCGGCGAGCAGGCGGTGCTTTGCGGCGGCGTCAGCGCGCTCATCAAGGCCGGCTTTGAAACCCTGGTCGAGGCCGGCTATCAGCCGGAGAGCGCCTACTTCGAGGTGCTGCACGAGCTCAAGTTGATCGTCGATCTCATCTATCGCGGCGGCCTGGCTTACATGCGCTACTCCATCTCCGACACCGCCGAGTGGGGCGACTACGTCTCGGGCCCCCGCGTCATCAACGCGGAGAGCCGCAAGGCCATGAAGCAGATCCTCACTGAAATCCAGGACGGCAGCTTTGCCAAGCGCTTCCTCGCCGACCAGAACTCCGGCCGCAAGGAATTCCTGGCCTTCCGCGAAGCTGAAGCCAAGCACCCGGTCGAAGTGGTCGGCAAGGAACTCCGCGCCGCCATGCCCTTCCTTGACCCGGTCACCGTTGAAGAAGTCGCCAAGAACCGGTAGCTGTTTTCTCGGCGGGTTCATTCCGCCGGGCACGCATCTGCTCATCCCGCCCTGTCTGCACTTAGCAGACAGGGCGGTTTGCATATATCCTTGCATTCCACGCACCGCCGCCCGGCCCGGTTTTGGCAGCGTAAAGTGGACGTATTCAAAAACGGTCTTGCGAGGGATCGATGAAACGTCTTGCGCTGCTTGTACTCTGCTGTTTTGCATTCCGCCTTCCTGCCTTTGCCGCGAACTGCGAAAGCCTTGCCGGACTGTCCTTACCCCACGGAAAAATCACCCTGGCTGTTGCCGTGCCCGCGGGAGACCTTGCCGGGCTGACCCCCAAGCCCCTTGCGGATCTGCCCGCATTCTGCCGCGTGGCCGCAACGCTGATGCCCTCCAGCGACTCCAATATCCGCATTGAAGTCTGGATGCCCACGGCCGGTTGGAACGGCAAGTACGAAGGAACCGGCAACGGCGGCTACGCGGGCGCGATTGCCTACGGCGGGCTGGCTTCTGGCGTGCGCCGCGGTTATGCGGTGGCAAACACGGACCTGGGCACGTCTCCAACAGTTGGGGACAGCAGCGACGTTCTCGTCGGCCATCCGGAGAAGTGGCGCGACTGGGGCTCGCGCGCCACGCATGAAATGACGGTTGCGGCAAAGCAGATTGTGCGTGCCTACTACGGCCGGGATGCGGGGCTTTCCTACTACGTTGGCTGCTCCACCGGCGGCCAGCAGGGGCTGGTGGAGGCGCAGCGCTTTCCCGACGATTTCGACGGCGTGATTGCCGGGGCTCCGGCCAATAATCGCACCCGGCTGCACATGGGTTTCATCTGGGACCTGGCAGTTGCTGAAGAGACGCCGGAGAGCTATATTCCCGCCGCGAAGCTGCCGCTGATCTCCGCGGCGGTGCTCGACGCATGCACGGCACAAAAAGCGGTCCCCACCGATTCGTTTCTGACCCATCCTGCGGACTGCCAATGGGACCCGCAGGCGCTGCTCTGCAAGGCTGCCGACGCACCCGATTGCCTCACGGCGGCCCAGGTCACTACGGCGCGCAAGCTCTACGACGGGCCGCGGAATCCGGTTACGCACGCATCCCTCTATCCGGGCATGACGCGGGGCAGCGAGTTCGATTGGCACTCCATGATGCCGCAGGGCGCGGAGCCGCGCTATGACGCCTTGTTCAAGTGGACCTTCGGCGCAAAGTGGGATTGGCGCGCCTTCGACTTCAATCGCGATGTGGCCACCGTGGATGCGCTGCTGGCTGCCGATGTCAACGCCACCGATCCCGACCTGCAAGCCTTCAAAGCGCACGGCCACAAGCTCATCGTCCATCACGGCTGGGCCGATGTGATTGTGCCTTCTCTGGAATCCATCAACTACTACACGAGTGTCGAAAATGCGCAGGCCGGCCAGGCCGCAAGCCACCATCGCAGCGCCGCCGATGAAACGCAGGCGTTCTACCGGCTCTTCATGGTTCCCGGCATGGCGCATTGCGGCGGCGGCCCGGGACTGAACGGCATCGATCCGGTGGAAGCGCTGGAGCAGTGGGTCGAGAAGGGAACGGCGCCGGAAAAAATCATCGCCAAACGCACGGTGAAAGGCGTGACGGAAATAACCCGCCCGGTCTGCCCGTATCCCCAGGCCGCGCGCTACAACGGCTCCGGAGACAGCAACGACGCCGCAAACTTCACCTGCGTGAATCCGGCTCCAGGCAACAGCAAGTAAGGCGTACTGCCCGCTCGCCCGTCCCCGCCTGAACCAGTGGATTCTGACTGGAGTCTTCGAAAAATTGTCCACTCATCGTGCCTGCGCCGGTTCCATGCAGGCCGTCCGGCGCGCTTCCACAGCGTGCCGCGCCCCCGGCCTTGTAGAATCAACATGAATTCCGCCTCATTCCGGCTTGGGAGGCCCTTTGCTTTACTGGCTGCTCTACCAAAAACTGTTTCCGTTTTTTCACCCGTTCCGGATCTTCCGCTATCTCACGTTCCGCACCGCCTTTGCCTCGCTCACGGCGCTGCTGATCGCGCTGTTCATCGGCCCCTGGGTGATCCAGAAGCTGCGCGAGTTCCAGATTGGCCAGTTCGTGCGCGAGGACGGCCCCAAGTCGCACCTCAAAAAGTCGGGAACCCCCACCATGGGCGGCGTGCTGATCGTGATCGCGATTCTGCTGCCCACCGTGCTGTGGTCCGACCCCTCCAATCCTTTTGTCTGGATCACGGTGGTTTCCACGCTGGCCTTTGCCGCCATAGGCTTTGCCGACGACTACATCAAGGTGGTGCAGCGGCGCAGCCTGGGCCTCACCGCGCGGGCCAAATTGTTCTGGCAGGGAATCGCCGGGGCCGCGGTGGCCATTGCGCTGGTGGTGCTGGTTCAGTTCCGGGTTTTTTCCACGCAGTTGACCGTGCCCTTCATCAAGAACTGGCGTCCCGACCTGGTGTGGCACTGGCTTGGAGCGATTCCGCACCTGGGATTTCTGGCTTACCTGCCCTTCATCGCGTTTGTGATTTTCGTGCTCATGGGCTCCTCCAACGCCGTCAACCTCACCGACGGACTCGACGGGCTGGCCATCGGCTGCACCATCGTTGCCGCCGGAGCCCTCACCGTGCTCACCTACGTCAGCGGCAACGTGGTCTTTGCCGACTACCTGGAACTGCAGCACATGCCCAAAGTGGCCGAGCTGACCATCTTTTGCGGCTCCATGGTCGGCGCCTCCATCGGCTTTCTCTGGTACAACGCCCATCCGGCGGAGATCTTCATGGGCGACGTCGGCTCGCTGGCCCTGGGCGGCGCCATCGGCACGGTCGCCATCATCATCCGCCAGGAACTGCTGCTGCCCTTCATCGGCGGCATCTTCATCCTTGAAGCCATCTCGGTCATGCTCCAGGTGGGCAGCTACAAGATGCGCAACGGCAAGCGTATCTTCAAGATGGCCCCGCTGCATCATCATTTCGAGCAGTTGGGCTGGCACGAGTCCAAGGTCATCGTCCGCTTCTGGATCGGCGCTCTGGTGTTTGCATTGTTTGCACTCACCACTCTGAAACTCCGTTAGACCCGGTCCGCGAGGTGCGCCATGCGGTGCACAATAAAGAGGTCGCGGTTCGCAGGAGCCTGTACACATGGATTTGAAAGGCAAAAAAGTTCTGGTTGTGGGACTGGGGAAATCCGGCCTGGCCGCAGCCCTGTTTCTGCGTCACCGCGGCGCTCAGGTCACCGTCTCTGACGTGCGCAGCGCTGAGGCCCTGGCCAAGGATATTCCCGCCCTGCTTGAAGAAGGCATCATGGTGGAGGCCGGCGGCCACGGCCTGCTCACCTTCCGCCGCCAGGACCTGATCGTGGTCAGCCCCGGCGTCCCGCTCACCACTCCCGAACTCGTCCAGGTCAGGAGCTTTGGCCTGCCGGTCATCGGCGAACTGGAACTGGCCGCGCGCTTTATCAGGGGCAAAATGCTGGCGGTTACCGGTTCCAACGGCAAAACCACCACCACCACGCTGCTCGGCGAAATTCTCAAAGAGGCCGGCCTTCCCACCCTGGTGGGCGGCAACATCGGCGTTCCCGTCGTCTCCCTGGTGGACGAAAGCACAGACGATACCTGGTCGGTGCTCGAGGTCTCCAGCTTCCAGCTTGAAAGCACAGAGCAGTTCCACCCCAGCATTGCCGTCATCCTCAACATCACTCCCGATCACCTTGACCGCCACGGCAGCTTTGAAAACTACATCCAGGCCAAGGAGCGCATCTTTGCCGTGCAGGATGCAAACGACTGCCTGGTGCTGAACGCCGACAATACGGCCGCCGCCCAGGCTGCATCGCGCGCGGCCTCCCGGGTCTTCTGGTTTTCAGTCGAGCACCCGGTCCCGCAGGGCGCATGGCTGGAACAGGGATATGTGGTCTATCGTTCCCAGGAAAATGCGGCCATTGAGCCGATCATGCCCCTGGGCGGAATTCCGCTGAAGGGCACGCATAATGTTGAGAACGTGCTGGCCGCGGTGGCTGCTGCCCGCCAGGCCGGCGCTCCAGCCCAGGCCATTCGCCGCGCCATTGAGAACTTTCGCGCCGTCGAGCACCGGCTGGAGTACGTCGCCACCATCAACGGCGTCGAGTATTACAACGACTCCAAGGCCACCAACGTGGATGCCACGGCCAAGGCTGTGGCCGCTTTCTCCTCCGGCATTCACCTCATCCTCGGCGGCAAAGACAAAGGCTCCGACTACACCACGCTGTCGCAGTTGCTGCGCGAGCGGGTGCGCGCCGTCTACACCATCGGTTCCGCGGCGGCCAAAATCGAGTCGCACCTGCGCGGCGTAATCACTCTGCAGTCCTGCGAAACCCTGGAAAATGCCGTCAGTGCCGCCGCCTCCGCCGCGCGGCCGGGCGACGTGGTGCTGCTGGCTCCGGCCTGCTCCAGCTTTGACCAGTTCGACAGCTACGAGCACCGCGGCCGCATCTTCAAGGAACTGGTCAGTGAACGGGCGGGATTCACCGGCTCGGCATCGGGCCTGGCGCGAAACTAATTTCGCCTGGAGTCGGGTCCAGAAAATATGGCTGGGTGGGAAACCACCAACCCGGACCGGTAATGCTTTGAATGGCCGGGTACCGGGTGCCACTGGTCTCGATTTTGAGACCTGGGATACTACGAACCTGAAGAATCGAATTCATTATGGCAAAGCGCGTAGGCGTCGATAAATGGATGTTCTGCATTACGCTGCTGCTCATCGTGGTGGGGCTGGCGATGGTCTTTTCCGCCTCGGCCGTGGTGGCGCAGGAGCGATATCACTCCGAGTTTGCCTATGTCGGCAGGCAGGCCGGATGGGCTCTGGCCGGCGTGCTCGCCATGCTGGTCCTCATGCACGTCGACTACAGCGTCTACAACTCCCCGCGCTTCATCTATCCCGCCCTCTGCGTCACCACTCTGCTGCTGGTGTCGGTCTACTTCTTTCCCGGCTCGCACAACGTCCATCGATGGATTCGCTTTGGCGGCCTGTTCACCTTTCAGCCTTCTGAGATCGCCAAGCCGGTGCTGGTGCTGTTTCTTGCCTGGTTCCTGCATACCCGCCTGGGCCAGATGCGCGACTGGAAGCACACCCTGCTGCGCGCCGCCCTCATGCCCTTGGTCTTTATCCTGCTCATCGTCAAGCAGCCCGACCTGGGAACGGCGCTGGTTCTGGCCGGAGTCACCGCCATGATGCTGGTTCTGGCAGGCATGGAGTGGAAATATCTGTTTGGCGCATTTCTGGCCGCGCTGCCCGCCCTGGCCGCGCTGCTGTTCATGGTGGCCTGGCGCCGCCAGCGCATTCTGGTCTTCCTCCATCCCGCCTCCGATCCCCAGGGCGCAGGCTTCCACATCAACCAGTCGCTCATCGCCGTCGGCACCGGCGGCCTCACCGGACGCGGCTACATGGAAGGCATGCAGAAGCTTTTTTACCTGCCCGAGGCCTCCACCGACTTCATCTTTGCCAACATCGCCGAGGAACTGGGCTTCATCGGCTCCATCTGTATTGTGCTGCTCTTCGTGGTCTTCGGCGTGCGCGGCCTGCGCGCCGCGTTCCGTTCCAAGGATCCCTTTGCCCAGCTCACCGCCTTCGGCCTCACCACGGCCATCCTGCTGCAGGCCTTTTTCAACATCAGCGTGGTGCTCTCTCTGGTGCCCACCAAGGGGATTCCGCTGCCGCTGATCTCCTCCGGCGGAACCTCGCTGTTCGTCACCCTGGCCGGCATCGGCATCCTGCTCAACATCACCCGCAAGGCCGACTGAAGGCCGCCGGGGAATAAAATTTGTGCCGCTCACCGTGGCAAACTGTTAACAGCCTGTGGTGGAAGTCAGGTTTTGAAAGGGCATGACTTCATAGCTTGCGGAAAACTCAATCAGGTGAGGGGTACGGGCTTTAGCCCGTACATAAACGCAATAAAATCAATGCGGGCTTTAGCCCCTTAGGGACGGTTTTCCCGGTGTTTTGATTTCCATCACAAACTGTAGAGTATTCATTTCTGTTTGATGAGTTGGCCGTAAGATTTGTTCCAATTGGTTATCTTGCTCAAGAAAGGCAAAAGTTTGTCCCAATTACGCGTACTCATCGCCGGAGGCGGCACGGGCGGCCACATCATTCCCGCGCTGGCGGTGGCTCATGAACTGGTTGTCCGGCACGCCGCCGAGGTGCTCTTTGTGGGCACCGCGCGCGGCATGGAGATTCGCCTGGTCCCCGAGGCCGGCTTCAAACTACGCCTGATCGATGTGGGACCGCTCAAGAATGTATCGCTGGTCACGCGCCTGCGCACCCTCATGAGCCTGCCACGCAGCCTTTTTGCCTGCAAGCGCCTGATCCGCGAGTTCAAGCCCAATGTCGTGCTCGGCGTTGGCGGCTACGCGTCCGGTCCGGCCATGGCGGCGGCGCTGCAACTCCATGTGCCGGCCATGGCCTTTGAGCCCAATGCCGTGCCCGGACTCGCCAACCGCCTGGTGGGCAAAAAGGTCCAGGCCGCGGCCGTCAATTTCCCTGCGGCGGCCAGGTGGTTTCATCATTGTGAGGTCACCGGCATTCCGGTGCGTCCTGATTTTTTCTCACTCCAGCCGCCCCCCGCCGGCGCCAATCCCCACCTGCTGGTCTTTGGCGGCTCGCAAGGCGCGCGTCTCTTCAACTCCCAATTGCCGCAGATCGTTGTGCCGCTGCTCGATGCGGTTCCGGGGCTCACCGTCCTGCACCAGAGCGGAGTGCGCCACGCCGCGCAAACCCAGGCGGATTATGCCGCCAGCGGAGCCGACCCCCAGCGCTGGCAGGTGCGCCCCTTCCTCGACGACATGCCGGCCTGCTTTGCCCGGGCCAATCTGGTCATGGCCCGCAGCGGCGCATCCTCGGTGGCTGAGCTGGCTGCCGCCGGCAAGCCCAGCCTGCTGGTGCCCTTTGCCGCCGCCGCCGACGACCACCAGCGCCACAATGCTGAAGCCATGGTCAATGCCGGGGCTGCCGTCATGCTGCTGGAGTGGGACTTGCCGCTTCCCGGCATGCTCCTCCAGACCCTCACCGATCTGCTCACTTCTCCCGATCGGCTTGCGGCCATGGCCGCCGCTGCGCGCACCCAGGCCCATCCCGACGCTGCCGAGCGCATCGCCGACCGCCTCGCCGCATTGGCAGTGGAGAATCCTTCTCCCATACCGGTGGG
>Ga0302320_10019311_pt1 | contig 13690 bp, 12 predicted proteins | sample Bog_T0_3_FD_202130 | JGI IMG/M metagenome (GOLD analysis project Ga0302320, IMG submission 202130) | Peat permafrost microbial communities from Stordalen Mire near Abisko, Sweden - Bog_T0_3 | ecosystem: Environmental > Terrestrial > Soil > Wetlands > Peat | place: Sweden: Abisko, Stordalen Mire... | reverse complement strand
AGGGTGATGAAGGTGGCGATGACTCCGAAGCCGAGGCCGCCAAGGGCCAGGGCTACGCCGTACGGCGAGACCCCCCACAGCAGCCGCGTGATCGGCACCGGTTCGCCCCTGGGCGGCTCGACGGGCGCCATGCGGCCTGAGCCGATGAAGCCGCCCACGCCCAACAGCAGGAGCAGGCCGCCCACGGCGCCGAAGCCCAGCCGGGAGGCCAGCATGACACCCAGGGGAGCGCCGACCGCCAGCGCCACGTACGTGGTCACCCCGTTCCAGGAGATCACCCGGGTGATGTAGTCGTGGCCGGCCCGGCCGATGCCCCACATCATGGAGCCGGTGGTGGCCAGGCTTTCGCTGCTGCCCAGGGTGAGCCGGCTGATGGCCAGGGTGCCCAGCCCGAGCCACAGGAACCCGCGCAGCATCCAGCTGAGCGCCATGAGCGCGCCGCTGGCGGCGCAGAACACCATGCCCCAGCGCACCGTCCGGCGCGGCCCGAGGGTATCGCACATGTGCCCGGCCCGGTGCCGCATGGCGAAGGTGGCGATGTACTGGAGGCTGACCATCAGCCCCGCCAGCACCGCGTTCAGCCCGAGCGTGAGGTGCACGTACCCGGGCAGGATCGCCAGGGTGAGCCCGATGGCCAGGTAGGCGATGAAGTTGTAGGAGACGGCGGAAATGATGCGCAGGTTGAGTTGGCCGTTGGCGCTGACGGGAAACATGCTACTCCTAGGCCTGGTGGTAGATTTCGGCGCCGGTCGCCTCGCTGTCATACAGCAGCATCGGCTCGTTGTCCGTCAGGGTCCCGTCGAAATCGCGGGTCTGATGCAGCTGCACGGCCCGGATGGGCACCCGTATGTCCGGGCGGGAGCCGATGGCTTGGATCTTGTTGGCAGAAGGGAAGGGTTTCAGGCATTTTTCAAAGGTGATTTCCCCTCTGGGGCGGGGGAGGAGGGACTTTGCATGGATTCTCCGGAGTTTAATCGGGGCATTTCGAGCTTTTCACCCCGCAAGTTGGGAGTTTAACGCGGAGCGAAGTCCGACTTCACTGCTCTGGTTTCGGATCAACCAGTCGATGACACGAAAACCGAAGACCCTGCGCGAGGGTAACTGTTCAAATGCCCGCTTTTTAAACCATGCTCTCGATCTGAAATTTCACAGGTTGCATAGCCGGAGATTGCAATTCAAGCGCGTTGAGCGCCAATTGGGGTAGATGGGATGATAATGAGAAACTCATCGGGCACACCAATTGGATATGCGGCGCATTCGTATTTAGTATTTTATGGGGCCCTTGGCTCAGTGGTATAAAACTGCACACCATTTCTATTGAATCTTGAAACCTGGTTCGTGTGCGGCTAGATCCAGGGCTGTTCATCGTCCTATGCCGCCTTCCCGTCCATGCCATGGCCTGCACGACCAAACACGGATTGATAAAACTATTTTTTTACAACCCGAAAACCGGTCCACGCTACTCTGCGTTTTTTCCACCTAACGAAAAATGACACAAGGTCCCTTGGGACCAATAAGGAGAAGCCTTATGCTAGCTGAGCCAATCACGCTTCCGGTGGAGAGTTCCCAGGAACCCGAAGGAATAAGGACACCGAAGAAAGCGGCTATTGCCGCTTGGATCGGCAGTGCGCTCGAGTACTACGATTTCTTCGTATACGGCACCGCAGCTGCGCTCATTTTTGGGAAGCTGTTCTTCCCGTCGAAGGATCCCATGGTGGGCACGATCGCCGCGCTCGCCACTTTCGGCGCCGGCTACGTCGCCCGCCCCATCGGATCGTTCTTCCTCGGCCACCTGGGCGACAAGTACGGCCGAAAGAAGGTCCTCATCCTCACCCTCATCATGATGGGCGTCTCCACGTTCCTGGTGGGCTGCCTCCCGACCTTCAACCAGGTGGGCATCCTCGCGCCGATCCTGCTGGTCACCTGCCGCCTCCTGCAGGGGCTCTCCGCCGCCGGTGAGCAGGCGGGCGCGAACTCCATGTCGCTCGAGCACGCCCCCGCCCACCGCCGGGCCTTCTTCACGAGTTGGACCCTCAGCGGCACCCAGGGCGGTCTCATCCTGGCGACCCTGGTGTTCATCCCCCTCGGCAGGATGCCGGAAGCCCAGCTCCTCAGTTGGGGCTGGCGCATTCCCTTCTTCTTCAGCGCCTTTGTCGTCGGCGCAGGCATCTGGATCCGGCGCACCCTTGAGGAAACCCCGGCGTTCAAGGCAGCGCAGAAAGCGCCGAAAATTGAAGGCAAGGTCAAGTTGCCCATCTCCGTGCTGTTTCGTGAAAACCCCTCGAGCGTCTTCAAGATCATCTTCGCTTGCTTGTACTCTGTGGTGAGCACGGTCTTCGCGGTCTTCACCCTTTCCTACGGGGTGAACCAGATGCACATCGCTAAGTCGACGATGCTGACCTTGGTCGTGCTGGCTAACGTCATCGCGCTTGGCGCGATCCCGACTTGGGCGGTGATCGCCGACCGAATCGGGCGGAAGCCCATCTTCCTCATCGGGACGCTCGGGTGCTCGGTGCTGGTCTGGCCGTTCTTGTGGGCCGTCCAGTCCAGGAATGTGCCGCTCATCTTCGTGTTCGGCCTGCTCCTGTCGGGCGTCCTGTACAGCGCCAACAACGGGATCTGGCCGTCCATGTTCAACGAGCAGTTCGCCACACGCTACCGGCTCTCCGGTACTGCGATCGGGACCCAGTTCGGCAACGTGCTGCCCGGGTTCGCGCCGGCCATCGCAGCGTCCCTCTTGAAGTCGGGCGGCTGGACCTACGTCGCCATCTTCACGTGTGTGGCCGCGCTCATTTCGTCGATCGCCGCCATCACCATGCGGGAGACCTACAACGTGCCAATGGATCAGCTCGGGAAGAAGTGCGCGTAACCGGGAGAGTACGGACATGACAACCCAGTATTCACTTGCCCATATGACAGTCCTCGGCTGCCCGCCGCCGGAGATGACCTACATCGCGGCCCGGGCCGGCTACGACTTCGTCAGCCTGCGCCCCATTGTCATGGGGCTGCCAGGTGAGCCGAACTACGGACTGGCCGACAATCCCACGATGATGAAGCAGACCAAGCGGGCGCTGGCCGAAACCGGGATCAAGTTGCACGACATCGAGCTGGCGCGGATCTATGACCATATGCACCCCACCAAGTATCTGCCTGCCATGGAAGTCGCGGCCGAACTGGGTGGCCGCGCGGTGCTATCGAGCATCTGGACGGACCAACGGGAATACGCCATCGAGAAGTTCGGAGAGGTGTGCGACCTGGCCAAGGGGTTCGGCCTAACCGTCGATCTCGAGTACGTGCCCATTGCCGGGGTTCGTACCCTTGCGGATGCGGTTCAGGTCCTCGAAGCCGTGAAGCGGGACAATGCCGGGCTGATGATCGACGCCCACCACTTCCACCGCGCGGGCGATCGGGTCGAAGCCCTGGACGCCCTGCCGCGGGAATGGTTCCACTTCGCCCACCTGTGCGATGCCCCCGCGGAAATTCCCGCCGCGCGGGAGGAACTGGTCCGCATCATGAGGGAGGGACGGCTCTACCTCGGCGAAGGCGGGATCGATGTGGCCAGCATCCTGAACCACATGCCCGAGATGGTCTACTCGATCGAAACGGCGAACCTGGAATATGTTCGGGAAATGGGCTACGCGGAGCATGCCTTCCGCTGCCTGGAAACGACCAAGGCCTACGTGAAGGCGAACGTGGGCAGCCGTCATCTGACTGGATCCCTTTCGTAACCGCAAACCGTTCTTTCAGGAGGCTTCAATGGTAATAAGCGGAAAGACCACCCTCATCGCCCACATCGGCTATCCAACGGAGTCGTTCAAGGCCCCGATGATCTACAACCCCTGGTTCGAGAAATACGATATCGACGCGGTGGTCATGCCGATGGGCGTGAAGGCCGAAGACTACCCCAACGCGTTGCGGACCATTTTCAAGTTCACCAATATCCTTGGCGCGCTCATCACGATGCCGCATAAGGTGAGCACGGTGGGTCTCGTTGACGAATGCACCATCACCGCCAAGATCGCCGGGGCGGCCAACGCCGTGATCAAGCGTGCTGACGGCACCCTGCTGGCTGATATGTTCGATGGTGCGGGTTTCACCCGCGGTGTCAAACGGCACGGTTTCACGTTGCCGGGCGCCAAGTGCCTCGTGGTCGGATCAGGCGGCGTCGGGAGCGCCATCGCCGCTTCCCTCGCCGCGGAACATGTCGCATCGATCGCGTTGTGCGACACGAATGAAAAATCCTCCACAGGCCTCGCCTCCCGATTGAGCGCGCACTACAAAGAGCTTGAAGTGAAGATCACCTCCTCTGACCCCGCGGGCTATGACCTGGTTGTGAATGCGACCCCCATGGGCATGAATCCCGACGATCCGCTGCCCTTCGACACTTCAAGGCTGGAGCCCACCTGCTACGTCGGGGAGGTGGTGATGAAACACGAAATCACCCCGATGCTCGCACGTGCCAAGGACCGTGGTTGCAAGTTCTCGGTTGGCACGGACATGCTTTTTGAGATGATTCCCGCCTACCTGGAGTTCTTCGGCTTCGGAACTTCCACCCCGGATGAACTCCGTTCGGTGGCCAGGATCAAGTACTGATCTGAGAAGGTTGTGACTGAGCCTACCCGTTCATCCCCCTCTGGGGTTGAACGGGTAGGTTCGTTTGAGCCGGGGTCCGCGAGCTGCTCGATTTCGTCCAGCTCTGCGACTCGGTGGGCGAATGCAAAGCAGAACAACGTCTGCTGACGCCCGCGCTGGAGCGCGACATTGCCGTCCATATCGCCATTCCTGGAACAGATACTCTGCGTTTCGGCCCTGGATTAGTGCTAAAAGAAGTACGCTGAACATTAACCTTTGGTCCCAATGCGGGGTGGAAATATGGATATGAGACGGCTCGAGTACTTTTGTACTATCGTCGAGCAGGGACAGATCAGTCGTGCCGCGAAGATCCTGAACATCTCCCAGCCGCCGTTGAGCATGCGCCTCAAAGAGTTGGAGGACGAACTGGGTGTGGAACTCATCATCCGGAAGGGGGTGTTCTGGCAAGTGACGGAAGCTGGGAGGGTGCTTTACGAGCGGGCGCGCAAGACGCTGAGCCAGCTCACCGAGATTCCAACGGAGGTGCGAAACGCCGCGGACGGTCTCACCGGCCGAATCCTCATAGGGGTTTCGATCTCCTTCATATCCTACTTCACAAAAGTCATGCCGAGCCTTGCCTCCAAGTTCCCATTCCTGCAGTTCCACGTATTCGTGGCTGATAGCACGACCCTCGAAGAACGCGTCGAGGCCAGGACTCTTGACTTGGCGATCGTTTTGCTGCCTACCAGGAAAGAAATATTCGACGTTCAACCGCTCTTGATGGACCACTTCTACGCGGTGTATCCATCTGATCTGATTCCACCGCCGGGCGATGGAACCTTCGGCGTCAAGGTTTTGCAGAACATTCCGCTGATGCTTCTTAGCCGGTCGTCCGGTTCGAGGATGTACGCCCAGCTACGCAAGGAATTCCAGAGACATGGAATCGCGCCACGCATCATGCTGGACAGCCCGAACGTCAGTGTGATCCTGGGAGCCCTGGATGTCGGAGTGCGCGCAGCGGCCATCCTGCCGTTGAATCAGATCCCCAAGGGGTTCCACGAGCGATACCAGGTCCGCAAAATTGAAGGAATCCTGGATGGCATCCAGCCAGCCATCATCAATCATCCGGACCGCTATCTGACGGCCGCGGCCAAGGAGGTGATGCGGGAGATCCTGGAGGAAGGCGTTCGGAACACGCCCTAGTTCTTGACTAAAGGCATTCGCGGGTCGGGCGTAGACCAGGCTGTTCTCAGATGGTCGTAGCGCGGATCGGTGCTGGCTGCGAGATTACGTGCGGCCCCGGCCAGGACGGCAAGGTAGTACACGTTGTAGCCCGGAGGCGCCGCCACCAGATGGAAGCCTTGCTTCAGGATCGCCAGATCGCCGTCGCGAATGGTCGCGGTGGAATCGTATTTGCCTGCGCTGTCATAGACGCGGATGAACGCAAATCCGTCAGGGTGATCCACGCGGAAGTAATAGATCTCGTCCAGGTCGCATTCGGCGGGGAGATTCTGGGTCTCGTGCTTATGCGGCGGATAACTGGACCAGTTGCCTCCCGGCGTATAGACCTCATTGGTCATCAGCTTGTCGGCCTCGGCTTCGGGGCGGATGATGCGATGGATTTGCCGGGTAGTCGGTCCGCCACCGCGTATCTCGTTGCCTACTTCGGCAGCGGTGATGATCCGCGGATTCAACTGCATCCTGGATGCACAGCGGGCCTCGGCGAACTCGACCACGGTCACCGCACGGACCTCGTACGATAGGCCGCAGGGTAGATAGGCCGTGTCGGGAGCCCCCGCGAAAACATTTTCGCGCTTGCCCATCGATCGCGGACCCTCGCCCCAGTCGATGGTCAACGTGCCGCCTAGAACGACGAGGATGGCTTCATGATCTACCGTCGATCCCTTCCAGACGTCGCCTGGCATCAGACGGCGCGCCATGAATCCCAGGGTTTGCCAACCGGCTTCCTCCGGCGTGACGGATAGCATGACCCCAGACTCACCGGGAGGAACCGGGACAGCCCGCACAAGAAAATCAAAGTCTTTATCAAGATTCATGTTCTTACCTCTTCCCTTTCTGCAATAGCCGCTCGGCTGCTTCGGCGATCTTCGCCGCCGAGAAACCTTGCTGGTCAATCAGGCCGAAATAGTTGCCGCTTTCTGCGAAGCGGTCGGCAAGGCCTAGATTGTCGAATGGAACCGGTTCTTCTTTCAAAAGGAGATTCGACAGATCATAACCTAGACCATTGCGCTGCTGGTGGTTCTCGGCGACCAGCATGGCCCCGGTCTTGCGAACGGAAGCGAGCACTGCCTCCCGGTCGACGGGCTTCACGGAGTAAAGGTCAAGAATCTCAGCTTCAATTCCCTTTTCCGCAAGGATGTCGGCCGCCTGGAGCGCTTGGAAGACGATATCGCCGTAGCTGGCGATGGTGATATCGGTGCCCTTGCGGGCGACCTTCGATCCGCCGATCTGGAACTTCTCCCCGTCTTCATAAAACTCATACAGCGGATCGCGCATGAGGCGCACGAAGACCGGTCCCGGCGTCTCCAACGCCAGCTCGCAAGCCGCCCGGGCAGCAACGGAATCGGCCGGGACCAGCACTTTCATATTCGGAATCGACGTCATGAAGGCGATGTCTTCGGAACCCTGATGGGTGACCCCGTCAATGGCCGCGGTCAGGCCGCCGTGCGATGCGTACAGCTTGACGTTCAGCTTGGGATAGGCGACGAACGAGCGCACCGCTTCCATAGCCCGCATGGTAAGGAAGACGCTATAGCCAGCGACGAACGCCGTCCTGCCGCCTGCCGCCATGCCGGCCGCAGCGCCCACGGTATTCAGCTCGGCGATTCCCATGTTGAAGTAACGATCGGGATAAGCGTTGCCGAAGAGGTTGGACTGGCTGGATTTGCCAAGATCGCTTTCAAAAACGACAAAATCGGGATTTTCGGCTCCGAGTTCGAGCAGCCGCCCGCCGAATGCGCGCCGGGTCGCCTGTTTTGCTTTGACTAGACTCATGCCTGTCCTCCACGCACTTCAGCAACCGCGAGCTTGTATTCCTCGGCGTTCGGCGCCTTAGCATGCCATTCCGAAACATTTTCCATAAAGCTGACGCCCTTGCCCTTGGTTGTTTTGGCGATGATGCAGACGGGGCCTTCGCGATAATCGCGCGCGGCCTCAAGGGTCGCGACAACCTCTGGGATGTTGTGTCCATCCATCTTCATGACTTTCCAATTGAAGGCTTCGAACTTCTTGTCAAGAGGTTCGGTGGGCATCACCACATCGCAGTTGCCGTCGGTCTGCATATTATTGCGATCCACGATGAAGACCAGGTTGCCCAGCTTGAACTTCGCGGCGGACATGGCGGCTTCCCATATGACGCCCTCGTTGAGTTCGCCGTCGCCGGTCAGCGCAAAGACGTTGTATTCCCTATGCAGCATCCGGCCTTCGAGCGCAATCCCGACCGCCTGGCTGGCGCCCATCCCGAGCGAACCCGAGGTGACCTCGACGCCTGGAAGGTAGCCTGCGACCGGATGGCCCTGCAGTCGCGATCCCAGTTGCCTGAGGGTGTCCAGCTCTTCGACGGGGAAAAAACCGCGCATGGCCAGAACCGCATAAAGAACCGGGCAGGAGTGCCCCTTGGAAAGAACAAACCGGTCACGATCGGCCATCTTTGGCTTCTTCGGGTCGATGTTCATGACCTCGAAAAACAGGCTCGTGACGATGTCCGCCGCGCCAAGTCCTGGGCTGATATGCCCGGACTGCGCTTTGAAAACCATATCGATGATATGGAAACGTAGATCCTGAGCGAGAGCAGTCAATTCAACTGCCCGCTCTTCCAACTGTGCTTTGCTCAACCAAAACCTCCATGACGGTAAGCGGTAAGAAATTGCAATCCACGATGCAAAGAAGTACCACGCAAACCGAATCGGTGCCTATATCAAGTAGATATGTGGCGCATTCGCAAACGGTATCTGATGGATTTTGGGCGCAGTAGTAACCTTTTACCAATCCGGATCTTGGATCTTGGTTCGTGGATGAATCTGATCCGCTTTCTGAGTCCTGCTCGGCACCAACCTGGGGACCGTGTGCGCATTCGTGAAGGGCCGTTCAAACCAGAAAGATCACAAGGAGCGAAAGAATGGAAGAGCTTGTTTCCACTCAGCTAGTCAGATACCTTGAAGCGCGTGGGGTAGAACACATATTCGGTCTTTGCGGGCACACGAACATCGCGCTGCTCTCGGAAATCGGCAAGAGCAAGAAGATCAAGTTCATCAACACCCGGCATGAGCAGATCGCCGCCCATGCCGCCGACGGCTACGCCCGGGCAACCCGCAAGGCGTCGGTGCTGTTGACGACCTTGAGCCCCGGCCTGATGAATGGCACCACCGGAGTGGCAACCGCCTCCATGGATTCCATTCCCATGGTGGTGATTTCCGGCGATGGGCCGACCCACTACTTCGGGAAGAGCTACCATCAGGAGGTCAACCTGCACGCGGATGCTTCGCAGGGGGAGATCTACCGGCCCTTCGTCAAGCGCGCCTGGCGGGTGGATTCGGCGAAGCTTTTCCCGGAGATCCTCGAGAAGGCGTTCACCCTTGCTGAAAGCGGGCGCCCCGGTCCGGTGCTGATCGATGTGCCCATGGACATCTTCTCTGAGCGGGTCGATTCCGCCCTGTTCGAGCGCGTGCAGTTGAACACGAGGCAGATCTCCAAGCCGTGCCTCAACGAGGCGACCGCCGAGCGGATCGTCAGGACACTCCTGGAAGCCAAGACACCGCTGCTCTACGTCGGCGGCGGGATCATGCTGGCCGACGCCATGACCGAACTTCGCGAGTTCGCCGAGCACCTGCAGCTCCCCGTCGCCCACACGCTGATGGGGAAGGGGGCCCTTGCGGATGACCACCCGCTGATCCTCGGCATGACGGGTTTCTGGGGCACCAAGTTCATCAACGACAAGTGCAAGGGGGCCGATTGGATCCTGGGGCTGGGAACCCGCTTCTCCGAGGCCGACTGCAGTTCCTGGGAGCCCGAATTCACCTTCAACTTCCCGCCGACCCAGCTGATCCACATCGATGTCGACCCCGCGGAGATCGGCAGGAACTATCCGGTCGCCATCGGCGCCATCGCTGACCTGAAGGACGCGCTGGTGACCTTGCTGGGTATCGCGCGCAGGATCGCCCCGAACGGGGTCAAGCGGCCGGAGCTCCTGGACGAGATGGCCGCCAACCGCGCGGCGTTCGTCGCGGAGAGCCAGGAGGCCATGGCGAGCGACGCCTGGCCGATGAACCCGGTGCGCATCCTGGCCGACCTGCGCCAGGCGCTGCCACGCAACTCCGTCATCTGCACGGACGTGGGCTGGAACAAGAACGGGCTCGCCCAGCAGTACCCGGTCTATGAACCCGGCAGCATCTTCACGCCGGGCGGTTGCGCGACCATGGGTTTCGGCCCCCCAGCCGCCCTGGGCGCCAAGCTGGCCATGCCGGACCGGGTAGTCATCTCCCTGGTCGGCGACGGCGGATTCGGCCAGAATCCGGCCTTCCTGGCCACCGCCTTCGCAGATGACATCGCGGTGGTCTGGGTGATCATGAACAACCATGCTTTCGGCACCATCGCGGGCCTGGAACTCGCCCATTACGGGACGACCTTCGGGTGTGTGTTCGAGAAGGAAGGCGAGAGCTACTCTCCAGACTTCGCCGGCATCGCTAGAAACTATGGCATCGAAGGGATCCGGGTCGAGTCGGCCGCGGAACTGAAACCCGCGATCGAGCGGGCGATCCAGATGAAGAAACCCGTGGTGATCGATGTGCACATGAAGAACGTGCCGACCCCCACGGCCGGCCACTGGAACATCATGGACATCTACTCGCCCGGCAAGCGGGTGCATCACGTGGCCACTGACTGATCAGGTGACATTCCATATGCAATGAATACGGCACCATGGCCCTGGCCATGGTGCCGTTCTTGGTAGCCTCCGAAGGGTTCTTCTGGGTCGGGGTGGCCATCAAATCCAGGTTGAATAAAACGGACCATTGGTTCATTCTTGCTAAAACCTTACCAATCCCGTTCAACCCGCTCCCAGGAGGAAATCATGGGTAAAGCAAGCAAGGCGTTAGGTCTGGCCGCGTCCGCAGTCCTGTTGTCCACGGCGGCGCTGGTCGCGCAACCGGCCTACGTGGAACTCAAACCGGCCGATTTCCAGAAGGAGGTCGACGGCAAGCAGGTCGGGCTCTACACCATCAAGAACCGCAAGGGCATGGTGGTCAGGATCACCAACTACGGGGCCCGGGTCGAACAGGTCCTGGTTCCCGACCGCGTTGGCAAGCTCGGGGACGTGGCCCAGGGCTATGAGACCCTCGACCAGGTCATGGGCGGCCAGGGCTCCATGGGCGCCTTCATCGGCCGCTACGCCAACCGCATCGCCAACGGCGCCTTCAGCCTCGACGGCAACGAATACAAGCTCGCCATCAACGACCTTTCCACCCCCCCTGCGCCGCCCCGCCAGAACACCCTGCATGGCGGCAAGAAGGGCTCGCGCTTCGTGGTGTTCGACGCCACCCAGCTGTCGGACAGCGCCGTGCAGATGAGCATCCTGTTCAAGGACGGCGAGGAGGGCTTCCCGGGCGTCCTGCCGGTGCGGGTGATCTACGCGGTGAACGACCGCAACGAATTCTCGATCACCTACGACGCGGTGGCCGCCACCGCGAAAACCGTGGCCAACTTCACCGGGCACACCTTCTGGAACCTTTCCGGCGATCTGGGCTCGGTGATCGAGGATCATCTGGTCACCATCAACTCCGACCAGGTGCTGGACGTCTCCGACGCCCTGGTGCCGAACGGCAAGATCCGCGACGTGGCCGGCACGCCCATGGACTTCCGCAAGCCCAAGGCCATCGGCAAGGACATCAAGGCTGACTACGACCTGCTCAAGGCCGGCGGCGGCTACGACAACCACTTCATCGTCAAGCAGAAGACCCCGGGCGAGCTGACCTTCGACGTCCGGGTCAAGGATCCAAAGTCGGGCCGGGTCATGGAGTTGTGGTCGACCGAACCCGGCGTCCAGCTCTATTCCGGCAACTTCCTGGAAGGCAAGGTGCCCCGCGACCTGGGCAAGGGCAAAACCGTCTATCAGTTCCGCAGCGCCTTCGCCCTGGAGCCGTCGCACTACCCGGATTCGGTCAACCATCCGGAATTCCCCACCACCGTGCTCAATCCGGGCCAGTGGTACAGCGGCAAGATCGTCTACAAGTTCTCGGTGGACAAGGCCAAGCCCAAGGCCTGAGGCCGTCCGCTCCTCTAGGGTAGAATAGCCCTAGAGGGGCGCATGAAGTATCTGATCAAGACCTGGGGTTGCCAGATGAACAGCCACGACAGCGAAAAGCTGGAGGGGCTGCTGCAGGCGGAAGGCCTCACCGCCGCGCGCGGGATCGAGGACGCCGACCTGGTGCTGCTGAACACCTGCTCCATCCGCGAAAAGGCCGTGCACAAGGTCGAGAGCGAACTGGGCTACCTGCGCGAGGAGAAGAAGAAGCGGCCCCTGCTGATCGGGGTCGCCGGGTGCCTGGCCCAGCAGGACCAGGCCGACCTGTTCCGGCGCGCGCCCCAGATCGACTTCGTCCTGGGCACCATGGCCATCCAGCAGCTGCCCGCCCTGCTGGCCCGGGTCCGGGCCGGAGCCAGCCGGGTCATGGACACCGGCGCCTACCCCGACGACCACCTGTTCCCTCCGGAGACCATGCGCCGCGCCAGCCTCGCCAAGGGCCTGGTGACCATCATCGAAGGCTGCGACCATGCCTGCACCTATTGCGTGGTGCCCACCACCCGCGGCCCGGAACGGCACCGGCCATACCAGGACGTGGTCGCCGAGGTGCGCGGGCTGGTGGCCCGGGGCTACAAGGAAGTGGAACTGCTGGGCCAGAACGTGAACAGCTTCCAGGGCGGCTGTTCGTTCGCGGAGTTGCTGGACCGGGTGGCCGAAATCGAAGGGCTGGAGTGGATCCGGTTCACCACCAGCCATCCCATGAACTTCACCCCGGCCCTGGCCCGCACCCTGGTGAGCAACCCCAAGGTGGCGCCGTTCCTGCACCTGCCGGTGCAGAGCGGCAGCGACGCCGTGCTGCGCCGCATGCGCCGGGAGTACACCGCGGCCCAGTACCTGGAGCGCCTGGGCTACCTGGGCGGCGGCCCCGCCGACCTGTGCCTGTCCACCGATTTCATCGTCGGCTTTCCCGGCGAGACCGAGGCGGACTTCGAGGCGACCATGGCCCTGCTGGATCAGGTGCGCTTCGACCAGTCCTTCAGCTTCGTCTATTCCCCGCGCCCCGGCACCCCGGCCCTGCGGCTCAAGGACGATCTGCCCCGCGCCGTGAAGCAGGAACGGCTGGCCCGGCTACAGGCGCGCCAGCAGGAGTTGACCCTGGCCAGCAACCTGAAGATGGTGGGTCGGGTGCTCAAGGCCCGGATCGAGACCGAGACCGCCCTGGACGGCGGCCACTGGCTGGCCCGCACCGCCAACTGGAAGAACGTGCATCTGGCCGCTCCCGCAGGCGGCGCGCTGCCGTTCCGGGAACTGGTGGAGATCCGGGTCACCGGCGCCGGGCCGCACTTCCTGCGCGCGGAAGTGGCCTAGTACCACTGAGGCGGCCGTTGTTCCGTCCGCCGCGCCGGCCCACCGTTGCGTGAGAGCCTTGGACCGTCCTCGGCAGCTGCGCCGCCTGCGGGCGATCCAAGGTCTCACGCTGGCCTTCCCATGCCTGATTGCTGGGAGTGGTTCATCTGTTGGAAGGTTCGGGCTGGCCAGAATCAATACCATCTGCCCTGAGAAGGCGTGGGAGGTGACTTCTCCATGCCCCATATCTCGGAGTTGTTCCCGATCACATCTTCACCAACCAGGGGCGAATCCCAAAATCCGAGCCCGGGAAGACAAGCGTGAACCCTTGGATCGCCCGCAGGCGGTGTAGCCACCGAGGACGTTCCATGGCGTTCACGAACCGATGGGTCGGCGCGGCGGACGGAACAACGGCCGCCTCAGTAGTACTAGTCTAGGTCCATCGAATCAGCGGAACCATTTCACCCTGCTACACCGAGTCGGTGAATCCCTGCGTGTCGGTGCATTCGGCCA
>Ga0302320_10019310_pt1 | contig 13690 bp, 12 predicted proteins | sample Bog_T0_3_FD_202130 | JGI IMG/M metagenome (GOLD analysis project Ga0302320, IMG submission 202130) | Peat permafrost microbial communities from Stordalen Mire near Abisko, Sweden - Bog_T0_3 | ecosystem: Environmental > Terrestrial > Soil > Wetlands > Peat | place: Sweden: Abisko, Stordalen Mire... | reverse complement strand
GACAGGTACGCGCCGCACGACAGGACGATGAAGATTTGCGTGCCGAGCACGCCCAGAGATGTGCCCGCCGAGATTACCGGCAGCAGCAGCAGCCAGTAGTACCCGCTGCTCACGCCGAAAGTGAAGCCGATTAGCGCGTAGCAGAACAGCAGTTTCAGAATGATCCAAACCACTTTGCCGCGCGTGGTGCCGACGAATTCGAGTTTCGGCTCGAGAATTTGCAAAGCGCAGAGCGCCACCAGGGGGGCGATCTCATAGACGTCTCGATGGGGGCCTAAAATCGCCATGCCGGCGAAAAGCAGCACCCATACGACATCCTGCGGCCGAATCCATTGCGCGATGCGCCGCCAGCGTTCCATTTGAGCCACGATGCGTTCCCAGACCGGATTATGCCACAATAATTACGTAGTCTCATGCCCAACAACACCACGCTGGAACAGGACGCAACCCCCACCATGCCAGAACACGGCGAAAACTTTGCGGACATCCTGTCCCAATACGAGCAATCGCACACGCGCAAACCGGATGCCGGGGGACAAGGTCTGACGGGCACGGTCGTCGCCGTGTCAGCGGAGCAGGTCTTCATCGACATCGGCTATAAGACGGAAGGCGTGATCGCGCTCGAAGCCTTCAAGGATTCTTCGGGCAAGCCGGTGGTGCAGGTGGGCGAGCAGTTCCCGGTCTCCATTAAAGGGCGCAACGAGGAAGGCTATTATGAGCTTTCCAAAGTATACGTGGCGCGGCCGAAGGACTGGTCGTCGCTCGAAGCCGCGTTTGCGGAGAAGCGCGCCATCGCGGGCGTGGTCACAGGGGTGGTGAAGGGCGGCCTGAGCGTGGACGTGGGTGTTCGCGCGTTCATGCCGGCGTCGCGTTCGGGCGCAAAAGAAGCGGCGGAGATGGAAAAGCTGGTGGGCCAGGAAATCACCTGCCGCATTATCAAGCTGGACGTGGCCGATGAAGACGTGGTGGTGGACCGGCGGGTGGTGCTGGAAGAAGAAGAGGCCGTAGTCCGCCAGAAGCTTTTTACGGACCTTCGGGAAGGCACGGTGCTGCACGGCACGATCCGCACCCTAATGGAATACGGCGCATTTGTCGACATCGGCGGCGTGGATGGACTGCTGCATGTGGCCGATATTTCGTGGGGACATATCGATAAGCCGGCAGACGTTCTCTCCGTAGGCCAGGAAGTGGATGTCAAAATCCTGAAAGTGGATCCCGCCAAACGGCGCATTGGGCTCGGGCTGAAACAGCTTTTGCCGCATCCCTGGGAGCAGGTCGGCGAGAAGCACAAGACCGGCGACCGGATCAATGGCACGGTGACGCGCGTTACGGATTTCGGCGCTTTCGTGGAGCTGGAACCGGGCGTGGAGGGGCTGATCCATTTGTCGGAAATGTCCTGGTCGAAGAAGGTGCGCAAGCCCAGCGATGTGTTGAAGCCCGGCGAAACGGTAGAGGCTGTGGTGCTGAACGTGAACCCCGGAGAGCGGCGCATTTCACTAGGCTTAAAACAGGCGCTAGGCGATCCATGGGCGGATGTGCAGCAAAAGTATCCTGTTGGAGGGGTGGTTGAAGGACCGGTGGTCAGCCTGACGAAGTTCGGTGCTTTCGTGCAACTCGCCGAAGGCGTGGAAGGCATGATTCACGTGGGCGACATTACGGCGGAGAAGCGCATCAACCAGCCGCAGGATGTGTTGAAGGCGGGACAAACGGTGCGCGCGCAAATTCTGGAAGTGGATACGGAGCGGCGCAGAATCCGTTTAGGCATGAAGCAGCTTCAGCCCACCAGCGTCGATGAATATATCGCGGAGCACAAGGAAGGCGACCTGGTAACCGGACGCATCGCGGACGTTTCAAGCGGACGCGCCAGAGTGGAGTTGGGCGAAGGCATCCAGGTGCCTTGCAAGGTGGCGGCGGAGGCGGCGCAAGGGGAAGCTCAGGCGGCGACTCCGGGCGCGGATGTGAGTTCACTTTCTTCGATGCTGGCCGCCAAGTGGAAGGGCGGCGCGGGCGCGGGTTCGCCGGCCGCGAAACGGGAACCGGCGCGGGCGGGCCAGATTCGCAGCTTTCGCATCGTGAAGATGGACGCCGGGGCCAAGAAAATCGAGATCGAGTTGGCTGGCTAAAGCCTGCCCATCAGATGTCGCGCTGCAAGTCTTCGTCCAGATACTCCTGAGGCACATCATCCTCCCGGACTTGGGTGGTCCTGACCTCGCCCTGATCGGCGTCGGGCGCATTTTCCACGCCGCTGATCACCTCAGCCTCAAAGGCTTGTCCTTCATCGACCAGTTCGGCGACGCTCTGGGGGCCGGCCTCCGCCACATCGGACAGTCCTTGATCGTCCCCGGACTGGCCCGCTGAATTGGGGCCGTCCGGGCGATCTTCGCCGAAATCGGTAGTGTCAGTCATGCGCTTCTTCATCGGATGTTGTGCCTTTCGATCATGGTCTGCGTCCGAAATCTTAATGCTTATGCCGAAGGCAGCCAGCCTTAGCAGGCTGCGGAAAAGGGCTAAGACCGCTTGCTGACGCGCGCGGCTCAGCAGCGCGGACTAGGACCCGAGATACTCGACATGCGCGTAAGTACCTAAGCGCGGGTTGTAGGCGAGGTACCAGCCTACATGGTCGGGATCCTCGTAGATGACGATTTGATCGCCAGTCCAGTTCCAGTCGGCGACGATGTTGTAATCGAACGCGGCGACGTCCCAGAACCAGTTGTTGAACCAAAAGCGCTCCCGGTTTCCGCCAGCGAGCGCGAATACGTGTTGGGGCCCAAAGCCGCCCGCGAAACGTCCGTGCGCCCAGGGGTGATCGAGGTGATAATGGGCATCGGCGGCGCCGCTGTCGTGGCCCACCCAACGGTCATTCTTGGCGTCGACATGGGGGACATCCGGATGGCCTTTCCGATCCACGGCAACGTGGTGTTCATCCGCGGCGTGGGACTCTTGACTACGCGCCGGCGCCGACTTCTCCGGCTTGGAAGCTCTGGCGGGAGTGGGACCGCGCGCGGGAATATGGCCGCCGCCAACCTGGGATTGGTGACCGCCGCCGTGCGATTGTCCACTCCCTCCTCTGTTCTGTGCGAAAACCGCCACGCACAACAGCACCGATAAACCTAAAATCCTTTTCAAGTAAGCCTCCATGGCTATGTATAGCAGATTAAGCCTTGCACGTCTGGCTCCACAGATAGTGTTTATCGGGCTGTGTATCCGGAGGAGGCACGAGATTAGTGCGATTCCAGACTATTCCGACATGCCCTGCCCCAGCTCTGGGGAGGTTGGTGCTGCTCGTGCAGAAGAAAAGGCGACTGAGCACGGGAGGAAAGAGAATGCACGACTCACGACGGAGAGCTGGCGAGCTGCACGAACTTGCAGCGCGCGCCCATCGCACTGCGGCGGAACACAACGAAAAAGGGGATCATGCGGCGGCAAGCTGGCATGCGCAACGAGCCCTGGAATACTCGGACCACGCTTATAAACTGGCACAGGAAGCCCACAATAAGTCCGGACAGATAGTGAATATCTAAATTTATGTCTACACGTTATAACAATGGATCGCATTACGAAAACCATCAGCGGGCCGCCGAACTGCACGACGTCGCCGCACACGCCTATCGGGTTGGGGAGCACCAGGGGAAGCAGGATCATCTGACCAGCCACGAGCAATCGCGGCAGGCGCTGGAGCACTCGAGAGAAGCGCACGAATATTCGCAGCAGGCCGCGGCCGCACAGGGCGTCCCCACGTTCGGGCACGACGACATCGCGGCCCTGGCCCACAAGCTATGGAAGGCGCGAGGCTGTCCAGCCGGATCGCCGCAGGAAGACTGGCATAATGCCGTGGAAGAATTGCGCGCACGGCATCGCGCGGTTTGAAAGCCGCGCGACCGGTCAGCGAGCCTGCAAGACCACCTTCAGCGCGCGGAATTTGGCCGCATTGCCGAACGTATCGTAAGCTTTCAAGATTTCGTCCAGCCCGAAGCGATGCGTGACGAGCTTTTCGGGCTGGAGGGCTCCGGACTGAACGGCGTTGATGAGCATCGGGGTAGTGACCGTATCGCACAGCCGGGTGGTTAGGGTGGCGTTGCGGTCCCACAGCTTCTCCATGTGTAGAACGACCGGTTTGCCGTGAACTCCAATATTCGCCAGATGGCCGCCCGCTCCGACGATGCCCTGGCAAATATCGAATGTGGCGGGGAGCCCGACGGCTTCAATGGCAACGTCCACACCCTCATCGTGAGTCAGCTCCATGACGCGCGCGACGGCATTTCCATCGGAACTATTAATCAACTCAGTTGCTCCGAAGCTCTTGGCAACCGCGAGGCGGTTGTCGTCCAAGTCGATGCTGAAAATCGCGGCCGGGGAGTAGAAGCGGGCGGTCATCAACGCGGCAAGTCCTACGGGACCCGCGCCCACAATGGCGACGGTGTCGCCGGGCTTCACCTGGCCCTTCAAGACGCCGCATTCGAAACCCGTGGGCAGGATATCGCTCAGCATCACGGCGGCTTCTTCGCGTGCGTTCGGCGGAAGCGCGTAGAGGCTGGTATCGGCGTAGGGGATTCGCACGTATTCCGCCTGAGTGCCATCGATGGTGTTGCCAAGAACCCAGCCTCCGGTGCGGCAATGGGAATACATCTGTTTTCGGCAGAAATCACACCTGCCGCAGGCGGTGATGCACGAAATCAAGACTCGGTCTCCCTTGCGGAAGGATGAGACTGCCGCGCCTACCTCGTCCACCACTCCGACGCCTTCGTGGCCCAAAATCCGGCCTTCGGCAACGGTCGGAACGTCTCCTTTGAGGATGTGCAAGTCCGATCCGCAGATGGTCGATGTGGTAATTCGGACGATGGCATCTTGAGGGGATTGGACGGTGGGACGGCGGTGCGACTCCCAAGCAGGCTTGCCTGGGCCGTGATAGACCAGAGCAGACATGGTTGAGAGAGACAGCTCGCCTTCGGTAATTTCGGGTTCAGCGGTAATCATAGATCACCTGAAGGTGCACGCGAGTGGCCAGCGGGCTGAGCGAGGCAGACATGACTGGCAAGGATCGAGGACGCCAGACTCGCGGCGGTTATTTTGTGCAGGTCCTGCTGAATTTAAGGCAATAAGTGCTCAATACGCCAATTGATAAATCGTCAACGCCGCGGGGGCATCGAAGGGGCGGGGATTGAAGCGGCCGGTCCATTGAGCCGCGGCATCTTGGGCCAGCGCGGGCAGCGCCTCGCGTGGAACGCCGAGTTCGCGCAACCGGCCGGGCAAACCGGCGGCGGCAGCCATTTTAGCCAGGCGATCGGCCAGATCGACGCCGGCAAGTTCGCGATATAACGATTGCACGGTTATCGCGTTCCAGCGCACGACGTGGGGCAGGATCGCGGCGATAGCGACGCCGTGTGCCGTGCCGTAATGCGCGGTGAGAGGATTGGCGCAGGCGTGGGTGGCTCCCAACATGGAGTTTTCGATGGCGATGCCCGCATAGTGCGCGCCGAGGAGCATCGCGCCGCGCGCTTCCAAATCGGATGGTTCGCGCAGCACGCGTTCGAAATTTGCCGCCAACAGGAGCCAAGCTTCGCGCGCGAAGACGATGGAGGCGGAGGTACGCCGGGTGGTGACGTAGCTTTCGACCGCATGCGAGATGGCATCGTACCCCGCCGTTGCGGTCACCTCGCGAGGTTGCGAGCGGGTCAACTGGGGATCGAGAATGGCCGCGCGAAAAGCGGCCTTGGGATCGCCACACGCCATCTTCACGTGGGTCACGGCGTCGGAAATCAGCGCGTAGCTTTGAGCTTCACTGCCGGTGCCGGCCGTGGTGGGGACGGCAATCATGGGCAGCATGGGGCGGGAGGCTTTGGCGTAGCCCAAATAATCGCGCATGTGGCCGCCGTTGGTAAGGAGGAAGTTGATGCCTTTGGCGCAATCGAGCGAACTGCCGCCGCCGATCGCCACCAGGGAATGGATGCCCCGAGCGGCGGCTTCAACGCGTCCCGCCTCGACCATTTCGGTATCTGGGTTCGGCGAGAAGCGATGGAAGCAGTGCGCCGCGATGCCGGCTTCGGCGAGCAAAGCGATGGCTTGATCGACGTAGCCGGTGGCCCGCAGACCCGGATCGGAAACCAAGAGAGTGCGGGTGAAACCGAAGCTCTTGGCCAGCGCGCCGAGTTCACCGAAACGGCCCTCGCCGAACAATACTTGAGTGCGAAGGTCTAAGGAAAAAGGCACGTCACTTCTCGGACAAGGCCCACAGTTCGTTGCGGTTCATTACGAATAGCGCGCCATTGGCCGGAACCACGGTGGCATAAACGGAACTGCCCATATTGACGGTCGAGATCAGCTTCTTTTCTTTGGCCGCCTCAAGCACGAGGACGTCGCCATCCTCATCGCCTATGTACACCTTGCCGTTGATCACCATGGGCGAGCCCCACACGGCCGAAAGCAGGTCGTGGGTCCAATATGGTTTGCCCGTATTCACATCCAGGCAGTGCAGGAAGCCGCTGAAATCGGAATAAAACAGCAGGCCGTTGTAAATTGCACCGGTGGAAATGGAGCGCCGGATCTTGTCGTAATGCCAGAGCCGTCCGGTCTCCGTGATATCGCCGCGTTTGGTGGCATCGATGCCGTAAAGATGCCCCACGCCCTCGCCGTGTTCGGGGTCCTGTCCGTTGGCGATGAACACCTTGTTCTCCCAAATCACGGGGGTGGCGATGACTTCATTGCGGGTCTTGGGCCAGACGGAATCCTTGGGGTTCATGTCGAACTCCCAGAGCTTCTTTCCGGTTTCCGCTTCGTAGCCGCGGACCCAGCCGTCACCCTCGCCCATGACCACCTGGACCACATCGCCGACCTTGGCGACGGCGGGCGACGACCACTGCCCATGGAGGATGCGCTCGCCGACATTATTCACTTCCCAAACTTTCTTGCCGGTATTTTTGTTCAATGCAATCATGGACGGCGCGCGCGGCGATGGAATGTGGACGTGGCTCTCGTCCTGACCATTGGCGGTGCCGACAAACAAGAGATTGCCATAAGACACGGGAGACGAGTTCGACATGTTGTGGGGTGAAGCGCCCACCTCTTCGATCATGTCGTACTTCCAGATTTCCGTGGGGCCGCCGTTGCCATCGCCGTGGGTATCAAGACACATCTCTTCGCAGCGGTTGGTGGTGTAATACAGCCGGTCGCCTTCCACGAGCGGCGAGGAGCAAACGCCCTGGAACGGCCAATCGAGCGCGCGGCCGGCGGCCAACTTGGCGTTGGCCTGCTGCCAGAGGAATTTGCCATCCGATTCGCGGAAGCACATGAGCACGCCGCGGTCGCCGGGCTCTTTGGGATTGCGCACCAGTTCGTTATTCGTGCCGGCGTAGACCTGGCCGCCCGCCACGACGGGATTGCCGTAGCTCTGCGAACCGAGCTGCGCCATCCATTTCACGTTTTTCCTGGTCTTCAGATCCCAGGTGGTGGGAAGGCCCTTCATCAAGGACATCATGTTGCGGTCGGGGGTTCCACCCCACATGGGCCAATCTCCCGTGCCGGGATCGGATGCGAGCAAGATCCACAGCGAAGCTGGGAGGCAGATGAGAGCGAGCAGGATAGCGCGTTTCATTGATTTGGGGTCACTTTAAGATTGTCGAAATACACTCCAAACTGGGCGTCGGCGAAGATGCCGGGACTGCCCTGTTTGTTGGGGATCGGATCGATGCGGTCGATCGGCCAGGCGTCCGGCTCGGGATCGGTCACGGCCCAGGCTTTGCCGCGAATGCGCGTCTTGCCGTCGGCGGTATTCTCGACGCGCAGTTTCAGCCGGTACCAGGTGTCGGGCTTCAACTCGAAGGGCGCGGATACGGCGCGCGCTACTTCGGGCTGCCAGGAATTCATTTCCAAGCGCTGGTTATTGCCGAATGCCACGAGGGTGTAGCGCTGAGCCACGATGCCCGCATCGCCCATCTGGCGGCGCTTTTCGGGAATGCGGATATCCGCCTGAACCGTGTAATTCGACCAGTCGGAAGGCCCCATGAAAACACGCATGCGCTTGAACAGGGTGTCGGTGGGTTTCTTTTCGAGCACCTTCTGGCCATCCAACTCGGCGACCTGAAACTGGCCCGCCTGGGCGCTGACCCATTGCGGCGGCAGCGTGCCGACCGCGTATGAATCGAAGGTCTCATTCCAAGGCAGCGGGGGGATGACGCGGGCGCGGGCCTCGCCCGTGAGGCTTCCCACGGCCGCCTTGATCAGCCCAGCCTGGCCGGCGGGATCGGCGGCCACGGAGAAACTGCCGCCTGAGACGGTTCCCTTCAGATGATCGAGCGACCATGACGCGCTCTGGTCTTCGCGCAGAAACCGGCCGGCCGCATCGAACAGGCGCGCGTGCAACTGAACAGTTTGCGCGGGCTTCAGAACCAACTCGGTCGGCTCCACTTGCACCCAGGCCGGATCGCCCTGCCCTGGCTCCATCACTTGCACCACGGGCTTCCAAGGATGGGCCGCCGTTTTCTTCGGACCGATGGCATACAGAGTGTCGCTCGAAACAAAATAGACGCGCCCGCGCGCCACGGCTGCCGCGGCCACGACCGGCTCCGGAATCTTCTGCGACACCAACCCGGAGTCGCTCAGGGGCAGTTCGACATCGCTCAATACGTCGCAGCGGTCGGCGTGGGGGCGGAGGATCAAGAACTTGCCGCTCTCGGTGCCGATGTAGATCTTCCCATCGGCGAAGACCGTGGATGCCTTTTGCACGGTGCCCATGGGCTGTTTCCACAACTGGTGGCCTGTTTCCACGTCGAAGGCAAAAAGATTGCCGGCGTTGTCGGCTTGGTAAACGCGGTCGCCATCAATGACCGGCGAGGAGAAACCGCCCACGAATCCGGGCACCGACCACTTGATGGCATCCTTGCCGAGCTTGCCTTTGCGGGTGGCGTCGAACGCCAGGATCATACCCATCTCGTTGCTGTCCAGATTTTCGTCGCCGTGAGAGGCGATGGCGTACTTGCCATTCAACACGATGCCGGTGTTGAGCCCGCGTTTGGCGATCACCAGATTGAAGACCGGCTCCCCGGTTTGCGGTTTCATGGCCAGCACGGCGCCGTCCGATCCGCCGGCCAGCAACAGGCGCGTGCCGTTGACCGTGCCGATATTCATGGGCCCGTAACTGGTATCGTAGGGCCGCCCGCCCGGAGTGCCGATCCAGACGATCTCGCCACTGCGCTTATCGAGCGCGATGAAGCGCTGCGCGCGGTTGGCCTGCGTGCCCCAGGTGGAGGTGGGCGTGGAGACGATCAACAGATTGCCGTCGATGATGGGCGAGACGGTGCGACCGCCGTGGGTGGTGAAGGGCGAAAATTCTTCGGTGATGGAATGCTCCCATAGCTTCCGCCCGTCTTGGGTGAACGCAACGACCAGATTGTTCACGGCGAAACTGTACACGTTGCCGGTTTCGGGATCGGCGACGGGCGAGGCCCAGCCCACGCGATGAGCGGGCACATCGCTTTGAAAGAGGGTGAACCTTTGCTCCCAAAGCAGCTTGCCGGTGTCGGCGTTGAAGCACATGAGGCGCTCTTGTTCGGTCTCGCGCGCGCCGGCGGTGTTCTCCAGGTATAGGTGATCGCCGAGCACGACGGGGGTGGAGCGGCCGCCATAGGGTGCTTTCCAAGCCAGACCCTGGCCGTCCAGCGACCATTTCTCGGGCAGGCCTTTTTCGCGGGAGATGCCGTCGCGATCGGGTCCGCGCCAGTCCGGCCAGTCGCCCACCGTGCCGGTCTGCTGGGCGAGCGCAACGGTTGACAGATAAAAAACTAGTAGTGCGGATCGTCGCATCATGAGAGATACCTATAAGGATACTCGGATTGATCCCCAGAATAAAATCGACCCTCGCTGGGGGTGAAGCGGCGCATGGCTCCATGCTCCAGGAGGGAGCGAGGCCGTAAGACGTGAGCGGCATTATAATGTGCTCGACATGCTTACCCGGCGGGAAGGAATCAAAGCGGCCGCGTTGACGGCCCTGTCGTACTCCCAAGTCTTGGGCGCTAACGATCGTACGCAGCTTGGCGTGATCGGATGCGGCGAACGCGGGCTCTATGTGGCCTCGATCTTCCAGAAGACTAATGAGGTGGACATCCGCGCGATGTGCGACGTGTTCGGCGATCGCACGGAAAAAGGCGTGGCGCAAGCGGCCGGCGCGCAACGCTTCGCCGACCATCGCCGGGTAGTGGAGATGAAGGGCGTGGATGCGGTGTTGATCGCCACGCCCGACCACTGGCACAAAAGCATCGCCATCGACGCGCTCAATGCCGGCAAGGATGTTTACGTCGAAAAGCCGCTGACGCATTTGCGCGAGGAAGGGCCGGAGATCGTGCGCGCCGCGCGGGTGAATAGGCGCGTGTGCCAGGTGGGCATGCAGCAGCGCTCGGGCGAGGTTTATCTGGAAGCGCGGGAACGGTTCGTCCACTCGGGAATGCTGGGGAAGATCTCACACGTGGATTGCGTGTGGCACAGCGGCGCGAGCCGGGCCTTACCCACCGAACCCGCGCAAAAGCCCGCCAATTTGGATTGGGTGCGTTTTCTTGGCGACGTGAAATACCGCGACTGGAATCCCGCTCAATATCTGGATTTTCGCGCGTTCCTGGATTTCGGCGGCGGCAAGCTCACCGACTTCGGCGCCCACTGGATAGACGTGGTGCACATGTTCATGGACACCGAGGCGGTGCATAACGACGCGCCTCTATCGGCGGTGGCGGCCGGCGGAGTCTACTACGATTTTCACGACGGCCGGACGGCGCCCGATACGATCAGCGCGCTGTACGAGTACCCGGGCGGCTTCAGCGTGAGTTTCACGTCACTGGCGATCGACAACGGCCCTGAATATAAGGTCGAGTTTTTGGGATCGGGCGGACGGCTGTTTATCAATCGCAACCGATACGAGTTCCGCGCCGCGGATAAGGGCGCGGAGGCGATCATCCGGCGGTTTCCGGGCGATATCACCGCGCAACATGTGGGTAATTTCCTGGATTGCTGCCGTTCGCGGAAGCTACCGAATGCGGATGTCTACATCGGACATCGGGCGGCGCAGGCGGCGCTGCTGGCCAATCAGAGCTATCTGGAGAAGCGCCGCATCCGTTTCGATCCGCAGCGCGAGGAAGTGCTGCCCTTTTCCGCTTGAGTCTAGACCCACTCCAAGGCGCCCTTTTTGTAGGCCCAGATGTAGCCCACAGCCAGGATCAGGAGGAACACCACGACTTCAGCCACGCCAAACCATCCAAACGTTTTATAGCGGACGGCCCAAGGAAACAGGAAGATAGTCTCGACGTCGAAGATCACGAACAGGATGGCGATGATATAGAAGCGCACGGTGTAGCGGCCACGCGAATCCGAGGCGGCCTTGATGCCGCATTCATAAGCCTCCAGCTTCGTGGCGAACGGCGAGGAGGGCCGGACGAGCTTGGCGACCAGGATGGTCACCACCGGAAACGCTATGGCGATCGCCAGGAAGATAAAGATGGGTAAATACCCGCTCGGCATAGCCACAACTATATCATTGTTCAAGATGGCTCCAGATGATTCAAGATGGTTGAAGGCATGAACAACGATCCCCGCGGCGCGTATCTGGAGCGATTAGAAGCCCGGCGCGGCGCCGTCGCGCAGCACGACAAAAGGGAACGCGCCATTGGCAACTTGCGCCTTCTGGTGTTTTTGGGCGCGGGCGGATTGGCTTGGCTGATTTGGGGGCGCGATGCGATCGGCGCGGTCTGGCTGGCGCTCCCCGCGGCGGTGTTCGTCTGCCTGATCGTGGCGCATGAGCGCGTGCTGCGGGCGCGCCGGGCGGCCCGGCGGGCTGTGGCACATTACCAACGAGCGCTGGCGCGATTGGATGGCCAATGGGCGGGCCACGGAGAAACCGGCGAGCGATTCCTGGATGGGACGCATCCATACGCGGCGGATCTGGACCTGTTTGGACCGGCGTCGCTGTTTGAGTTGCTGTCGAGCGCGCGCACACGGATGGGCGAGGAGACGCTGGCAGAGTGGCTGCTGAAAGCCGGCGATCCGGAGGTGTTGCGGGCGCGCCACGAAGCGGTGGCGGAACTGGGCCCCATGCTGGACTTGCGGGAAGACCTGGCGGTGCTGGGGGAGGATGTGCGCACGGGCGTTCATCCGGCGGAACTGGCGGCGTGGGGCGAACAGCCGGCGACGCTCGAATCGCGCCGCGCCCGCGCGATGGCCTTGGCTATTCCCTGTCTAGTGGCCGGCTCAGCAGTGTTGTGGGGCGTGCAGGGTTGGCGCGATCCATTCTTCGCCATGCTGGCGGCGGTAGTCATCTTCATCGCGCGCTATCGCCGAGCGGTGGGACGAGTAGTGGAGGCCGTCGAACAACCGGCGCATGACCTGGCCTTGCTGGCGAAGGTGCTGGCCAGGCTGGAGCGCGAGCATTTCAGGTCCGCGCGGCTGGCGGAACTGCGCCATGCGCTGGATGTAGGCGGGCAGCCGCCATCGGTGCGCCTGGCAAAATTAAGCCGGCTGGTGGAGATGCTGGACTCCCGCGACAACCCCTTCATGAAAGTGGTGGGGCCGCTGATGCTGTGGAGCGAGCAACTGGCTTTTGCCATCGAAGCGTGGCGCAAGGTATCGGGCCCTGCGCTGCGGCGCTGGCTGGCCTCAGTGGGCGAGATGGAAGCCCTGTGCGCACTGGCGGCGTATGCCTTCGAGCATCCGGCGGACGTGTTTCCGGAGTTCGTTTCGGACACGGCCTGTTTCGATGGCGACGGAATGGCGCATCCGCTGCTCGCACATAGGCGCGTGGTGCGCAACAGCGTGCGGCTGGGCGGCGATTTGCGGGTGCTGATCGTGAGCGGCTCGAACATGTCGGGCAAGAGCACGCTGCTTCGCACAGTGGGGATCAATGCGGTTTTGGCGCAGGCTGGAGCGCCGGTGTGCGCGCGGAGCTTGCGACTGTCGCGCCTGGCTCTGGGCGCCTCCATCCGAACCATGGACTCGCTACAGGATGGCACTTCGCGCTTCTATGCCGAAATCAAGCGGCTTCACCAGATCATGGAATTGACCGCCGGTTCGCTGCCGGTGCTGTTTCTGTTGGATGAGTTGCTGCACGGCACCAACTCACACGATCGGCGCATCGGCGCGGAAGCCATCGTGCGGGGCTTGGTGGCACGCGGCGCGATAGGGTTAGTGACCACGCACGACCTGGCGCTGGCGCACGTGGCCGAGGCGCTGGCGCCGCGCGCAACGAACGTACACTTCGAGGATCAATTCGAGAATGGGCGCATGACTTTCGATTACCAACTGCATGCGGGCGTGGTGGAGAAGAGCAATGCGCTGGAGTTGATGCGGTCGGTGGGTTTGGAGGTGTAGCAGACGGTGTTTGCGGAACACCGATCGCTACACCGCCCAATCGGCCGGATCCGCCGAAGGCATTTCGATCCACCCCTGCTGCGGGACCGCGTCCATGGGCAGTCCTCCCTGCCAAAGCGAAAATTGAAACTTCACCGGACCATGGCCGCCCCCCCCCAGGGTAGCCAGCGAAATGCGGGCTTCCAGCACACTCTTGAAGGCGAACTCCACGGCCGCGGCATCCGCGCGGTCATCGGCCAGTTTCAACTCGGTCACCTTGGCGCGCCCATAGTCGAACCGCACCGTCACCTGGCTCGATTGCGCCGGATCGCCGGCGGTGATATTCAGGCGCGCTTCCATCTCCGAAATGGTA
>Ga0302320_10019309_pt1 | contig 13690 bp, 10 predicted proteins | sample Bog_T0_3_FD_202130 | JGI IMG/M metagenome (GOLD analysis project Ga0302320, IMG submission 202130) | Peat permafrost microbial communities from Stordalen Mire near Abisko, Sweden - Bog_T0_3 | ecosystem: Environmental > Terrestrial > Soil > Wetlands > Peat | place: Sweden: Abisko, Stordalen Mire... | reverse complement strand
GTCGTGGTTCAAGCCGAGCAGCCGGATCGATATCTAATCATCGACGGCTATCAGCGAATCGCGGCGCTCCAGCAACTGGGCCGAGACACGGTCGAGGCGGTGGTCTGGTCGCTGAGCGAAGTGGAGGCCCTGCTTCTGGACCGGTCGATGCGTTCGGGCGATCACGAGACGGCTCTTGAGGAAGGCTGGCTTCTGGTGGAACTGGAGCAGCGCTTCCATTACGGGCTGGAGGAACTGGCGCGGCGTTTTGATCGCAGCACGAGTTGGGTGTCTCGTCGGATGGGCCTGGTCGAGTTACTTCCCGAGAGTGTGCAACAACAGGTGCGCGAGGGCGCCATCGCGGCGCACGTGGCGATGAAGTTCCTGGTTCCGGTGGCCCGGTCACGCCCCGAAGACTGCCGGCGCATGGCGGAAGGGTTTGCGCGCTATCGGCTGAGCAGCCGTGAAGCGGGACAGTTATATGCCGCCTGGAGAACCTCGACAGCTGCGGTTCGTGAGCGCCTTCTGAATGAGCCGCAACTGTTTCTGAAGACACAACGCGAACATGCAGTGGATCCGCCCTCGCCGGCCATGGTGGAACTGGATCGTGATCTGGACGTGATGGCAGCGATTGCGCGGCGCGCCAACCGGCGTCTGTCAGGCACCACGGTGGAACTGGATACGCCGCAGTGCGCTGAGACGCATAGCAAGATCCAGCGAGCAATCGATGAGCTTGGCCGTCTGGCCGCGAAGATCCCACACCAACCCAACTTGCACGAAGAAGGAGCGGAGGATGTTGAGTCAGAGTCAGCGAGCGGCGATTCTGGAGTTGAACACCAAAGAGGTGAGCAAGCGCGAGATAAGCTCGTGTGCTGAAGGTGAGCCGGCGGACCGTGCGCGAAGTGCTGCGCTCCGGTTCTGCGGAGATACCGGCGTTGGCCCGGGCGGAGTTATACGAGCCCTACCGGCAGCAGATCCTGGAACTGTTGCCTCTGAGCAAGGGCAACCTGGTGCGGGTCCAGGAAGAACTGTTGACCAGTGGAGCGAACCTGTCGTACTCGGCACTGACCGCCTTCTGCCGTCGGCATGGAATCGGACAAGCGCCGATAGCGGCGGCGGGCCGTTATCACTTCTCTCCGGGCGAGGAACTGCAGCACGACACGTCACCGCACGAGGTTCAAGTGGGAGGCAAACGGCGCAAAGTGCAAACCGCATCGGCGGTTCTGTGTTACTCGCACATGCTGCTTCCGCTTCGTCGCTCACGAGTTAGGTGACGCCAACCGCTCAGCCCGCGTCGAACGTCCGTTCTGGTTTATCGAGCGGAACTTCCTGGCGGGACGCAGCTTCGCCAGTTGGCAGGATCTGAACCAACAGGCGCGGCAGTGGTGTGACCGCGTGAACGCGACGTACAAGAAACATCTCCGCGCCGTGCCGCGAGAGTTGTTCGCGATGGAGCAGCAGCATCTGCGCCCGCTGCCGGTCTGGGTTCCAGAGGTCTACCGTCTGTACGAACGCATGGTGGATGTGGAGGGTTTTGTTACGGTAAACAGCAACCGCTACTCAGTGCCGGTTGACTGGATCGGCCGCCGCGTCGAAGTGCGCGAGACCAGCAGCAAGATCGAAATCCAACTCGATGCCCGTCACCTGACAACTCATCAGCGTGTGGCGGAGGCGGAGCGCCGGCACGTCGTACTCGCCGAACACCGGCCACCGCGGGGCGTCAAGCGCCCCGACCCTCGTCCCGAGGAAGCGCTGATCCTCAAGGCCGTGCCTGAAATCACAGGCTATGTGGCGGCTCTGAAGCAACACAGCCGCAAGCTTGTCGTTCTTGCCCTGCGCCAACTGCTGCGCATGGTGCGCGAGTATCCCAGGGAACCGCTGAAGGCCGCAGTTGCCGAAGCCGCGCGCTACGGACTCTACGACCTGGATCGTGTCGAACGCATGATCCTGCGGAAGGTACGCAGGGCCTGACACTCCGGCTTACTACAAGCATGTTGCCGTGGGCCTACTCGGTTGTCGGGACGGAACCAGCGATGGCAGACGCAGCAGGGACGCTTCCGGGCAACAGGCATGATGAACCATCATCCCCATGTCCTGCGCAGATACTCAGCTGCAAGCTTGATTACCGGGACAGGTGGGTAACTTCTGGAAAGCAGACCCGGTTTGTACCAGCATTGAGGTTTTTCATGGAAGTTGGCCTCTAATCGACTCTTTTCTATGCGGCGTTGCCGTATAGGAAAGCATCATTTCGTCTGACTTGGTTGCAGGTGCAACCTTTTTACAGGCAAATTGGCAAGCTCGTCCCAGCACGTCCCGGGGGTTGTCTCTCGTTAACAATCTTCCGGGATAGCCGCTCACTCTCTCCTTGACAATCTAGGAGAGTCAGGGTATTTTCTTCCTAGAGCGACTAGGAAAGAGCGGGTGAGAGCGCGATGGTCCAGGACAGACAGATGGATCTGCTGCAGGGCACACTGGATTTGCTGATTCTGAAGGCGGTCTCGCTGGGTCCTCTGCACGGCTATGGCGTGCTGCTGCGCATCCAGCAGATCTCGGGCGAGGAGCTGGTAATTCAGCAAGGCTCGCTCTATCCGGCGCTCTACCGCTTAGAGCATCAGGGCGCCATCGCCAGCGAATGGGGCGAGAGCGAGAACAACCGCAAAGCCAAGTACTACGAGCTGACCGCCGCGGGGCGCAGACGTCTGGTTGATGAGACCGGAAAATGGAACCGCATGGCAGGGATTATCGGGACAATTCTCAGCGCGACGTAAACATGCACAGATTAGGGCATAAGGGAGTTGAGGAGCAATGGGCTTGCGTTCATATTTCGTGCGCATCTTCTCGCAGTCACAGTCGTGGTTCCGCTCAGTGGTTCAACGCGACCGCCTGGAGTCGGAGATGGAAGCGGAACTCGCCGATCATCTTGAGCATTTGACTGCCGAGCTGGTGCGCATGGGACATTCGCCGCAGGAGGCCGCCCGCCGTGCGCGAATCGCGCTGGGTGCGTCAACGGTCAACAAGGAAGGCATGCGAGCCTCGCTCGGCCTGCGCTGGTGGGACGAGTTCTGGGCCGACCTGCGCTATGGTATGCGTATCCTGCGCAAGAGCCCCGGATTCACCGCCATCGCCGCGCTTTCTCTTGCGCTCGCCATCGGCGCCAACACCACCATCTTCTCCCTCGCCAAGAGTTTGATCTACGACCGTCTGCATGTGCCTCATGCCGACCAGTTGCGTCTCCTTGAGTGGGTCCAGGACGACCGAAGTGCCGTTCAAAGTATGTGGGGAGACTTCGATCCCGCGCCCGGCGGAGGCATGATGGGATTGATCTTCTCCTACCCGGTCTATCGCGAACTGCGCGACCACACCCAGGTTATGCAGGATCTTGTCGCGTTCAAAGAAGACAGCATGAACGCCACCATTCGCGGCAACGCGCGCCGTGTCGACGTGTCCATGGTCTCCGGCAACTTCTATTCCGGCCTGGGCGTGCGTCCGCAACTGGGACGCGCTCTTCAGCGTTCAGATGACGCCGTGCCGGGCGCAGGCGCCGTTGCAGTCATCGGTGACGCGGTGTGGACGCGTGACTTCGGCCGATCCCCATTGGCCCTAGGCCAAACCATCATTATCAACCAGTTGCAATTCACGATCGTAGGCGTCAACCCGGGTGGTTTCACCGGCGCCAAAAACGTGCAGTCGTCCCCAGACATATTTGTCCCGCTCAGCATGCAGCCCCTGGTCGACCCCAAGGGCAGAAAGGCCTCGTTGCTCGACGACAACGAAACCTGGTGGGTCAACGTCATGGGCCGTATCAAGCCTGGCGTGAGCGATGAGCAGGCGCATGCCGCGCTCAATGTCCAACTGGCAGCGGCAACCCGGGCAACCATGCCTGTCAAAGCCACTGAAACAGTGCCGAACCTCGTACTCGCCGATGGCGGCCGCGGGCTCAATTTTGCCGGCCGCTTGTTCAAGAGGCCTGTGTATGTACTCATGGCGCTCACCGGCTTCGTGCTCTTGCTTGCCTGCGCCAACATCGCCAACCTGCTGCTGGCGCGTGGTGCTCGCCGGCAACGCGAGATTAGCGTGCGCCTTGCACTCGGCGCCGGCCGCAGCCGCGTTCTGCGCCAGTTGCTCACCGAGAGTCTATTACTGGCGTTCATCGGCGGCGCCGGAGGCTTGCTGCTCGGCTACCTGGGCCGCAATATCATTCCCAGCATGCTCTACAATGCCTGGGAGCAAAACATTGTTCGTGTCCCTATAGATTGGGGTGTTTTCTGCTTCGCCGCGGGCGTCACCATTCTCACAGGACTACTCTTCGGCCTCGCACCCGCATGGAACGCGGCGCGCGCTGAAGTGAGCAGCAGCCTGAAAGAGAGCGCTCAAACCTCCACCCGCCGCCGGAAGGGGCTCGGCGGAATAGCGCTGGTTGGCTTTCAGATCGCTCTCTCCACGCTGCTGGTTGTAGGTGCGGGGCTTTTCCTGCGCACCCTCTTCGCACTCAACTCAATCGATGTCGGCTTTCGCACCGACCATCTGATTCTGTTCGAGGTGGCTCCCCCGGCACAACGCTACGGACCCGGCAAGGACGTGCAATTGCACAAGCGCCTGGAGCAGGGATTTGCAGCCTTGCCAGGCGTCGAGGGCGTGGCCCCGAGTTGGACCGCGTACATCGCCGATAACATGTCGAACGATGACTTTATTCCCGAAGGCGCTCCCGATGTCGGCAATCACGGCGGGGCCGAGGACGTGAATGCCACCGGAAACGATTTTTTCAAGACCATGGAGATTCCCATCGTCGCCGGCCGCAGCTTCGGCCCGCAGGATACCGGTAGTTCGCCTAAAGTTGCAATCATCAATCAGGCACTGGCGCGCAAGCGGTTTCCAAACGTGAACCCGATCGGCAAGCGCTTCCGCACGGATAGTCCGACTCGCGAGTGGGTGCAGATCGTTGGCATTTGCGCAGACACGCACTACGCCAGCCTCCGCGATCCCGCGCCGCCGCAATTCTTCTTGCCCTATGTACAGCAGCCCGAGGTGGGCGGCATGACGTATGCGATCCGCACGCAAATCCCGCCAGACGAACTCTTCCCCGCGCTGCGCCAGGTGGTGCAGCAGGCCGATCGCGACCTGCCCATTATCGACCTCCGCACGCAGCGCGAACAGATTGACGCCAACATGCGGATGGAACGTACGTTTGCCGCGCTGACCGCGGGCTTCGGTGTATTGGCACTTGCGCTGGCCTGTGTGGGCATCTATGGCATCATGGCGTATTCCGTGGCCAATCGCAGAAATGAAATTGGTATCCGTCTAGCATTGGGTGCGCAGCCCGGACAGGTACGCGGCATGATCCTGCGCGAGAGCACCTGCTTGGCGCTTGCCGGAATCGCCGTGGGCGCGGGCGCGGCGTTGGGACTCACGCAACTGGTCAAGTCCATGCTTTACGGCATTCAGCCCTACGATCCATTCTCGATGACAGGCGGTGCGCTGATTCTGCTCGCCGTCGCGCTAGCGGCCAGCTGGATTCCCGCCCGGCGTGCCGCGGGCGTCCAGCCGATGGAGGCGCTGAGGCATGAGTAAACGGCCACAATTGGAAGGCGACAACTCGAAGTCGCGCTCCCACAGCAACCACGCATAGCGATCTAAGCCGCCCCTTACCCTTAGTTCCCCTCCGCTCCACGTCCCAAAGGAGCGTGTTCCACCTACGGAACGCGGCAGCCGCCATCAGCGGTCTGCGCAAGCCATGCACGCTCATACTTATCAGTTACACGGTTGGGCCATGTTGAGTGGTGTGCCGGCAGGCTGGGAAAGGTCTGCACACGGGTAGCTAGCTTCTTCCGCGCAGCATGCATTGCCAGCCCCGGTCTTCTGGCGGGGAGCGATGGGAGAGGAAAGGAATTAAGGACTTAGCTGAAGAAAGGGGAGGCGCGCCAGCTCGCTTCCCGACGACGGACCAGCGACCCGGGTGTAGTCGATTGTCAGGAGTCGCGACGGACGAAGGCTACGATGGCAGGCGTGTTGCCATCGGTAAGCGGAATTGAGCGGACCCCATCGGAACACTTTCGATGGGGCGGCGCATCGATTTCTCATGGCAAAGCGGGAAATTGCCGCGGCTTCGCGATCGAAAGAGCGGTCAGCCCAGCATGAGGCCGGAAAAGTGCATTTCGTTTTCCACGATTTGCCCAGTAATTGAGAACGAATACTTCTGTAAACACGTTAAACATCACATTCAATGTAGGTTATAGGATTACAGCACCCTGAAGTGCCCGGGAATGCCTACGATCTAGACTCCGGGTGCCTGTTAGGGGTGACGTCCGACCATGAGGCTTGCGGTCGCAGTTTCACACCAAGTAGGGACCAACTCCGTCGTGAATACCCCGCTTAAGGCGAGTTCCGAGCTGCTCATCGAGTCACGTAGAGATCTCCCAGGAGGGAAAGATACATTCTCCAATTCCATTTTTTGAGCGTTCAAACCCATGTGCAGCGAAGCAAGCAAAACGGCGGATCACAGTTATATCATTGAATTTAAACGATTTCTTGCTCAATCAGTATCCGAAGGAATGTCCCGCTTTTTGACCGGAGAGCAACGCTGAGTACGGCACTTATTCCCATCTTCTCTCTCAGACTCCGTACCTTCTGCCGAACGTCATGGAACTGGACCTCTGTCAGTTCCGCGACCGCCTCTTTTGCCATGCGCTTGGCGGTCTGCATGTCAGAGATCTCACGCAAAGAGGATAATTTGTGATCAAGAGCAAATCTAAAGTTGGCGAATGCCTCGCCATCTTCTTCCCGGACCTTCATCAGGTTCTCAACATCGAGGTCAGCAAGCAAGGGAAGATCCATATTGAGAAAGGTATTTGCTGTGTGCAGCGCCCGCGAAGTCGATGGCTCTATGGCTCTCTTCGTCTCTTGTCGACATGCACGGTGACCGCGCCGTCATAGTCGTGGCCTCGATAGCCGATATCGACGTACACTTCGCTCACTTGGTTGGCGATTAAGCTTTCGGTCTGCTTCATCTGTGCAGCCAGCGTATGGCCGTCATAGGGATTTCCAGTGAAGCTGTTCGCACCGACGAACCACCCGCCACGGCTGCTTACCGCGACACTCACTATATTGCCGAACTCATACTGCTTGCCCGCCTTGCCCTTGGCGATGCATTGCACTTCAGGTTCATGCACGGAGTAGATCTTGTCCTTATCTTGTCTCTGTTGTTCGTAGATTCGATGCGCTGTCTGAAGTAACTTGTCGAGTCTCAGGGATGGCGATTCGGTCTGGCGCTCGACTTCTCGAATAATGCGTCCCAACTGGGTTTTCAGTTTGCGCGTGCAGGCTCGAGCGCGTTTCATCTGCCGGGCATGGGCATACCGGCTGGACTGCATCAGCAGACGGCGGCCAACATGCCGATAACTCTGCTTGATCGTCAGCCCTTCAGCACGTGCTGCCTTTACCAGCCGCTCGCGCATGCGCTGGTAGAGTCGGGCATCGGTGGGAAAACGAATAGCCTTGGTCTCGACCGTCGTATCCACGTTGATGCGCTTTAACTCAGCTGGACGAATCACGCCCATCTTCATGCCCGTTTCAATCGTCGCGCGAAGCATCTGCTCCGCCCCGGCATCACCCAGACGCTCGCGCCACCGCGTCATGCTCGAAGGATCGATCGGCATCCGGTGCTGAAAATGCGTCATACCGCTGAAGTGCTGCCAGTAAGGGTTTTCGACCCATAAGGCAACAACGTCCTCATCACTGAGGTCATGCTGATACTTCAGATAGTGAAGAGCAACCATCAGACGAGTCGAGATGCCGGGCGCACCGTGACTGGGATGATAGGTGCTGCCCAGAATTTTTTCCAACGACTGCCAGTCGATCACTTCACCGAGACGAACCAGGCCATGGCTCATGTCGATCAACTGATCCAAATCGATCTGAAACAACTCCCGCTGTGGCTGCTCCGGCTCGCGCTTGGGCTGCATCGTTTTTCCCCAGCTTCTAAGGCATTTTCCATGCCTACAGGGGAATTCTAGAGCAACAAATGCCGAGCTTCATCAGGTTTTATAGGCCTTTTGTTGGTATTTCAGGATCGACCAATTGATCGTTTTGCGATGTAAGGGATTAAGTTTTAGGTTGAGTTGGCATTCCGCGTTCTTCCACCTCCGCCAGTATCTCGACCGACACCGGCATGTCCCCCCAAGTTGCTCCGCATACGAATACCGGGACCGTATTTTCGCGGCATTCTGTTCTAACGACGCTACTTGTTGCCTGGTGAGATGAAATAGACCAGCAGCGAGCAGATTTAGCACATGCCGGTCTTTGCGCCCCGGGATACATATAAGGAGTCGCTTTAAAGCCTGTGAACACTACTTGCAAGGCAGTGTCTGACCACGAAGGCCTATGGCCAGTTAACCGTAGTCCTCGATCTGGGCGTCCGGCTTCGCACTTCTTCACGGTCTCATTTGACAATCTTATTCACCATGAATCGATTTGGATCTTTTGACTGGAGATCGATCAGAAGTTGATGCGCCTCGGAGCTCATGGCCTTTGCCCCGGGCGAAACAGCTCCATTGGCAAGGATTTTGTCCGCAATTTCCGAGTGAGGTAAGGCTTCTCTGATCCGATTCTCGCCGGCCAGGGCCCGCGCCAGCATCATATGCGAGGCTCCGATGCGGCGGTCCGTGGCAGCAATCTTTCCCTCCTGCACCGAGATCAGTTCTCGTGCAGTCTTCTCTCCCTCTGAAAACCTGCCGGTGTCTACATACGCTTCGGTTAGAAAGAACAGGACCTCCGCCAAGTCGGGACTCGATCCGGCAATTTTCCTCCATGGTGCGAGCTCCGGTTCCAGCAGTTTCAGCGCCTCGGGTGCTCTGCCCATCTTGATGAGAGCGCCCGCCAGGTAGTCGCCCGCCACCAGAGCTCCGCGGCTGTCTGGTCCTGAACAGGCGAGATAGCCGTCGTAGGAGCGCTGAAACAGCGGCAATGCACTCTTCAGGTCGTCTTTCATCTGGTAGGCGTATGCAAAATCTCCGTACACCTGCGACTGATCGCACAATTCAGACGGATCCCGGTTGTAAATATCCAATGCCTGCTGGTATAGCGGTAAAGACTTGTCGATCAGACCGCGCAATTCCAGATCACTGGCTAGGTTATAAAGCGCATCCGCAGCCTCATGAGGAGGCAAATGTTCATCTTGCGCCTCCTTCGCTGCATACTCCAGCAATTTCACATTTTCGTCGGTACGGAAGCCGGCATTATCGCGGTTAACGGCGTAGTACATCGCGGCGCGCACCTTGATCGCGGCGGGCATGCCTGGCCGACGCGATAGTTCCAACGCGTGAGCAGTCAGGTCTGCGCCCTGTTCCATTTGTCCTTGTTGATAAGCAATATTACCTGCGAATGCTTCCGACTCGGCCTCTGATTGCAAGTCGCGAGCAGTCTTGGCACTTGCGATTGTTTGCGCGAAAACCACCTGCGCGCCATCCAAATCGCCATTTTCAAACATTGACTCAGCGAGGCTCATTTGAGCTTGCCGAAGATCTGCTGGATCCCTGATATATTGCGGTAACAACTTCGTTCCGAGCTTCAGAAACTCCGACACAGTGGCCGCGGGTTTACCAGTAAAGTTGGAATTCGCGAGCCGGAACAGACTGTACATAAAAGTTTGCATGCGAAGGGCTCGCTGACCTGCGATCAGGGCCTGCTCCTGGCGCCACCCTGCATAGGCGATGCTGGTCAGAAGCGCAATCGTAAACACAACTGTGGCAATCATGCTGCCCCGGTTCCGGCTGACAAACTTGCTGATGCGATACAGCGCAGTTTGCGGACGCGCCAGCACCGCTCGATTGCTGAGGTAGCGCCCGATATCATCCGACAATGCGTCCACTGAGGCGTACCGCTCCGATGGGAGCGCGCGCATGCACTTTGCAGTGATGGTTGCCAGGTCCCCACTCAGCAATTGCCGCAGGTGGATTTCCGACATACCGCGGGCTTCAGCTGCCGCTGCGGTCACAGCGTTCTGCAGCGGCTCCGGCTCTCGCCCGCTTAGCGCGCGTTCAAAAACCACGGCCGCTGAATCGGTGGTGTGCCAGCCAGAGAGCAATTCGAAAAGAATGGCTCCCAGCGAGTAAACGTCACACGATGTAGTCACGGGCTCATTGCGCAATTGTTCCGGGCTCGCATACGCCGGTGTAGCCAGTACGGTCGTAGTCAACTGGCTGTCGGCTTGGACCAGCTTGGATGTTCCAAAGTCAAGCAACTTGACGGTTCCCTGGTCGCTCACCAGAATGTTCGAAGGCTTGAGGTCGAGATGCACAATCAGATTGCGGTGCGCATAAGCGACCGCATCGCATACCTGGAGAAAAAGTTGGAGGCGCTCCCGAACACCTAGTTTGCGCGAATCGCAGAACACGTCGAAATGTTCGCCCTCCACATACTCCATCACTAGATAGGGTTCTCCTGAATCGCTCAAACCAGCATCGAGCATTCGCGTGATGTTGAGGTGATCCAGTGAGGACAAGATGTGCTGTTCGCGATGAAAGCGTTCCACGAATGACGGGCCAGCCGCATGAGGCGACAAAACCTTCAGTGCCGAACGCTGCGGGGTCCCTCCCATAATGCGTTCTGCGAGGTATACCGATCCGATGCCACCCGAGCCCACCAGCCGTAACAAGGTGTAGGGACCAAATCGCGCAGGGGGCGAATTTTCCTTAGGACTTTCTGGCGGGGCTGTGTCCTCATTGGCACGCCGAAAAATCCTCAACGCTCGCTGCACCAGCGCAGGATCTGCACAACGCATGGCAAGCACCCGCTCTCGATCTCCCTCGGGAGTCTCCTCGGCGAGCTCAAAGAGTTGCTGCAGAATTTCCCAGTTCTCGGCGTCGAGGGTCATCGAGGTCTTCTCCAGGTGCGTGAGTCAAATGAAAGGCGCTTCACACGAAGCGACATCACACCTCAGTCTGAGTTACACCTCATCCGGCGCCAGTCGTTCATGCAACCATCCGCGCACAAAGCGCAATTCGCGATCCACCGTCGCCTTCGAAAGGCTCAGCAGTTCTGCAGTTTCGTCCGCAGTAAACCCAAGGAAAAATCGCAGTTCTACCATCCTGCACTTGCGCGGGTCCATGGTTTCCAGTTCTGCCAGCGCGCGATCCAGATCAATCGCCTCTATCGGCTTCGAACCGATCCAAGCGAGTTCCTCCGTCAACGGAATATTTAGATCGCCATCGCGCTTCTTTCGGCTCTGATGTCGTACCTGGTCCAGCAGCACGCGCCGCATTAACCGCGCGGAGAGGCTGTAGAAGTGCTCGCGATCTTCGAAGCGAAGGCTGCGCTGCCGAATCAGCTTCAGAAATAGTTCATTGACGACACCCGTCGGCTGGAGCATGTTTTCTTGCCGTTCGCCTCGAAAAAGTGCTCCCGCGATGCGGCGCAACTGCGGATACACCAGGTCGAATAGTTCATCGAGCGCACCAGGCTTACCAGCAGTCCAGTCGCGCAGCAATACGGTGACGTCGCCTGCATGTTCCCCGGGGTCCATGAGCCGCAGTGAAGCCCTCCTGCACTGGAAGAGCAAGTTTACGGTCAAACCCTCGATTTATCAACACAGGCTCATTAAAGCAGCTGCACCATAGCATTTCTCGGTTCAACAAATTTCAGAAGCCACTGGACAACCTCAACCCCTTTTAGATCGAGTTGCGAATTCATCAGACGCTGTGCGGTCGGCCTCAGCTACGCTTGCGTCGGGCGGGCGAAATATGGCGTCGCGGTCGGATTAACTTTTGAAGAAGGAGTCGACATCGGGTTCTCGCTTTTTCGCGGGGTTGATTCGATTAGTTGGCGCTGGCCATGTTGAAAGTGCATCACCGGCGCTCAGTTTCGCTCCCAAGCTGAACTGTTCCTGCCTGCTGTTCATCTCGGTATGCCTGCAGACTGGTGCGTCCGTCGGGCAACCTCCAGCGACGTGCAAGGATAATGAACCAAATAAAATTGAGCGCGGCGAGCACGCAGCAGGCGAAATAGACTGGAATGAAGTAGCTGCTTGCCGGGCTCATCACATTGACAGGCACAATGAGAATGGCGCACTCGAGTCCCGCGAATCCGAGCGCAAACATGAACTTCGACCAGTTCCACAGACCGGCGCGCTGCTCGTTACGCACGCCCGCAACGATTACCACAATCTGCAGTGCAAACCCTAGCAGAATCCACATAAGCTGATCACCCTTTCAAGGTTCGCCGGTGCTAATCCCCGACTTTGCCCGCGGAAGATTGGCGAAGATAACGACGCACGCCCCAAGTCATGAACCAGACGAAGCTGAGCCCGTCTAATGCGAGCGTTGCGATGAATAAAGGCTTGTATTCGCGATTTTCTTCGTAAAGGAGCGTAACAGGCAGAGCAGTTCCGTAAAGGAAAAGAACAAAACTGATCGCAATGACCCAGATGTGCCAGTTCATTTGGCCCTTGCGGGCAGCATCCCGCAGCACAAAGACGTCCCACAAGAGTTTGAGGATTTCAAACATCGTCCCTCCAGCCATTTTCGAATCGGCTACTTTCAGCGGCCCGTGCGCCGCTTCAGGTCCATTTGCACCCCGGCACAGCTCTAATCGGTAGGCGACAGACGCGAGAAGAATGAATCACTCGCTTTCCAGTTATTTCTGATTCGCGCTGGATTCGTGAAATGAGGCAAAGTCCACCGCTGCATTTGCGGCTCGGACCAACGTGCCGGTGCTGAGATTAGACTGTGTGGCCCTCGAGTGACACAGTTTGCCTGCGTTCATCGCGTACTTTATGAAACGAAAAACCTACCCCAAGAGACTGTGATTCCCCGGAAAGGGAGCCATTCATGGAAAGCCAAACCGCGGTGCTCGTCAGAGTCGCAATTCTCTCCAGGTTCGTCCTTACCGGCTGCTTCAGCCAATCCACGTTAACCGCTTCTGCGGCAGGCCGCGCCGACAATGCTTCGTCGACAAGTACGAGAGACGTGGAAGACTGGTCTTCTACGGTGGCGAAGCCGGTGACGGATCCTGCTCTGAATATGACTGCATACACAGTTCATGTCCCTGCCGGCTGGAAATTTACGGGGATGATGGAACGAATCCCTGGCTGCCATGGGACTCTTGTGCCTGCGGACGGGCTGGTTGTTACTGCTATTGCACCCGATGGCGTAACCGCCATTGAAAAGCTCCCTGGAACAAGCTGGGGCTGGTCCACCGATAACACGAGCTGGCTAACCCCAAAATGCGGTCCTGTGAAAATCGGCACTGCGGCCCAGTACCTGTTGGATATCGCGATCCCTAACCTCCGACCAGACGCCAAGAGCATCGCGGTCGTTCCATTTACGCCCGAGATGAAAGACGGACTCGCGAGGCTGAATCAGCAGGAGCAGGCACGGGCTCCGCGAGGCATGAAAACCCTGATTGACGCCGCCCGCGTCCGCCTCCAGTACACTCTGAAGGGCCGGCCCGTAGAAGAAATTATTTGGGCCACGGTCCGGTGCAATGAAATCGATATGCCGGCGTACCCGATGCTTCACCGCGCAGCAGTTCAGCGTCATACCTGCAGCTCTCCAGGGATCGCGATCCGGCGCGCTCCGCAAGGCAGGTTGGACCCGCTGATCGGCAAACAACTAGTGTAGTGTCCGCGAAATAACTAGGCAGTAGTTTTCTTTGGTTTTCTTGTCGCTGGGATGGTGCAGCCGGGCTGAATTTTCTCCAGAGTCTGGCGGCAGTGTGAGAG
>Ga0302320_10019308_pt1 | contig 13691 bp, 12 predicted proteins | sample Bog_T0_3_FD_202130 | JGI IMG/M metagenome (GOLD analysis project Ga0302320, IMG submission 202130) | Peat permafrost microbial communities from Stordalen Mire near Abisko, Sweden - Bog_T0_3 | ecosystem: Environmental > Terrestrial > Soil > Wetlands > Peat | place: Sweden: Abisko, Stordalen Mire... | reverse complement strand
CTTCGCAGCTAATGCTTGCACCGAAACGGATGCCCTGATACGAAACCTGGTTCATGCTTTTCGCTCGCCTTGTAGATACTGCTGGATCGCTTCCTGCATCACCGTCCGGAGCGGGACGTGTTGCGCCTCGGCTAGCGTGCGGCAGTCTTCGTATTCCGGCGCGTAGTTGGAGACGCTGCCATTCATGTTGGCAATCTTGATCCGCACCGGACCCCACGCCGTATCCACCGTTTCCCATCGTCGCGAAAGCGTCTGGCGTTGTTCCTCGCGGCGGCGCACTCCCAGAGTCGTGGTTTCGGCAAAAATCATTTTGGACAGGCGATCCGCATCTTCCATCCGGGCCAGCACGGTAAGCAGCGCGCCGGAACGGCTCTTTTTCATTTGCACGGGGATGCTGAACACGTCGAGTGCTCCTTCGGCCAGCAAGCGCTCCATGGCATAGGCCAGCACCTGCGGGCTCAGGTCATCGAGATTGGCTTCGAGCACCATGATCTTCTCAAGCAAGATCTTTTCAATCGCGGTCCTTTCATTCGATGTTGGCAAGGCGACGGGCGACGCAGCCGCGCCGTCCGCCAGCGCGGCTTCTCCTAGGGTCAGCCGGAGGAGGTTCGGATGGTCGGGGAATTCCCGTGTGCCCGCGCCGTATCCGATTTTGTCGATCTTCATGGCCGGGAACGGCGCAAAGCGTCCGCTCAGCGTCTTCACGATCGCCGCGCCTGTGGGCGTTACCAGTTCAACCTGTGGCCCCGAGGAATATACGGGCGCATCCTTGAGCAACCGCAGCGTCGCGGGCGCCGGGACCGGAAGCGTTCCGTGCGCGCACTGGACGAGCCCACCTCCCACGTTCAGCGGCGAGCATACCCATTCTTCGACGGCCAGCGATTCTGTCGCCACGGCGGCGCAGACGATATCCACCATGGCATCGACGGAGCCAACTTCGTGAAAATGGATTTGCTCGACGGCCGTATTGTGAATTTCGGCTTCGGCTTGGCCCAGGGTTTCGAAAATACGAATCGCGGTTGTCTTCGCCGTGCGGCTGATTGCCGCTTTCTCGATGATCTCGCGAATTTCCGTCAGACCCCGACCGTGGCTGTGTTTGTGTTGTGTGGTGACGGGGCTCTGCCCCGTCCGGCGTGAGGCAGAGACCCGCGACCCCACGGTTTCTGCGTGCACATGATTGTGTTTTTGCTGCTCCCAGAAAACCTCGCGCGGCAGATCTTTTTCGCCGTTGGTGTACACGTCGACTTTGGTCGCGGAAATTCCACCGCGCAACACCCGAGAAATCTCGAGCCGCGCACCGACATCCAGCGCCGCGACCGTGTCTTCCAAAATCTTTGGAGACACTCCGGCATCAACCAGCGCGCCCAGAAACATGTCGCCGCTGATGCCGGAAAAACAGTCGAGGTAGGCGATGCGCATAAGGAAACCGTCGTTAGTCGTTAATCGTTGGCAAAACCAGATTCTGCAAACCTCGGAGGCGAAATGGGTTGTGTCGCCAATGACCAACGACGAACGACCGACGACTGCCTTTTTTTGCCAACGACTGACGACCAACGACTATCGACCGAAGAACGAACTTTCATCATAGGGAACGCCCACACCTCCGTCAAACCCGCTGCATCCCCCGAGTTTGTTAGAATCACTGTTCCTTCAATCAGTTAGAGGGCATCCTTGTATCGATATCTGGAACGCCGACTGGTCGAGCATCTGCGCGAGTTTTTGCGTCGCACGTACGACCTGGAGATCGCCAACATCGTCGTCGAGCAGCCGCCGAAAATCGAGTTTGGCGAGTACGCCCTGCCGATCGCTTTCGAACTGGCGCGGAAACTTCGCAAGGCTCCGCGGAAGATTGCCGAAGAGATCGTCGCCGGGATGGGCGCGGTCCCCGGGTTTGAGAAGTTCGAGGTGGCTGGCGGCGGCTACATCAATGTGCGCGTCCGGCGGGCCGAGGTGGCGACGGCGGTCCTCCTCGATCAATCTCCCGATCAATCTAACGGTCAATCTCCTGTCGCAGAAGTTCCGCCCGGCAAGGTGCTGGTGGAGCATTCGAGCATCAATCCCAACAAGGCGGCGCATATCGGACACCTGCGCAACGCCATTCTCGGCGATACCTTCGTTCGCCTGCTGCGCTCCGCGGGCCGGGAAGTGGACGTACAGAACTATATCGACAACACCGGCGTGCAGGTCGCCGACGTGGTGGTGGGGTTTCTGCACATCGAGAAGAAGTCTCGCGCTCAGATTGAAGCGCTTGCCGCCGCGCCCCGATTTGATTACGTGTGCTGGGATCTCTATGCCCGCGTCTCCGAGTGGTATGGAGAAGACAAGTCGAACCTGCAGGCGCGCTCTCAGGTGCTGCACTCGATTGAGGAAGGGAATAACGAAACGGCGGCGATTGCGGATTTGATTTCGGTTGCCGTTCTCAGGCGGCATCTCGAAACCATGGAGCGGCTCGACATCGAGTACGACTTCCTGCCGCGCGAGAGCGAGATTCTGCACCTTCACTTCTGGGACGCGGCTTTTACCAAACTCAAGGAAGCTGGCGTGCTCACTTACGAGAGCGCCGGCAAGAACAGCGGTTGCTGGGTGATGCGGCGGGCGGGAACGGCAAAATCTGAAACCGCGGAAACCGCGGAGAACGCAGAGATCAAAGAGGAAGATCAGAAGGTTATTGTCCGCTCGAATGGCACCGTCGGCTACGTCGGCAAAGACATCGCTTATCACATGTGGAAGTTCGGCTTGCTGGGCCGCGATTTCGGATACCGAAAATTCTATCGCTATCCCAACAACCACGACTGCTGGATCTCAGCCACCGACGGAGAACCGGATCATCCGCACTTTGGCGACGTGGCGGAGATCTACAACGTCATAGATGCGCGTCAATCCGAAGCCCAGAACACGGTGATCGAAGCCCTGCGCGGACTTGGGCACGACGAAGCCGCCGATCGCTACACGCACTTTTCCTACGAGATGGTCGCACTCACCCCGCGCTGCGCCGCCGAACTCGGCTATCAACTGAGCGACGAAGATAAGGCCCGGCCCTGGATCGAGGTCTCCGGCCGCAAGGGTTTTGGCGTGAAAGCGGACGATCTTCTGGATGCGCTCATCACGTCGGCTCGCAAAGAGGTTGATGCGCGTCATCCTGAACGAAGCGAAACTGAGCGCGCCGCAATTGCTACGCAGATCGCCATCGGCGCCCTCCGCTACTTCATGCTGAAGTTTACCAAGCCTTCAGTCATCGCCTTCGATTTCAAAGACGCGCTGAGTTTTGAGGGGGACACGGGTCCCTACGCGCAGTATGCCGTCGTCCGCGCTTCCAACATTTTCCGCAAAGGCGGATTGGATGCGGAAAGCTTCTGTCGAGACGCCGCCACCCAAGTCTCTACCCAGGATTTCGCGAAATACCTTGCTGGCGAATCTGGCAACGATATCTGGGAGCTATGGCTTTCGGCCGCAAAAACTTCTTATATCGTGAGCCAGTGCATCGCTGCTACCGAACCTGCTTATCTCGCCAGGCACGCCTTTCAACTGGCACAGCTTTTTAATACGTTCTACCACCGCTATCCCATCCTGAGCGAAGCGGATGAGGGCCGGAAGAAATTTCTGCTGGCAACCGCGGCGGTGGTTCGGCGCGAACTGATTCGCGTTCTCGCGGCCATGGGAATCACGGTTCCGCCGGTCATGTAGGAGCAGGTGTCGGGTCTCTCAGGGAAACCGTGACCAGAACCTGGTTAGCCGCTAGGGCGATTCTTTGTCTGCGCCTATAATTGTCTACGCCTGTAATCCTTAATCGGAAATCCTCGATCGGAAAGCACACAGTATAAAATTTCTACGGTTTATATCGCGATTGCCCGGCTGTGGATGTTATACGTCTCCACAGTCCGTGTTCAAGATATTGATATGAAATGGTTTACAGATTTTCTCCGGGACTTCGAAATGGCAGCCCCCGTGCTTCAGTAAAGAGCGGGTAGTGCAGAGAGACTTGCAGAAACACTTGCTAGGCACGAAAACAGATTGCAAAAGAGAAGCACCTAATTCGGCCAAGGAGCCATCAACCTCATGAATCGTACCTCATTGAAATTGACCCTAATGCTGGCGGCAACATTGGCGGCATCGATCGGGTGTACAACCAAGAATTACGTGCGGCAGCAGACCACGCCGCTAATCAACAAGACCAATGAACTGGACGACATGACGGCGCAGAATTCCAAGAGCATCAAGGACGTCGATCAGCGCGCCCAGGCCGGAATCCAGGATGTGCAGACGCGTGCCGCAGCGGCCGACCAGAAGGCACTCGCTGCTGGCAGTGACGCTGACAAGGCGCAAATGGCCGCCAACACCGCATCGCAGCGCGTGGATTCTCTGACCAATACGGTCGTCAACCTCGATAATTACCGGCCCGTGGTGGAGACAGCCGTACATTTCGGATTCAACAAGGACAATTTGACGAAAGACGCCCGCGAAGCCATCGATCAGCTGGCCGCCAGTGTATCGACCACCAAGGGATACATCATCACAGTCGAGGGCGCGACCGACTCGGTGGGCAGCTCCGAGTACAACTACGATCTCAGCCAGCGCCGCGCCGATGCGGTCATTCAGTACCTGGCCGCGGAGAAGGGTGTTCCGGCATACAAGATTTATCTGATCGGCTTGGGCAAGGATAAGCCGGTCGAATCGAATAAGACCGCCGACGGCCGCGCCAAGAACCGCCGCGTGGATATCCGCCTGATGTCGAACACGGGAACCGAAACGACACCCGCCCAGGCGCCCAGCAACAATCCGCCGACGGCGAGCGCAGCTCCGCCATCGATGTAAGAAATCGTTGTAAGAATCAGTTTCCCTCCTCCCCGGAGGATTTTGCCAAAACAGGCCGTCCCAGCATGTGGGCGGCCTGATTTTTTGGTGCCTAAACAGGATGCTCTTCGCCCCGCGCGCGAAGGAGTTGATGAGCGATTTTTCGACAACGATCTAAAACGTTGTTGGCAGTGTGCCGCCATTGGCTTCGTTCGACTCGCCAAAATGGCACTGGCGGCAGAACTGGGTCGTGGAAGCAGCCGAACCCAACGGGATGCTGACTGTGCTCGGGTTGTACGGGCCGTTGACGAAGAAGAACTTCCCGTACGTACCGGTAGCGTTGCCCGCGATCGGGTTCCCGGCGCCGACCACCGTGTACACGTTCATCGAGTGTTGATCGTGGCAGGTTGTGCACACAATGTAGGGAACGTTAGCCGCGTTGACAGGGGTTCCGTAGGCGTGCACACCCTTTAGCAGGGCTGGCGCGCCGTAAGAAGTTACAAACTGTGCATACTGTCCGGCGTAGGTGACTCCAGTGATGGCGCCCGCTGCGATCCTGTAGTTCAAGCCATTGGTCGCGTTGTTATAGTAGGAGCCCAGAACGGCGCTGATCGTTGCGAGTTCGCCGATCGGGTGATCGTTGTTGTAGTCGCCGCCGTCGGTTGAACCGCCGATGTCCTGCGTGCCGTCTGCGCCCAGCAAGGTCGGGATCTTCGCGGTGCCGTAAGTTGGTGGCAGAGCTCCGATCTGCTCTTCAAAGGCCCAGTTCTGCATCATGGCGCCCTTGGCGACTGCGCCATCATGGCAAGCGAGGCACATTACTACTCCACGCATATCGGCATATCGCTGCGCGTTCATGGCCGTCGGCTTGCCGTTAGCTGCGGTCACCAGTACGAAGACGTTGAGTTTTCCAGCGTTGGTGACGTCGCTGAAATCGAACACCTGGCCCCACAGTGGTCCCATATCCTGACCAAACAGAGCGTTGATACCGGTGTATTGGTCGACTGTGCCGCCTTTGATGGCGTTTCCGCCGTTGCCCCATGCGCCACTGTGCGGTGCATGGCAGCCAGCGCAACCGCGACCGTAGTTTTGGTGAGCGCCGAGGACGTCGATGGTGGGGGAGACCGCGCCGGGTGCGCCCGAAAAAATGGCTACTGCGCCCTGTGAACAGCATTGGGCGATTGCCATAGACGAAGCTATAACCACTAGTAGAACGAGCAAGAACAGCTTCTTCATTCGATGATACCTTTCACAGCTAATTGTCATTCTTGCGATCCGGAGGATTGTCTGCTTTCGATAGCGGCACGGCTAGGCTAAGAATCACCCTTTGTTGTGAGGCGCAATCTGCGACCATCACAGTTGGGCGTGATCAGGATCACTTCACTACCGTAGGGGGCTGCCAGAATCAACAGATATATGGAGATCGCTGCTGAAGATAACCCCGTCAGCAGGGTCGCTCGGGTGAAATGATTGAGTTGCCATAAGTTGCTTCTACGCTCTTTATCAACTGTCATCGTCGGCGGCGTCCTCGGCTTCCTGATGTGCTGCGAAACCACTCCAGCGAACGACCGAACTGGTGCCTCCCCGAAGCCGAGCAGCGATGCCCCTGCGAACCTGTCCACTCTGCCGAGCAGCGTTGTCCTTGCGAGCGTGCCTACTCTGCCGACCAGCGGTGCTCCTGTGACCGTCTTGCCTCAGCCGAGCGGTGACCGTGTTCTTGTAGAATCGCGGGAATCTACCTACAACAACACTTATGTGTATCGCACGGGCACTTACGTCAGCATGACGTTTGGACATAATCAGCGCCTCTATGAGGAGAGCCGATACAATACGGCTGACGACCGCGAACTGCCACTACCCTACACACAGTTCATGACGGCAAGTTTGATGTATCCGAGTAAGATCAACTCGATTCTGGAAATCGGTAGCGGTGGCGGACGGACCGCATGGTATTTGCATCGGTTCCTGCCAAAAGTTCAAGTCACCTCGGTCGAACTCGATCCCGCCGTCGTCGAACTGTCACGGAAGTATTTTGGAATCAAGGACGAGCCGAATTTCCGCGTCATTGCCCGCGATGGAAGAATGTTTCTTGCGGATTCCAAAGGCCGATACGACGTAATCCTGATTGATGTCTATCGTGGGCCATTCGCACCGTTCCACATGCTCACCAAGGAGTTCTATCAGCTTGTTAAGGCGCACCTCGCCGCAGGAGGGGTGGTAGCTCAGAACGTTGAGCCAACGACGATGCTTTTTGACTCAGCCGTGAAGACACTACATGCAGTTTTCCCGCAGGTTGAGTTCTACGATGCGAGTGGTGACAATGTTGGCGGGAACGTCGTCATGATCGGCTACGACGGGCGGGACCTCAGTAGCTCTGATCTCTACCGCATGGCTGAAACACATGAATCTGATTACAAGCTGCGTTATGGCCTATCGCAAATGCTGCCGCATCGGTTTCTACTGAAACCTGTTGGATCGTCCTTTGACGTGGTTAACCAAGCGGGGCAGACAACGGCTGGGATTGACGACAAGGCCAAAGTATTGACCGATGATTTCGCGCCCGTCGAGTCACTTAAAGCTATAGCACGTCACAATCAAAAATGGACAACTCAGAGCGATACCGCGATTCAGTAGCTAAGCCCGCTGCGTCGTTCTTGATTTACGCCAACGCCTTTCTTGTCGGGGGCGTCCTCATGGGCTTCGAGATGCTCGGGAGCCGCTATTTGTTTCCCTACTTTGGTGGCGGGATGGGCACTTGGGCTGGATTGATTTCGACAGTACTGGTCGCGCTTACCATCGGTTATCTTGTCGGCGGTGCCATCGTTGACCGCTATCCCTCGCCGCGTCTGATTGCTGTCAGCATCGCTGCGGCGGCGGTTTACTTAGCCCTGATCCCTTTAACGGCTGACCGCGTCATGTCCGCAATCCTGCAATCAGTTGGCGAAGGTCCTTGGGGCATTCTGCTTGCTTCAAGCGCGCTGCTGCTCCTTCCGTTGTCGCTCCTTGGTACGCTTTCGCCTGTAGCCGTGCGACTCCTGCTCCGTTCGACTAGCGAAACTGGCCGAGTGGCGGGCCTTGTCTACGGAGTTTCGACGATTAGCAATGTCTTCGGAACACTGTTCACAACCTTTGCGCTTATTCCAACTATCGGCTCACGGTCGATCACATACTTGTTTGCAGGGATTCTCACTCTTTGCAGTGCGAGTCTGTTTCTTGCGTCCAACATGCGTACAACGTCGCCCTAACCCGACGGTGATGGCTGTTTCAATCAGGCGATAGCGCTCGTTGAGAAATTGCAGCTATGCGTTTCCTCTGACGCTTCTCCGGCGTCGCCCCAAAGCGATACAATGGAAACGTGCGTATCCGGTTCGTAATCGTCTTTCTGGCGCTGCTGGCGGCAATTTCACCAGCTCAGGATTCGCCGGACAAGACTGCGCCGGACAAGACTGCTCCCGATAAAACTGCTGCGGAGAAGGCTGCCGCCCGCGACCGCGAGGCCGACGCAACCTCGAGCCGCGCTACACGAATCGACCTTAGCCCACCCAAGGACGACGACAAGAAACATCCTGGCAGCAAGAATCTCGTCGAAGGTCTCGGCATACCCGGGACCACAGACAATCCGGATACGTCCGGCATCGAGGAGTTCCATCCGTGGAACCCTATGAAGTCGCTGAAAGATGTCGAGGTTGGTGATTATTACTTCAAGCGCAAGAATTACAAAGCCGCGCTCGAACGCTACAAAGAAGCTCTCTACTATAAGGACAACGACGCCGTGGCCAGCTTCCGTCTTGCCGTGTGCCAGGACAAACTGGGAGATAAAACCGAGGCGAAGAAGTACTACGAACAGTACCTGAAAATTCTGCCGGACGGTCCCTTAGCCAAAGAAGCGCACGCGTCGCTCGACCGCCTCGCGAAAGCACAATAAGGCCTTGGCTAATCCGAGATGGTCGGCTCTAGACTAGCTCTTGACACGAGGGACCCGCGAAAGGCCCCAACTTTTTGTGCCTGGAAGTCAATAATTTAGTGACCAGTGGTCAAAAACAGACATAAGTCATTGATAATTGCCCCTTGACACGCTTTACCCCACTTCCAACCCTCGCCCAACCCAAAAAATCCCCGTAAGTCCTTATTTCAGAACACTTTGATGTAAGTCCTTTGGATTCAAAGATCAAAACCAGCAACCCCGCCAACTCAATGATTCCATTCCATAATTGGAGATGTAGCCTGGATACCAAACAGTAAACATAAACCGCAAACCGCCCGCTTCTTCCACCCGTCCTCCACGGGCCCGCGAAAAATATTTTAAAGCTCTTCCGGCAGCTCGCCGCCCTCCCGTCCGCGTAAAAAGCGCGCGTAAGAAGTGCTCAACTCGTACCGACAGAAATGTATCTACAGTTCTGCTACAACAAAATATTCCGAGTGGGAAAAGAAGTGGGAAAAGAAGTCGGAAAATCGGGGATCACATCGCACGCACCGCTCCCTGACCGCTAAAGTATTGATTTCTCAAAGACCTGGCGGGAAATGGCCCAAAAACCATTCGAAAAATACCAGCTAACTCATTGATTTATAAACACTTTAGAAGTAAGCCCTTATTCCTCAAAGACCTGGGAAAAACCAATTGCTAAGTCTTTGATTCCAAAAGACCGCCACAGGAGGGGGAATGCTGGAGCTTACTTCTCCACCCGTGAAAAATCTCCTGTCGCAGCGTTCACGGCAACGCGCAGTTTCGCGGTTTCACGATCCGTTCCATAGATTACGTGCCACAGCAACTCGTTGGTCTGGCGATTCCAGTCGAGCATATAAAAAACAGGAGTGTCAGGCTCTTTTTCCAGCAGTTTGTCGCCACCGTGCTGCTGCGCAATGGCGAACGCCTTGTCGGTATCCACTTTAAGAAACTGCACGTTGAAAATCTGGGTGCTGGAATTCCCCGGACTGTAATTATCCTCGACGCTGTGCGACACATCGCCAAGCGCCCAGGTGTAAGGACGGGTCGAGTGCTGCGCGGGCGAGGCGAATAAAGCGCGCCATTCTCCCGCCTTGCCATCGCGGCCCTTGGAATCATTGGTCGGTTCCGATTCCACGCGATACGGTTGCGCATCCGCGGCCCATCCGCGAGCCGAGATATAGCACTTGTAGAACGCGGCGCTTCCGGTGATCTGCTCGGGCGGCTTCGGCTGGAGCTTTTCGGCGGGCGCCGATTGGTTCGGCTGCGAAGAGCACCCGGCCATCAGTCCTGCTGCTAGAATTGCAACGGCAATTTCGAGGACTCGTTTTTTCGTCATCATTTTCTTTATCGTCATCTTCTTGATCTTGATCCAATGATTTCCTGGTCAGGTTTCTGCTCGCGAATCATTGTACTGAACCCACGCCATGGATTCCTATCTCGAACGCTTGCGGCAGGAACTCGAAGATGCAATACGAGGCTCCACTCCGAACGGTTGGGTGCAAGCTCCTGCCGGAAAATGGAATGCGGCGCAGATCCTGGAGCACCTGTTCCTGACCTACCAAGGTACCAACCGCGGAATGGCAAAATGCCTGGAGCAGGGTGCTCCACTGGCTACCCGCGCCACGCTGCAGCAGCGGATTGGAAGCCTGCTGGTCCTGGATCTGGGGTATATGCCGGGCGGCCGGAAGGCTCCGGAACGTGTTACGCCGCGGGGAATGCCGCCGGAGGAGGTGCGACAGGCCATCGCTCTGGAGCTTCAGAAGATGGGATCGGGGCTGGACGATTGTGAGCGCAGATTCGGTGCGGGGACGAAAATCATGGACCACCTGTTTCTGGGACCGTTGACGGCCGAAGAGTGGCGCAGGTTCCACTGGGTGCACGGACGGCATCATGCGCGGCAGATTCGGGAGCGGATGGGGAAATCGTGATGTTCGGGGTCTGCAGGTGGAGATCGCGGGCGCCCCGCCCGGCTGAACGAACAAGGCGGACGTCACTCCACTATTTGTCTTTGTCTTGATCTTTGCTCTTGCTGTTGTCGGTGTCCTTTTCTTCCGCGGCAATTCCGGCTTTATGCGCCTGTTCCTGCAACTCATCGAGTTGTTGCCGGGCGTCGTTCAGCGATTTCTGCTTGGCTTCGACTTCGCTTTTGTAACGCACGTCATCCTTGTTCCAGTTGACATCACGCACGCTGACGTTGGGATCGGTATAGGCTGCGGCCGCGCGCAGACGCATTTCGCGCTGGTCGAGGTCGAGTTCATGGGTTAGGGAATCAACTTTCTGCTTCTGATCGTCGAGCTTTTTCTTCCACTCGTCGGCCACCTTCTGCTTTGTGTCGGCTGCCTTCTGCTTGTCGGCAGCGGACGGAGCGGAATCGGCGCCTTTCGCAGCGCCGGAGTTGGCATCGGTCGACGGCGGTGGTCCAACCACGCTAAGAGTTTCGTTGGTGGGAAGATTGTCGTTATCGTAGTGGCGGCTGGCCGTACTCGGCTCGGGCTTGTTTTTCTTAGCTGCGCGCGCGTAATCGCCGAGCGACTGCGCGGCTGCTCCGCAGACACCCCAAAGGAGCAGAGTAGCTATGGCCATGCATTTCGTGTGCTTCATGTGATCATCCTTTCGCTAAACAGTACCCAGTACCTAGTACCCGGTACCCAGTGACAACTGACAACTCAAGAACTTGTGCTGGCAGCCCGGGCACCGCCCAGGAAACTGCCGATCGTACGATCTAATTGTGCCGCTTCGTGGGCGATGTCGTCGGCCAACTGATGCGCCAGGTCCGGGTCGCGACTGCACGACAGTTGCTGCGCATATCCCGCGATTGTAGTCAGGGAAATTCGCAGCCCGAGCGCCAGTTCCGACGAGATTTCCTGATGCATCTTTTGCGCGTGGCGGATGCGCTCCAAGTCGGTCTTGTCGGTGAGCACAAGCGTCGTGCCCATGAGGCTCGCATCCTCGGCCAGCACCGGAGAGGCCGTCACTTCGAGTACACGGCTTTCTCCGTCCCGTGTGAAGTAGTTCAGCACCAGCCCGCGAACCGCTGACTTTCCCGCCAGGGCGGGCTCCAGCGCTTGCTCGACGCTAGCTTCCGTAGCCGGACCATTTTGTTCCGGACGCAGCGAGGCGGTGCGAAAAAGATCTGCGGCATGCAGTCCCACCGGCGAGGCGAATCCGAGCAGTTTGCGGGCCGCAGCGTTGGTTTGCCGCACCAGGCCGCTGGTATTCAGGAACAGCACGCCGCAGGAAAGGTTCGAGAGAATGGTCGAACTCAGCGTGTCGGAGGCTTTGGCTTTTCTGCGGTCCGAGAGTTGCTGCGTGGCCAGTTCATGTTTTTGCTGCTTCAGTTGCTGGATGACGGCGTGATAGGCGTGCACGGGTAATCCCTCAGCGGCCAAGGGCGAGTGACTGAGCGATTCGGATTCCTCGGCGAGATTCTTGCGCAGGCGCCGAATCACGAACAGGCCCAATCCAAAAGCGGCGGCGGCAACCAACAGAAGCAGCCCCATACGGAGCACCACGGGATTGACGAGCAGGTTCACAGCGCTCTCCAATACCAATGCAGGAGCTGGTTTCCAAACAGGAACGACAAAATCGCCATGCTGCCGAGAAATACGCCAAACGGCATTTCGTAATAGCGGAGGGCGAGTCGTGCCGATTGCCAGGCGCGACGGCGGCCTTCTTCAGCGGTCACGCTGGAAGAAGTGGTGCGCGCCTGATTTCGGCGCATACGCTTGATCCAGACTGCGAGCACCGTACTCAATCCAAACAGCGAACCGGCCAGCGATGCCGCAAAGATCGTTAAGACCGTGAGCCGGGTTCCAAGGAAGGCTCCGATCATGGCCATCAGCTTGACGTCGCCGAATCCCATGCCTTCGACACCGCGGGCACGCAGGTAAATTGCTGCGGCACCATAGAGAAACGAAGCACCCACCGCTGCTCCGAGCAGCGAGTCTGATAGGGACCACATGCGCCACGAAATCTCGCTGCGCATCACGGGCGATACCAGCCCCGGCATGATGCGCGAAGCCAGGTCATTCACCGGAACGACCAGGCTGAACAGGATTCCCAAGGCCAGCCCGGGCAAAGTCATGGCGTCGGGAAGAAGCTTGGTTTCGGCGTCAGTGAAGATCAGTCCGAGCAGCAAGTAGCCGAGCACCGTGCACTTCAGCATGCCGAGCGTCAAACCAAAATGCGTGAAACAGCCGAGAAAGAGCAGGCCCGTCAGCAGTTCGATGACCAGGTAGCGTGGCGAGATGGGCGCTTTGCAGGAGCGGCACTTTCCGCGAAGAATCAGCCAGCTGAGGACGGGAACATTGTGGTAGAGCGGGATCAGATCTCCGCAGTGCGGGCAGGCGGAGCGCGGTGTTACGACTGACTTGCCGAGCGGCAACCTGTAAATACACACGTTCAGGAAGCTGCCAAAGCACAGCCCCAGAGCGAACATCGCAGGTGCAAGAAAAGGTTCCACTTGACAAGGTTCCAAATGGGCTAAGTGCCCAGTCTGCTTGGATTTAAATGATTATAAGCTGCTACGGGCGGGGGCTTCTAAGTACGAAAGTCATTGTACTTCTGCCGTTTGCAAGTTGTTGTCAGCAAGGAGGAAACGACGGCTTACGCCACCCGGCTGATTTCCTGCCGCTCGGGTATGAAGATCGAGAACACGGTTCCGGTGGAGGGCCCTGGCTTACATTTTTCCGAGCGGCTGCGCACCCGAATCGATCCGCCGTGTTTTTGCACGATACCATGCGAGACCCACAATCCCAGGCCGGTGCCGGTGTCTTTTTTCGTCGTGTAGAAAGGATCGAAGATCTGGCGCAGATTCTCGCGGGGAATGCCGCTGCCGTTATCGGCCACAGTGATGCGAACTCCCACCCTGCTATTGGACCAGTCGCGTCCAGTTGCCACGCGGACTTGCAGAGAACCTCCTTCCGCCATCGCCTCGACCGCGTTCACCAGAAGA